>Ga0137397_10000718_pt1 | contig 22941 bp, 18 predicted proteins | sample czorhiz116metaG_FD_106658 | JGI IMG/M metagenome (GOLD analysis project Ga0137397, IMG submission 106658) | Vadose zone soil microbial communities from Angelo Coast Range Reserve, California, USA - czorhiz1.16 metaG | ecosystem: Environmental > Terrestrial > Soil > Vadose zone | place: USA... | reverse complement strand
GCAAGCTGTCCTGGGACATGTCGACGAACCACAAGCTGCAGTTCACGGCGACCTGGGATCCGCAGGAGTACGGCAACCTGGGAGTCGATTCCTTCACGGCTGTGGAAGCGGGTTACACCGAAATGCGCGGCGGGCTCAACCTGACGCTGAAGGAGACGGCGGTCTTCAACCCGAACGTCTTCCTCGAGACCACGGTCCAGCACTTCGCGACCCAGCCCCAGACGATCCCGACGCTGAACGCCGACACCAACCACAACGGGGTTCTGTTCATCGACCGGAACCACAACGGCTTCATCGACGCGACCGAGCGCGACCCGGGCGAGGACTACGATCGGGACGGAGCCTTCGACATCTTCGAGGACATCAATCACGACCGCCATCTCGGCCCCGGTGAAGACAGGGATCTCGACGGACGGTTGACCGCGGCCGGCGCCGGGTGCGAGGGCGTCCACCGGGAGGACGTCGATTGCGACGGCCATGTGGACCTGATCTGGGAGGACGACAACAACAACCACCAGCTCGATCCGGGTGAGGATCGGGACGCGGACGGCAGGCTCGATTACATCGACGAGGACCTGAACCACAACGGCATACTCGATCCCGAAGAGGACAGGAACGGCAACGGGCACCTGGATACTTTCGATCCTCATTTCGCGAGCATCCATCCCTACATCGAGGACCGGAACGGGAACCAGAACCTGGACGACCGCTCCTTCCCCAGCAGACTGGATCCCGATCCGTTCTACCCGTACGACGAGCTCACCCCGATCCCGAGGGACCGCGACTACACGATCGATCAGCAGACCCTGCGGACCAGCGGTCCGAACGCCGGAGCGTACCCCGGGGTCCGCGGGTACAGCGACTACACGGCGAACGAGGGGAGGATCACGCTGAGGGAAGACCTGACGGTCTTCGTTCCCGACTGGCATGGCCAGCACGACATGAAATTCGGCGGTGTCGTGGAGCGGGAGACCTACAACCAGGACACCAACCTGCGACCGGTGCTCCTGCCCCACGCGAACCCCCCCACCGCGAACACCATCCAGCCGAGAATCGGCGTCATCCTGCCGGCCGAGAACCAGGTGTTCAACAACGCCACCAGCACCTCGTTCGGCATATACGCGGTGGACACCTTCAAACCCCTCCCGAACCTGACGCTGGGGATGGGGCTGCGCTTCGATCGGGAGGCCACCGACTCATTCGGCTATTTGCCGTTCGATCCGATCGCCCAGAGGAATCTCTACGACCGGCTCAACGCCCTGGGGGGAGGCGAGCGGGCGCTGGACGACAAGCTGCTCGGGAACGACGACGGGCTCCAGAGCTGGGGCTACTGCGCCGACCCGCTCTTCTATGACAGGGGGTCCGAGGGGAACGCGTGCGATCACCCGCGGAGACCGCTGGGAATCGATCCGAACTATGACAGCATCGCCCAGCTCGACCAGGACCTGCTCAACCTGAACCGGGTCGCGCCGTCCCGCCTGACGCAGCACCACACGGCCACGACGCTGGCGGCCGCCAGCCTGAAGAACCTCTTCCCGGAGGCGGTCAGGATCGATCCGGTGACGGGTGACGAGGTCATCGACCGCGAGGTTCTGCGCGAGCGTGGCGCGGCCACCTTCCAGGAGCAGGAAGCCTTCCGGCTGACGAATAACAATCTGGCGCCGCGCGTGTCGGTGTCGTGGGATCCGTGGGCCGACTCCAAGACGAGGGTGTTCGCCAACTGGGGCCGCTACTACGATCGTCTGTTCCTGGATACGGTCATCCCCGAGGAGGGGCCCGACACGATCCAGCGCTACTACATCACGGACGAGAACGGCGTGACGGGGGCCGGTGTGCCCGACAACGGCATCGGCAACCCGATCTCCAAGGCGCCGCCGAGCGCCACCCAGGTCGACCGCGGACTGCAGACGCCCTTCTCCGACGAGCTGACGGTCGGCTTCGAGCGCGAGCTGGCGCCCGAGATCTCCATCAAGCTCACGTACATTAACAGGAAGTACCGGGACCAGCTGCAGGACCGGGACATCAACCACAGTCTGCGCTTCGACGACACGACCGGCCAGCCGCTGGACGAGATCGGCGGCCTGTTGCAGTCGAGCGGGGGCGGCGGAGGCACCTCGGCGGCCCGGGTCAAGGACAACAAGCCGGACCTCTACATCCACAACTTCTTCTTCAACCAGATCTACTTCCTGAGCAACATCAATTCGGCCCGCTACCACGGCATCGAGCTGCAGCTGACCAAGCGCCTGAGCCGCAAGTGGCAGATGGACGCCTCGTACACCTACTCGCGCAACCTCGGGTTCGCGGACGCCTTCTATTCGCGGCTGGGGGACGATCCCGCCACGGTCCCCTACACTTTTGGGTACCAGACGGACGACCAGCGGCACGTGGTGAAGTTTAGCGCCGTCACTTTCCTGCCGCATGACTGGCAGGTGGGCGGCACGGCGCAATGGACTTCAGGTCTTCCGTACAGCGTGATCAGCTTCTTCTCGGACCTGGACAATTTCGACTTCCAGCAGACCCGTTTCCTATACGGCCATGCGCCCGATACGCCGAGCGCGACGAACCCCGGCCGCGCTTTCGAACCGTCGCGGCGCAACGATCAGCGCAATGATCCCGTTCTACTCATCAACCTGCACGCCGACAAGGCGTTCGTCCTCGGGAAGATGAACTGGAAGCTGTTCTTCGATATTCAGAACCTCCTCAATCGCGACTACCTGAGGATCTTCACCTACGAGCCGGCGTCCCCCGACCGCGGCGGCGCGCTGCAGGTGATCTCCGAGCGCGACTTCGGTCGCCGGTTCCAGATCGGCTTCCAGGTCGAGTTCTGATCGGGGCAACTAGGTTGCGCACTCTCCTTCGCCGACCTCCATCTCGAAGGGGGCGTCCGAGCCGATGTCCTTGAAGTCGTCGGCCTGGAGGTCCGCCTCGGAGTACGTCGTGAGGTCGGCGAGGACAGTGTTGACGCGATCGAGATCGACGCGCTTGAAGAAGGAGAGCGCGGTCTCGGCCGGCTGCCGCTCGTCGCGGAACAGCGTGAGAAGACGGGTGAGCGCCTCGGGAACGCGCCGGGCGGGGATCTTCGCGGAGCGCCGGCCGAAGTGGGCCCCGTCGCCGTCCACGCCGCCTCCCAGAAACATCTGGTAGGCCGGCACGGCGTGACCGTTCACATTGCGGGCGGCGCCGTGGAAGCCGATGCCGGCGACGTGGTGCTGTCCGCAGGAGTTCGGGCAGCCGCTGATCTTGACGCGCAGATCAGAGGCGGCCTCGACCAGGTCCTTCCCTCCGTTGCCGGCCGCCGCGGTCAGCGTGCTCTGCACGGCCAGCGCCAGCTCGCGCGAGCCGGTCACGGCGATCTTGCACGACTCGGCCCCCGGGCAGGAGGTCGGGTCGAGCAGGCGGCCTGCCTCGCCGCGACCCAGCCCGATCGCCTCGAGCGCCCGGTGCACGGCCGCCAGCTCCTCGCTCTTCACCCAGCGCAGAAGGATGTTCTGGTCCTGCGCCGTGCGCACGCTGCCGTTCCCGTGGGTCTCGGCGATAGATGCGATCGCCTCGAACTGCGCGGCCGTGATGTCGCCGCGCGGCAGGGTGATGAAGGCCATCGAGTAGCCGCGCTGCCGCTGCGGCCGCGTGTTGGTCGCGGCCCAGGCGCGGAAGGCGGGGACCCCCGACCCGGCGATGCGGGCGTGCAGGTCCAGAGGGGTGCCGGGGCGCGCCGGGCGGGCGTCCTCCACGTACCGGCCGGCCTCCGGGTCGCGCGCCGCCGGCAGGGCCTGGAGCTCCTTTTCGATCTCCGCCTTGAAGGTCTCGAACCCGAGCTTGCGGATGGCGTACTTCATCCGCGCCTGCCCCTTGTTCTTGCGGTTGCCGGTGCGGTCGAAGACGCGCACGATCGCCTCGCACACCGGCAGGAGCCTCTCGGGCGGCAGGAACTCGTGCAGCACCCAGGCGTTCTGCGGCGACACCGACAGCCCGCCGCCGATGACGACCTTGAATCCGATCTCGCGTCGTCCCTCCACCTCGCGGGTGCGCGCGATGACGCCGATGTCGTGCATGGCGCCCATGGCGCAGTCGGTCGGGCAGCCGGAGAGAGCGATCTTGAACTTGCGCGGCAGGGCCTGGCAGATCGGGTTGCGCAGGAAGAAGCGGGTCAGCGCCTCGCCGTACGGGGTGACGTCGAACGGCTCGTCGGTGCACACCCCCGCCATCGGGCAGGCGGTGATGTTGCGCACCGTGTTGCCGCACGCCTCGCGCGTCGTCAGTCCGGCCTTCTCCATGGCGTCCATCGCCTGCGGGACGGCCGCCATCTTGACGAAGTGGAACTGCACGTTCTGGCGCGTCGTGACGTGCCCGAAGCCGCGCGAGTGCTCCCGCGCCACGGACGCGAGGGCGCGCAGCTGGTCGCCGTTCAGGACCCCCTGCGGGATCTTGACGCGGATCATCTGCACGTCGTCCTGGCGCTGGCCGTAGATGCCGCGCGTCAGGCGGAAGGTGCGGAACTCGTCCGGCCCGATCACGCCCCGCTCGAAGGCCTCGAGGACCGAGACGAACTCCTCGATGTCCTTCGCCGAGGCGAACCGGCGGGCCGGCGCCGCTGTCTTGACGGCCTCATCGATCGGCATCATGACCTCCCGGAGCGCTGTCGCACCGTCGACGGATCACTCCGCCGGCGTCGGAGACTGCGGAACCGGCGAGCCGGGTCCCGCCTCCGTGTGCAGCCCGCACTCCTTCTTCGCGAAATTTGCCCACCGGCCCGCGCGCGCGTCTTCGCCCGGCTTGACCTCACGCGTGCAGGGATAGCAGCCGATGGACGGGTAATTGCGATCGTGCAGTACGTTGTAGGGAACGTCGTTGGCGCGGATGTAGGCCCAGACGTCGGCCGACGTGAAGCGCGCCAGCGGGTTCAGCTTCACCAGGTTGAACAGCTTGTCCCACTCGACCAGGCCGGCGTTGGCGCGCGTCGGTGCCTGGTCGCGCCGGATGCCGGTGATCCAGGCCTGGAAGGCGCCGAGATGCCGCTTCAACGGCTCGACCTTGCGGATCTTGCAGCACAGGTCCGGCTGCCGCCCGAACAGGTCCCGCCCGTGCAGCGCCGACTGTTCCTCGATGGTCAGGAGCGGTTTCACCGCGACCGGCCGGACCCCGTACTTCGCGATGATCCGGTCGCGCACCTCGAAGGTCTCGGGGAAGAGGTAGTCCGTGTCGAGGAAGAAGACCGGAACGGTCGAGTCGATGCGGGCGACCATGTCCAGAAGCGCCACGTCCTCGGCGCCGAAGGAGCAGGCGAGCGTGAGGCCGCCCCGGAACTTCTCGATCCCCCAGCGCAGCACGTCCTGGGGGGTCTTCGACTCGAACGCGTTCGAGACTCGCTGAATCTCTGTCGGGTCAATCTCGGTCATCGTCTGAATCACGTTCACGCCTGTCCTCCTCGCTGGTCCCGGCCGGCATCCACGGCCTGGAAAAAGTGCCCGGAAAATAAAAAACCCCGCTGCCGGTGGCAGTGGGGTTGAGATTTCCTCCAACTTCCTGGAGGGCCTTCTACGTCGTCCCGATTACTCTAAAGACCCTCCATGCCCGCTGCCGCCGGTCGGCCGTGTAGGCCGACAACAACAACAGCAGCAACAGGCGGCGGAAGACACCATGGCGCAAGCGGCGGCAACGCCCTTGCGGAGTCTCTTCAATTCGGCGTTCAATCGACTCACGGTGTCTCCTCGACGCCTAGTGATATACGCCCAAAGGTGCACCGGATCAACTGGATTTCATATTGTGACTCGGATATTTGCGGTCCCCTCGAAACCAGCTTGGTGACCCGGTTGTCGCTGGCTTATCATCATGCGGTCCATTCGCGGGGGATTCACATGGCGGAACGAAGAGTGAGGGTGGCCATCGCCCAGGCGGCCCCTGTCTTTCTTGATCTGGACCGGTCGGTGGAGAAGGCGGTCCGCCTGATCGAGGAGGCCGCCCGGAAGGGGGCCCGGCTCGTTGCGTTCGGAGAGTCCTGGCTTCCCGGCTACCCCGCCTGGCTCGACCTCTGCCCCGGCGCGGCCTTCTGGGATCACCCCCCGGCCAAGCGGGCGTACGCCCGGCTGGTCGAGAACAGCGCGGTCATCCCCGGTCCGGTCACGGACCGGCTGGGGGCCGCGGCGCGCGAGCAGGGAGCGGTCGTGGTCATCGGCGTGCACGAGCGCGTCGTCTCCGGGCCCGGACACGGCACCCTCTACAACACCAACCTCGTCATCGGGTCGGACGGGACCCTTCTGAGCCGCCATCGCAAGCTCGTCCCGACGCACGCCGAGCGGCTGGTGTGGGGGCAGGGGGACGGCTCCGGGCTCGAGGCGGTAGCGACCTCCGCGGGCCGCGTCGGCACGCTCATCTGCTGGGAGCACTGGATGCCGCTCGCCCGGCAGGCGATGCACGAGTCGGCCGAGGAGATCCACGTCGCCAACTGGCCAACGGTTCGCGACATGTACCAGGTCGCGAGCCGTCACTACGCCTTCGAGGGGCGCTGCTTCGTTCTGGCGGCGGGGTTGATCACGGAGGCCCGCGACCTGCCCGCGGACCTCGAGCTGCCGCCGGAGATGAAAGGGAAGCCCGACACTCTCGTGTGCGCCGGAGGGTCGTGCATCATCGGACCGGACGGCGCGCTTGTGGCGGGACCGGTGTTCGACCGCGAAGAGATCCTCGTCGCCGACCTCGACCTCGGAACGATCCCCGGGGAGAGCATGGCCCTCGACGTCACCGGGCACTACAACCGCCCGGACGTTTTCCAGTTCACCAAGCGCGTCGTGATCTAGGAACCGCTCCGGGTCAGCGGTCCTTCCACTTCGGCGCCCGCTTCGCGAGGAACGCCTCGATCCCCTCCCGCGCGTCGTGGGTGCGCATCAGGTCCTCGAGATAGATCCTCTCCGTGACCGCCAGGTCGCTGTCGATGGCCGCACCGTAGCGCAGACGCACAGCCTTGACCGCCCGGGCGAGCGCGGCGGCGCTCTTCGGCAGGATGTGCTTCACGATCCAGCGGCCGGCCGCTCGGCCGGGATCCGCGGCGACCTCGTCGACGAGCCCCAGCTTCAGCCCCTCCCGGGCGGAATACGTCCGGCCGGTCAGGCAGATCTCGTCGGCCGCCGCCTGGCCGCAGCGCAGGGGAAGGATGACCGACGCCGCGGGAGGGAAGACTCCTAGGTCGATCTCCGGCTGCCCCAGCCGCGCCCTGGGGTGCGCGAAGACGCGGTGGCAGAAGGAGGCCAGCTCAAGACCACCGCCGAGGCACCGCCCGCGAACGACAGCGATGAGGACCCGGTCGAGCCGCTGGAGTGTCCTGAACAGACCGTGGAAGGTCCGCAGCATCTCCTCGACGGTCTCGGGGCGGTGCTCCTCGATGCTCACACCGTAGGAGAAGTGGGCGCCCGCCCCTTCGAAGACGATCGCCTTGAGAGCGGGCGCGCTCCCCGCGGACGCGAGTTTCTGGTTCAGATCGGAGAGGGTCGCGATGTCGAGGATGTTCCCGGGCGGCGCGTCGAGGATGACGCGCAGGACCGCTCCGTCGTGCGACCGTTCCAGGACGACTCGATCCTGCATGGCGCTGGAGAAAATTGGCGGGGTCGACGGGGCTCGAACCCGCGACCTCCGGCTTGACAGGCCGGCGTTCTAACCAGCTGAACTACGACCCCGCACCCGGGTGGGACACTCGGCGCGCCCTTGCATGGAGCCGGGGGCCAATGGTGGGCGATACTGGATTGAACCAGTGACCCCTTGCTTCTCGAGGGTTGCCGAAGCGTGAAATCTACCAGATGCGAAGAACTTAGGCAACCGCCATCATTTCGAGGAACGACAGTGTCGGGTCAGCTACGGGTGGGAACCGATTGGATCAACGACCATCGATCCAGTCTGGCCTCACCGGTGTTACAGTCATCTCAATAGCGCACCGATTCGTTCCTTTTGGGCTTACGGCATTACCTGGCTTGTCGCCACGGGCGCAGGAGATTCGGTTCCGGAGGAGTCCAAGATGGCTCAAATCCCGAAAAAGACACAGGAGCGACTGTCCAGGGAAGTGTTGAAGATCCAGCGTGTGCTCGAGTCGGCCAAACACCGCGACGTCAACGAGTCCGACACTGCGCTGATTGTCGCCGACATGCTCTCCAGCGTGTTCGGTTTCGACAAGTACTCCGAGGTAACCAGCGAGATGGCTATCCGCGGCACCTACTGCGATCTGGCCGTCGCGGCTTTCCCCAGACTTGCGAGTTGAAGAAGACGAGGTGCTCTCCATCCTCCAGAATGAAGTTCTCAAGCGTGAGGTCATCGAGGGAGCGAAGGCGCAGGAAGCTGCACAGCGCGTAAAGAAGGCGGCCGGCAGATCGCTGCGGAAGGAGAAGAGTGAAGCAGACTCCGTGACTGGGGCCGGTGTTCAGGAACAAGGGCCTTCTTCCGCCCCCGCGAGGACGGCATTGTCGACCCCAGGCCCAGTACGGCCTCGAGGGCCCGAGCGGCCAGCCTGAAGGATCGGCGCGTTGAGCAACTTGGCCCGAGAGCCGGCTACCACTGAGCGGCGAGCTCCGACAAGCGAGAACTTTCCTGAGGCTGGAGCCCATGTTCTGAGTTGTCTGGAAGGCCACCTGGGTGTATCTTCCCGGAAGCGGAGCCTAGACGCCCATGCCCACAGCGGTTGAGACCCCGGTCGATTTCGTACAACTGTCGCGGGAGTACTCCGGCCGCTGGGTGGCTATTGATCCGGCAACCGGCGAAGTCCTCGCATCCGGGGCCTCGGCCATTGAAGTGTATGCGAAGGCCACGCAGGCCGGCGTTGAGGAGCCGTTCATCACGCACGTGGTTGACAATTACGGCGACTACGTCACGTGCCTCTCATAGATCAGCAGTTCCGCTACAGCCGTCTCCCGCATAAACCATCTCCAGGCTTCCCAGAAATGACGGAGTTGTGGTGGCCTCTGATTGAGGTGGTCCTCAGTCGCTCTGGCCGGGGAGTACGCGTGAAGGCCCTCGTAGACACAGGAGCCGCTTATTGTTTTTTCCCGACGCAGCTCGCCGAGGTCCTTGGCTTGGATTGGAAAACCGCGCCGCAGGTCCCGTACGTCGGCGTTGGAGGCACGCAGTTCACAGGATACGTTCTGGAGGTCAGCCTCAATCTGATCGCCGCAAGATACACGTGGCCCACCAAGGTTGTCTTCTCACCGAGTATGAACGCGCTCCCTCTTCCGTTGCTTGGTCACGCCGGCTTCCTGGAGCATTTCGAAGTTCGATTCAAGAGCTCTCAGCGAGAGTTCCGGGTCTTCCTGAAGTAGGGATGCGGCGGCTCCTTCGGAGGTACCCGGCGCCCCTCGGTATCGCGCACAACGTGCATAACGGAGAAGGGGAGCGGCTCCTCACGTCCTTCCGAACCGCTGTAAATCCAGGAAAATGGGCGGGAAGAGGATGGTGGGCGATACTGGATTCGAACCAGTGACCCCCTGCTTGTAAGGCAGGTGCTCTCCCGCTGAGCTAACCGCCCAACGAGGCCGCCGCGCGCCTTTGTTGAAGCGGGTCATGCTAGCCCGCGGGCCGACGGGTTGTCAAACCGGGCGGCCGAGCCGCTCCTTGAGGTCGAGGAGCATCCGGCTCACGTGCGTCGCCCTCCAGAACACCTGGCCGCAGCCGGGACAGCGCGTGAAGCGGCGCTGCGTCCTGTAGACGTAGGACGGCACTTCGTCCCTGACGGACGACTTCGCGACGGCGCGGGTGCGACGGTTGCACTTGATACAGCGCCGGAAAAGGGTATCTTTTCTGATGCGGAGCCGGCGCTCGACCAGCACTTGGCGGATCTGCTCGCGCAGCACCTGGCTCTCGATCAGGATGTGGTCCCTGGCATCCCGGCGCAGCACGAGACGGCGGTCGCGTGTCAGGATGGTGCGTCCCTCGCGCCGGGCCAGCCGCACGAGCGCGTGGTCTTCGATCCGCGGGCTGTAGGCGACGTCGTGACCGAGGAGGATGAGCCACTTGGCTAGGGTCCCGAGCATGCAGTCGGCGGCGAACTTCATGATGAAGATCTTCGCCTATAATCGTTGCACCATGACAGTCGGATGGAGAGGTATGAGCCTGGCCCCCGCCCTGTTCCTGGCGGCGGTTCTTCTGTCGTCCGGTGTCGGAGTGTGCGCCGACGATCCCCGTCCATCCCCGTCGCCCACGCCCCAGGATACCCCCGCGCCGGAAGGCAGGACCATAAGGAGCGTCTTCGGCACCATCATGGGGACGGTCTTCGACACGAAGAAGCAGCCGCTGGCGGGGTGGATGGTCCAGCTGTCGTCGCGCGGCGACGACAGCCAGCTGCGCGTCACCGGGACGGACGACAAAGGACAGTACGTCTTCAAGGATCTTCCCGCCGGCACCTACGACATCGAGATCCAGGTCGAAAACGAGGACGCCCGCAAGAAAGGGAAGATCGAGGTCAAGCCGCCCTTCCGCAACATCGTCGACTTCCAGGTCGGCCCGCAGTCGAAGGAGAAGCCGAATCCCCTGGCCGGTCTCGCGGCGGACGTCCGGAAGAGGGCCGAAGGGGCCGGGGCGACCGCGCCGGACGGTGCCCTGGCCACGGACGGCGCCGCGAAGCAGGTCCCGGTGCGCGGAACATTCCTGGACGCGCAGAAGCGCCCGGTGCCCGAGGTCTCGGTGACCCTCGTGCCGCTGGAGGGGAAGGGGACCTATCAGACTTTTTCCGGAGTCAACGGGTCGTTCGCGATCCCCGCCGTCCCGCCGGGTCGCTATCGCGTGCTGGTGTTCTCGCCCGGTTACGTGCCGATCGATCTCAAGTCGATCGAAGTGTCCCCTGCGACCGGGCTGAGCCTGGTCCTGTCTCTCGTCGATTACCCGTTGAACACGAAGGAGCGGCCTCAGGAGAGGCTGCCGCGCGAAGAGCCGCTGCCCGCTCCTTCCCCCGCACCTACTTCGCAGCCTTCCTGACGGCGTAGTAGCCGCTCCGCGTGCGGACGTCGAGGTCCTTCCCCGGGGCGCCGTACATCTTGATCTTGCGCCAGCGGCCGTCCCACACCGTGTTGCTGGGCTCGTAGGTGATGTAGTACTGGCTCTTCAGCTCCTCTGAAATGTCCTTGTAGACCGCTTCCAGGTCCTCGACCTTCGACGGGAACGAGGCCCGGCCGCCGGTCTCCTCGGCCAGCGTCTTGAGGATCCTCCTCAAATCTATGTCGAGGACGGTCGTTCCCAGGCCGATGGGGAAGATGATGATGTCGGAGATCTTCGCCTCGTCGAGGACCCGCTTGAAGGAGAACTTGCTCGACGTGTCGTCGCCGTCGGTCAAAAGGATGATCGCCTTGCGCCCTTCGATCCCCCGCAGCCTGCGGAACGAGGCGTACAGCGCGTCGTACAGGGCGGTGCCGCCGAGGGCGTTGGTGCTGGTGATCGCGCGGCGCAGCTGATCCTTGTCGTTCGTCAGGTCCTGCAGAAGATAGACCTTCTCGTCGAAATCGATCACCAGCGCCTTGTCCTCGAGCGCCAGCGAGTCCACGAACCGGCTGGCGGCGTTGTGCACCTTGTCCATCGCCGGCTGCATGCTGCCGCTGCTGTCGAGGATGACCGCCAGCGTGACGGGCCGGTTCTCGACGTAGAAGTCGACGATCTTCTGCTTCACGCCGTCCTCTTCGAGAACGAGGTCCTCCTTCTGGAGATCGAGCGCGTAGTGCCGCTCCCCCTTGTTGCTGTAGGCGGTGGCGTACATGACGACCCGGTTGACCTGCACGGCGTAGTTGAGGACGACCCGCTTCAGGATGACCGTGTCCGACACGGTCACGCCCTCCTTGTGCCACGCGGTGGCGCGGATGACCCACGAGCGCGGCTCGGTGCCGAAGTCGAAGAAGCACTGGTAGGGGGCCTCGGTGTCGATGAACACGAGGCGGTCGTCGACGTAGAACTCCACCTTGTCCACGAGCGCGGGGTCGGCGGCGCTCACCTCGGCGTTGATCTCCGAGCGGCCGAAGCGGAAATCGTTGTGCGCCGGGTTCGTGATCCGGATGGCGAACCCCTTGCGTGTCCTGACCTGCGGCGGCTTCGGGATGGCGCTCGCGTCGCCGCCCGGGACGGCGACTTCCGGCTCCGGCGCCTGGGGCGGGGGGGCGGGGGAAGGAGCGGGCTCCTGGCCTCCGGCACCGCCGATCCCTCCCGCCAGGAGCAGGGCGAGGACCAGGGCGCGCGCGTGCGACGGGCGCGGGCCGCCGTTTTGGGTGCGCGTCATGGCGTGCCCCCCGCGGCCGGCCCCGCGGGCGCCCGGTCGAGATCCTTCAGGATCGCCTGCACCCTTACGACGTCCGGACCGGGAGCGGCGCGGTCGACGAACGAGCCGTAGGCGGCGCGTGCCTCCGCCTTCTTTCCGAGACGCAGGCAGGCGTTGCCGAGGTACAGGTAGGCGCGCGCCTCGTTCGGCGAATCCGCGAGATACGACGTGAAGGCCTGGGCCGCCTGATCATCCAGGCGAAGCGCGCCGCGCGCCACGCCGAGATTGAACAGGGCGGCGGAGCGCAGCCCGGGCTCTGGCGCGGCTGCCGGTGTCTCGCCCGGGGGGGCCGCGTCGGGGGACGAACGTCCTCCGGCCAGGACCTCGAACAGATCGGCCGCCTGCCCGAACAGGCGCGCCGCCATGAATTCCAGGCCGGCCTCGAAGCGGATCCGCGCCGGGTCCGAGGCGGGGAGGGCCTGCGCCGGTCCGGCCGCGGGGGGCGCCGCCGGCGTCCTCGCCGGTGCCACGTCCAGGGCGGCCGCGGCCCCGAGCAGGAGGTCGGCCGCGGCCTTGTGCGCCCCCCGGCTCGAGATGAACCGGGCCAGATCGACGGCGGCCTGCGCGCCGGGCTGCGGCCGGTCGGTGGCCGCCTTCAGCTCGGCGTAGCGGGCGGCATCGCTTCGGGCGCGCTTCAGGGCTTCGGACACGGCGCGGCGCATCAGGATGTCCTCGATGCCGCGCTCGTAGAGACCCTGCAGCACCTCGATGCCCGCGCCGAAGTCCTGCTGCGCGCGCTTCAGGTCCGACAGCATGATGTGCGCGCCGGGGCTGTTGTTGTCCTGCGCCAGGGCCGCCTGGATCTCCGCTTCGGCGCGCTGGAACGATTGCAGGTCTAGGTAGATGCGCGCCAGGGAGACGTAGGGCTCGGGGTCCTGCGGCGACAGCGTCTGGGCCTTGCGGATGGCGGCGATCGCGTCGTTGTACGTCTGCTCCTTCGCGTAGGCGATGCCGAGGCGCGTATAGGCGCTCGAGAAGTCCGGCTTGACCGAGATCGCCTTGAGGAACAGCTCGATGGCGTCTTCGGGACGATTCCTGCGCAGGTACAGGTCGCCGAGGTGGGTGTAGGCGTCGGCGAAGGCCACGTTGATCTCGAGGGACTTCCGGTACTGCTGCTCGGCCTGGTCGTCCTGGCCGATCACCTCGAACAGACGGCCCAGGCCGTCGAACGCGGGGGCATAGCCCGGCTGCAGCTCGAGAGCGCGCAGGTACTCGGCGCGGGCCTCGGACGTGTCCCCCTGCTTCAGACAGGCGTCGCCGAGCGCCAGGTGCGCCTGCACGTAGTCCGGCTGCAGGTCGAGGGCGATCTTGAGCGGCTCGATCGCCTCGCCGTAGCGCCGGTCCGCCGAGAGGGACAGCCCGAGATAGTAGTAGGCCATGAACGAGTTGAGGTTGATGCTGACGACCTGCTGGAACGCCTCGATCGCGTCCTTGATCTTTCCCTCCTTGTAGAGCCGCATCCCGTCGCTCTGCAGCTTGAACGAAGTCGTGCGGGCGTCCGCCGCGGAGATCGCGTAGACGCGCCCGGGAAGGAGGAGGGCTCCGAAGAGACACGCCGGGAGGAGAACGGCGCCGACCGTGCGGGTCGTGCCGTGTCGCGGGAAACGCATCAGTACGCGCTCACCTCTTTCATGGCGCGGACGAGATCGTCGACCTGGGGCAGGGTCCGGTCCTCCAGCCCCGGCTCGTAGGCGACGAAGGTATCGAGCGCGGCAACGCGGCGCACCGGGGCGTCGAGGAACTCAAAGAGGCGGTCCGCGATGAGGGCCGCGATTTCCGCCCCGTAGCCGAACGAGACCGGGTCCTCGTAGGCGACCACGACCTTCCCGGTCTTCCCGACGGAGGCCGCCACCGTCTCCCAGTCGAACGGGTTGAGCGAACGCAGATCGAGGATCTCCGCCTCGATGCCGAGCGCCGCCACGGCCTTCGCGGCCCGCAGCGACCGCTCGACCAGGGCGCCGTAGGTCACGACCGTCAGGTCGGTCCCGTCGCGCGCGATCCGGGCCCGGCCGAACGGAATCGAGTGATCCGGACCGGGGTACGGGCTCTTGTTGTAGACCTGGCGGTACAGGTGCTTGTGCTCGAGGAACAGCACCGGGTCGTCGCAGCGGATGGCGGTGCGCAGCAGGCCGTTGGCGTCGAGGGCGTTCGACGGCAGGACCACGCGCAGGCCGGGGATCGCCGTGAGCAGGGACGCCCCCGACTGGCTGTGGTAGATGGCGCCGCCCTGGAGATAGCCGCCGACCGGCACGCGGATCACCAGCGGGCAGGAGAAGGCGCCGTTCGAGCGCCAGCGCAGGAGCGCCAGCTCGTTGCGCACCTGCATCATGGCCGGCCAGAAGTAGTCGAAGAACTGGATCTCGACGACCGGCTTCAGACCGCGCGTCGCCATGCCGATGGCGCGGCCGACGATGGCCGCCTCGGCGAGCGGCGTGTTGAAGACCCGGTCCCCCCCGAAGCGGCGCTGCAGGTTGTGGGTGACCTTGAACACGCCCCCCTTCCCCTTCACCTTCGAGAGATGCTCCGCGCGGCTGCAGTCGGCCACGTCCTCGCCGAACACGACGACCTTGTCGTTCCGCTCCATCTCGTCGCGCAGACAATCGTTGAGAAGGTCGACCATGGTGCGCGGCTCGCCCGTGAGGACCGCCTTCCCCTCGAAGCGCTCGGAGGTCGGGTCGACCTCCTCGGAGTAGACGTGCAGCGTGACGGTGGCGGGATCCGGCTTCGGCGCCGCGAGCGCCGATTGCGCCGCCTCGTCCACCTCCCGGTCGATCTCCTCGCGCACGGCCTGCAGGAACGCTTCGTCCGCCACTCGGTTCTTGACCAGGAAGCGTCCGAAGGCCGGGATCGGGTCGCGACGCGCCTCCTCCTCGCGCTCGGCCTCGGTCTTGTACAGTTTTTCCTCGTCCGACAGCGAGTGGGAATAGGGCCGGATGGTGTGGGCGTGGACGAGCGCCGGGCCGCCGTCGGGGGATCGCAGCCTGTCGATGACGCGCCTGAGAGCGACGTGCGAGGCGATCGGATCGCAGCCGTCGACCTCCTCGACCAGAAGACCCGGAAAGGAGCGCACGAGCGGAGAGATGCTGCCGCCGGCCGTCTGCACTTCGACAGGCACGGAGATGGCGTAGGCGTTGTCGGTGATCAGGTACAGGACGGGGGCCTTGGACAGGCAGGCGGCGTTGATCGATTCCCAGAACTCCCCCTCGCTCACGGCACCGTCTCCGCCGGAGACATACACCACGCCCCGGGCGGCCGGGTCGAGCCGCCTCTCGGCCTCGGCGCAACCGACCGCCTGCAGGAATTGCGTCCCGGTCGGGCTCGATTGCGAGACGATGCGCAGGCGGGCGCTTCCCCAGTGGCTCGGCATCTGCCGGCCGCCGCTCGCCGGGTCCTCCGACGATCCGACGGCTTCGAGAAACATCTCGCGGGGGGTGACGCCGAGCTGCAGGCAGAGGGCCCGGTCGCGGTAATAGGGGTAGAACCAGTCGTGCCCGGGCTTCAGGAGGCGCCCGGCGGCGGTGAGGACCGCCTCGTGACCCGCCCCGCTGATCTGGAAGAAGATCCGGTTCTGGCGTTTGAGCTGGATCTCCTTGTCGTCGATCCGCCGCGACAGGACCATGGTGCGGTAGAAGCCAATCAGATCGTCCCGGGAGAGGCCGATCTCGCCGAGCTCCTGAAGGCCGGAGTCGCGCCTGGCCTGGGTCTGCTCGACCGTCTTCGTCCGCATCAGGCTCACCTCCCGCCTATGATACGCGCCGGGCGCCCGCGGCGCGAGCCGGACGCGCGGCCCGGGGCCCCCCGGTGTCGGCGGCCGGCGCGTAGACGCCCAGCACCGCGTCCTCCGGCTCCGGCATGCGGGTCCTGCGGCTCTCGAGCGCCTCCTGCTCGGCCGCCTCGACCTCCGAAACCACCCGGGCCTCGGTCTCCTGCAGGATGCGCGCGTTGGCCTCGCGCCGGGCCGATGCGCCCTTCCGGACCCGGCCGTCGAGAGCCGGGGCGTCCTCCAGAAGATAGGTCTCGTACGTCCCGATGGGATCCCGAAGACCCCAATAACGAAACTGTTCCTTCGTGAACAGGGCGCGCGCCTCGGCCTCGTCGTGCGTCGCGTGTCCCCCCATCCGGAAGGTCCTGGCGATGAGGAGGAACGGCCCCTCCCCCTTGCGGCAGCGACGCGCCAGAAGGTCCGTGGCCGCGCACACGTCCAGGACGTTGTTTCCCTCGCAGGTCACCCCGTCGATGCCATAGGCTCCCGCCAGCTCCTCCAGGGGGCCGCGGCTGTGCTTGTCGACGGCCGTTCCCAGCGCCACCTGGTTGTTCTGCACCACGAAGATCACCGGAACCCGGAGCACGGCGGCGAGGTTGAGCCCCTCGTGGAACGCGCCGGTCCGGCTGGCGCCGTCCCCCAGCCAGGTGAGGCCGAGACGTTTCTCGCCCCGCTGCTTGAAGGCGAGGCCGATCCCCGTGAAGACCGGCACGAAGCTTCCCATCAGGCTGGTCGGAGGCAGGACGCCCAGGGCCGGGTCGCCCGTGTGCAGGTCGCGGCCCCGCGTGATCTGATCGCCGGTCCCCAGGTACGCCTTGAGCATCTGCGCGACCGGCATCCCCATCGCGCAGCAGGCTCCGGCGTTCCTGATCATCGGGCCGACGACGTCCCCTTTCCCGAGGGCGTGCGCGGCCCCGACGGTGACCGCTTCCTCGCCGGTCCCGAGCCAGGCCTTCGAGAGAACCCCCTGACGCACCCAGCGCTTCAAGGCGATGTCGTGCAGCCGGAAGCGGACCATCCCCTCGTACAGGCGCAGCAACGCCTGGCCGTCGAGCTTCTTGACGAACCGGGCGCGCCACGGGTCGCGCGTCAGGGTTTTGCGGTACTCCGCCATCACCTCCCGGTCCGGCTTGAAGCCGACGTACTCGGGAGGGTCGTAGGCGGGATGGCGCTTCATCGTCGCATCAGCTCCAGCATCTCGCGCACGGCCCGCTCCATCCCGACGAGGGCGGCGCGGGCGACGATCGAGTGGCCGATGTTGACCTCCTCGATCTCCGGGATCTCGACGATGCGGCGGACGTTCCTGTAGTTCAGGCCGTGACCGGCGAGGACCCTGAGCCCCAGCTTGGCGGCGGCGCGGGCGCACTGCGCGACCGTGTCCGCCTCCACGGCCACCTGCGCCGGCTTCGTCGCCTCGGAGTACTTGGCCGTATTGATCTCGATGAGCCCGATCTCGAGCTTGGAGATGGCCTTGATCTGGTCGTAGTCGGGATCGACGAACACCGAGACCGGAATGCCGGCGGCGCGCAGGTCCTGCGCCGTCTTGCGCACCAGGTTCTGGTTGAGGAGGACGTCGAGCCCCCCTTCCGTCGTGATCTCCTCCCGGCGCTCCGGCACGAGGGTCACGGTGTCGGGCTTGTAGGTCGATGCGGCGGTGACCATCTGCGGTGTCGCGGCCGCCTCCAGGTTCAGCCGGGTCGCGATCACCTTGCGCAGGAGCTCGACGTCCCGGTCCTGGATGTGCCGGCGGTCGCCGCGCAGGTGCACCGTGATGCCGTCGGCCCCGGCCATTTCCGCCAGGACGGCGGCCGCGACGGGGTCCGGCTCGCGCCCGCGGCGCGCCTCGCGGAGGGTCGCGATGTGATCGACGTTGATTCCGAGTCTCACCGGTTCCATCGGGTCTCCTTGGAGGTCACGAAGTTTCCTGTCCGATCTCCTTCTGGATGATCGTCCTCAGCCGCGCCGCCGCACGCTCGACGGCCTGGCGCGGCTCCCCCTCGACCATGATGCGCGCCTTCGGCTCGGTCCCCGAGTAGCGCACCAGGAGACGGCCGTCACGGCCGAGGCGCCGTTCCTCGTCCCTGATCGCCGGGCCGATGGTCGGGTGCGAGTCGAGGGCGGGACGCTCGCGCACCGGCACGTTCAGGATCACTTGAGGACAAGGACGGATGGTCGCGGCCCAGGCGGCGAGATCGAGCCCGGTCCGGCGCACGAGGTCGAGGACGAGCAGGCCGGTCAGGAGACCGTCGCCGGTCGTGGCGTTCTCCAGGAAGATGATGTGCCCGGAGGGCTCCCCCCCGAGCACATAGCCCCCCTTCTGCATCTCCTCGAGGACGTACTTGTCTCCCACGGGAGCGCGCAGCAGGCGGATCCCTTCCGACTGCAGGGCACGGTCGAGCCACAGGTTGCTCATCACCGTGCCGACAACGGCCTCGCCGCGCAGCCGGCCGGCGGCCTTCCGATCGCGCGCCGTCAGGTACAGGACGTAGTCGCCGTCCAAAAGACGTCCGGTCGCGTCCACGACGAGGCAACGGTCGGCGTCGCCGTCGAACGCCAGGCCGAGGTCCGCCTTGCGCGCGAGGACCTCCGCCGCGAGAGCCTCGGTGTGCAGCGCTCCGCATCCCTCGTTGATGTTGCGACCGTCGGGCCGATCGTGGATCGACACCACCGCGGCGCCGGCGCGCCGGTACAGCTCGGGCGCGAGTGCCGTGGCGGCGCCGTTGGCGCAGTCGAGGACGATCGTGAACCCGCGCAATGGAGCGCCGGGACCGGCGGCCGTCAAGAGCCATCCCAGATAGCGCTCGGCGATCTCGGAGGGGCCCAGCGAGAAGGCGGAGGATGCGGGACGGAGTCCGCCCGGCGCTTCCGGTCCATCGAGAACGAGTCTCTCGATCGCCGCCTCCAGGTCATCGGAGAGCTTCTCCCCCCCGCGCGAGAAGACCTTGATGCCGTTGTCGCGGTACGGGTTGTGCGAGGCGGAGACGACGAGGCCGGCGTCATAGCCGGCCAGACGGGTGACGCAGGCGACGGCCGGCGTGGTCAGAACGCCGCCGAGATCCACCCGGCCGCCCGCGGCCACGATGCCGCGCGCCAGCGCCGCCTCGAGGACCGGGCCCGACTCGCGCGTGTCGCGGCCGATGACGACACGCGGCGAGCCGCCGGCCGCGGCGTGCAGCGAGTTTACGAGGGCCTTGCCGATTCGCACGACCGTCGCCTCGTCCAGGGGGAACGTCCCCGCGACGCCGCGTATGCCGTCGGTCCCGAACAGCCGCTTCATGCGATGGACCTCATCCCCGGCCGATGCCGAACCGGCGTGGCTGCTTCCCAGGCGCCGCAGCCCCGCGCCGGGCGGGCGCCCCGGCGCGGGCGATCGTCACGCGCACGCGAACCGGTCCCTGGGGCGATACGACCCGCACGCGGCTCCAGGAGGGAGCGTCGGGGATCGGCGTCGCGTCGACCTCGTAGTCGGCGGTTTCGCCATCGAGGAGGATGGTGCCGGTGAGCGCGCGCGGAACGTTCGCCACCTCGTTCGCCGGTCCCTCGATCGTCACCACGGCCGGGTCGATGACGTGTCGGGTCTTCTCGTACCCCGCGGGGGGTGAGCCGGAAAACTCGGCGACCACCGGCACGTCGCGCCTGACCTTCCGGTCGATCCGCACCTTGACGAGGTCGGGGTTGACCTGGTCCACCCGGGCTCCGCCCGGGATGCCGATCATCGCGGGCGTGAGCTGGATGTACTGCTCTCCCAGGGGGGCGCGCGACAGATCGATGCGCGCCGACAGCCGGTCCTCCGTGATCGTCCGGAGGACCGGTTCCGGGGCGCGCAGACGCACCGCGACGCTGCTGATGATCGGTCCCGACAGATCGAGGGACGACGGCAGGTTGGTGTATTCGAGCGGCACTGCGAAGTCTTTCACCCTCTCCTCCTCGCCGCGCACCACGTACCAGCAGACGACCGCCAGGATCAGGGAGAAGACCTTGAGCGAGAGGTTGTGTCGCAGGTTGAGCCGCATCGTCTTGTCGATCTCCGGTCTAAGCCGCGTGCGTCTTCTCCGCGGGCCCGCGGGCGTCCCGCCGCGCCGCCCGCCCTCCGAGATGCGTGCGCAGGAACAGCAGGAGCGAGGCGGCGTCGAGCGGGCCCGCCAGACGCCCCTCCACGGCGGCCGAGATCGTGCCGCGCTCCTCCGAGATCACGATCACCACGCTGTCGTACTCCTCGGTCAGACCGATGGCGGCCCGGTGCCGCGAGCCGTACTCGCGCGACAGACGCGGGTCGGTGGTCACCGGCAGGAAACACGAGGCGGCCTTGACACGCCCCTCCCCGATGACGACCGCCCCGTCGTGCATCGGCGAGCCCGGCGTGAAGATGTTCATCAGGAGATCGTAGGAGATGGCGGCGTCGATCTGGATTCCGGACTCGATCTGGTCCGGGAGCGCCTGCTCGCGCTCGATCACGATCAGGGCGCCGGTCGGCCGCACGGCGAGCGACGTGGCGGCGTGCACGATGTCGTCCAGCATCTTCTCGGTCATCTCGTGGTAGCCCAGGCGTAGGAGGGAGGTCCGGCCGAGCCGGGCCAGGGCGCGCCTGATCGTGGTCTGGAACAGGATGATGATGGCGAACGGGGCGTAGAACAGCACCTGCCCCAGCACGCGGTGGAAGGTGCGCAGGTACAGCGGACGCTCCGGGGCGGTGATCCCGTAGGCGATGACGACGAGCAGGACGCCGAGGAGCGTCTGCTGGGCCCTCGTCCCCTTCAGGAGCAGCCCGAGCTGGTAGATCAGCACAGTCATCAGGACGATGTCGAGCAGATCGCGCCAGTCGAGGGTGTAGGCCGCGAGCTGCGGGAGCAGCGATTCCATGGGGAAACGTCCCTCGGTCAGCGTCCGGCGACGGGATCCCGCAGAACGGCATCGCACAGCGAGGCGACCCGCGCCGACTCCCGGACGTCGTGCACGCGAATGATATCAGCGCCCCCCGCGATGGCCAACGCCTCCGCGGCGAGGCTGCCCTCCAGCCGATCGGTCGGCGGGGTCTCGCCCTCCCCCTTCAGGAAGGACTTGCGCGACGCGCCGACCAGGATCGGCCGACCCAGCGACGTCAGGGTCCTCAAGTGCCTGAGGATCGCCAGGTTGTCCCGGCGGCGCTTGCCGAAGCCGATACCGGGATCGACGATGATCTTATCCTCGCGCACGCCGGCCCGGACGATCGTTTCGATCCGGGCGCGCAAAAAAGCGGCGATCTCCGGCAGGAGGTGGGCATAGCGGGGGTTCGCCTGCATCGTCCTGGGCGTGCCGCGGATGTGCTGGATGACCACCGGCAGCCCGCTCTCGGCCACGACCGCCGCCATGGCGGGGTCGTGCGTCAGCCCCGAGATGTCGTTGATCAGGTCCGCCCCCGCGGCGGCGGCCCGCCGGGCGACCTCGGCCTTGCGCGTGTCGACCGACAGGAGGGGGCGTCGCAGTGGGAGGGCGGCGATCGCGGAGACGACGGCCTCGAGCGCCGGGATCACCCGCCGCAGCTCCTCCTTGAGAGGCACGGGCACAGCCCCCGGACGCGTCGACTCGCCGCCGATGTCGATCAGATCGGCCCCGGCGCGCGCCATCTCCAGCGCGTGCTCGGCCGCGCGGTCAGGTTCTACGTAGAGGCCGCCGTCGGAGAAGGAGTCGGGAGTGACGTTCAGGACTCCCATGATGAGCGTGCGCTGCCCGAAGGTCAGCCGACCGCGGGCCAGGGCCAGGGCGAGCGGCCTCGTGGTGGCGCGCATCAGGACATCACGCACTTCGCCGGCCGCGTCGCGCGTCGCCGCCCGTCTGGAGGTGCTTTCCAGGAACCGGTGGTAGTGGTCGCCGTCCCCCTGCAGCAGGACGATGCGCTCGCCGCTCTGTCTGTCGGCGGCGGCCTGGGCGCATCCGCCCGCGGCGTTCATCAGCTCGACGAGGGCCCGCGCCGGCCCCGCCGGAACCCGCTCCAGGCGCACGGCGCGCACGGCGCCGTCGGTCCGTCGCGCCGGGATCCCGAGCTGCCGCCTGGAGTCGGCGCGGACGGGAAACGAGTCGGTGGCGACGATCAAGGCGTTGTAGAGCATGGCCGCGCGCGGTTGACGGACATCCTGCCGGGTGTGTCTCGGACGAACCGGGGCGGGCGCCCCGGCCGGGAGCCTCGCGAGGCCCCCGCTCACGAAGGCTGTTTGATCGGATCGGGCGCGATAGCCGGGCCGCGGCGCTCGCCGGCGGTCTCGGCGGCCGGGCGCGGCGTCTGCGGGGCGGTGTCGGCGCGCGGCTGCCGGCGCTTGCGCGTGGCGAGGACGGTCGCGTCGTCACCCTTCACCAGAGAGGCCACCTCCTCGCCGTCCAGGACCTCGTACTCCAGAAGCGCCTCGGCCACGCGCACCAGGGCGTCGCGGTGCTTCTCCACGACCTGCTTCGCCCGATCGTAGGCTTCCAGGCAGATCTTCTTGACCTCCTGGTCGATCAGGACGGCGGTCGCCTCGCTGTAGTCCTGGTGCTGGGCGATCTCGCGTCCCAGGAAGATCTGCTCCTCCTTCTTGCCGAAGGTGAGCGGTCCCAGCGCGTCGGTCATGCCCCACTCGCACACCATCCTGCGGGCCATCTCGGTGGCCTTCTCGAGGTCGTCGCCGGCCCCGGTCGTCAGGACGTTCATGAACGCCTGCTCCGACACCCTCCCGCCCATCATGACCGACAGGGTGCTCTCGAGGTAGTCGCGCGTATAGTTGTGCCGGTCGTCGATCGGCAGCTGCTGCGTGACACCGAGCGCCATGCCGCGCGGGATGATCGTGACCTTGTGGATCGGATCGGCGTGCGGCATGAAGGAGGCGACCAGCGCGTGCCCCGCCTCGTGATACGCCGTCAGGCGCTTCTCCTTCTCGGAGATGATGAGCGAGCGGCGCTCGCT
>Ga0137397_10000717_pt1 | contig 22954 bp, 51 predicted proteins | sample czorhiz116metaG_FD_106658 | JGI IMG/M metagenome (GOLD analysis project Ga0137397, IMG submission 106658) | Vadose zone soil microbial communities from Angelo Coast Range Reserve, California, USA - czorhiz1.16 metaG | ecosystem: Environmental > Terrestrial > Soil > Vadose zone | place: USA... | reverse complement strand
GTTCGCGGTTTCGCTTGATTGGAACCAAGCTTTCTGAACGAAACCTGCTTGGTGCCACCGGTGAGCCACACACCTCTACCATGTCTCTGCGTCAAAATGAACCTAAGTCTTTGTAAACGCGACACTAGGCCTCTCCTCTCGGTCCAAACCTCCGCGCAGCCCTCGAGATAATCCAATCGAATGATGCTTTCCTGACTATCCATGGCCATTTATCTCTCCTCCTGCCAGTAATTTAGGCCAGCTGTCAAGTCGGATAGGCTCGCTGAGACTCGCCAAGGTCAAAAGCAGCCCCAGGCCAGCCCAGCGGGCTTGCCCTCTCTTGGCACGGATCACTCCCCTCTGCTGGTTTGGGAAGGGCAACCGCTGGCCATCAATGACTTGCCCGTACACTTCTATAAAAATTTTTCAGGCGTGATCGGAGTTTGACTTCTCGCACTCGATCGCGATCGCCGTGGGGGATCCGCCGGCCATGCTTCGCTTCGGGCACGGGACCGCCGCTCCCTCTGCCACGGCTATTCAAGCAGATGCACATATCCGTAAGCATTGGCGTAGCAATGTATTGTCCCGTCGCTCGCAATTGTGCTGCCTTTGGGCTGCCCCAATGCAATCGCCATGCCGATTTGGCTGCTCACCCTCAATATACGACCTGCGCAACATGCGCGCGTAGGTTGTAGCGCACAAGATAATTCACGATTTACCTTGCAACCTAAACCGATTGAGCGTATCTAATGAGGTGACGCCAAGGTAAACGGCGCGGGAGATAGCGAACGATGCGCAACGGTAGCGGAAAGGTAAGCACGGCCCTGGCGCGCGAGATAGCGGCCCGGGGCGCGACGTTTGAAATCGCCGATGATGGGATGATCAACGTTGACCTGCCGCGTAACCGAACGTGGCGCGCCAACGGGCTACACACGATCCTCTGTCATGATGCGGCCGACGTTCGCGAGCGGATGGCCTATGGTATCGCAGACGGCCCGTGTGATGATGCATGCGAAGTGTGTGCCCTGTGACCCTCCCCAAGTGGCCGGGTAGCGAAGCAACCGAATACACTGGCATCGGACCGAACGAGCTCGCCCTGCGGCGCGATGCTGAGCTCGTCGATGGGTCACGGGGTATCGATCCGTTCGAACACACGGTCACGATTGTTGAGCTCGAATCGATCTTGTCGTCTATACTGCCAAGGAGGAGGTGACCTCGTGAGCAAGCCGGAGAGTCGCACATCAGCATGCCGCATCGAACAGACCGCCGACCGCAGGCGTCAGGGCTCGCCACGCTATGAGACCTTCGCTCCTGACGGCTACCGCTTCACCTCGGGCGAGCACTCACGCCTGAGCCCGACACTAGCAGGCGCACGCGCCGACGCAAAGGCCGACTTGGAGTCCTGCCCGGTCGACTGCGACTGTCATGCTCCTGGAGATGTAAACTCGAATTCAGGCGCAAACGCGAGTTTACAATTCCAGGAGGACGGGTCCCGCCCCGCGCCGGATGCGCCGAGTCGTCCTGACCGTCCGGAATGGGAAGACGGAACAACGGGTGGCCCCGTGGCCGCTTCCGAAGTCGATGCCGCGCCCCGCGTCGTGGCGATTTGCGCGCGAGGTCATCGGACGATTCAGACTCAAGAGGATGACCTGTGCGCTACATGTGACGCAGGCGGGGAATTGACCGAGATTGTCAGGCACGAGGCGCGGAAGGACGGCGACAAATGACCGCCCATACCTGCCCGACTTGCGCCTCTCCGCTCTATCCTGGAACGTCAGAGTCAGCGCCTGACCCGAGCGTGTCATCCCCCGCTGCCCTGTACGAGGTAGTCAAGGGAATGCTCGCGCACGCGAAACAAGAGAAACTCGTAGCGGTCTATCTAGACGCGCAAAACAGGATGATAGGGCGCCCGGTTGTCGTGAGCATTGGCAATCTAAATACGGCCGCAACACACCCGCGGGAGATTCTACGCCCGGCAATCGAATGCGGCGCTCTCGGGATTGTCATTGCGCACAATCATCCAAGCGGGAACCTTGAACCTAGCACGGACGACGTCAACTTTACTCATTCGATAGTCAAGGCGGCCGCAGTCGTAGGCTTCCAGGTCTACGATCACATCGTTGTCAGCAAGCGGGGGTTTACGTCCATGCGGGAAAGGGGGCTTCTGTGAATAAGTCTTCGCGTAGACACTGGACGCCAGAGGATTTCATTGTTACATCGCAGTCACCGGCCTATGATGGATCCGAGTCTGTTAATCGGTTCGGGTATTGCCGGGTCTGTAAGGCCGACATGCAGTCATTCGGCGGTAACGGGAAGCAAGGTCCGGTCCTTCACTACAAATCGCACGGTACCGCTCGCCGCCTAGGTCTATGGGGGGTACGATGATCTTCGAGCTCATAGCCCCAAACGGTCGCGCGAGGCAACGGCGAGCTCTGTCCGGCCTTCGTAGTGACCTGCTAGACATGGCCGGCGGGTATTCACAGTATCAAGGTCGTGGGGTCTGGCGTGATGCTGGCGGCCGGGTCTATCGTGAGCCCCATGCCCGCCTGGACGTCAGCACAAGGAACGGCCGCGGGGTCCTTCAGGCATTCCGGCGGTACGGCCGCAAGGCAAAGGAAAAAGTGCTGTTCGCAGTTGTCAACGGCCGGGCACGGTTTATCCGGCCGTAACCGAAAGGAACGGTGCCTCCATGATGTCTCTTGAATCAATCCGCGCGATGTCCAGAGAAGCGGCCCGGGAAGCGGCGGAAAACAAACTAGAACCGTTTTGCTTGGAGCCGGAAGACCTAGAGGAGCTGCGCGCGCGGGTTAACGGCGATAAGGAATTCCACGGCCCCCTGTTCCCGTTCCCCATGATCGGGAGCCATCGTCCGAACGGATGGAAGATGATCGACCGGCTTTTCGTGGACACGTCCGGTTTCGGGTCTGACAATGAACCGGCCTTGTCTATCCGTCAACTGGTGGAAAGACTCAAGGCCGGGTTTGGGTACGCGCTGATCGAGGTCGGGCAATTTCAAGCCTACATCGGCGTGTTCCGCAAGTTGACCGTTTCGATCTAGATCATAGCCCCGGGGCCTACACTCCGGGGCCTTGACCTGAATCGACAGGAGAAAAGGAAGGATGCAATGGGTAATCTTCGTGCTATGGAAATGGCGCAAGCCGTCCGAGACAACATGATAACCCGGAGGCTTGCTCTGGAATATCACCTGACCGTGAATCACTATCCCCCCCTGCCCGCATCTATGATCCCGGTGTGTGAAGCCGCGATTGATGCGTGCAATGCGGGGGAGTGTGATCGGATGTTGCCGTTGCCTTCTGGACATTTGTTCAAGGGACAGTCTGTCGCACGCGCGGGAGATATCGTGGAGTCGGCGCACCTGGACGCTTTCCTTGATTTCGAGGAGAAATGACGCGCTAGGCTGCCCCAGGTTGAACGATCTTGACACGGGCAATAGGTAGGGCTTAACCTTTTTCTGATGGAGGACACATGCCACAGACAACAGAAGCGCGGAAGCAACCAACATGCAAACAGCGGGTCAGGGTGCATCTCGAGGATCGACTCGGCGACCTGCGAAAGCTCTGGGCGCGGTACAATGCCGGGACGGAGGAGGACGATCCAGATCTTGGTAACCTGAATGAGTACGGGCTGTCTTTCGATTATGTCGCGGCCGGGACGTTCACCGATCAGCGCGAGGGGTATTTCCGTTATCAACTCTCGTGGGGTGGGCCATCTGATGAATTCCGGTTCTTCACAGACGCCACACTCCGTGTCACGCGGATCGAATACTGGTTCCTGGACTGGTTCGACGGGGCCAAAATCACGCTGAAGGGCAAGGACGAAGAGCTGATGTTAGAGCTCTGGAGCTGGTTTGAGGAGATGGGGAGCGTTCAGGCTATGTTACAGAAGGCCGAAGAGCGAGACTAAGCGGAGGTCTTTATACGCGCGCTGGATGGCGCGAGGGAGAGGACGGCATGAGCACGAAAGTTACCAAGGCAGAGGATCCCATGGGCGTGTGGCCTACGGTCAAGAGAGCGATTGATCGGGCTCCTTATGGTCAAGGGGCGGACGGGGAATATATCCGAAAGACGGTGCGCGCAGCGCTCGAACAGGCAAGCAATCGAGACGATATCACGCGCGCGTTCGAGGCGATGCGGGCGGCGCTGCGTTCGGAGCTTTGGAATCATCGCGGTGTGCAAGCTGGCAAGTGTGATATTTGTGGTCATCACGGGCAGGATTGCGAAGCCCATGCAATGCGCGCCGCCCTCGCCCTGGCCGACAAGGTGAAGCCATGAGCCTGCGATGTCCAAACGGTCACACCCGGTCCTTCACGATCTACGGAACCGCTCTCGTGGATGTTGTGGTTGACGCCGACGAGCGCAGAATCGAAGAGAGCGCCCCGCACGACCTTACATGGGATGATGGCGACGTCATTACCTGCGACGACTGTCATTATCAAGGCGAGGTTCAGGAATTCGATTCGGAGGTGAAGCCATGAAAATGAAAACACACGTCGTGACCGGCGAAGACATTGCGGCCTACGTCGCGCTCGCCTTGGTACGCGCTAGCGCATCGTTTTCGCTCATGCCATACCCTGACAATCAGTGGAAATTCACGTTCAAGCCAGAAGTGCATGGGGTCGTTCTGCTTGCTTCCCGCCGCCCGTCTAACCCCGGCGGGGAATCTTAGGGGATTGGCTCGTCGTCGATCATCACGCCTAGGGCTGGACCCAGCTCTGAATAGATCTGCCTATACTCAAACTGCGCGTCGCGTGACGAATCACCCCAAATTAGGCCAGCGTCTACCAGAGCGTCACGAATCGGCTTACACCCACCGGCAAAGTTGTCGTCGTCGTACGCACGCTCACGCTTGGACATTAGCCTTGTTAGGCGGACGAACCTAAAACCCGCAACTACATCATCGCTGGCCGGCCTAGGCATCAGCTCAAACCACTGTTGCCTGATTCGCTTCGCTTTGTAATACGCCCCAATCTTCCCCCGGCTAGTTCGAGCGAATATCGCCGCTCCACGTAATGCGAGTAAATCGTTGAGGGACGGCGGTTTACGTTCGATCACAAAGTCATATTTCATACTCTAAAGTCCTTTCAAAACACTTAAAACACTACACACGGGTGTTATCTCTCTTATAAAGAGAGGGAGGTTTACCCGGGGAATTAAACGGGGGTTTTTGGTTCAAACGAGACAGCATCGCCATTGCACACGGGGATTATTTCTATTGATTCCACGAGCCCAAACGCCCTAGATTTCGCCGGCCACAGAAAGGTATTGCGGTAGCGCCCGTGTCTGGCCGGTCTGCCTCGCGCGGCCGTGTGAATAATCAGTCCGTCCAGCTCGCTCTTCCAGGTTTTCGCCCCGCGTATATCCCGGTGTTCCCTGCCGTGCTTATCATGGGTTAGCCTGGCATGTTTGAGAATCAATACTGTGGTTTCCGGGCGACCCGTGGATTGACGCACGTTACGAATGGCCTTGATTGCCCGGCTCGCCTTAGCGTTGTCATTCTCATCGTCGATCTTGCATGCCGCATTTGCGGTATCGATCACTATTAACCCGGGTTTAAGTTGACTTGCCGCGGCGCACATTTCGAGTTCGAAGCTATCGCTGAGACTAAAATGATGCAGGAACAGATTGGTGTCTAGGAGCTCTGTGCTAGGCGAACCAAGCCCGAGCCATACGCGCCGATGATAGGCATCCGAGTCTGCCCGAGAGTTCTCCTCATCGAAATATAGCACGCGCTCGATCTTTACTTGCTGCCCTAGGAATTTCCCGCCCGATGCGAGAGCAATCGCCAGAGAGTAGCAGAGCATACTTTTGCCCACCCCCGCATCACCCGCCAGCACGATAATCGAGCCCTTGCAGAGAATTCCCGGTACGAGCCAGTCGGCTTGTATCGGGTCTTTTGTGAGAATGTCTGATGATTTCAGGCGAGCCAATGGTGTCCTCCCGAGAATAGAGAGCGTGCCTCACTGGAAATATAGGCGGCTGTCAACTTGACAGCGGTTCTATATTCCCGGTGAGCGGAGGGAACGCCGGATGACAAAATACGAGGGCAATGTCTATGACGTAAGCGTGAAGATCGGCAGGGAGCCGGACGCGCGGTACAGGACGGCGGTTGTCGGCGCGGTGACTCTGGACGATGCGATACGCCTGGGTAGGCTCCTGGGTGAAGTGACCGGCTGCATTCAGAGGAGCTATCAGTACATTCTCACAGAGGACGCGCCGCGTGGTTGAGCTGAGCGCAGTACCAGAGACTGCCGCGCAGCCGTTCTCAGACACTACCAAGGTTGCGTGCTACGGGGAATACGGATCGCTCAAGACGCTGCAGATTGGTCACCTGATTAGCGCGTTCGGTGCGGAGAATGTGGGAATAGTCAGCGTCGAGCGCGGGCTAGGTACGATTCGCAGCCTCATCCAGAGTGACAATATCTACCCGGCCACGACACTTGAAGACCTGCGCGGCGCATGGGCCTGGGCGGATAAGAAGTTTAACGCTGCCGACAAGTGGGTGTGCATAGACGGCGGGACGCGAATGATGCAGCTCTTGGCCAATGACCAGTTCGCCGGGGTCGATCGCGTGTTCGAGCGCAAGGCCAAGGGGCTGGACATTCGCGCGGCGGACGTGCCTTACACACGATTCCTTAACGACGACGGCGTGATTGACGCGCAGAAGGTGTACGGGCGTATAGGCAGAGACTCGGAGATCATCCTTGGCTCCTGGCTCAGGCTGAAGTCAAACCTCTATGTGAATTACCTGCAGGATCTGACGGGTAGCAACAAGCGGGAGAAGACGTATCCGTTCGGGCCAGACGTGCCCGGCAGGGTTGGCCTGCGCGCGGTGATGAGCTCGTTTGACTATGTGCTGCACCTGGGGCTAGATGACTCCGGAAAACTCGTAGCACGTACGCGGGCCACGCCAATGTACCTCGCGCGCACGAGAGAAGATCGCAATGCTGGCATTACCATCGCGCCGGAGATCGTGAATTTCAACCTTGCTGGATTCGTAACGCAAATACAGGGAGGGACTACGCATTGAGCTTCGATTGGAGTGCCTACAATTCCGAAGTGTACGACGATCTTGCCGACGAAGCCGCGAAAGACGATCGTGTCGGCAAGCAGAAATTCATGGTCATTGATACTCAGGACGACCGCTGGGATGCGAAGTACGGCGGGGGAGCATTCAGGCGAGTCAGTGGGATCCTGGTGACCGCGCGTAAGGCCAAGGTTGAGATTCTGTTCAATGAGCCGCTGTCGGCTGACGTGGTCAAAGCTGAAAAGGCCGGCTGGGACCAAATGAAAGTGAAGGCCGTTGCAAATAGCCGGGCGATGGTGAAGCAGTTGATTGAGCACTATGGCGTGAACCCCAGCGAGCTTAAGCCGGGTGATTCATTCGCGGTGAACATCGTGAAGAACAAGAAAGGGTTTATTCGCATCGTGGCGATTCTGCCAATGGACGCGCTCACGCAGAACGCAGACATTGAGACCGCCGATTCAGGTGCGCCGCCGTTCTGATGGCCAACCACATCGGGGCATTTCTAGCTGGCTTTGGCGTGGGCGCTATTCTTTATTACGCCATCAAGGGATTTCTGGAGGATTGAGTTGCCAATCCGCGGGTGGATCTGCCAACAGTGTCACAAGGACGTTCCGCTGGATCATTTCGAGAAGACTTCCTGCGGACGCTATGTGGACCCGGCCTATGCTCGTGCTGTGCTGGTCGACCATCTTGAGGGCAGTGAAGAAGTAAAGGGCATGGTGCGGGTAAGCGACTCGGGCGGCTGCCCACGGAAGCGCGCCATCCTGGAGCAGGAAGACGTTTCAGTCGACCCACTGACATTCAATGCGGCCATGACCGGAAAAGCCTGGCACGCACTCTTGGAGGAACATGGCGAGGGGCTCGAGGGTTACCAAACCGAACAGCGACTTATGGGAAACCTGGCGGGGATTGAAGTCACTGGAAAGCCAGATCGACTCGTTAAAGCGGCTGGTCGCATCGAGGATCACAAAAACCAGAATGACTTCGCAACGAAAAACCCAAGGCCAAAGCCGGAATGGATCGCGCAGCTCAGTCTCTACGCGGAGCTGACGGAGCAGGTACAGGGGTGGAGGCCAACGGTCGGCTGGATCCGCGCGCATTTCAGCACGCAGTATCCGCCGGCTGATGAGTTTCCGCTGTGGGGCCTGGAACTCGCATTGGAGAGTAAGCCGCACGGCGGCCCGTATGCGGTGAAGGACCTGCTGGCGAATACGAAAAAGCTGATTACGAATCGTGGAGGCTGGCGAGACGCGCCGCTGTACGGCAAAACAATGATCTTCGGAAAGACTAAAACAATGTGTGACTACTGCGCGGTCAGGGAGCCATGCACGCTGGCGAGCCTAAAGGCGCCATTTTGAGCCAGCTAGCAGACATGACGCCATATCTGCACACAATGCTTAAATGCGGATTGACACGGGAAGAGATATACGAATCGTTTGCTGATATGGAATATATTCGGCCGCAGCCGTGTGATCATAAAACAGCTGAGAAAATAGCCATGTGCAACGAATATGGATTGATTGCAGCGGCAGCGTGCAACGATTGGCGGTGCAATCGGGAATATCTATTGTCGGCTGGCGAGAAAGAACTTTGTAGATATTGTGGTTCAGGGGCAGACACCAAGGACCACATAGTGCCGAAGCGATTCGGGGGAGATGACGCTGCAGAGAATATAGTTCCGGCCTGCCGCACCTGTAATTGCCGAAAAAACACATTGCCGGTGAATGTGTTTCAACTGAACGGGCACGATCGGTCCATGTGGCTGAAGAATAGGCAATGGCTCAAGGACGGGAAGAGCTGGCTGCATCAACGGTTCTCGTGGCTCGACAAATATGGCGATCGGCACTGGGTGCGGTTCACGAAAGCGGCGGCGTTGAGGGCGGCCGCATTTCCGGATGCCTTTATAAAGACGGAGCGGTGCACCACTTCCCAGCAATTGTAATCGACACACGGGAGCAATTACCGTATGGATTTGACGGCTACGGCACGATCCGGGGCGCTCTCAAATACGGCGATTACTCACTCGCAGGATTCGAGTCAGACGTCGCAGTTGAGCGCAAATCACATGCGGATGCTTACGGATGCGTTGGACGCGACCGGGCGCGCTTTCGACGGTGTCTTGAGGGACTTGCCATGCTGTCGCGACCGCTTCTTGTTATTGAGCCAGGTTTGGCTGAATTTGTCCAGCCTCCAAGCCGAACTCGAATCACCACGGCGCAGGCTGTAGGGAGCTACCTGTCCTGGGCATGTCAGTATCGGATTCCTACCGTGTGGGCCGGGTCGCGGGTGTATGCCGAGAGACTGACGCTGAGGTGGTTGGTCGCCTTCTGGAAACATCGTGTGATGAATGGAGGGTCCAAATGCTGAAATGCGATGAATGTTCAGCTAATTATGAGATGTGGTTAGCGGAAAACTCTTTCTGGGAAGCCATCATGGAGTGTGAGCCAGGAGCAGGCGGTCAGGTGTGCATGGCATGTTTTCAGAAGAAATGCAAGGCTCGCGGATTGTCAAGATCACATCCGCGCATCGAATGGCCCGGTTTCTATTATGCGCTTCCATCGCGTCATCGGAAAGACGAACAGGATTTGTTTTATTCACGTCCAGGTGAGCAGCATTACATATAGTAGATCTAAATGGTGAGAATCGTTTGGAAGCGGGGGAATTGGTGTATCGGCCTGCATCTCAAGGAAGCATGGACGTTCGCGCACAAATACGCGATGGCGGAACTGTGCCTTGGTCCAGTGTCCCTGTGGTGCAGACTGTGGAGAATCAACCGCTGAGATATATGTGCGTAAATCACTGGGGTGAGTCAGCCGAGGGTTGCAGCAGATGCAAGTTGCCATTGTATAAATGGAAGGCGGTGCCACAACTTTCTACACCGTGGCAATCAACGTTAGGTCTAATAGGAGCTGAGCATGGGAAAGCTGACGATCACCGAGGCGCTCGCTGAGATCAAGACGATCAACGCGAGGATTGTGAAGAAGCGTGAGGCAGCTGCGCGGTATCTGGCCAGGGATGCAAGACTGCGTGACCCGCTCGAGGGCGACGGTGGCAGTGCCGAGTTCATCAAGAAGGAACGCCAGGCAATCGGCGACCTCGAGCAGCGCATCGTTGGTCTTCGCTGTGCAATACAGTCCGCAAATCTCAGCAAAACCCTTGAGATTGGCGAGATGACGCGGTCCGTCTCTGCCTGGCTCAACTGGCGCAGGGAGATTAGCCAGGGGGCGAAGGGGTTTCTCAACGGTCTGGTGAATGGCCTGAATCAGGTCAGGCAACAGGCGCTCAAGCAGGGGCTGAACCTGACGGACAAGGAGACCGGACAGGCCGGCGACATCGTCGTTGCCTTGAACGAACGTCAGCTTGCAAAAGAAGTCGAGATGATGGAGCAGACGCTGGGCGATCTGGACGGAAAGCTGAGCCTGTTGAACGCTACGACGACAATCGAGGGATAGATGAGCGACCAGTATCCAGAAACGCTCTACGTCAGCAACGATCGTTCCGATGACGACGAAGACGATGAATCTGATTTCTTCGAGGTTGGTCGTAAGCTGGAGGAAGTGGTCGATCTGAGCACTGAGGGCACAAACATAGGAATCTACAAGCTGATACGCGTGGCGAAAGGCAAGACAAAGGCATATCTGAGTATGGAGTAATCGTACGGCCTTCTGCAGCGAAACGGGAGAAGGGGCTGACTTACACACTGGACGTTCGAGGTTCGAATCCTCGTCCCCCCACTCTATGGGGGGATAGCTCAATGGGAGAGCACCAGTCATCTCGCTTAGACAAAGCGAATTATGACAAAAGAGCGAACAAGCTGATGGCTCAAAGAGCAAACCTTCTTCGTTCAAGTGTGAAGTCTGAAAGCAGAAAGTTGCGAAAAAACCAGCGCTCGCGTGACTGGCGGCGAGAGTCGTCAGGTCCACAAACAGCAACGTGGATTCCCGGCGCGCTGGCTGCGGCTTGGAGGCCAAAATGACTAAGATTGTTCGGAAGGCCCACGTGATGTCGATAGTGACAGGTTCTGGCTCCAATAGCGGCACTATTACGCTTTATCTAGAAGAGCCCGGTAGCAGCAAGACAATTGGACAAGTCTATCTTTCGCTTGATGAGGTGGCTGGTGTGCAATTCGGCCAAGCCGTCAAGTTGACGATCGAACCGGTATGATTGAACCCGGCTGGCGTCGGCGCAACGATGTGTGCCCGCAGTGTCACATGCCTGGGCGGGTAGCGCAGCGCAATTTGTTGAAGCAGGAAGGCATCGATGCAGAAGTTATCCGCGATGCTGGCGCAATCACGATTGGATACAATCTTCTGAAAATGACAGTGATGGCCGATGTGTGCGACAACTGCGGGACGGTCTACGCTTATAAGGCAATGTAGATGAATGAAGGAATGAACGCGGCTGGGCCCGGCAATGATGATTATGAAACGCCAGACTGGCTGTTCAAGGCGCTGGACACGGAATTTGGGTTCACGTTCGATGCCGCGGCGAGTGAACTGAACAAGCAGACGGAGTTGTTCTCGTCGGCGATCGATGAAGAGTCGATAACCGGCCTACAGGCGCATCGCATTTACTGTAATCCGCCGTATTCGAAGATTGAGCGGTTTCTTGCGTTGGCCCTCTCCATAAACGCGCCGCTGTGGGTATTCCTGTTGCCGGTACGCACTGATACAATCTGGTACCGCAGGCTTTGGGAATCACGCCGCGTCGGGCTGCGACCCCTGCGCAAGCGAATCAGGTTTCACCTAGATGGCGAGCCGGCTGACAGCCCTCGCTTTGGGAGCATCATTGCAATCATCTACCCAGAGTAACGTACCGGCCAGGTGTCCAGAGTGCGGCGGGATTCCCTATGAGATCGGCCAGACGGTCTACTGCGGTTGCTGCGGTTCGCTAATCACGCCAGCGAATGCAATTGATGACAGTCCAGCGCAATTGATTCCAACGGAAGTCAAACGGCCTTGAATGACGAAGGTTAATCCTCCACATTGGCGGGCGAGATGAGCAATATCGAGATTCAGTCCGACGTGAACTTGCTGAGGCCAGTGATACGCGGCCTAGCTCAGACCTGGCTTAAGGTCATCACCGAGGACTTTGGACGTCACTATCCTGGGCTCAAGTCGACACGGATTACCGAGACCTGGAGGAGCAAAGAGCGGCAAGCAGAGTGCTGCAAGATCGGCACGTCGAAGTTTCCGGACGGCTTCCACTGCTACGGCATGGCTTGGGATTTCGCGTGCTTCGATGACCGAGGGGCGCTGCTGACCAAGGGAGAGCATGAGTACTATGCCAAATGCGGACTGGTCGCAGAAGCCCTCGGTCTTCTCTGGGGAGGCAGCTGGATTCGAGCGGACTGGGATCACATTCAGATTCGGGGCATGACGCTGGAACAGGTTAAGAGTGGAATCAAAGGAGGCGCAATTGAGCCAAGCTGAGTCAGGACACGGACATGAGTGTCGCGCCTGCGGCCGAATGTTCCGTCACAGGAATGGAGAATGTGTGACTTTCCCGATTGGCTGGTGCGGCTGTCTGCCTTCACTATCCGGTAAATATGAAAAGTGGCTGAGCAGGTTCGCGACGGTGTCAATGGCGAGGGCAGCGTCAAGAGGCAGGCACATCAAACGCGGCTGGGACCTCGACACGATGGATGAGATGCATCGATGAACTTCTGCATAGTCGACATCGAAACCCCGCTTGGCAACAGCAGCGAGAACTTCATCATGCTCGCTAGGGTTAAGGCGCTGGGGAAGAAACCGGCCAAGCTGTTCACTCTCAAAGACGGCCTAGGCGGCGATTACGGCGGCGATTTGTGGGTCGTCTCGAAACTGCGCGAAGAAATGAATCTGTACGATGGCTGGATCACCTGGAATGGGCTGCAGTTTGACCTTCCCTACATCGACGACCGGCTCATAATTAACGGGGTTCCTCGATTGAAGCGAGGATTCGCCAGAGGTCTCGACACGATGTGGCACGCCAAGCAGTTCAAATCGATGTTCCAAGGGGCCAGCCTGGAGCATGTGAGCATTGGCCTGCGCTATCCAGGCAGAGTTCGTGAGCCGCTGAACGAGTCGATTTTCGTGCGGGCCAAACAGGAATGCCTAGACAAGTTCAAGAACGGCAGCGAGCACTTTGATCGAATCGAACGACACAACGCTGGCTGCATAAGGCTGACAGAGTTTTGCTATGAAGTGCTGAAACCGCGTATTCAGAACATCTCCAGATGGGGATAGGAGACAGAGCATGGGAGCATGGACAATTGTGGTGCACGGTCATGGAATGCATCACAACAAGAGCGAATCAGACGCGGATGAGATGGCTAAGCAATTTGTATATGAACTGAAGAAGAAAGGACATAGCATCTACGACGCGAGAATCATGGTTGGGAGCAATCAGACTATCGATGGAGAGGAGGAGTAAATGCCACTGTTTGAAGTAGCAATCATCCAGAAGCCAACCAGCGAAGACGCCAAGAAGGGCGCGAACGAGGTTCTTGTGTTCGGCCCCAAGGCGCTCATCGCCAAAGACCCACAGGCCGCAGCGATCGGTGCCGTCCTAGGTGAGGCCAAGAACCTCGAGATGGACGTGAATCGAATCGAGGTGAAGGTCCGCCCTTTCTAGCCGAGTCTGAGGCGGCCGAAAAACCCAGACACATGCAGAAGGCATCGGCGCTGTCGGGGACTGCCCTTGACTATATGCCGGCTTTAGCTGCACAGGCAAGCACTGGCATAGCACCAGCTTTTTGGGCGACGACGACTAGCACTATGCCGGCCACGAGCTACACAAGCGCGAATCTCGGCCTGACTACTTGAGGAGACTTCGGATGCATGTCCAATCACTATTCACGACTCTGGGTGCAATTGTTGTCTTACTGGCGGCGACTGCCCTCGGACTCTGGAGGGTCATGGTCGAAAGGGCGAAGAAGAGTCACGCCGAGAGGCTTGGTCAAGCGGATATCAAAGCTGTGCGGAAGGCGGCGGAAGCGGGGGACGACGCCGGGGTCCTTGCGGAATGGAGGAAGCATAGAAAATGAGGCTGCCGGATTCTGGACCAAGAGGCCCAGCAAACGAAAGCGGAAAGGATCTGGTAAAACCATGCCGCTGCGGTCGGTACTGGACGTGCGTGTGCCAAGTTCCGCGGCCGACCAGAAAGAAGAAAGTGACCCGCCTAAGATTCGTCGCCATACCACTCATCATACTTGGTGCTGGTGTTTCTACTGCGGTTGGTGCGGGCGCATCCTCGTCACAGGGCACCACTGTCGCGGAGCGGCCAGACTGGTGCAAGCCACACTGGGAGTGCGTTACGACAACGGAGTTAGCGGAGGAGACAATAGAGAAGATCAAGCTCGAGCAAATCGTCTTAGAGCTCAGAGGAAAGCAGCGAAGGTTTGGATGCGTGGTGGGCGGCGGGGTAGGAATAAGCGCGGTCGTTGACATCGATTACAACGTCCATTATCCTATCGCTCCAAATCTTGGAGTGTCCTGCGGGCTGAGGTTTTGATGAAGCTGTGGCTGGATGACATCCGCAAACCGCCAGACGATTCGTGGGCATGGGTGACGTCGGCGACCGCAGCGATTGAAATGCTGAAGTCTGGTGATGTGACAGAAGCGTCGCTGGACCACGATCTCGAGTTCAACCACCATGGCTATGCCGACTCGTTTGGGCGAGGCACCGGTCTCGAGGTCGCCCAGTTCATCGCCAGCATGGACAAGCCACCGGCTGTCATCAGAGTTCATAGCATGAATCCGGTTGGCGCGAAGGCGATGCTCGATGTTCTACGGAAGATGATGCCGCCACACACGGACAAGGCTTAGGCAGGTGAAAGGGGAAATGTGCCGCAGGGCCCTAAGTACCCGACGCTAGTTGCCACTAGCAAATCCTGGTGGGCAGCGCGTGGTGATGTGGCGGCATCAAGTGCTCCGGCAGCGGCGTTGAAGGAAACGCGCAGCGTGAGGATGTCTAGCCATCCAACGAACGCTGGCCCTGGGTTTACAGAGCGTCGTAAAACGCCTCCAGGAAGCAGGTTTCGAGCCCTGCCTGCCGATGCATCTGCTTCTTGACAGCCGACCCTCTTTCGCCCATACTTGGCGGTGAAAAGGAGGGTTTATGGCCAATCACGTAAATGTCAGCAGTCTACCGGGTGTCCGGCAAATTGAGGCGCTGTACGGTTTTGTCCAAGACGTTGCCGAGCGCCTGAAGGAAGTCACGGCTTCCCTTGGCGTGGTTGTCGAGACTGCGGCACCAGAGAAAACCGGGCAGGCGGTTGTACCAGAAAAGCTCAGTCGCGTGTGGCGCGAAAGGTTCAGAGCGAGAATTCGCTGGCACATGAAGTTCTTGGGAAAGGCTGCGCGGGAAGAGGTGCAGATATTAAAAAGGCAGGGCCATCTCGCCAAAGCGTTTGAACGGGCGAAAGAGCTCAGCGCGCCGCTCAGACTGAAGGCCAGGAGAGAGCCGACGAAGAGAGAACTTGGGATTGCCTATCGTCGAATGTCCCCGGCTCAACGACTGATGAAGATGAGATTCATGCACCTCATGCAGGGATTGCCGGCCAACACCAGGACCAAGCTCAGGGCGCTTCGTGCCGAGAAGGGATACGCCGTAGCAATTAGCGCGGCCAAGCGTGAAAACAAATGAGAGTCTATCAAGACGCCAGCACGAAGGGCAAGTACTTCATCGATTACCGCTTCCACGGACGGCGCCTGCGCTATTACGCTGGTTCTAGCCTGCGCGCCGCCAACACCCTCCGCATTCGCATTGAATCAGAGATCAACTCAGGGACGCATGACCCGGATATCGTGAGAAGCGAGGTTCGTGGTGTGCCCAGCATTGGCATCACACTGGGTGAGCTGCTGGACAAGTTTCTCATGCTCTATCGCTCACGCGGGCTGAGCGGGTATTACGAACAGCGCGTGAAGACCTACCTGCGTTACTGGGAACGAGGCACGCCGGTGAGTGAGATCGGCCCGTTGCAAGTCGAGGCGTTCCGCAATTGGTGCGCTGAGAACGGGCACGGCCAATCCACGATCCGCAAGAACCTGATTAGCCTGGGGACGATTTTTCGCTGGGCTAAGCGGCCAGGCGTTGAGCTGGTCACGGATAACCCAGCCGGGTCAGACGTGGTGAGCCGCCCAAGCGAATCGCCGGCAAGGGAAGTGTTCCTGAGTCACGAGCAGGTCAGGCGGCTATTAGAAGAGTGCGATCCTGACCCGCGCAGGTTGGTCCACCTTATCGTTGAGACCGGCATGCGTCTGAGCGAGCCCTTGAAGCTGAAGTGGACAGATCTCGACGCCAAGACCGGCTGGATATACGTACACGAGGGCAAGACTAAGGCACGCAAGATTCCATATACAGACTTGCTACAAGCCATAGTCGGCTCTCGCCCAAGACGTATGCACAGCGAGATGGTGTTTTTTGACGAAAGGAACCGGTCAATCAAGCAGCGCGCCAACGAGCTCAGCAAGAATATCAAGGCTGCGCTCAAGAGAATTGGCATGCCGGAAGCTTCCGCGCACTCTCTCCGGCACACGTTCGCCTCGAGGCTGGCCGCCAGGAATGTCAGCCTGAAGATAATCGCCGAACTCCTTGGCATCAGTGAAGTGACGGCAATGCGTTATGCCCACTTGACACCACAGGCCCTCCAGACGACAATGCGCCAGATGCACGATCATCCGGAGGCGGCAGATGGCGACGAGGAATCCAACGCTGGGGGAGTTCCTGGCGGCTCTTGACACGGTAAAAAGATTCGTGGTACTTCTAGAGCCACTTCTGGGCGCGCCACGTTCTGAGGCGGATCACCCCGGCCGGCCGGTGAGCGAGACTCCCGTGCCGGCCATTTCGCCTTCAGGGAAGCGTTTCAAATCACCCAAGAACTTCTGGCAGAAACCGATACGCGAGCTTCTCGAGGCCAACGGCAAGGGGATGACCAGGGCCCAGATTGTGCAGGCGATCGCGGATATTCAGAACAAGTCATTTCAGGAGATCTCCGGCATCGTGGGGCGCACGCTGTATGAGATGAAGGCGCGGCGTAAGCTGAGCCACAATAAGAATACCGGGATTTTCCGGCTGCTGTCGACCGAACCGGATCCTGCGGCGGTGGTCGTGGAGAGGCACCATGCGGATACTTAGCGCGTTGGTCTTGCTGCTTTTGGTTGCCTGTAATGGCGGCGGTCACGAGAGCCATACCCTCAAACCGCCTGCGCCGCCGGATCGCCACTGGCAGGTTGACTCTGGCACGAGCTGGACGCTTTGTTATGACACCGTCCCAACCGGATTCCAGTGCATAGCAGGTAGCGGAAACAGGACGGTCGATACGCCTGACGACGTCCAGGTATGCGCAGAGCTCGTGCTTGATGCGAACGGCGTGAGCACACTGACCTGTATGCCAGATGCGATCATCTTCGGACCAATCTTGAATAATGGCGATTCCGTGTTCGGCTGTTGTGGACCATAACCGATCGACAAACGGGGGGAACGGAATGAGAATCCTACTTTTTGCCGTGCTCGCTCTGATGGTATTCGCTCCAGTGCTGGCCACGGAGTATCAGCGAAACCCGGACCACCTTCCATCGATCGCCTTTTCAGCCGGCTATGGGCACGACGATGGGAGCCAGGATTTCATCGGTCTCGGCACGACGATTGATTCAACGAATACACAATCAGAAGGCAAGAACATCTCCGCATTCCTCAAGGCACCGGTGTCTGATTCGATCACTCTCTTTGGCGGTTTCGGCCTAGGCAGGAGCACATTCCACGCCGATGAGACGCCGCTGTTTCTCGGATCCAGAGGCAACAGTCACGGCTGGGGCGTGAGCGTCGGTTTTATCAAATACTTCGGTCGCTGAGGTTCTGGACTAATGCGAAAACCATGGATCGGCTTGCTATTGCTCGTCTCCGGAATTGCGCTTGGTCAAGGCATCGTCCCGACCAGACCTGGACCGCCACCTGCATCGCTGGCCGAACTCGTCAACGCCGCTCATCTCTCCGGCTGCCAGGTGCACGATCACGCGCTCGGGGCCCAGCCGTGGTCGGAATGCCTCGGGCTGCGACGGAGGATCCTACAGGCTGCCGACGACGATGCACATCAAAAAGTTCGGGCGGCGTACAGGGACGCGGCCGATATCGTCCGCAAGGCCAAGAACAAGAAGCTGGCGGCTGAGGCGCTGGATCGTAGGGCGGCCGACTGATGCTACCCGAGTGTCTTCATGCTGTTGGGGAAGCCTGTGATGACATGACGCCCCGCTACCCGGCCGGGGCGGCGCAGTCCGAACTCAGCCGAGGCGTCGTGATCCGGAAGGATCGCCAGTTCCGTGATTCCTCCATCCCGAACGAGGGGTCTCCGCAAGATCGCGTTCGGGCACATCCGGTTTACGGACGGCCGGGTGTGTCGGGGGCCTTACGGCATTGCCGGGCTGGCGCCGTGGACGTTGTCCTGGAGGATGGCTGCCATTATCACCTTACAGGATCAGCCTTGGGGCTCCTACGTGCTGCCGGACTCCGGCCTGGGCCGCTCCGGAAATCCGCTCGGCTGATTATGCTCGTCAGTTACCGCCGCTCTACGAATGGCAGACGAGCTGCGGCCTCGACCACTTCTGCGAACGGCACAGGTTGATGCAGAATGCACGTATCCGGCGATGGAAAGGGCAGCGATGAGCAGCGGTCCAAGACACCTTTCACGGCGGGGTTCGAATCCAGTCCGGGACACCAGAGGAATGACCGCATGCGAACACCAAAGATAGTCGTTCGTGTCATGAACCGCTTCGGCTACCTCACAAGAGCGCAAACCCACAACCTCACGCTATGCGCAATTCGTGATTTGCTGGCCGAGCGATTTCCATCTGGGACGGCAACAGCAAGAGAGATCGACGCTGTCCATGGATGGCTCATGGATTTGGCTGACGATGCTGAAAAGACCGGTAATAAGCCGCTGGCCAGTGGTCTCAAGCAGGCTGCTGATGTGGCAGCCAGATTGCTCGTGGAGGCAGTCGAATTAAACATGCCGGGCACCGAGACCGCCAAGTCAGGGAGAAAGCTCTACAATGACGGCTGGCCACGTTAGACGGAACCGGACAGCCCCGCGGCAGCCGAGCAAAAGTAAAATCCGCTAAGTCAAGTCCGCAGTTATAGATACACCATTCCGTCATCTGACTTTTAAGCCGGTCAGACAGCATTAGCATAACTCGTGCCAAGTCCGCAAGATACAGAGTTAGCCGCTGTTTACGCGATGTCTACCATTTCACACGATTGCTTGAATTTCACACCATTGCGACCGTGCAGGACAGCCAGGAGACAGCCGGTCTTGCATCTGCCTCTGGTCGATCCTATATTGCGAATGGAGGTGGTGACTATGCAGAAAAGGAAGATTCACCCATGCGCCCCTGGTACAGCGGTGTCGTATTACTCGATACGGGACTACCTGATGGACGGGCACTGGAAGACGGCCAACCGGTCGGGCAGAAATATTCGCCGGGCACTTTAATGCTACCCACTTGACAGCCGGAGGATGCGATGATACAAAACGCGATGGTTTTCCTGACGATTAAGGAAGTGGCAGGCAAATTGGGGATATGCTCTGCGACGGTCCGGAAGCTGATTCACGCTGGCTCATTGAGAGCGGTGGCGTTCGGAACCGGGAGCAAGAAGGCGTTCAAGAGAATCGCAGCCGGAGACTTGGAGGCGTTCATCCGTGATCGAACCAGAGCTGGACGGTAGCATGAAGAAGATCCTCGAGTTCATTGACGGGGAGGTGACGCGCCAGGGATTCGAGCCGGGCACGGAGAGCCACAAGCTCCGGCGTCAATGGATGCGCGAGGCCTGGACCGCGGCGCAGGCGCTGGCCGAACAGAAGCCGACCGTCAAGCGGGTGATTGCCCTTGGAGGCCTCGTTGAACAGGTTCTCAATCTCAACGGGTTCCGTAGGTGCTCGGTATACATCGGTGCTTGGCGCGCGCCGGACCACAGCCAGATAGCGAGGCTCATGGCCGCCTGGGAAGAGGCTCTCGCCAGATTGACGCCAGATGAGGCCTATGTCGAGTTCGAGAAAATCCATCCGTTCGCTGATGGAAACGGCCGAACCGGCAAAATCATCCACAACTGGTTGGGTGGGACGCTGAACGATCCGGTGCTCGTGAAGGACTATTTCGGTCATGGAGTGCCGTGAGAAAGGAATATCGGTTCGGCAAGGGTCGACCAAACAGATATGCCGCGAAGCTTCGTGGTTCACCAACTGGCTGGTTCAGGAATAGGCGCGGAAAGGCAATTGGTCTATCTGAGTGGGCCAGATTGCGAGAGGACCTTGCTTATATCAGGGTCGCCATCGAAAAGCTACCATTCGGTAGGAGAATCAGCACAGTCTGGATCGGGCTTGACATGTCTTTCGGTCTTGGCCGGGCGGCGACGTTCGAAACGGCCGTGTTCTCGAGAAGCGGAAAGGTGCTCGACATGTGCAAATACGACAATGAGGCCGATGCCGTTCAAGGCCACAGGAAAATGGTGACACTGTGGAAAAGAAAGGTGAAACGATGACAGGGCACATCCGCGAATGAGGCCGCAGAACATCCTGACAGCCGTAGCGATCGTCCTGCTGGTCATCATCGTCGGGGCGAACCAATGCAACAAGCCGCCGGAACCAGGTGAACCAGTGCGCGGACTGTCTAACGAGGAGCGCGAACAGTTCGAGTCCGGGTTGGCCGTGTTCAAGCGGACGTTCGTGACCGGGAATGGCCTGGGTCCGGTGTTCAATAGTACATCCTGCGCCGAATGTCACGAAAGTCCTATCCCCGGGGGCGTCGGTGACGAGGTTGAACAGCACATAGGCCGCGTCGGACCATCCGGCGTGTGCGATCCTCTTCTTGAGCTCGGAGGGCCGGTCCTGCAGGCTAAGGGGACACCGCTTGCAGTGGCCCACGGCATCAGTGGTGAGTCAGCGGATCTAGGGATGACCGTAGCTCACCGGATAACCCCGCTCGTTTTTGGCATGGGGCTACTGGACGCCGTGCCGGATGCAGAGCTCAGAAGGCTGGCCGACCCGGATGACGCTGATGGGGATGGCGTGTCCGGGCGGCCGGCAGTTCTCGCGGATGGCTCGATTGGCCGGTTCGGGAGAAAGGCCGCAGTGGCGCACCTGCAGGATTTCGTGGAGATGGCCTTGCTCCAGGAACAGGGAATTACCAGCCCCAACCTTCCTCACGAGCTTCTACCGAACGGCAAGCCGATTCCTGACGGCGTCGACCCGACGCCAGATCCCGAGGTAGACATAAAGACAGTAGGGGACCTGACCAGCTTCATGATGTTCCTGGCACCGATCCATGCCAAGCAGGATGGCGGTCACGGTGAGTACGTGTTCGCGTCGATCGGCTGCGCAAAGTGTCATGTGCCTGAGCTGAAATGGAAGCGCGGGAAGATTTCGGCGTACACCGATCTCCTGTTGCACGACATGGGTCCGGAGCTGGCTGATATCTGTGAGGGCGTGGCGAGCCCGGCTGAGTGGAGAACGCATCCGCTCATGGGACTGAGGCTCGAGACCAAGTTCATGCATGATGGGCGGGCCAAAACGGTCACGGATGCGATCGAAGCGCACGGTGGAGAGGGCAGCGGAGCCAGGAATGCGTTCGAGTCGCTGAGTGTTGATGAGAAAAAGGAACTGTTGAAATTCCTGGGGCGGCTGTGAGCGAACCCGTGTCGGTCCTCTCGGTGACGATGCTGGCAGCCCCTGACAGCAAAGTGCTAAACATCAAAGTGAGTGATTATTATCCAGAGCTTCCTGAGGAATTGAGATTTGCCATGGTTGAATGTTTACGCAAAGTCGCCATGGTGGTATTTGCAGGCGATGCAGTACATCCAGAGAAACTCATTGGCGGACCAAACACGTTCGTCGAAGTACTAGATCATAACAAGCCGGAGAAGACGAATTAATGAAGCTCAGCATCGACATATTGCAAATCGTCTGCCTGTCGTCAGCCACATTCCTGAGTGTGTACGTCTTCCTCTGGATACGCAACTCCAAGAAGCAGGAGAGTCAGGCCAGGGCAGAAATGGAAGAGGCGCACAAGCAGTTCCTTCAGACAATGACGCGCATTGCTGAGAGCGTGAACGAGGATGTCCAGGAAACAAAACGACTCATGTAAGGGCCCTTCCCCACACGGTCGTGGGAGTGGACTTTTAATCCACCGGACCGGGTTCGACTCCCGGAGGGCTCACCGAAATGGAGGCAGACAAAGTGATCAGGCTCGGACAGAAGGTGAGAAATAAGATCACAGGCTTTGTCGGAATCGCGACGGCCAGGACGGAATGGATCAATGGCTGTATCAGATTCACCGTCGAGGCAGAATACAAGAAGGGAGAAAAGGAATCGCCTACTGATGTGTGCGATGAAAAACTTCTGGAAGTTGTAAGTGCTGGCATTTCGAAAGACGTTGAGAAATATCTTGAGCCGGTCGCCAGACAGGGCGGCCCGCAGCGAATGAATCATCGTAAGTTCTGAACCGGGATGGCGAAAATGGCAAACGCGCCTGTCTTAGGAACAGGAGACTCCCGGTTCGAATCCGGGTCCCGGTACCAATATGGGCAAGTGCGCGAATGGTAAGCGACCTGGCTGTAACCCAGGAGTCGGCACAAGCCGTCCAGGTTCGAATCCTGGCTTGCCCACCAATGCGCCGGAGTGGCGGAATGGCATACGCAACGGACTTAAGATCCGTAACATGCGGGTTCGAATCCCGTCTCCGGTACTAATGATTTGCTGGGATGCGATCACGATGAATTGCGACGGCGGACCGGAAGGACCGGTAATGTACCGTCATGAGCGTTCACGCATTCTCATAGTTGGTGAACAACCCTGCATCACCGATGACCCAATCAGCGGCATGTGTCCTGTCTATCTCGTGAACAACTTCATTCAGGTGCAATACGATTCCAACCCCTGTCTCCTAGATGAACCGCCATT
>Ga0137397_10000716_pt1 | contig 22964 bp, 20 predicted proteins | sample czorhiz116metaG_FD_106658 | JGI IMG/M metagenome (GOLD analysis project Ga0137397, IMG submission 106658) | Vadose zone soil microbial communities from Angelo Coast Range Reserve, California, USA - czorhiz1.16 metaG | ecosystem: Environmental > Terrestrial > Soil > Vadose zone | place: USA... | reverse complement strand
GCGGGCGAGCTCGCCGCGCCGGATCTCGTGCATGATCTTTCCCGGCTCCTCCTCCCGGAAGTCGTCCACCCTGCGGCCCTGGTGCGCGGCCAGGAAGAGCAGCGCCTCGCGCGCCACCTCCGGGTTCACCAGCAGCGCCTGGAATCCGGTGATCAGCGCGTCGCGCCCGAAGGGGCTCGCGTACCACGGGACGCCGGCGGAGATGATGCGGCGTCCGTCCCAGTAGACGCTGAGGGCTTTCAGGTCCGCGGTCGACTGGGCGGTCGCGAAGTCGAACGCCTCCTCGTCGGTGTCCACCTTCGAGCAGACCTCGGCCCAATGCCGGTAGTCGGCGCGCGCGCGGGACGTCCGCTCCTCGAACCGGCGGGGCGCAGGCGGCTGCGTGGCGGGGTGCGAGCCGGGATACAGCCAGCCGCCCTCCGGCTCTTCGGCCAGGATCGGCGGAGCCTTGAAACCCGGCTGGCGCGCCGCATCCGCCGCTTCGCGCACCGAGGTGCCCGAGCGGACGGCGTAGAGCGAGGGGATCGCGTGCAACTCCAGCGAGGCGCTCTCATTGGGGCCGAGGTGGAAGTGAAAGCGCGCGCGACCGCCGTCGATCTGGTCGGGCGCCCGGGTGGGAAAGAGCACCTCGGCCCGGTAGAGGACGCCGTCGCGGCCCTGGTAGCAGCAGACGACCCGGCGATCGTCGACGAGGGGGCGAAAGTAGGTTCCCCGCATCGGCCGCTTCGCCCCGCGCACCTCGAACTGGTCGGCGAAGTCCGAGGCGAACTCGTACTCGACCCAGTAGTCGATGTCGCGCACCAGGTAGTTGGTGAGCGTCAGCCGCTCCGCGAATTGGTCGTCGATCACCTGCTCCCGGCGCAGGTGCAGGAAGTTCACCGGGTCCTGGAATACGCCGCCGAAGTGCGTGCTGGTCACGGTGAGGTCGACCTGGGAGGTGTACTCGGCGCGCGTCTGCGTCGAGAGCACCACCGGAGGGCCGCCGGCGACAGTCAGCCGCAGCTTGCTGAGGAACCGCGTGTCCTCGAAATAGGCGCCCTGGTCGCGGGCTCCCGCGGGCCAGATGTCGCCGAGCCGCCCCGCGACCGCGAAGAGATTGCCGCGCTTGAGCACCAGCTTGTCCGTGCCGGTCGACTCCGGCAGCGAGGCCAGGTCCTCGTACCCGAGAAGCTCCTGCGCGGGAGCGGTAATCAGGGAGCGGCCAGAAGGCACGTCACGCCTCCGCGGCGGCGTCCGGCTTTTCTTCTTCCTCCTCCGCCACGAACTGCTGCACCTGCGCCGCCCGGTAGAGCGCCAGGTACTCGTCGGCCATCCGGTCCGCCGACCATCGCTCCATCGCCTGCTGCCGGATCCGCTTCCGGTCGAAGAGCTTGTCCGCGATCCGGGCGGCGGCCACCATCTCGGTAGCGTCGTCGCAGACGACCCCCGTGATGCCGTCGTCCACCACTTCGGGAACCGCGCCCCGGGAAGTCCCGAGGACCGGAACGCCGCTCAGCATGGCCTCGATCATCACCAGCCCGAACGGCTCTTCCCACTCGATGGGAAAGAGCAGCGCCCGGGCCCTCGCGATCAGCGCCACCTTGCGGCTGCCTCCGACCGGACCCACCTCGAGCACCCCGTGCTGCTCGATCAGCGGCTTCACGTCGGACTCGAAGTATTCGTGCTGGTGGGGCGCGCCCGCCAGCACCAGCGGCAGCCCGGCCCGGACGGCCACCTCGATGGCCTGGCGGACCCCCTTGACCCGGTCGTAGCGGCCGAGGAACAGCAGATAGCCCTGCTCCGCCATCGGAGCGAACCGCCTCGGATCGAGACCGTGGTGCACCACGGCGGCCACCGGCGCCGGCTCCCGCCGGGCCTGCGACCGGCTGATCGCGACCAGCTTCACCTGCGGCGCCCGCCGGTAGAGGTCGGTGAGCTCGGCGTCGAAGTCGTGGTGCAGCGTGCAGATCACCGGATAGGGCGAGAGCCGCGCCATCTCCACCGCGCAGGGGGAGTGGACGTGGATCACGTCGAACCCGCGCGGGTCCCGCGCCGCATCGCGCAGCGACCAGGTGGCGTGCACGCGCTCGATGTCGCGATCCGGCGGCCACTGCGCCGCGGGGAAATACGACCGGATCTCGATCCCGGGCAGATCCGAATCGCCCGTCGCATAGACCACCACGTCGATCCCGCGCGCCGCCAGCGCCTTGGCCAGCTCGCCGACCACCAACTCGGTCCCTCCGTACCCTCGGGGAGGAACGGACACGAAGGGTGTGGATACGAGCGCGACCCTCAGGGTCATCCCTCCTCCGACGAGAAAAGAACGAGGGAAGGATGTGCACTGCGTTACGGACGGGCAGAGAGGGCGTGGGCTCGCGCGCCCGTCTGACGGGCGGGCGCCTCCTTGCGCCCTACGGAGCGGCGGGCTGGAGCTCGCTCTCCTCCTCCAGCGCCGCCGCAATCTGCTCCGCCCGCTGCTTCGCGTCGGCCGCCGGAGGCGGCGCGCAGCAGAGCGGCTCGACGGCCTCCGCGAAGCGGACGAATCCGCGCACTTCCTTGAGCAGCCGCTCGAAGGGCGCGTGGTCGCGGAGGAACCCGCGCTCGTCGAAGGCGGTGTTGCCATGGGGCAGCGCGAACATGTCGGGGAAGACGATCGCGCCGCAGCCCTCGAGCGGGATGCGGGTCTGCCAGAGCCCGCGGACGCCGCCCATCGCCGAAGGCGCGGTTGACAGTAGATACACGGCGCGGCCCCGCCAGGGCATCGGGCGCGCGCGGGAGACCCAGTCGATGGCGTTCTTGAGCGGGCCGGGGATGGAGTAGTTGTACTCGGGGACGGCGATCATCAGCCCGGCGGCGCGCTCGATGCGCTCCTTCAGCTTTCGCGCGCCGTCCGGCAAGCCGTGCGCGGCATCCTCATCGCCGTCGTAGAGCGGCATCTCGAATTCGCGGAAGCGGGCAAGGTCGACGTCTGCCCCTTCCTGGGCGGCGAGACGAGCCGCGAGCGACACGAGCTTGTGGTTCAGCGATGCGGAGCGGAGGGAGGCGGCGAAGGCGAGGAGGCGCATGAGCCGAGGCTACCGCCGCCGCGGGCGGGTTGCACTGCGCGACGGGAGTTGGCGTTGGCTGCCCCCTGGGGACTGCGGCGCCAGCGATCTCTCCGATGCACCCGGCGGTCTCGGGGCGGCGATGTCCGCTCAATCAAGATGAATCGGCGGACAAGCCGCGACCGAACTCTCCCAGCCTCGAGCGCACCCGCCAGGAAATGTCAGACCCCTCCCGTACGCTGCCAGCATGAACGCAATCCAGCAGGATCTCCCTTTACCCCAATGGGGAGGCGCCCGCCGTGGTGCCGGTCGCAAGCGGAAGTCGCCGCGCAAGAACGTGCCCCACGTCCCGCGAGAGAAATTCCGCCGCGGCACCCTCCACGTCACCTTGCGGTTGCGCCGCGAGGTCTGGAACCTCCGCACGCATCGCTGCTTCCGGGCGCTCAAGCGCGCCTTCGCACGGGGATGCGAGCGGTTCGGCTACCGCCTCGTGGAGTTCTCGGTGCAGGGCCACCACCTGCACCTCATCGTCGAGGCGCCGGACGCGGTCGCACTCGGGCGGGCCATGAAGGGCCTCGAGGTCCGCATGGCACGGGCGCTCAACAACCTGATGGGCCGCCGCGGACCGGTGTTCGCGGACCGGTACCACGCGCACATCCTGAAGTCGTCGCGCGAGGCGTTCCAGGCGATCCGCTACGTGCTGGAGAACTGGGCAATCCACGCGGCGCGCGCAGGGGAGCCACCGCCCTCCGGCGTCGATCCGTTCTGCTCGTCCGCGTGGCGGGAGCATGGACCGCCTCTCGTCGCGCAGGCGGAATGGTGGATGCTTCGGGTGGGTGTGCCACGAACGGCGAGTCGAGACAGGGGATACTCCGCATGAGCTCCTGATCGACCGCTTCCTCTCGCTAGAGGAACTCGAGGTCGTCTATCTACCTTGACGCCATCGCGCTAAGGGTTCGCACCGCCGGCAAAGTGGTGAGCTCGCCAGTGCTCGTCGCGGTGGCGGTCCTGGCGGACGGCCAGAAGCAGCTCCTGTCGCTCGAGATGTGCGGCAGCGATGTGAAATTCCTCTGCGATCAGGTCAGCAACAGGCTGAAGCCCAGTCTGCGACACTACGCCGGCCGATACACCCTGTAATCAATCTCCGGAAACAGATTGTCCCGCCCCTCCACGCTGGACAACCACGACTCGTCCACTCCGTTCGCCTTCAGCTGGTCATATAGCCGCGAGAACCGCAGCAGGTGCTCCCGCGTCCTCCGGACGGCGTAGTCCACCATCGTCCCCGTCTTGATGATGAACGCCCAGTCCGACGACTGCGCCAGCAAGAGCTCCCGCGCCGCCTGGTTCAGCGCCCTTCGCGTCACCCCGCTCGCGTCCTGGTGCATCCGCGCCAGCTCGATCATCCGCTCCGACGCCTTGTGCAGGTAGCGGTAGATCCAGTCGTTCCCTTCGTCCAGCCAGACCTCCGCGTACCCTCCCGCGCCCCACGAGGACATCGGGAGCTGCGCGAGCTGCTGCTCCGGATGCTCCGCGAGGTAGTCGATCGGCGACTGGAGCTTCAGCACGTCCTGGTCGCGCACCGCCTTGCGGATGAGGTAATCCAGGAAGATGGGCCCCTCGTACCACCAGTGCCCGTACAGCTCGGCGTCGTAGGGCGCGATCACGATGGGCGGCGGGCCGTCGCGGAACGCCCCCTGCAGGAACTCGATCTGCTTGGTCCGGTTGAACAGGAAATTCCCGGCGTGCATCTCGGCCCGCGCGCGCGCTGCGGCGGGATCGTACGGCTCCTTCTCGCCGAGCGGGACGTTGCCGGTGATCCGGTAGTACTTGATCCCGGTGTTCTTCCGATCCCCGGTGGCCTGGATGTAGGGCCGGACGTACTCGTAGTCGAGGTCCCATCCGATGTCCCGGTAGAACTCCCGGTAGACCTGATCTCCCGGGTACCCGTGCTCGGCGCTCCAGACCTGCATCGAGCTCTCCGGGTCCCGCGCGAAGGCCGCCACGCCGCTCGGCGTGTACACCGGCGCGTACACGCCGCGGCGCGGGCGTGGGACGGCGTTGGCCAGCGCGTGCGAGTCCACGAAGAAGAAGCGGATGTTCTCCGCCGCGAGGTACCGGTCGATCCCCGGCGCGTAGCCGCACTCCGGCAGCCAGATGCCGCGGGGGTCGCGCCCGAAGTGCATGCGGTAGTGCATGCAGGCCACCTGGATCTGCGCCCGGATCGCCTCCTGGTGGACCATCAACGGCAAGAAGCCGTGGGTCGCGCCACAGGTAATGATCTCCAGCGCTCCCGCATCCTGGAGCCGCTTGAACGCGGCGATCAGGTCCCGGCGGTACCGGTCGTGGAACAGCCGCCTCAGGTGGTAGAGGTGCTCGCGGTAGTGCCAGGCGAGCGGGCCGAACTTCGGATCCGATCGCGTGCGCTCCACTTCCTTGTCGCAGAGCTCGCAGAGCAGATCGAGACGCCGCGCGTAGCGCGACATGAGGAGCTCGTCGCGCAGCATGCCGACCAGGGGCGGCGTCAGGGTCATGGTGATGCGGAAGGGGATCCCGTCCTCGACGCAGCGGTCGAACACCTCCAGGAGCGGCAGGTACGTCTCGGTGATCGCCTCGTAGAGCCAGTCCTCCTCGAGGAACTCGGGGTACTCGGGGTGGCGCACGTAGGGCAGGTGCGCGTGGAGCACGATGCAGAGGGCGCCGTGGTTCATTCATCGCCCTCGTCGAGATCGGGCATCAGGTGGGTCATGCTCCAGGGCAGCTTCCCGCCCGGGCTCCATCCGAACGGCCCGCCCATGCTCGAACCGCTGAACGCCCGCGGCTGCAGCCGGCGCTCCCACCCCGCCGGCGCCGAGCCTCCGTAGTTGAGGGGCCGCCCGGTGGAGATGCCGCCCGAGATCGCCTGCCCCAGCGTGAGCTTGAGGTAGAACGCCTCGAGCTGGTCGGATGGCTGCGCCGGAGGTAGCCGGATGGGACGGCCGGCGCGCATCAGCCGCGAACCGCGCTCGCCCACCGCCCACAGCTCTGCGCGGATCTCGCTGTTCGACGGCAGCTCGCGCAGGTACCACCCGCGGGCGTCGAGGTGCACTTCGGTCTCGCGCAACATCTCGCCGCCCGCGGTGCCGTTGCGGGCGTTCCAGAGCCGCAGCACGGCGCGGGCCGCTCCGAGACCCACGAAGGCCTGCTCGATCTGCAGCGGCGAGAAATCCCAGTAGACGAACAGCGTGGTCGGATCGCGGACCAGCCCGACGAGGCGCGCGTCCCCGTAGGCCCAGGGCAGCTCTCCGAGCCCCTCGTTGACCTGCCCGTGCTCCGGGGGAGGCCTGGCGGCCGCCGGCGTGTGGACCCGCACGTCCGACTCGGGGACGATGCCCGGCGGCGCCAGCGGCACGCCGGGATGCATCGGTTCGCCGGGGTGCTGATCCTGCGTCCGTCCCGCCTCCCGCCCGTTCTTCGGCGGCGAGACGGCCGCCTTGGGCGTGGCAGGCATCGGCCCAGGAAGGTCCGGCGTTGCACCTGGGCTGAGCGGAGACCCGGTGCTGGATTTGGGCGGCCTGTTGGGCATCGAGGGGGCGGCTCAGGGGGACTCGACTGCGCGGGAGACATAGATCGCTCCCCGCCTCGGCGCAACGATTCCGGCGGTTGCCGAGTCGCTGCCGCGACAACTGCGTTGAACTACGGATTTGCCAATGCTTGCGCGTTCTTCGCCGCGTAGTCACGAAGCTGCGGCTGTACGTCCGACGCGGTGCTCGCCGCGTATTCCTTGTACATCTGCGCCGCTTTCCCCGCTTGTCCCATCGCGCGGTAGGCCTCGGCCAGGCCGAACAGCGGGGAGGCGAGCGAGGGGTCCGACGCGCGCGCCGCCGAGTAGTCGGCCGCGGCGGCTTCGTATTGCGACAGACCCATGTGCGCCGAGCCGCGGGCGACCAATGCCACGCCGTAGCCGGGCTTCTTCTGCAGGGCCTCTTCGAGCACCGGGATCGCCTCGGCGTACTTGCGCTCGTGGATCAGCTTCACCGCGGCCGTGTACCGCTCCCGGGCGCCGGCCTCGTCGACCTTGGGCGCCTCCACCGGCTTGGGCGGCGGCTCGGCCGGCCTGGCCGGAGCGAGCACCGCCAGCCGCTCGCGCGAGGTCGAGATTCCCTGCGCCGCCTCGGTGTTCTTCGGATCGATCTTGAGCGCGCGCAAGTAGTACTCGATCGCCTCGGAGTCATGCCCCATCCGCGAGTACGTGTCCGCCAGCTTCACCATCACGACCGCGCTGGTCGGGTCCTCCCGGGTCGCGTCCTGGTAGGCGAACAGGGCGGTGCGGAAATCCTTGGCCGCGACGGCCTTGTCGCCGGCGGCCATCAAGGACGCCGCGTCGGCCAGGAGCAGCGCGAGCAACAGAGACATGTCGGGAGGATACCTCCGCCCGGTCTACGCGCCAGAAACCGGCGAAGGCGTGAGGCGCACACCGCACTTACGGCGGCCTGGGCCAGGGGCTCGCCGCTTTCGGGGGCCGAGAGGCGCGAGACCCGATCCCTGCTAATCGACCTTCCGGTCGATGATCGTCGCAATCCCCATCCCATACCCGATGCAGAGCGTGATCAGCGCCCGCCTCTGCCCGGTGCGCTCCAGCTCGTGCAGCGCCGTCGCCAGCAGCATCGCTCCCGTCGCTCCGAGCGGATGCCCGAGCGCGATGGCCCCGCCGTTCGGGTTCACCTTCTCCAGGGGAATCCCCAGCTCCTGCGCCACCACCAGCGGCACGGGCGCGAACGCCTCGTTGATCTCGAACAGGTCGATGTCGTCGACCTTGAGGTCCGCCTGCGCCAGGGCCTTCCGCGTGGCCGGGATCGGCCCGGTGAGCATCAGCACCGGATCGCTGCCCGTCACCGCCATCGAGACGATCCGCGCCCTCGGCTTGAGCCCGAGCGACCGCGCCCGACCCTTGGAGGCGATCACCACGGCCGCCGCGCCGTCGACGATCCCCGACGAGTTGCCGGCGTGCAGCACCCCGTCCTCCTTGAACGACGGCTTCAGCACCGCGAGGGTATCTGCGGTGGTGCCGAGGCGCGGGTGCTCGTCCCGGTCGAACGGACGATCCCCGATGTTCAAGGACAGGATCTCCCGCGTGAAGTACCCGCGCTCGATCGCGTTGGTGGCCTTCTCCTGCGACGAGGCGGCAAACTCGTCGAGCTTGCGGCGCGAGTAGCCCCACTTCGCTGCGATCATCTCCGCCGAGAGCCCTTGCGGCACGAGGTCCGGCCAGTGCTCCAGAAGACCAGGCGACGCCGGTCCCTCGCCGCCTACCGCGTCCGAGCCCATCGGCACCCGCGTCATGTGCTCCACCCCGCCCGCCACCACCAGCTGCGCCGCGCCGCTCAGCACCGCCTGGGCGCCGAAGTTCACCGCCTGCAGGCCCGAGCCGCAGAACCGGTTCACGGTGGTCCCGGGGATCTCGATGGGCAGCCCGGCCGCCAGCACCGCGCCGCGGGCGATGTTCATCCCTTGCTCGCCCACCTGCGTGACGCAACCCATGATCACGTCCTCGACGTCGTGGGCCTTCACGTTGGCGCGGTCGAGCGTCCCGACCAACGTGCGCGCCAACAGATCCACCGGATGCAACGAGGAGAGCGCCCCCTTGCGCTTGCCGCGGGCGGTCCGGAACGCATCGACGATGATCGCTTCACCCATGGGAACCTCCTCCTTCGGCCCTGCCCGCCGGGTCGCGACCCCGGCGAACCGGATACCGATGCCTTCAGCGAGCCCTCCCCCACCTTTCCATGCAGGCCTGGGGCTCATGTCAACCTCTACTGCGTAGCGCCCGTAACCCGCCTGCGGCGGGCGGGGCCAGACTCAAGGATGCCGAAATGGATTCTTGCGAACGATGGTCTGGGCGCGCTCGGCGCCCACCGAGACGGCGATGGTCTCCACGCCCACCAGCTGCTCGACCCGCTCGATGTAGCGGCGGGTGTTCTCCGGTAGCTCCTGGTACTCGCGCTGGTCCCCGAGGCGCTCCTTCCAGCCCGGGAGCTCCTCGTAGACGGGCTGCGCCTGCTCGAGCAGCTGCGGGTCGGAAGGGAACTCGCTCACCGTCTTGCCGTTGGGGAGCTGGTAGGCGATGGCCACCAGGATCTTCTCGAAGCCGGTGAGCACGTCGAGCTTGGTCATCGCCAGCCCGGAGAGGCCGTTCACCCGCGCCGCGTACCGGAGCACCAGGGCATCCAGCCAGCCGCACCGCCGCGGCCGGCCCGTAGTGGCGCCGAATTCCGCGCCCACCTTCCGCAGCCGCTCGCCGGTGGCGTCGGTCAGCTCGGTGGGCAAGGGCCCGTTGCCCACGCGCGTGGTGTACGCCTTGGTGATGCCGATCACCGAGTGGATCGACGTGGGGCCCAGCCCCGCGCCCACCGCCGCGTTCCCCGCCACCGTGTTCGAGGAGGTCACGTAGGGATAGGTCCCGTGGTCGATGTCGAGCAGCGTCCCCTGGGCGCCCTCGAAGAGCACGGCGCGCCCTTTCGCCACCTCGTGCGACAGCACCTCGCTGGCGTCACCCACGTACGGGCGCATCCGCTCGCCCAGCTTGAGGCTCCACTGCAAGAGCGGCTCCAGCTCGCACTTCTCGCCGCCCAGCGCCGCGATCTGCTCGTTCGCCTCCGGCAGCCGCTCCTCCAGCTTGGCGCGCAGCGCGTCAGGCTTGAGCACGTCGCGGACGCGGATTCCGCGCCGGGCCACCTTGTCCTCGTAGCAGGGTCCGATGCCGCGACCGGTGGTGCCGATGGCCTTCTTCCTCTCGCGGCCGGCGTCGATGCGCTTGTGGTAGGGCAGGATCACGTGCGCGTTGTCGCTCACCACCAGCTGGGCGGGATCGGAGAGCAACCCGCGGCTGCGCAACACGTCGATCTCCTCCATCAGCGCCTCGGGATCGACCACCACGCCGTTGCCGATGATGCACTTCTTGCCGGGGTGGAGGATGCCGGCCGGCACCAGGTGCAACACCGTCTTCACGCCGCCCACCACCAGCGTGTGCCCGGCGTTCGCCCCGCCCTGGTAGCGCACCACCACGTCGGCCCAGGAGGTGAAGAGGTCGACGACCTTCCCCTTCCCCTCGTCCCCCCACTGCGCGCCGACGATCACCACGTTGGACATGACACTTCCCTATCACGGGGGTGAGCCGCGACGGTACGAGGCCGGAGCCGATCCGGCCTCGCGCAGCTCGGAGTGATCGGGATTCGCCTCGAACACCCGCTCCTCGGTAACTCCACCGACCCCACGGAAGAAGATCGAGATCTGCCGCCCGTTGGGAACGAACTCGCCCCGCTTGGTCAGCGTGGGCGGCTTCCCCTTGATCACGCCCACTTCCTTCGGCGCGTTGAACAGGAGCCATTCCTTCGGATCGGACTGCCGTTCCCAGGTCCCCACCAGCCAGGAGATGTCCAGGCCCGCGCTGGAGAAGGCCGGCTCTGGAGGCGGTCCGGCGTCCACGGGACCTGCGCGCGGAGCCGCGGCGTGCTTGTCCTGGCCGCGCGAGCAGGAGACCGCGGCGACGAGCGCCAGCGCGGCGGCGCCTCTCACAGCGTGACCTGGTGCACGCTGCGCACGTTGGGGAGCTTGCGCAGGCGGTCGAGCACGTCCGGCGAAGCCGCGCCGTCCACGTTCACCAGCGCCAGCGCCTCCCCGCTCTTGCGGTCGCGGGCGAGCGCGAACTGCGCGATGTTGACCTGCGCTTCCCCGAGCGTGCGGCCGACGTTGCCGATCACGCCCGGCTTGTCCTCGTTGTGCATCACCAGCATCGCGCCTTCGGGCACGGCTTCGAGCTCGAACCGGCCCACCCGCACCAGCCGTGGCTCGCGCTTGCCCACGATGGTGCCCGCGACCTCGGTGGCATCGCCGCCCTTCCCCGCCAGGAGCCGCACGGCGATCAGGCTCGCGAAGTCGGGCGTGTCGCTGGTCTTCACCTCTGTGACCGAAAGCCCGCGCTCGCGCGCCAGCTCCGGCGCCGACACCTCGTTGACCGGCTCCGCGAGGAAGTTGCCCAGCACGCCCTTCAGCACCGCCGCGGTGAGCGGCGCGGTCGGGTGCTGCGCCACCTCCCCCGCGTAGACGATCTCGATCTGTTCGGGTGCGCCGCCCGCGCCCTGCATGGAGAGCTGGCCGGCGAAGGTGCCGAGCTTCTCCCCGAGCTTGAGGAACGGCCCCAGCCGCTCCAGCACCTCGCCGCTGACCGAGGGCACGTTCACCGCGTTCCGGATGGTGCCGGTGGTGAGGTACTCGACCATCGCCTCGCAGACGATCACCGCCACGTTCTGCTGCGCGTCCTCGGTGCTCCCTGCCAGGTGCGGAGTGGCGACGAAGTTCTCGCAGGAGAAGAGCGGATGGTCCGCGGCCGGCGGCTCCGGATCGAAGACGTCCAGCGCCGCCCCGCCCAGCCGCTTCGCCTTCAGCGCCTCGGCCAGCGCCTTCTCGTCGATGAGCCCGCCGCGGGCGCAGTTGATCAGGAGCGCGCCGGGCTTCATCTGGGCGAGCTGGGCCGCGCCCACCATGTTCTTGGTCTGCTCGTTGAACGGGACGTGCAGGGTGATCGCGTCGCTGCGGCGGAAGATCTCCAGGAGCTGCACCGGCTCCACCCCGAGCTTCGCGGCGGCGTCCTCGCTCAGGAAGGGATCGTAGGCGATCACCTTCATCCCGAAGGCCTTCGCGCGCTGCACCACCAGCGCCCCGATGTTGCCGGTGCCCACCACGCCCAGCGTCTTGCCGGCCAGCTCCCGGCCGGAGGCGAACTTCTTCTTCTCCCACTTGCCCCCGCGGGTGCTCTGGGACGCGTCCGCCACCTGCCGGGCCAGCGCGAGGAGCAGCGCCAGCGTGTGCTCGGCGACGGAGACGCTGTTTCCGCCGGGCGCGTTCATCACCACCACGCCCCGCCGCGTAGCGGCCGGCAGGTCGATGTTGTCCACGCCCGTGCCGGCGCGGCCGATGACCCGGAGCCGGGTCGCCGCCGAAAGGATGTCCACGGTGACCTTGGTGGCGCTGCGCACCGCGAGCGCGTCGTAGCCGCCGATGATCTCGCGCAGCTCGGCGGGCTTGAGCCCCACCTTGAAATCGACCTGCGCGCCCGGGATGCGCTCCAGGATGGTCTTCGCTTCCGGCGAGAGATCGTCGGAGATGAGGATGCGCATCAGAGCCCTCCGACGAACGAGAGCTGCGCGGCCATCAGGCCGGCGCCCAGCTGCACCCGGGCGCCGAGATCGTGCAGACCGCGCTCGACCGCGCCGATCACCACCAGCATGTCGAAGTCGTCGAAATACCCGAGGTGGGCGATGCGGAAGATCTTCCCCTTCGCGGCGTCCTGCCCGCCCACCAGCTTGATCCCGTACTGCTTGAACAGGTGCTTGACGAGCTTCTCGGAATCGACCTCGTCGGGCGCGAGCACGGTGGTCATCGCGGACGAGGGGCTCTTCGAGTAGAGGGTCAGGCCCAGCGCCTGCATGCCGGCGCGCGCCGCCTTCGCCATCCGCTCGTGGCGCTTGAAGACGTTCTCCAGCCCCTCTTCCTTGAACATGGCCAGCGACTCGTCGAGGCCCTCCACCAGGGCGATGGCCGGCGTCCAGGCGGTCTGGTTCTTGCGCTGGTTGTCCCGCTCGCGGCGCACGTCGAAGTAGAACCGCGGGAGGTCGGCCGACTCGTTCAGCTTCCAGGCCTTCTCGCTGGCCGCGAGGAAAGCGATGCCAGGCGGCAACCCGAGCGCCTTGTGGCCGGCGCTGACCAGCACGTCGATCCCCCACTCGTCCATCGGCAGCGGCATGGCGCCGAGCGCGCTGATCGCGTCCACCACCAGGATGGCCCCGGTCCGCGCCGTCACCTGCGCCAGCTCGCGGATCGGATGGTAGACCCCGGTGGAGCTCTCGTTGGCCTGGACGTAGACCGCCTTGGCCTGCGGGTTGTCGCGCAGCGCCTTCTCGACCGCCGCGGCCTCGACCGGGTGGCCCCACTCGCACTTGAGCGTGACCGCGTTGACGCCGTACGACTTGGCGAGCTTGCCCCAGCGCTCGCCGAACTTCCCTCCGTCCACCACCACGGCGGTATCGCCCCTGCGCAGGAAGTTCACGAGGGATGCTTCCATGGTGCCGGTGCCGCTGGAGGCGAACACCAGCACGTCCTGCTTCGTCTGGAACAGCCAGGCGAGTCCTTCACGCACCCGCGCGAAGACGCCCTCGAACTCCGGCGAGCGGTGGTGGACGATCGGCCTCGCCATCCGCAGGGAGAGCCTCTCCGGCACCGGAGTCGGCCCGGGCGTCAGCAGGCGGATCTTCTTCACGGCGGTCCTCCTCGGGTAGACGCGTTTGGATAGGAGCCCTACCGCGCCGTGTCAAGACCGGAGATGGGCGCCGTTCGCGACCGTTTCGAACAGAGCCGCTCACGGCCACGTCGCCGTCGCCGTCGCCGTCCAACCCCACGTCAACGTTGACGCCCACGTCGACGTCATCGTGATCGTGGACGGCGACGGCGACGTGAACGTGGCCGTGAATCGAACGTTCCGGCAGCGGCTGCTGCTGGGTTCGGGGCACGGCCCTTGCGGGCCTCGTCCCACGAAGCGCCGAAAGGCGCGAGTCTCGATCCCCAGACCAGGCCAGATCTGCAGATCCGGCGCACACGACTGCAGCGTCACCACGCTGACGCAAGCGTCAGCATCCGCCTCGCCTCTTCGACCGTCGCCGGCTCCCGCCCGATGTCGCGCGCCATCCGGACCGCCTTCTCCACCAGCTCTCCGTTGGACCGGGCCATCTGCTTGCCGGCCGCGTCGAGATAGAAGTTGTCCTCCAGCCCCACCCGCACGTTGCCGCCCAAGGACAGCGCGGCCGCGACCATCCGCCACTGATCGTGGGAGATCCCGATCACCTCCCAGGTACTGTCCGGCGGCGTCTCGCGCGCCTGCGCCATCAGATTTTCGGCCGTGGCGCGGATGCCGCCGAGCACGCCCATGATGAAGCTGAACTGCAGCGGCCGCTTCAGGAGACCCTTGTCGAGCAGAGGCCAGACCGAGTTGGTGTGCCCGACGTCGAAGCACTCCAGCTCCGGCTTCACCCCCGCCTCTTTCATCACCGAGAGCAGGAAGGAGATGTCGCGGAACGGGTTCTCGAACACGAAGTCGAAAACGAAGTCCTTCCGCTTGGCCGAGTACTTCGCATAGTTCATCGACCCCATGTTCAGCGCGCCCAGCGCGGGCCGCACCTGGGCGATGTGCGCGACGCGGCCCTCCATCGGGCCGGCGCCGCCGGTCGAGAAGTTGAGGATCACGGGGCAGCGCCGCTCGATCTCGCGGCGGATCGTGGCGTAGACGGAGGGCTCGTAAGTGGGCCCGCCCTCGTCCGTGCGGGCGTGGATGTGCACCACCGCCGCGCCCGCTTCGAATGCGCGGCGCGCTTCCTCGGCGATCTCCGCGGGCGTGTACGGCACCCAGGGGCATTGGTCGCGGTTGGCGAGCACGCCGGTCAGCGCACAGGTGACGATCACCTTGCCTTCGTCCATTCAGGTCCCCTTGAAGTCGGGTGTTCGCTTCTCGAGGAAGGCGGCGATCCCTTCCCTCGCGTCGTCGGTCGCCGCGTTGGCCGACAGCTGGGCGCAGAGCGCCTCGAGCTGCGCTTCGTAAGAGAGGTCCTGGGTCGAGTAGAAGGCGCGCCGGCCCATCCGCAGGGCAGTGGGGCTCTTGCGGGCGATCAGATCGAGCCACTCCTGCGCAGCGTCCCGCAGCTCCACCCGCGGAACCACCCGGTTGACCAGCCCGATGGCCCTCGCCTCGTTGGCGTCGATGCGGCGGGCCGTGAACGCGAGCTCGAGCGCCGCGCGCCGGCCCACGCAGCGCGACAGCGGTGCCAGCGCCATGTAGGGGAAGAGGCCGACGTCCACCTCCGGCGTGCCGAACCGGGCATCCTCGGCCGCGATGGCGAGATCGCAGGCGGCGAGAAGCCCCATCCCGCCGCCCACCACCGCGCCGTTCACCACCGCGATCACCGGCTTCCCGAGGCGCGCGAGGTCGGCAAGCAAGGCCGCGTAGGCGGCAGGCCCGGAGCCGACGCCGCTCGCGGCGGACGCCAGATCCATCCCGGCGCAGAAGGCCTGATCGCCGGCGCCGGTCAGCGCCACGACCCGCACCGCGGCGTCGGCGTCCGCCCGCGCGAGCGCGTCGCGCAGCGCCGCCATCGATTCCGGGGTAAGCGCGTTCCGCTGCGCGGCCCGATCGAGGATCAGCCAGCGCGCCGCACTTCGCTGCTCTTCGCGAAGCCCCGACACCGCCCCGAACCGTGCCGGGGCGCCGCCCGAGCGTCAAGCTGCAAACATGTTGCGGACCACCGAGATCAGCCGTTCGACGTCGCGCTTGCCCAGGTTGTACTTCCGGCACGCGTCGACCAGCGGCTGGTAGATCGACTCCACGTCGCTGTCCTGCTCCTCCGCGAACAGATCCGCCACGCGCACTTCCAGCCCCTCGGCAATGGCCGCGAGGGTCTCGAGATGCGGGGATCGCTCACCGCGCTCGATCATCGAGAGGAAGGAGACGCTGATCCGCGCGCGCTCACTCAGGTCCTCCTGAGTCATTCGCGTGGAGCGTGACACCCTGAGTTGCCGGATCCTGCGCCCGATTTCCTTGACGACAGTTGCCTGTATGGTGCGCTCCGGACCCCGGTCCTCGAGTTTGCGACCGCTTCCTAACCAGCACTACGTCAGCTTGCCAGACACCGACAGTGAAACATCGTGAAGCATCCGCTCTAGAAAGTCGAGAACGATCCCAGGGATTTCAAATCGATCACCAGCGAAAAGTCGGGGGTCCGCAGCAGGTGCCCGTCGTGGAAGTTGAAGACGGTGGTCAGCCGCAACCCCGCACACCTACAGGCGGTATCGAGGGTGAGCACCGCCGTGTGCACCCAGTTGGCGAACGCCGCATTGTCCTCCTGGCCCGGCGTGTACGAAAGGTCATACGCTGCCTTGAGGTTCAGCGGCAGTGGCGCCGAGGCCCCCGCACCAAGGCTCCCGGTCAACGCGGTCGGCGCGGACGCGAAACGGGCTGCCGAGAACAACTCGTCGATCCCCGCCCGCAGCCGTTCGCTCGAGCTTCCCCGGAGCATTCCCACGCTGGAGTGGATCTCGTCGCCGCGCGCGTCGCGGATGCCTCCCGACGCGCTGAAGGCGGATACTTGATGCAGGGCCCAGTCGTAGCGCACGGATCCATCGATGTTTCCGCGGCCGATCTGGACCGCGGCGATCGCGGAGCCCTCGCCCAGCCGCGCCTTGGCACCGTCTGCCCAGAGCAGGGCGTCCTGAAGCAGATCGAAGCGCAGGATGCGACCTGGCGTGCGGCCTGGCTTCGTCCAGAGCGATTGGGAAAGCGAGGCGGTGGCCTCCACCGCCCCGGTCACCGGGGCCGCGAAGTCGATCTCGTCGTATGGCCTCCGTGCGGCCGGAACGCCTGCGATGGTTCCACCCGGCGCCAACCCTTGCTGCGCGGCATCCGGCGCGGCGAAGAACGACGGCCCTCCTCCGTCGGTGAGATCGCCGATCGGGGGACCACCGGCCTGGAGATGCTTGGAGAGCGCGCGGATCTGGAAAGCAGGCTCGATCCGATGGAGCGCGCCCCCGAACGAGCGCTCCAGTGGAAGCGCGGCCCGGGCGTCGACCAGCGCGTACGCGCGCGCGCGATTGCGCTCTCCGGATCCCTCCAGGATCCAGCCGTCGGCTCGCGCCCCCACCTCCAGCCGCAGATCGACCGGCAGCGATGGGGATGCCGAGAGCTTCAGGCGCGGAGACAGATCGAACCGCAGCGCGGGAGCGCGGGAGCCGTCGGAGCCTGCAGGAAGGGGACCGACGGGCGTACCGCGATCCGTGGGTCCGAATCCGGTCGAGACCTCCGCGTCGGTGGGGTGCCCGAACCGCGTGAAGTGGACCGCGCTCGCCTCCACCGAGAGGGTCGCGGGACCGATCGGAACAGGCGCCACCTGCGTGAACAGGGCGGGCAACCGTTGCATGGTGGCTCCGGCCGCCTCACCGCTGAGGAGCTTGCGATCGATCGGGGAACCGATCACCCGCATGTCCTGGATCAACGTCGCATCGACTCCGAGCGTGACCGGTCCCTGGCCCCGCCAGTAGCCCAGGTCGGTGGTGAACAGGTCGTATGAGTTCTCGATCGACTGCACCGATTGATCCCGGACCACCATCACGTCGGTGGCGGCGAGCCCCTGGACGGCGAACGTGTTGGCGCCGCCCTCGGTGCGGTGGCCGAGGTGCGCCACGCCGCGCACGCCGCCATAGCCGCGCCCCGGTCCCGTGCCGCTCGGATCGTGCCGGTCGAGATCGTAGAAGAGATCGAGCGCGAGCGATCCCGCCGTGCCCGCCACCGGCGCGTACCGTCCCTCGAGGCCCAGCCGCGGACCCTTGATCGACCGATCGCCGGGAGCCTGCCCATGTGCGTGGCCGCCGGTGAACACGCCGGGCGCGACCGTCACGTCCGCGCTCGGTCCCAGCGTGAGAAAGAGCGGCTGCGCGTACGCGAACCCAACCGGCCCTCCGAACCCGAACTGCGGCGCGAGCAGCCCCGACTGCCGGTTCGTCAGCGGCAACGAGAGCGGGAACAGCGGGAGCTTGGCGCCCAGGAGCTGCAAATCGACGCCCCGCAGGTGCGCCCGATCGTCCTCGAGCTCCGCCGTGTCCGCGATCAGCTCGTAATCCGGCTCGCCGGCGCAGTCGCAGGGCGTGAGCCTGACCTTCTCGGCGAGGTAATGTCCGTTCTCCAGCTGCCGTCCGCTCTTCGCGTGCAGGATGGCCGCGTTCGGGCCGGCCCTGGGCGCGTCCGGGTTGGGAGCGCCGGCCTTGAGGAAGAGCACGGCGTTCGCCATCTCCGTGGTCCGCGCATTGAGATCGACGACTGCCGCGTCGGCGAGGAAGACCTGGCGGCCCTGGATCCCCAGCACGCCACCCTCCAGCTTCAGGATTCCACGCCCGCGATCGAGGGTCCCGGATCCCGCGCGCAACACGCCTCCGCCCCGCCGGGCCACCACGTGGCCTTCCAGCCGGATCACGGGTGGCTGCCAGGTGTAGACGATGCGGTCGGCCTCGACCTCGACCTCGGCGCCTTTGGGACCCGCCAGGAGCGCGGACTGGGCCATCGCCGCGAACCCCAGGCCCAGCGAGGCGAAAGCTGCCGTCGCGGGAGTCGAGCGGAGCACGAGCGAGGACTAGCGGGATTCGGAAAAGGTCACCGTGAGCACGGATCCGGACTGTTCGAGCTGATACTCGGCGTGTTCGCGCAGCTCGATGCGCACGTCGGTCCCGCCCGCCACCTCGAGGGGGACCACGCGGCTCACCGGGCCGCCGAAGAAGCGCGTGTCCAGGGGCCGGCGGTTGTTGAGCAATGGAATCGCGGCGCTGGGCAGGTGCAAGAGCAGCGCGCCGTCGTCCCCGCTGATGCCGTATTCCAGCGGATGGTCGCTGCGGACGATCACCTCGCCGCCGCGCACCGGCCTGAAGCCGATCCCGGTGATGTGCCGGGCCGGGTAGGGGACATGATGAGCGGCGGAGCCGCGATTCGTGTCCCCTGGAGTTGGATCGCGCGCAGCCTCCGCCGGCTCCGCCTTCGCCACCGGAGCCGTGTCCCGCCGGGCCGCCTTGTGTCGCTGGGAGTCGCCCAGCGCCCGCTTCTCGGCCAGCGTCTTCTTCAGGGCTTCCGCCCGGTCCGCCGCGGTCCGCTGCCGCTCGGTCCGCGGATCGTCGGAGTCGGGGGTGACGGTGGGCGATCCCACCAGCGAGACCTGCGGGAGCGAAGCCACCTTCTCCGCTTCCGCGTCGGACTGCACGCCCGGCAGGGGGGCCGTGGGCTCCGCGGGCTTCTCCGCCGCCGCGACGGCCGCAGGACGCGGCACCCGCACCTCGACGTCGTTCCCGTCGGTGCGGACGTCGAACTCGGCGTCCGCGGCCAGCTCGATCACCACCCGGGCGGTCCGCTCGCCGGCCTGCGCGATGGCCACCCGGCGCAAGGTGCCGTCGTCGATCGCCAGCTCGCGCGCCTTCGCGGTCACCTCGGTGTCCGCGAAGTCCACCACCACCCGCGGCGGCGAGGCCAGCTTGAGCGTGGTGAACGAGAGCGGCCGGTCGCCCTGGATGACCACCCCGCTGGTGCGGTCGTCGCCGCCCACCCGGACGCCGAGCAGGTGCGCGGGGTCCTCGGCCTTCGCGGAGAGCGCGAACCCGAGTGCGAGAGCGCCGCACACCTGTGTGAACGCGGATCGGTCCACGATCCGCGGACGCTAGCACGCGGGCCGGTTCACCCAAAGGATTCGGACAGCCCCGTTCTGCGCGCGGCGTACTCCACCAGGTCCTTCACGTCCGAGCAGATCTGGTGGATGTCGGTGCCCATGGTGAGCTCGAGGTGGCTGTTCTCCTTCACCGGCCGCCAGAGCAGGTATTCGCTGCGCGCCGCGCGGCAGATCCCGCGCGTGCTGCGCGCCGAGGCGATCTTGTCCAGATCGCCGAAGAAGATCGCCATCGGGGTCCGGATCTGCTGGAAGTGCGCCTTGTAGTCGTAGCCGTTCCGGTAGCACTTCATCTCGTCGTTGCGGATCCAGCGCGCGAACTGCTCCACCACGCGCCGCGGCTCCTTCTCGCCGCCCTGCGAGAGCAGCCAGCGGAAGTCCTCCGCGGTGACGCGCGAGGGATTCAAGAGCGATCCGACGTACCGCGCGATCAGCTCGTACCGCTTGAGGTTGCTCTTGGTGGCCGCCCGCGCCAGCGCGCGCAACAATGCGTCCACCGGCACGTGGTTGAACCGCACCGGCCGGTACTGCGTGCCGGGCGCCGCCAGCAGATTCGCGGCCCGCGCCAGGAAGCGGATCCGGCGCAGGACGGCGGCCGCGTTGTGGCGGGTGCGCCCGGCCACGCTGGCCGCGCGGCAGGCGGCGTCCAACAGAGGGCCCATCAGCGCGGGGCCGAACAGGGCGGCGGCCCGCAGTCCCAAGAAGCCGCGGCCGATGTCGCTGGGCGCCCCGATGGCGATCAGGCCCGCCAGGTCGTCGTGGCAGCCGGCATATCCGTAGCCGAGCATGCCGCCCATGCTGTTGCCGACGTAGAACAGCTTGGAGCGGCCGGTGCGCTTCTTCACCGCCTCGACGCCGGCGGGCACGTCGTGGAGGAAGTAGCTGTCGATGTCCCAGTCCCAGTCCAGGTCCGGGGGCCTCATGCCGCGCTCGATCTGGAGCTGCTGGTTGGAGAGGCCGTGCCCGCGCAACTCCAGGATGTGGATGTCGGCGCCGTAGGCGAGCAGCTGCTTGACGAAGTCCCCACAGGTAAAGGCGTGCCGGTTCTGCGACCATCCCGGGACGAGCAGGAGCGGCTGGCCCGCGATGGGCTGTTCCCACGGCTGCGGCACCGGCTTGTAGCGGGAGATCTGCAGGATCCAGCCGTCGCGCGTGGGCGCGTCGTAGATCTCTTTCGTGTAGAGCGATTTGAACGCGATCCGATCGAGGTCGCGCTGCGCGGGGGGCGAGTGGAAATCGAGGCGACGCATGTGTCCTTCGGGCAGGGCGTCGCGGCCTCGGGACCCCTGGGGTCCGCGCGCTCCTTAACTTAGGGTGTGTGTGGCGGGGTGGCAAACTCCCCTAGAGGCGCTCGCTCGGCATCTTCTCCGTCGGGTGCTTCAGCAGAAGCGCCCGGACCTCGCCCGCGAGGTACAGCGAGCCGCAGCACGCGGCGGCGCCTGCCGCCGCAACAGCCGCCGAAAGGGCTTCGGCCACGGTCGCATGAACCCGCCCCGGATGGATCCGGGCCAGCTCCTCGGGCGGCACGGCCCGCGGGGAATCCGGCGCGCAGTAATGAATCTCCTGCGCCAAGGGTCCGAGAACGTTCAGCATTCCGCGCACGTCCTTGTCGCGGAGCGCCCCGAACACCAGGCTGAAGGGGCGGCCGCCGAACAGGGCCACGAGCGCGCGCGCTAGCGCGCGTGCCGCAGGGACGTTGTGCGCTCCGTCGACGACCACGTCCCCGAACCGCTCCAGCCGCGCCGGCCAGGTCGCGGAGCGCAATCCGGCCTCCGCATGGCGCGCCTCGCACAGCCCGCTCACTTCCAGCAGCGCGCAGGCCAGCGCGGCATTGGCGCGCTGGTGGTGTCCGGGAAGGCCCGGCTCCGCCCGCACCGTCCAGCGCGGGCCCGCGTAGCAGAACGGCCGCTCGTCGCGGCTCTCGAATCGGTAGTCGCGCCCCACCCTCCAGAGCGGAGTGCCGAGCGCGGCCGCCCGCGCTTCCAGGACCGCCGCCGCCGCGCGCGGCTGCCCCGCCGAGACCGCGGGTACGCCCGCCTTGAAGATGCCCGCCTTCTCGGCCGCGATGTGTGCGAGCGTCGGGCCGAGATGCTCCGTGTGCTCCAGCCCCAAGGCGCTGACGGCGCAGGCGCGTGGCTCCACCACGTTGGTCGCGTCGAGCCGGCCGCCCAGGCCGACCTCGATCACCATCGCGTCCACCTCGCGGAAGGCGAGAAACCCCATCAGCGTGACGATCTCGAAGAACGTCAGCCCCGGGTCCCCCAGGGCCCAGGGCACCCGCGCCGTCACTTCCTCGAGCAGCGCGCAGGCACGCTCTTCGGAGATGGGAAGGCCGTCCAGCCGGATGCGCTCGCAGAAGTGATTGAGGTGCGGGCTCGTGTAGAGCCCGGTGCGCAGGCCCGCCGCCCGCAGCGCGGCCTCCGCGAAGGCGCAGGTGGATCCCTTGCCGTTGGTCCCCGCCACGTGCAGCGCGGGCGCTCCCCGCTCCGGATTCCCCAGCAGCGCGCAGGCCTCGCGCATGCGCTCGAGCCCGAGCTTCATGCCGAAGTTGGCGCGCGCGAACAGCAGCTCCTTGAGCTCGGCGAACCTCACCCGAGGAGGCCGAGGAGCTGCGCGAGGCGATCGCGCATCTCCTTGCGATGCACGATCGCGTCGATCATCCCGTGCTTGAGCAGGAACTCGCTGCGCTGGAACCCCTCCGGCAGCTTCTGCCGGATGGTCTGCTCGATCACCCTCGGTCCGGCGAAGCCGATCAGCGCCCGCGGCTCGGCGAGGATCACGTCGCCGAGGAAGGCGAAGGAGGCCGCCACGCCGCCGGTCGTCGGGTCCAGAAGCACGCTGATGTACGGCTTCTGCACGTGCCGGAAGCGCGCCAGCGCCGCCGACGACTTGGCCATCTGCATCAGCGAGAAGATCGCCTCCTGCATGCGCGCGCCGCCGCTGGCGGAGAAAACCACGGCGGGAAGCTGCCGCTCGGTGGCGCGCTCGAACACCCGGGTCACCTTCTCGCCGACCACGCTGCCCATCGAGCCGCCCATGAAGCCGAAGTGGAAGGCGCCGATCGACACGTCCCGGCCGGCGATGCGCCCCAAGCCCGAGACGAACGCCTCGCCCTCCGCGGCGGACTTCTGGCTGGCCTTGATCCGCTCCTTGTATTTCCTCGAGTCGGAGAACTGCAGGGGGTCGGTGCTCTCCAGGCCGATGTCGTGCTCGACGAAGGTCCCCGGATCCAGCACCAGGTCCAGGCGCTTGCGCACCGGCAAAGGGAAGTGCTCATCGCACTTGGGGCAGACCTCGAGGTTCTTCTCGACGTCCTGCTTGTAGATGATCTCGCCGCACCCGTCGCACTTGATCCAGAGCCCCTCCATGCGCGACTTGCGCTGTTCCGGGGGCAGCTTCGGCGCGGGAACGCGGTGATACCAAGCCATCTACGCGGTTTCTAGCACGAAATCCTGGAGTTGAACGTCGTCAAGTCGCTCGCGCCGTCTCCCACTGATTCAGCCAGTCGGATTTCATTCGCGGGCGCCGCCAGCCGTTGCGAAACAGCCACTCGGCCACCTGAACGCGACCGCGACCGCGTTCAGACCTGGTCGTCGTCCAGTCCGAAGAAGGTCTGGATCGAGGAGAGGATCTCGGTCCGCTCCTCCTTCACACTCCTCGTCCGCGCCTC
>Ga0137397_10000714_pt1 | contig 23006 bp, 19 predicted proteins | sample czorhiz116metaG_FD_106658 | JGI IMG/M metagenome (GOLD analysis project Ga0137397, IMG submission 106658) | Vadose zone soil microbial communities from Angelo Coast Range Reserve, California, USA - czorhiz1.16 metaG | ecosystem: Environmental > Terrestrial > Soil > Vadose zone | place: USA... | reverse complement strand
GCTACTTGTACCACCCGATCGGCCGCTCGTCGAGGTTGATGTAGACGTGCTTGACCTCCAGGTACTCGTCGAGGCCGTGCGGACCGAGCTCGCGCCCGAACCCGGACTGCTTGTAGCCGCCCCACGGGGCCTCCACGGGGGCCGGCTGCATGTGGTTGACCCAGACGATGCCGGCGCGCAGGCTCTTGACGGTCCGGATCGCCTTGAAGATGTCGCGCGTCCACACGGCGGCGGCCAGGCCGTAGGGCGTGTCGTTGGCGATGCGGACGGCGTCCTCCTCCTTGTCGAAGGGGATGACCGCCATGACCGGCCCGAAGATCTCTTCGCGGGCGATCGTCGCCGAGTTGTCCACATCGTAGAAGATCGTCGGCTCGACGAAGAAGCCGCGCTCGGCCCCCTTCGGCAGCCCCTTCGGGCGGCCGCCCCCCAGCGCCAGCTTCGCCTCTTTCCTGCCGGCCTCGACGTACGACAGCACCTTGTCGTACTGGTCCTGGCTGACCAGCGGGCCCATCTTCGTGTCGGGGAGCAGACCGGGACCGATCTTGATCTTCTTCGCCTTCTCCACCATGGCGTCGAGAAGCGTCTTGTAGATCGATCTCTGCACCAGGACCCGGCTGCCCGCCGAGCAGACCTCCCCCTGGTTGACGAAGACGCCGAACAGGGCCCCCTCGACGGCCTGCTCGAAGTCGGCGTCGGCGAAGAAGATGTTGGGCGACTTGCCGCCGAGCTCGAGCGACAGGCGCTTCACGGTGGCGGCGGCCTCGCGCATGATCAGCTTGCCGACCTCGCTGCTGCCGGTGAAGGCGATCTTGTCGACGCCCGGGTGCGTGACCATCGGCATGCCGACCGTGCGACCGCCGCCGTTGACGACGTTGATCACACCGCGCGGGACGCCGCATTCCTCGAACCCCCTGGCGAGCTCGATCACGGACAAAGGCGTCTGGCTGGCCGGCTTCAGGACGGACGTGCAGCCGGCCGCGAGCGCCGCCGCCACCTTCTGCACCGCCATCATCAGGGGGTAGTTCCAGGGGACGATCATCCCCGCTACGCCCATCGGCTCCTTCAGCGCGAGGGCCATGGCGTTGTCCGGCACGGTCAGGACGTCGCCGCGGATCTTGGTGGCCAGTCCCCCGTAGTACTCGAAGCAGAATCCGGCGTCCGATACGTCCCCCATCGCCTCGGCCAGCGGCTTGCCGTTGTTGGTGGTCTCGATCTCCGCGAGCCGCTTCTCGTTCCTTCGGACGTACTCGGCCAGGCGGAACAGGACGCGGCCGCGCTCGCGCGCCGATGTCTGGGGCCAGCCGTCGAGATCGAACGCGCGCCGCGCCGCGCCGACCGCACGGTCGACGTCGGCTGGGCCCGAGTCGGGGACGAGCGCGATCACCTCGCGGGTGGCGGGATTGATGACCTCGAGCGTCCGGCCGGAGGCGGCCTTGGTCCACTCGCCGTCGATGAAATTTCCCAGCGATTCCATGACGGGCGAAGCCTAGCGGCTGGCCCCCCCGAGTGTCAACGTCGCCCGCCGCTTGGCGCTGTCCTAACTAGGACACCTTCTTTCTTGTATGACATCCTCGCCATCGGGCACACCCCTCACCACCCTTTCCCTGGCATTAGCCAGCGAAACGCTTGACGGGGGGCGATGATGGGCGTAGATTCCACGCGCCTAACGGGGTCATTACCCCATTCGCCGGGTCAAGCAGTTGAACCGGTGTTCTTTGATATTCAGCGTGCGCCGGGCGGCCATCATGTTGGTGCGGCTGGCCCGAGTTGAACGGGCTACCTTCCCCTACGAGTGGGCTGCTCTATCCAGCTTGAGCTACAGCCGCATAAGCACCCGGCGCACACTGAATTCCTTCATCCCCCTCCCTGATCCTCAAGCGGCAAGGTAGCAAGCCACTTGGTCAAACGATCAACTTCCTTAGTTGTCAGATCCTCAGGTAGGTCGAGATTGATCACCATGCCGCGGCGCAGTTGATAGTTGTGCCGAACGAATCCTGCCTCTGGCCGCACTGTCCTTTCGATAGGAATATCAGAGTCACGACCATTGTTGCGATCATCTTGCGACCGTGGTTCTTGAGATTGTTTATCGGTTGTTGCTTGGGGCGCCCCTAGGGCCGCCACCAATCGATCTTGCAAATCCGCCTGAACATCCACTCGTGACACGCTCCCACGTCGACCAGCATAGAATGTCCCAAGTCCAGCAGTCTCCATCATTGAGCAAAGAACTAGAGCTGCGCCATCGCGCGCAGCATCATTAATCCCAATCTCTCTTTCCCCCCAAATCCCCACTAGGTCTGCAACCGATACTGACTTTGACTTGCGTCGGGCCAATTCCAACAGCGCAATCTTGAACGGTGCGAATCCTAGAATGCCACGCAGAACAGCCAGGGGCCGATCGTTCTCCGTGGCGTATGCGATTCGCAGTCCCATATCAGTGAGCTTCAGGGTTTTCGGATCGGCCATTCCGAGAATGCCAAGCGTTCGCAAGATAAATGGGCGATCGGACTGTCCGACTGCCACGTCCAGAGCGTCAACGGTTTGAGACTGACGAAGCACTTGGATTGCCTTTTCAAACTTTTCCTTCGTCGTCCGGTATGGAAGTTGGTTGGTACGATCTTTCTCTGGGGTGGCGGCCATGGGACTCTCCTTTGTACGTTCCAAGCCTAAGGCGGTGAGTCCGTCTTGTCAATACCCAATCTACTTAAGGCAGATATGACGGATTTCTGCTCCTCGGGCTGGTCATGGGTGGGACAACCTGTGGTATCGTGTCACCGGGCGCTCAGGGAGCGACCCTTCGGCGCATCGCCCTCGATGGGGAATGGCATCCGGCAACCGCAGACGGATGCTTCCGTCGAGAGGAGGTGAGGTTGATGGGTAGGCCGAAGAAGGAAACGCAGGGCTCACGGTTCAGGATCATCTATCGAACCGTGATCACCCTGCGTAACGGCAAGAAGCTCTACGCGAGCAGCTACGGTCTCAAGGCTTGGAGGCTGCGAGTCCGAGTCGCTGCGTAGGGTCGGAAAGCTCCCTGAGCGCCTTCTGCGCCACTCCCGACAGGAACGGACGGGAGAGTCACAGGATGCAATGTAGCACGGATTTTTGAGATATCCAGCAAATCCTTATGCACCAACGATTTGGTGTGTTATTTTCAGTGTTTGTCTTTGCCGCATTGCATCCCGTGACTGTCCTGTCTGATCTTATTTGTAGAAGCGGAACACTTACCCACCCACATCCAGCCAATCTAGGACACCTCACCCATAGTTAGGACAGCACCCGGCGCTTCGGGGCGGCCGCGGGAGGCCGACTACGTCCACGCCGGCGGAGCCGGGTCGCTTTTCGCCGGAGAGCGGGTGTAGGATCCAGCGGCCGCCGAGCACAACCCTGCCCGGGCCCGTTCGAAGGAGGATTTTCCATGGCGAAGAACGTCAAGCCGGTCCCCGATGGTTTCCACACGGTCACGCCGTACCTGATCCAGCGCGACGCCGCTCAGGCGCTCGAGTTCTACAAGAAGGCGTTCGGAGCCGAGACCCGGCTCAGCATGCCCGGGCCCGGCGGCAAGATCATGCACGCCGAGGTCAAGATCGGCGATTCGATCATCTTCCTGGCCGACGAGAATCTTGCGATGGCCCCCGACAACAAGTCGCCGCAGACGGCGGGGTGCGTCACCGGGTCGACCTTTCTGTACGTCCCGAACGTCGACGCCGTCGTCAAGAAGGCGGTGGACGCGGGGGCGAAGGTGACGATGCCCGTCACCGACATGTTCTGGGGGGATCGCTTCGGCAAGGTCGTCGATCCGTTCGGTCATCACTGGGGCGTCGCCACCCACATCGAGGAGGTGCCGCCGCAGGAGATGGACACGCGCCGCAAGGAGTGGGAGAAGCAGATGGCGCAGCAGATGGGACAGAAGAAGTAAGAGAGCGTCGCATGGTCGATTTCGCCCTGACGGAAGAGCAGCAGCAGCTCCGCGCCCTGGCGCGCGAATTCGCCCAGAAGGAGATCGCTCCGAAGGCGGCGCACCACGACCAGACCGGTGAGTTCCCGCGCGAGATCTGCAGGAAGGCGTGGGAGCTCGGTCTCATGAACACGCACGTCCCCGAGGCCTACGGCGGCCCGGGCCTGGGCGTCCTCGACGGCTGCATGATCGCGGAGGAGATCGCCTGGGGCTGCACCGGCATCGGCACCGCCATGGAGGCCAACACGCTGGCCGAGGCGCCGGTCATCGTCGGGGGATCGGACGAGCAGAAGAGGCGCTTCCTCGCGCCGATGACGAAGGAGTTCAGGCTCGCGGCCTACTGCGTCACCGAGCCGCAGGCCGGCTCCGACGTGCAGGGGATCAAGACGGTCGCCCGCAAAGCGGGGGACGACTACGTGCTGAAGGGATCCAAGATGTGGATCACCAACGGCAGCGTCGCCGACTGGTACTTCGTCGTCGCCTACACCGACCCGTCGCAGCGCTACAAGGGGATGAGCGCCTTCGTGGTGCCGCGTGATTCCCCGGGCATCGAAGTCGGGAAGAAGGAGCAGAACCTCGGGCAGCGGGCCTCCGACACGCGCGCCGTCACCTTCAACGACGTCAAGGTGCCGAAGGCCAACCTGATCGGCGAGGAGGGGAAGGGGTTCCTGCTGGCGATGTCGGCATTCGACCACAGCCGGCCGGTCGTGTCGGCGGCCGCCGTCGGCCTCGCCCGCTCGGCGATGGACCACGCCATCCGCTACGCCAAGGAGCGCACCACCTTCGGCGTGCCGATCCACAAGCACCAGGCGCTGGCGTTCATGGTGGCCGAGATGGCGATGAAGATCGAAGCGGCGCGCCTCCTGGTCTGGCAGTCGGCCTGGAAGATCGACCGGGGCGAGCGCAACACCAAGGAGGCCGCCTTCGCCAAGGCGTTCGCCGCCGACACGGCGATGGAGACCGCCCTGAACGCCGTGCAGGTCTTCGGCGGCTATGGTTTCTCGCGCGAGTATCCCGTCGAGAAGCTGATGCGCGACGCCAAGGTGTTCCAGATCTACGAGGGGACCTCGCAGATCCAGAGGCTGATCATCGCCAAGGAGATCTTCGAGCGCTCCTGAGTCGAAGCGGCGCTAGCCCTTCAGCGCCTCGTGCACCTTCCCGACCATCTTCGCGCCGGGGTTGACGAGCGTCTTGTCCCCTTCGTCCTTCCACTTGGAGGGGCAGACCTCGTTGCTCTTCTTCGCCATGTAGAGGTTGGCCTTGAACTTCCGCATCAGCTCGTCGATGTTGCGGCCGAGGTTGTAGAAGTTCACCTCGGAATTGAAGAGCGTCCCTTCGGGATTGATGATGAAGGTGCCGCGCAGGGCCAGCCCGGAGTTCTCGTCGTAGACGCCGAACATCTTTGCGACCTTGCCGGTCGGGTCGGCGCCCATCGGGTAGCGGACGTTCGCCAGCTCCTTCTCGCTCTTCCGCCAGGCCAGATGGACGAACTTGGTGTCCTCGCTGACCGTGACGATGTCGCACCCCATCTTCACGAACCGCTCGTGCTGCTCTGCCAGAGCAGCGAATTCGGTCGCTCAGACGAACGTGAAGTCGGCGGGGTAGAAGAACACGACCGTCCAGCGCTTGCCGGCGATCTGATCCTGCAGACGGAACTTGCCGAAGTCGTCCTTGACGGGGTCGTAGATCTCGAGCTCGAAATCCGGGACCTTCTGCCCAAGCTTCAAAGCCGTGGTGGTTTCCGACACGCTGTCGTTCCTCCCTGAAAGTCACGCAGAGGGCGGATTCTATACCACTTCGGGTGGTCTCAGGCTTCCGGCCAGTACCGCTCCGTGACGATCTTGTCTTCCGTGAAGAAGGCGACCGTCGCCCTCCCCTGCGCCTTGATGTGGGAGAACTGCGACGCCTTCATTCCGCCGAACGGCAGGTAGGCCACGGGGGCCGGGATGCCGACATTCACGCCGATCATTCCGGCGAGCGCCTCGAGCTTGAACTTGCGCGCGTGGTAGCCGTTCTGCGTGTAGATCGAGGCGCCGTTTCCGTACGGATGATCGTTGACGACGCTTATCGCCTCATCGAGGTCGGCCGCCTTCAGGATCACCTGCACCGGACCGAAGATCTCCGTCCTGTGGACGCTCATCCCGGGCCGCACCTCGGTGAAGACCGTAGGCCCGATGTAATGGCCTTCGTCGCGTCCCGCGACCTTGACTCCCCGCCCGTCGAGGGCCAGCTTCGCCCCCTCCTTGATCCCGGTGTCGATCATCGACAGGATGAACTCCTTCGCTTTCGCCGAGATCACCGGTCCCATCACCATCGGCCGGTCGGCGACCTTCGGGTCGAGGGGGTCGGCGACCACGACCTCGCTCGAGGCGCGCACGAAGCGGTCGATCACCCGGCGATAGGTCTCGTCGCCGACGCAGACGATCGCGGACGACGCCATGCAGCGCTGACCCGCGCAGCCGTAGCCCGAGGTGATCATGTTGCGGATCGCCTCGTCCATGCGGGCGTCCGGCATCACGACGAGGTGGTTCTTGGCGCCCCCCATCGCCTGGAAGCGTTTGTTGGTCCTGACGCACGCCTCCGCGATCGCCTGCGCGGTCGCGGTGCGGCCGACCACCGAGACGCCGGCGACGCCGGGGTGGGCGACGATCGCCTCCGCCACCCGCCTGTCTCCATTCACGAGATTGAAGACACCCCGCGGGAAACCGCAACGATCGATGTACTCGGCGAGAATCTGCAGGGTGCAGGGGACCTGCTCGGACGGCTTCACGACGAACGTGTTCCCGGTGGCGACCGCGTAGGGGATGAACCAGAACGGCACCATGGCGGGGAAGTTGAACGGGGCGATCATGGCGAAGACGCCGATCGGCAGGCGCACGACCTCGCCGTCGATGCCGGGGGCGGCGCCGATCAGCTTGTCCCCCTGCTGCAGGATCGGCATGCCGCAGGCGGTCTCGACGTTCTCGAGCGTGCGATCGACCTCGGCCCTCGCATCGGGGAGCGATTTGCCGTTCTCCTCGGTGATCTGGCGGGCGAGGGTCTCGCGATTGTCGCGGATCAGGGCCGCCAGCCTGAAGAGGGGGGCGACACGCTTGTCGACGGGGGTCGTCGACCAGGCCGGGAAGGCGGCCCGGGCGGCCGCGACGGCGGCGTCGAGATCGGCCGCGCTGGACAGAGGGACCCGGGCGATCGTCCCGCCCGTCGACGGGTTCTCCACGTCGAGAAGGTCACGTCCGGCGGGCTCGTTCCATGCGCCGTCGACGTAGTTGCGCAGCTCTCGGATCGGCATGGGCGGCCTCCATTCTAGCGCACGTTGCACGCGTCGGAACAGCGCGGCTAGCCGGCGGCTGGTGCCCCGAGCGGGTCGCCGCCGTGTGTCCTGGAGGCGAGCATGCCGCAGGCGGCGTGGATGTCCGGGCCGCCCGAGTAGCGCCTGATGAAGCCGATGCCGCGTCTCGCGAGAGCGCTGAAGAAGCCGCCGCGCTCGGCGTCCGTGGCCCGCCGGAACAGACCCGTCGGGTCGTTCACGTCGATGACCGACAGCCGCAGCGGCACGCCGCGGAACAGACGGGACAGCTCCTCCGCCTCGTCCTCTCCGGTGTTGATCCCCGACATGAGGACCCACGCGAGGTTGACGCGGTCGCCGCGCGCCTCGGCGTGCCGGCGCATCGCAGAGACGAGGTCGCCCACCGCGTAGCGGCGGCCGACCGGCATGAGTCGCGAGCGCCTGTCGTCGAACGCCGAAGTCAGCGACAGGATCAGCCGGTACACGTGCCCCTCGGCCGTGTAGCGCTCGATCATCGGCAGGATGCCGACGGTCGAGATCGTGATGTTCTGCCCGCGGATACGGCCGCCGCAGGGGTGCTGCAGGATGCGCGCGGCGCGGATGACCTGCTCGTAGTTCTGGAACGGCTCCCCCTGCCCCTGGAAGACGACGCTCGTCACGGGCCGCTCAGGTCCCTCCCGGCGGACGGTCAGCACCTGCTCGACCATCTCCCATGCTTCGAGATTGCGCGTGAAGCCGATCCGGCCTGTCTCGCAGAAGGAGCAGGCGAGCGCGCAGCCGGCCTGGGACGAGACGCACACGCTCCAGCGCGGTTTCTGGAGGGGGATCCGCACGGTCTCGAACGACTCGCCGCCCGAGCGGAACAGGTACTTGACGAAGGGATCGACGGCGCTCCGGCGCCGATCCACGACCTCGAGACGGGTCCTGCGGGCGATCGCCACCAAGGAGCGGGCGATCTCCTTGGAAAGCCCGCGCACGCCGTCCAGTTCGTCGCGGTCCTGAGCCACCAGGCGGGTGACGATCCGGTTGGCGAGCCCAGGGTCGAGAGCGAGGTCCGGTCTCGCCGCCGCTAGACTCTCGGGCGTGTGGTTGCGCAAATGGTCGGAGGCTGAGGGCGGGCCGGGCTCCATGACGCCACAGATCTTAACACCCGCGATGCGCGGAGCCGCCCTGGCGGTGTGTATAATCGGCGCAGACGCCACCCCGATGACCCTCGAACCCGGACGCGCCCGCTGGCTGACTGTCGTGCTGTTGCTGCTCTCCGTCTGCTCCCCCGTCCGGTCCGAGAACGAGGGCGCGGAGAAGAAGGGCACATTCGTCAGGGTGGCCACTCCATCGTCGATTGTCGTCAGGCGGTTCAACCGCGAGTACTTCTTCGATCTTCTTGGGATTCAGGCCGTCATGAGTCTGGAGCCGACGGATTCCCTGGAGAAGGAGGCCGGGCGTTATCTCGCCTCCCTCCTCGAGGGCCAGAGCGTCGTCCTGAAGCAGGAGGAGGGGCGGGAGGGACAGGCCGGCCCGCGCACCTATGCCGGCTACGTCTACCTGGAAGACGGCACGTGTCTCAACGAGCAGATCCTCAGTCTCGGCTATGGAACCGTCGATGCCCACGCGCCCTTCTCTCGGCTCGAAGCGTTTCGATCGCTGGAGGAAGAGGCCAGGACGCAGAAGCGCGGCCTCTGGAAGAACAGGAGGGCCCCGTTCGATCCCCGCGAAGCCACGACCTGCACCGACGGCTCGATCGCTTACGCCGGAATCTGCGGGGTGAGCAATCCCGAGATCCTTCCCGACAGCAAGATCGTGCCGGACTACCCCGGTCGCGCCCGAAGGAAGAAGATCGAGGGACGAGTGGTCCTGATGTCGATCGTCTCGAAGGATGGCAGCGTCCGCGTCGTGCAGACCCTCAAGTCCCCCGACGATCAGCTGAGCCAGGCCGCCATCGCCGCAGTCGAGCAGTGGCGCTACAGGCCGGCGCTCAAGGACGGCGAGCCGGTCGACGCTTATTTCACGATCGTGGTCGACTTCCTGCTCGCCCGGGGCGGTCTCTAGACACTCTCAGGCCAGGACCTTGGCGATTCGCTCCAGGGCCCAGTCGGCCTCCTCGCGGGTGATGACGAGGGGGGGCGCGAAGCGGATGACCTGGTCGTGCGTCTCCTTGGCCAGGATCCCGAGACCCATCAGCTTCTCGCAGTAGGGGCGAGCCTTGCCGCGCTCTTCCTTGATCTCGACGCCGATCAGGAGCCCCTTGCCCCGGACCTCCTTCACGTGCGGCGAGTTCAGCGCGCGCAGGCGGGACATGAAGTAGGTCCCCATCTCGTGCGAGCGCTCCGGCAGCCGCTCGGAAACGAGGACGTCGAGCGCCGCCATGCCGACGGCGCAGGCGAGCGGGTTGCCTCCAAATGTAGATCCGTGGTCGCCGGGGCGGTAGAGACCGAGCGTGTCCCGTCCGCCGACGACCCCCGACACCGGCAGCACGCCGCCGCCGAGCGCCTTCCCCACGATGAACAGGTCCGGCTTCACGCCGTCGTGATCGGCGCAGAACATCCGGCCGGTCCGGCCGAAACCGGTCTGGATCTCATCCGCCACCAGGAGCACCTTGTGGCGGCGGCAGATTTCGAGCGCGTCCCTCAGGAAACCGTCCGGCGGGACGAGGATCCCCGCCTCCCCCTGGATCGGCTCGACCAGGAAGGCGACGGTGTGGTGGGTGATCGCCTTCTCGAGCGCCTGCACGTCACCGTACGGGATCATCCGGAAGCCGCCGTCGTACGGGCCGAAGTCGTCTTTGTACTGCGGCTCGGACGACATCCCGACGATGGTCGTGGTGCGGCCGTGGAAATTGTTCTCGCAGACGATGATCTCCGCCCTGGGGCGCGCCACCTTCTTGACCATGTAGCCCCACTTGCGGGCGGTCTTGATGGCGGTCTCGACCGCCTCGGCTCCGCTGTTCATCAGGAGCGCCATCTCCATCCCGGCGAGCCGGCAGAGTTTCTCGCAGAACGGCCCGAACAGCTCGTTGTGGAACGCGCGCGACGTGAGGGTGACCTTGTCCGCCTGGTCCTTGAGCGCCTGGACGATGCGCGGGTGCCGGTGCCCCTGGTTGAGCGCGGAGTAGGCCGACAGCATGTCCATGTACCGCTTCCCCTCGGGGTCGTAGACCCAGACGCCCTCGGCGCGTGAAATGACGACCGGAAGCGGGTGGTAGTTGTGGGCGCTCCAGGTCTCGGCCAGGTCGATCAGGGGCTGGGTCTTGTCGCTCGTGGACGCGGCGGTCTTGGACGGTGCGCTCATGAATTCTCCTCGCGGTTGAAGGGGCGATGATACACCAGAGGACGCGCCGGGCCCGCGACCTGCGCCTCTTCGCGAGTTCCGGCCCTGGTGGGAGCGGGAGCCCGGCCGAGCCAACCTTGCAGGCGCTCCAGGTAGACGTAGACGACTGGTGTGGCGTAAAGGGTGATGATCTGCGAGAAGAGCAAGCCGCCCACGACCGCCAAGCCCAGCGGGCGGCGCGACTCGGAGCCGGCGCCGAACCCGGTAGCAATCGGCAGCGTGCCCATCAGCGCCGCCATCGTGGTCATCATGATCGGCCGGAAGCGCACGACGCAGGCCTCGAAGATGGCTTCTTCGGGTGTCTTCGATCCGCTGCGCCGGGTCTCGATCGCGAAATCGATCATCATGATGCCATTCTTCTTGACGAGTCCGACGAGCATGATGATCCCGACGTAGGCGTAGATTGACAAATCCGTGGACGGGACGAAGATCCTGAAGATGTAGAGCGTCACGAGCGCCCCGAGCCCGGCAAACGGCAACGCCGACAGGATGGTGATCGGGTGGATGAAGCTCTCGTACAGGATCCCGAGCACCATGTAGATGACCAGGATCGCCATCACCAGGAGCAGGCCGAGACCGGCCGTCGCCGCCTGGAACGCCTGCGCGGTTCCCTGGAATTTCGTGGTGACGCCCTGCGGCAGCATTCCCTGGGCGACGTCGTTCACCTCCTTCACGGCCTGGCCGAGGGAGACGCCCGGCTTGAGATTGAAGGAGATCGTGACGGCCGGCAGCTGGCCGAGGTGGCTGACGGTCAGGGGCCCGAGCGACTGCTTCAGGCTGGCCACGGCGCTCAGAGGCACGAGCGCCCCCGAGATCGATCGAACGTACAGCATCGAGAGCGCCGCTGGGTCGGCCTGGTACTGCGGCATGAGCTGCATGATGACTTGGTATTCGTTGTTGGGCGCGTAGATCGTCGAGATCTGCCGCGACCCGTACGCATCGTAGAGGGCCGTTTCGATCTGCGATGCGGTGACCCCTAACGTCGCCGCCTTGTCGCGCTGGATGTGGATGTCGATCTCGGGGTTCTTGATTTGAAGGTCACTTGTGACGTCTAGAAAACCGGGGAGCGTCCGCATCTTGCTTTCGAGCAGTGGGGCGACTCGGTAAAGCTCGTCGGTGTTGGCGCCTTGCAGGGCGTATTGGTAGAGGCTCTTGGTGAGACCGCCGCCGATGCGAATCGTCGGCGGGATCTGCAGATAGGCCCGCATCCCCGGCACTTGGGAGAGTTTCGGCCGCATCTGCTGGATCACTTCCTCGGCCGGAGGCCGCTCGCCGCGCGGCTTGAGGCGCATGAAGAGGAGCCCCTGGTTACTGCCGGTGTTCCCTCGGGCCCCCGCGGTCGAGAGGAAAGCCTCGACGGCCGGCTCCTTCTGGACGATCGCGGCCATAGCCTTCTGGTGCTCCACCAGCGAGTCGAAGGAGATTCCCTCGATCGCCTCCGTGAACGCCAGTACCTGGGAGTTGTCCTCGCTCGGGAAGAGTCCCTTGGGGATCAAGTATCCGAAGACACCGGTGAGAGCGAGGACGACGACCAGCCCGGCCAAGTTCACCCACTTGTGCTGCAGCGACCATGCGAGGCTCGACTTGTAGCCGTCGAGGGAGCGGTCGAACGCCCATTCGAACGACTGATAGAACCTTCCGTGGCGCTCCCCCTTCGCGTGGCGCAGGTATCGGCTGCCGAGCATCGGCGTCAGCGTCAACGAAACAAAGCCGGAGACCAGGATCGCGGTGCCGATGGTCACGGCGAATTCGTGAAGCAATCGTCCGACGAGGCCGCCCATAAACAGGATCGGGATGAACACCGCCGCCAGGGACAGCGTCATGGACAGGATGGTGAAGCCGATCTCTTTCGAACCGTTCAGGGCCGCCTGCAGCGGCGGCTCCCCCATCTCCATGTGACGGACGATGTTCTCGAGCATGACGATGGCGTCGTCGACCACGAACCCGACGGACAAGGTGAGGGCCATGAGGGAAAGGTTGTCCAGGTTGTAACCGAGGGAGTACATGACTGCGAACGTCCCGACGATCGAGAAGGGGAGGGCGAGGCTCGGGATCACCGTCGCGGACAGGTTGCGCAGAAAAAGGAAGATGACCAGCACGACGAGGAAAAGAGTCAGGAGCAGCGTGAACTTGACGTCGTTGACCGAGGCCTCGATCGAGACGGACCGGTCGTAAAGGATGTTCAATGAGACCGAAGCCGGCAGATCGCTGCGGAAGGCCGGAAGGAGCGCGCGCACGGCGTGGGCGATCTCGACCGTGTTAGTCCCCGGCTGGCGCTGGACCGCCAAGATGATCGCCCGGTCCATCGACCGCGCGGTGCAGAACCAGGCGGCGGTCTTGTCGTTCTCGACGCTGTCGATGACACGGCCGAGCTCCTGGAGACGGACGGGAGAGCCGTTCCGGTAGGCGACGATGAGAGGCCGGTAGTCCTCGGCCGCGGTGAGCTGACCGCTGGCCTGAACGGTGAACGCCTTGTGCGCGCCGTACAGCGTCCCGGTCGGCAGGTTCACGTTCTGGTTCTGGACCGCCTGCGCGACCTCGTCGATGCCGATGCCGCGCGCCGCGAGGGCGCGCGGGTCGAGCTGGATGCGCACGGCGTACTTCTGCGCCCCGAACACCTGGACCTGCGCCACCCCGCTCACTGTCGAGATCCGCTGGGCCATGTTCGTCTCGCCGTACTCGTCGAGCGTGTAGAGCGGGAGCGTCGCCGAGGTGAGCGCGATGTAGAGGATCGGCTGGTCCGCCGGGTTGACCTTCTGGTACGTCGGCGGGCTCGGCATGTCCCTGGGAAGCTGGGAGGCGACCTTGGCGATGGCCGACTGGACATCCTGGGCGGCGGCATCCAGCTGGCGGCTCAGATTGAACGTGAGAGTGATCTGGGACGTGCCCAGGGCGCTCGTCGAGATCATCGAGTCGAGCCCGGCAATGGTTGTGAACTGACGCTCGAGCGGCGTCGCCACGGCCGACGCCATCGTCTCGGGGTTGGCGCCGGGCAGGCTCGCGGTGACGGAGATGGTCGGGAAGTCGACGTTCGGAAGGTCGCTCACCGGGAGCTGCCGGTAGGCCATGATTCCGAACATCAGGATCCCGAGCATGACGAGGGTCGTCATGACGGGGCGCCGGATGAACAACTCCGCGATATTCATCGCCGGGCCTCCGCGGCCGAGGGGGAAGCGGCGGGAGCAACCGTAGCGCCGGCCGTGGCCGATCCCCGTGACTCCGCGTCCTGGATCTTGACGCTGGCCCCGGGAACGAGCCTGAGCTGTCCGTCCGTTACAACCGTCTCGCCCGCCTTCACCCCCTTCTCGACAATCGTCTCGTGCTCGTATACACCGATCTGGACCACGGGACGCGACTCCACGGTCTGATCGGGCTTCACCACATAGACGTACGGTCCCTGCTGACTCGTCTGGATCGCCTCCGTCGGCACCAGGAGGGCATTCGGCTTCGTCGAGACCTGCAGGCTGGCGCTGACGAACTGACCCGGCCAGAGGAGCCGATTGTGATTGGGGATGGTCGCCTTCAGAAGAACAGTTCCGGTCGTGCTGTCCACGGCGTTGTCGATGAAGCTGAGCGTGCCGGGGGGCGGCTGGGCGGCGCTGTCGGGAGCGGTCACCCTCACCTCGAGCTTCCCGACAGCCCGGCGCGTCTTGATCTCCGGCAAGTCCTGCTGGGGGACCGAGAACGCCACGTAGATCGGGTCGATCTGGTTGATCACCACGAGCGGCGTGTCGGCGTTCGCCTTGACGAGGTTGCCCCGGTTCACCATCAGCTTCCCCGTGCGGCCGTCGATCGGTGAGCGGATGGTGCAGTACTCCAGCTGCACCGTCGCGTTCTCCACCGCGCCGTGGTCGGCCGCCACAGCCGCCTCGAGCGCCTCCGCGTTCGTGCGGATGCGATCATATTCCTCCTGGGTGACATAGTCCTTCTTCACCAGCTCGGCGTAGCGCGTCACGTCCTGCTGCGCGGTCTTCAGCTGAACCAAGTCCTTTTGGAGCTGGGCCGCCGCCGACTTGAGGGCCGCGTCATAGGGACGCGGGTCGATGCGGAACAGCAGGTCCCCCCGGTGCACGTCCTGACCCTCGTGGAAGGCGACCTCGACCAGCTCCCCTCCGATCTGGGCCTTCACGGCGACGGTCGAGTACGCCTCGACGGATCCGATCTCGCTGATCAGGATCGGAACGTCCCTCTGGACCACCTCGCCGACCGTGACCGGCACGGGATCGTGCGCGTCGACGCGGGCCGGCCCCCTGGAGCACGCCGTGAACAGGACGGCCGCAGGGAGGAGGGCCGCGCTCGCGCGCCTCGTCAGTCTCATGGCTGATCTCCCTTCGTCTGTTCGCCGGGCGCCCACAATGTGCCCGTGTCGTGCGCCAGTTGCGCCATCGAAAGGAACCAGTCGGTGCGCGCCTGGGTCTCCTGGGCGCGCGCGCCCGCCAGGGCGGTCTCCGAGGTCAGGACATCGAGGATGCTCCCCACGCCGGCCTTGTAGCGTGCCGAGACGACCTCGAACGACTGTTGCGCGCTCTGCAGGAGATCGCGCGTCGTCTGCACGCGCTGCGTGGCGGTTTTCTGGTTGTAGTAGCTGCTCCAGACCTGGAAGATCGCCTGCTGCTGCAGGCTGTCGAGCCTGGCCCTGGAGGTCTCCGCCTCGGCCTCCGCCTTGAATACGTTGTACTGGTAGGTCAGTCCATTGAAGATCGGCACGGTTAACAGGAACGCAAGGCCATAGGTGTCCTGGTAGTTGTAGTCCGGGGCGTAATAGATCCGCCCGCCGTTCACGCTCGTGGTGAGCGTGGGCCTGTCCTGGGCCCTGGCGTGATCGAGGTGCGCCTGCGCCTTCTGCACGAGGGCGCGGGCCGCGGCCAGGTCCGGTCTGCGGGCCTGTGCCTGCTCGATCAGGCGATCCACCTCGTCGGTCCCCCGCGACAGCGGGACCTCCTGAACCGGGATGTCCACCTCGAAGGGCGTATTGGCGGGCAGTCCGACGGCGGTGGCGAGAACACCGCGGATCACCTGAATCTGCCCCTGCACCGTCTCGAGCTCGAGCTGGGCCTGGGACAACGCCGTCTTTGCCTGCAGGACGTCGGCGATCGTGCTGAGGCCCGCGTCGTGGCGCCTCTCCGCGGCGTCGAGATTGGCCTGGGCCTCCTTCATGGCGACCTGTTGCGCCGACTCGAGCGCCCGCGCGTTCAGGTACTGGTAGTAGGCCTGCTGGACCTGCAGGACGGCATCCTGGATGGCGGCGTTGTGCGTCCAGTCGGCGGCGACCAGGGCCTGCCGGGCCTCCTCGACCGCCGACTTCCTGCCGCCGAAATCGAGAAGCAGGTAGTTCAGGACGACGGACGGATTGGTCGTCGTCGAGTGGAAGGTGAACTGCCCGCCGACGGCGGAGCCTTTCACGCGGCTCGTCGATTCCTGGGCGAAGATCGTCGGATAGTAGGCGCCGCGCTGGCTGCCGAGATCGGCGGCGGCGGCGCGCGCGCCCGCCCAGGCGGCCCGGGTGTCGGGGTTGTTGCGCAGCGCCAGATCGATGAGGTCGTTGAGACCGAATCCCTGCGCGACTTTCTGGAGGTCGGGCGGGATGACCGTCGGAGCGGGGGTCGCGGCGGGGGTCGCCCCGGGCGCCGCGGAAAACGGCGGGCTCCACACCGTCCCCGGGACGGGCGCCGTTCCCGGCGCCGTCCGACCCGCCGACATGTGGTGGACGCAGGCGCCGGCGGTGGCGAGGCAGGCAAGCGCGACGGGAAGATGGAGAGATCGAGTCCTCATGACAGGCACGCGCGGATCCCCGCGGCTGAAAATCGCACGATGTGGTCCACCGCGTCCGCGAGCGAGAAGTCGCGCAGCTCCTTGTCGCGCATCGCTCCGGGCGCGTTCCGCATCTGCACGACGTGCGCCAGCTGGGCGACGACCGAGTGGACGCATCGCCGGGCGGTACGCGAATCGAGACCGCGGCAGGCGGCCTGGAGCGCCTCGGTCAGGGCGCGCCGGACCGGCTCGACCATCTCCCGCTGCAGCGTGCCCGGCCTCAGGTGCGGATCGAGGAGCTCGCGGGAGAACATGCGCATCAGCCGCCGCCCGCCGCTCTGGTCCAGGTGCGGCTCGAGGAACGCGGTCGTGAAGGCGCCGATCGTCAGCTCCAGGCTCGCGCTGCCGCCGGCCTCCTCCATGGCGCGCCTGATGCCCGCGATGCGCTGCTCGCGCAGGGCCACGAGCCGGCGACGGAACATCTCGCGGTACAGGCCCTCCTTGCCGCCGAAATGGTAATTGACGGAGGCGACGTTGCAGCGAGCCTCGGACGTGAGGGCGCGCACCGAGGTGGCGCGGAACCCGCGCTCGGCAAACAGTCTCTCCGCAGCCTCGAGCAGTCGCTCGCGCGTCCTGGCCGGTGAACCGGTCACGGGTCGGGCGAGCGCGCGGGCCGGCACCATCGATCGGCACCCTCCCTTCGAAACAACCGTTTGAAACAGGGATCCCGACTCTAGCATGCCTGCCGCGGCGACGGCAACCGCCCGCGCCGACTCAGGACACGCTCCTACAGAGGGAGCCGGGTCCCCAGCCCCGACGAGACGGCGCGCTCGAGGACGAGGAGGGCCGTCGCCATGTCCTCGAGGGCGATTCCGAGGTTCATGCAGATGAGACGCTCGCGGTCGTGGAGGCGCCCGTCCTTGAGACCGGCGGCGACTTCCCCGAGGTCGGCGTACACCTCCGGGATGCGCTGGAAGAAGACCCCGCCGGCGCGCGTGCCCACGAGCTGCGGCGTGTCGTCGGTCAGGAAGCGGTCCGCCGCGGCCAGCGCCTCGGGCTTCCAGTACGAGTCGTAGTCGAGCGGCACACCGAGCGCGCCATCCGAGAGCCACTCGGGCCGGATGGCGGGGTCCGGTTTCGCCAGGATCGGACCGGCGGTGACGACGACATCGAGGCCTTCGACGGCTTCACGGGGCGTCGCCGCGGGGGCGAGACGCAGCCCCGGATGGGCTCTTCCCATCTCCTCGCAGTAACGCGCCGCCCTCTCCGGGTGGATGTCGTAGGCGCGCACCTCCTTGAGCGAGGGGAGCACCGCCGCCACCGCCTCGAGGTTCGTGCGCGCCTGCACGCCGCAGCCGAGGATTCCGAACGACGCGGCCCCCTTGCGCGCCAGGTGCCTGGCCGCGACGGCCGTCGCAGCACCGGTGCGCATCGCCGTGATCCAGGTGGCGTCCATGATCGCCACGGGCAGACCTGTGGCCGCATCGTTCAGGATCAGGAGCCCCGAGATGTAGGGGAGACCGCGCGCCTGGTTCCCGGGAAAGCCGCCGATCCACTTCACCCCGGCCACGCTCAGGGCGGGGAGGTAGGCCGGCATGGCGTGGATGAAATTGTCGTTGCCCGGCGGTCCCGGATGGATCCCCGGCTTCGGCGGCATCTCCGTCCGTCCGTGGCCCTTCTCGCGGAACACCTCCTCGAGCCGCTCGATGATCGCCCGCATCGGGACGCCGGCCGCCTCGACGTCGGCCCGCGACAGGTACAGGACGCCGGCGGGCCTCATGAACCGCGTCTCTCGGGGGGACCGGGGACGGTGAATCCGACGGGTCGCTCCGGCGCGGGGGCGCCCGCGCCGCCCCCCAGCGCCTCCTTGAGTCCCGCGGCGTGGCCGGGCGGGATATCGAGCGTGCGCACCGGATACGGGACGACGATCCCTTCGCTGCGGTAGCGGCGCTGCAGTCGTTTCACGAACTCGTGCCGGACCACGGCCGTCCCCGGGAAATCGGATGCGCGGAGCGCGACCTGGAACTGGATCGACGAGTCGGCGAACCCCTGGTAGCGCACCGCCGGCTCGGCATCCGGGACGGCTCCCTGCACGGTGCGCTGCACGTCGCGCGCCACTTCGAGCGTCACCCTCTCCACCGCGTCGAGATCGCTGGCGTAGTGCACGCCCACCGTGACCGTGACGGTGATGTCCGGCTGCGGCAGGTCATAGTTGATGATCGTGTTGCCTGCCAGCTTCGAGTTCGGAAGAATCAGCATGTTGTTCTGCGGCATCCGGATCCAGGTGCTGCGCCAGCCGACCCGCGTGACGTACCCCTCTTCGCCCCCCGGAAGCCTGATCATGTGCCCCGGCTCGATCGGCTTGTCGGCGATCATGTAGAGACCGGCGAACAGGTTGGCGAGCGTGTCCTGGAGCGCCAGCGCGACGGCCAGACTGCCGACTCCCAGGGAGGCCAGGATCGGGGTGATGGAGATGCCGATGCTGTCGAGGAAGACGAGGAGCCCGAGACCGATCACGAGGCCGCGCACGCTCCCCTGGATGAGGCCGCGGGCACCGCTCAGGACGGGCGATTCGGAGGCGAGCCGGTCGAGCACGCCGCGCGTGACCTTGTCGACGAACAGCACAAGAGCCAGGGAGATCGAGAATGCGAACAGGACATCGAAGCCGCGATCCCATTCCGGCTCGAGCGGCAGGATCCTGTCGAACACCAGCAAGCCGCTTCCGAGGATGGTGATGAGCAGGGGGGTGGACAGAGCCTCGATGAGGATGTCGTCCCAGGTCCACGCGGTCTTCGCGGCCATCCGGCGCAGGGCGCCGAGGACGATCGTCTTGACGACGAGGAACAGGCCGATCCAGAGGACCAGGGCTGCCGGCGCCTGGATCCAGGGAGAAGCCGCCCACTGGAGAGCCGTCAGGTTGTCGAGCGCGGGCATCGCTGCTCCTCAGGCGTAGAGGTGGAACCCCCTGGACTCCTTCTCGAACGCGACGATCTCCCTGCGCCAGGCGCGCTCCAGCCCCCGCAGATCGGCTCCCGATTCGATCGTCTCGCGCACGGCCGGGTCGCCGGTCAGGACATCGATCGGCATCCGGTCGGTCACGTATTCGTACGGCGGCTTCTTCCACTCGAACCGGTCCCTGTGCGCCGCGACGATGTCCTGCAGGAGAGCCAGGGTCGAGAGATAGGGCCGGAAGGTCTCCGGGTCGGTGACGTGGATCTGGAACCCCTGGCAGACCTCCTTCGCCCACTTGTGGAAGGTCGGCTCGAAGGGATGATCGCGCAGGAGCAGGCCGGGAAGACGGCGCGCCTCGAACCGCCGTCGGACCGCCCCGGTGTCGAGCCAGGGGGCGCCGAAGATCTCGAACGGCCGCGTGGTGCCGCGCCCCTCCGACACGTTCGTGCCTTCCAGGAGGACCTGTCCCGGGTAGACGACGGCGGTGTCGAACGTCGGCATGTTGGGGGACGGGAGGACCCAGGTCAGTCCGGTGTCGGGGAAGCGCATTCGCCGGCGCCAGCCGTCCATCGGCACGACCGTCAGCTCGCACAGTCCCGGGCAGCGGTAACCGGCTCCGTCCTTGCGGAGTGCCAGGCGGGTCTGTTTCCCTCGGCCGGCGCCGGCCAGGCGCGCGTTGACCAGCGCCGCCAGCTCGCCGAGGGTCAGGGCGTGGCGCATCGGCACGGGATAGAGACCGACGAAGGAGGTGTAGCCGGGACGGATCAGGTTCCCCTCGACCACATCGCCGCCCAGCGGATTGGGCCGGTCGAGGACGACCACCTCCTTCCCTGCCTTCGCGCAGGCCTCGAGGGCCAACGCCGTGGTCCACTCGAAGGTGTAGACGCGCGTCCCGACGTCCTGTAGATCGACCAGCAGCACGTCGATGTCCTGCAGCATCTCCGGCGTCGGCGAGCGGGTCTCGGAGTAGAGGGAGTGGACCGGGATCCTGAGATCGGCGTCGTCCCCGTGCCCCGACTCGATCATGTTGTCCTGCTTCTCTCCGGCGATGCCGTGCTGCGGACCGAACAGCGCGCGCAGGTGCTTGCGCCCGCACAGGTCGAGGACGATCCGCCGCGACGAGACGAGCTCGGACGTGACCGAGGCGGGGTGCATCAGGAGACCCACACGGCGGTTCCTGAGCCAGCGCGGCCGGGCCCGGGCCAGGACCTCGATCCCGGTCCGGACACGCGGGGCCCGGCGCGGGCGGACGGCTCGGCGCGTCATGAGGCGCGGATTATACCCGCTCGTGACATAATGATCCTCGATGCCGCCCGGCCGGATCGTCCTGAAAAATATTCTCCTGTGCGCGCTCGTCCTGCCGATCCTGGCCCCCTCAGGCGTTCTGGCCCGCGACCAGAAGCTGGTCTCCTGCCGGATGACGTTCAACTTGAAGGGATGGTCCGCGTTCTACAAGACCGCCCAGGGGGACGGCACGATCACCTGCGACGACGGTCAGACGGCCAGGGTCAGGATCAAGGCGAAGGGGGGCGGCATCACGTTCGGCAAATCGGAGATCGTCGGAGGCACGGGACGCTTCACCGGGGCCCGGAGCATCAACGAGCTGTTCGGATCGTACGCCCAGTCGGAGGCGCACGCCGGGGCCGGCAAGTCGGCCGACGCGCAGGCCCTGACCAAGGGAGAGGTCTCGCTCGCCCTGCACGGAACCGGACGCGGGCTGGACATCGGGTTCGCGTTCGGGAAGTTCACCATCGAGAAGGCGAAGTAGTCCCGCGTTGCAATACCCGCCACCACTCGCAGACGCCGGAAAGAACCGGGAACCGGGAGCCACGCCCCTCCGTTGAACGGATGGACACTGACGGTGACCGTGTTCCACAACGCGCAACTTAGGCCCGGAGACCCAGATGCCTTCCACCTCTCGTCGCAAGCGTGCCTTCGTCTTCTCCTCAATCCTGCTGATCCTGGTCGTGGCCGCCTCGGCGACCGGCCTGTTCATCTACCAAAAATCCGCATCCGCATCCGAAGCCCTGGCCCGTAGCGACGCGAAATCGACCGGGGCATCGGGGGACGTCGTCCTGGCCAGCACCAAGGCCACTGGAAAAGCGGCCACTCCCGGGAAGGGGAAGGAAGGGGACGAGAAGGAGAAGGCCCCGGTGCCGGTGAGCGTGGCCGCCATCGCCACGGGGCCGGTCTCGGCCTACATCAGCTCGACCGCCAATCTCGTGGCCGAGGCCGACGTCAAGGTCCTCGCCGAGGCGGAGGGGCGGGTGGCGGAGGTCCTGGTGGAGGAGGGGAACAAGGTCGGCAAGGGGCAGGTCCTGGCCCAGCTGGTCAAGGACGACGCCGAGATCGCCCTCACCAAGGCGCGGGTCCGGCTGGAGAACTCGAAACTGAACTACGACCGGGCGGCGCAGGAGGTCGCGGAGCACCTGATCAGCCAGGAGCAGTTCGACAGGACCCACCTCGAGAACCAGATCGCCCAGCAGGAGCTGGCCGAGGCCCAGTGGCGCCTCGCCAAGACGACCATCCGCGCCCCGTTCGGCGGACGCGTGACCGAGCGGTTCCTGAAGCTCGGGCAGCATATCCGCCCGGGCGACCAGCTGTTCACGGTGGCCGACTTCGATCCTCTGATCGCGAAGATCTTCCTGCCGGAGAAGGACGTCATCGGGCTGAAGGAGGGGCGCGAGGTCCGGATCACCATGAAGGCGAGCGAGCAGACGCGCTTCCACGGCCGCATCCGCCAGATCAGCCCGGTGGTCGACACGGCGACCGGCACCGTCAAGCTCACGGTCGAGGCGACGGCGCCGCCGCCGGAGGTTCGCCCCGGCGCCTTCGTCACCATCGACATCGTGCGCGAGACCCATCCTCAGGCCGTGCTTCTGCCGCGCGAGGCGGTGATCCGCGAGCTGCAGGACGCCTACGTCTTCGTCGCCAGCGCCGGTATCGCGGAGAAGCGCACCGTCTCCCTCGGTCTCGAGGAGGGGGCCCGCATCGAGGCGCTGTCGGGTGTGAAGCCGGGAGAGCAGGTGATCGTCGCCGGGCAGGGCGGGCTGAAGCAGGGCTCGCCGATCAAGGTCATCCCCGCCCCCGAGGCCTCCGATCTCGGCGGTGTCGCCGATCGGCCGGTCCGCGGCTGACGCCGGAGGCCCCAGGCCGATGAGCCTCATCGAGTTCTCGCTGAAACGGCGCGTCACGGTGGCGATGTGCGCCATAGCGCTCGTCGTGTTCGGCTGCGTCGCCTTCACCCGCCTGCCGATCAATCTGCTGCCGAACATCTCCTATCCCAGCCTGACGGTCGAGACCCGCTACCAGGGGGCCGCGCCGGCCGAGATCGAATCGCTCGTCAGCCGTCCCGTGGAGGAGGCGGTCGGCGTCGTGGCGGGGGTGCAGCGGCTCACGTCGGTGTCGCGGCCGGGGCTGTCCCAGGTCACTCTCGAGTTCGGCTGGGGGCGCAACATGGACTTCGCCGCCCTCGACGTCCGCGAGAAGCTCGATCTCGTCCGCCTGCCGCGCGAGGCGGAGAAGCCGGTCGTCCTCCGTCTGGACCCGAACAACGATCCGATCCTTCGCCTGTACCTGACCGGCGGTTCGAACCTGTACCAGCTGCGCTACGTGGCCGACGAGGTGCTGAAGAAAGACCTGGAATCGACCGACGGGGTCGCGGCGATCAAGGTGAACGGCGGTTACGAAGAGGAGATCCAGGTCAAGGTCGACCAGGGGAAGCTGGCCCTGATGGGG
>Ga0137397_10000711_pt1 | contig 23030 bp, 20 predicted proteins | sample czorhiz116metaG_FD_106658 | JGI IMG/M metagenome (GOLD analysis project Ga0137397, IMG submission 106658) | Vadose zone soil microbial communities from Angelo Coast Range Reserve, California, USA - czorhiz1.16 metaG | ecosystem: Environmental > Terrestrial > Soil > Vadose zone | place: USA... | reverse complement strand
GTCGCCATGGCCACGCCCATCGCGCATAAGGGTTCCAACGCCGGAGCCAAAGTCCAGGCCCTCACCGCGCTCGATTTTCTCCTCCGCCCTGAACTAGTCACCCAGGCCTGGGACTATTTCCACAATGTCCAGACCAAGGACGTCCACTACGAAGCCTTCCTTTCCCCCGACGACAAGCCCGCCATCGAATTCAACAAGGAAAAAATGCAAGAATTCCTTCCCGACCTAAAAAAGTTCTACTACGACCCGTCCAAGTACAAAACCTATCTCGAGCAACTGGGCATCACCTACCCCACCGTCCACGCAAATCCATGAGAACCACGAACCCGAGCACGGCCAATAAGCAGTTGAGTGTTGCGTCTTCGCCCGAGGCGCGGTTAATCCAGGGGATTAGCAGAAAAAAAAGGACAGATCCAAGCGCAGCGGCTTTCAGAAGCAGAAATTTCCAACTCAAGTCAATACCCCACGTTTCGCGTTGCTAGGAGTCTCTTGAGCCGCATCCTCAAATTAATAATTCGATTTGAATACAGATAGTGCGCGGAGTCCAGTTCTGATGCGAATCAATTGCCTAAAGTCCAGCCTCACATCAAATTTTCACGTGCCAGCGAGCAGTGCTAGATGTTACTCTCCGCTTATAACCGCCGATGTTCCGAGGCTCACCATGTGGAAACATCTCCTCGACAGAGTCAGGCAATTGCTAGAAGAAATCATGGACGTACCTTACGTAAGCGTCCCCGTCTGGCGCCCCTGGCGCGACTTCTAAATCGCCTGAGCATTCGACTCCCGTCAGTTGCCCCTTCAGCGCGACCTGCTTGGTCTGCGATTCGTCCTTCCAATCCTATATCTCTACAATGAATTCGTGAGGTACACATGGCCCTTGATCTCCGCAGCGCATGCCCGCTTCTTATGGTTTACGACATGCCAACATCCTTGCGCTTTTATCGCGACATCCTCGGCTTCGAGATCGTGAGCACTTCACCCAAAATACGCGAAGACTATTTTCACTGGGTCTGGCTAAAACAAGGCCAGGCAGAAGTCATGTTGAACACAGCTTACGAGTTCGACGAAGAACGCCCTGCCGAACGAGACCCCGCTCGTACCGCGGCCCATGAAGACTCATGTCTCTATTTCGGCTGCCCCGATGTGCAAGCGGCCTACGAAGAGCTAAAACGCAGAGGAGCGCCGGTGAATGAACCCAAAGTCGCTCCCTACGGCATGACCCAAATGTATCTCCGCGATCCGGACGGCTACGCCCTTTGCTTTCAATGGTCTGCAAAATCGTAACGTTAACCCCTTTCCCTCGCCGGGTGGCAACCCGTTTGGCTGGCGAATTTGTTCCTCGGTGCCGCGCCCTTCGGTTTAAGGGTGCGTACCTAAACCATTCCCATTCTGGAACTCGCCTCCGTCCCCCTCCAGCCACTCGTTTACCCCGAGTGTCTTTGACGAGGGGCCACCGCCTCTTCCCCTGCTACAATTCCCGCGTGTCCGTAGCCCTAGTCGAACTCCTGGTCTCCTCATCCGATTCCGGCACCCGTCTCGACCGTTTTATCACCACAAATTCTCCCGAACTCTCGCGTGCCCGCGTCCAGGAGCTCATCGAATCCGGACTCGTCCAGGTCAACGGCCAGTCTTCGAAAGCCAGCCAAAAACTCAAGGGCGGCGAGCGCATCACCGTTCAGCCCAAGCCGCGCCCTCCCCTCAAAGCCGAAGCCGAATCCATCCCCCTCGACGTCCTTTACGAAGACGACGACCTCGTCATCATCAACAAGCCCGCCGGCATGACCGTCCACGCCGGAGCAGGGAACTCGCGCGGCACCCTCGTCAACGCCCTTCTCGGCCGTGGCCAATCTCTTTCACAATCCAGCGATCTCCTGCGTCCCGGCATCGTGCATCGCCTCGACAAAGACACCTCCGGCGCAATCCTCATTGCCAAAAACGATTTCGCTCACGCCAAACTTTCCGAAGCCTTCCGCACGCGCGCCATTCAAAAAACCTATCTCGCGCTCGTTCAGGGAAAATTCACCACAAAGAAAGGCCGCATCGAACTCGCCATCTCCCGCGACCCAAAACGCCGCATGCGCATGTCCGCCCGGCCGGCAAACAAATCCGCAAACGCCCGCGCCGCCCGCACCGACTGGATTGTCCTCGAGGAATTCGGTCCAGCCACGCTGCTCGAAGTCCAACTCCACACCGGACGCACGCATCAAATCCGAGTGCACTTCTCCGCCCTAAAACATCCCGTCGTCGGCGACACGCTCTACGGCGCAGCCTCGCAACTCACCGCAGGCAAAACAAAACTCCCCGCGCTCGACCGCCAATTCCTTCACGCCGCGCGTCTCTCCTTCACTCATCCGCGCACCGAAAAACAAATCACGGTCACGGCTCCGCTTGCACCCGAACTAAAAATCTATTTGGAGAAATTGGCTGCTGCCACGAGCGCGTCAAAAATTGACGGCTCGCTCGCCGCCTTCCTATAATTCATGCCCATGCGCCGCACACTCACAGCACTCTTCGCCGCCTTCCTGATCCTGGCTTTACCTCTTTCAGAAAGCGCTCGTCAGCAGGAACAACAGCAGCAACCGCAGCCGCCTCCGCCAAATCAGCAGGACACGCAGCAGAGCCAAACGACAATCAGAGTTCCGGTTAACCTTGTGGACGTCCTCGCCACCGTTCTCAACCGGCGCAACAAACTCGTCCCTGATCTCACCGAAAACGATTTCAAACTCAGTGACGAAGGTGTTCCCCAGACCATCAAATATTTCAGCCGCCAGTCGGACATTCCTCTCCGCATCGGCCTGCTTCTCGATACCTCAAACAGCATTCGCGACCGCATCAAGTTTGAGCAGGAAGCCGCCGTCAATTTCCTCTACACCGTTCTCCGCCGCGGCAAGGATCAAGCCTTCGCCATGACGTTCGACGACGAACCGCAGATGGTACAAGGCTTCACCGGCGACACCGGCCTGCTGCGCGATCAAGTTTTGAAAACGCGCGCCGGCGGCGGCACCGCCGTCTACGACGCAATTTACGATGCTTGTGCCAAGCATCTCAGCAATCCGCCGCGCCCTGCGGCCGATCAGCCGGACGTCGTCCGCCGTGTCATGATTCTCATCAGCGACGGCGAAGACAACCTCTCCGATCACACGCGCGCCGAAGCCGTGGAAATGGCGCAGCGTACCGGCGTCGTCATTTACACCATTAGCACCAGCATCCAGTGGGTCACCACCACCGCGGAAAAGGATTGCCGCGCCACCGGCACTTGTAAATATCACCTCACCGACGGCGATAAAATTCTTCAGCAACTCGCCGAAGAAACCGGCGGCCGCTCCTTCTATCCGTATCATGTGGATGATTTGGACCAGTCGTTCCAGGACATTGGCGACGAACTTCGCAATCAATATCAAATTACGTACAATCCGTCGAACTTCGTGCCGAACAACAAATATCACCGCATCAAAATTGAAGTTCCAAAGTTCAACGGCTACCAAGTCCGCGCGCGCCGCGGTTACTACGCGCGTCCTAACGGCCTCGCGCCCACTTCCACGCCGACTTCAACACCAGGCGCAGCACCGCCGTCGCCAAAATAATTTCGAGCGGAAAGGATTCAGTTTTGCGGAACTTATTGCGGAGAGTCGCGGAAAAGTATTGCGTCGGATTCATAGTGCACCCGCTCGATCGCTAGCTTCGCTCCATCGCGCGAATAGCCGAACGCGCCGATCCGGTCCGTCGTGTAGTGCGTCATCTGTTTGTGCTGCGAACCGTCCAGCGGCTGCATCCACAAATTGTCCACGCCTTTTTCGCGCACGATGTAGGCGACCGATTTTCCGTCTGGCATGAATTTCGCGCCTTCCTGCGCGCGCTGGTCCATGTCGTGGTATTGCGTCGCGTGATTTTCCGTCGAGTCCACGCGCAGCATTAATTTATGATCGAATTCGCGCACTTCCGTCGTCAGAATAAATTTTCCGTCCGGGGAAGCAGAGTACAATCCGACTCCTGTTTTCAAAATCACTTCTGGAGTTCCGCCATCGATGGAAACGCGCTTCAAATTATTTCCGTCCGCGCGATCCACGTAATAAACCCATTTTCCATCGGGTGAACAGCTCGGATCCGCTTCGCTCATTCCGGAAGTGAGTTGAACTTGATTTCCGCCGTTCCCATCCATGCGCCATAAGTTCGCGGCGGCTTTTCCGGAGCGTCCGATGAAGCGCAAAATCAGATATTTTCCGTCGCCGCAAGACGTGAGCTGGTCCGGGACTTCCTTCGGATCGGAGAAGATCAAATTTTCTCCGCCCGCGGTATTTATTGCGCGAATTTCTCCGCCTTGCGGAATTATCAATTTTCCATCCGCAGCCCAATCCCACCGCCAGATTGGTTGTTTTGAGGAAAGAGCAAGCGGATGCGTTTGCTCCGGATTGTTTGCGGGAGCGATGGAAAAATCCGTCCGCGTCTGAACCTGCGTCGCGACAAAACTTTGCGCATTTGCCGCAAGGCTTGGCCGCACATAGGTATTTGTGTCCGCGGTGATCGCGCGATACGTTCCCTGCGCAAAATTTACGATGCCAAGTTGCCTCTGCAAATGGCCGGAAGAGGTTTCTCCGCTGGTGGCTAGCAAACCGCTGCCGTCGGAAAGCCAGACCGGATCGTAAAAAACTTTGTCGTGCGCATTTCCAAAATTCTTGCGCGCGCCGGTTGCCGCGTCTATGGCAAGAAATCCGCCAAGGTCGTTTTCCGTCGGCTGAACGATGGGGATTGCAATTGTTTTTCCATCGGGCGACCACGCGAGCGTGTAGCTATCGCTCGCGAGCGCCAGGCTTTTGAAAAGCGCGCGTTCCGGCGTGCCATCGCTTTTTGCAATCAGCAAATCGAATGTCGGTGAATCGTGATCTTCACGCAAGTAGGCGAGATGTTGCCCATCGGGCGAAAATGCGATGGGGCTGTCCACATCGCGAATCAGCGCGCGTGGCTTGCCGCCCAGCACCGGTGCTTGATACAAAATTGAAATGGTATGTTCCTCTTCATCACGCCGGACGAAATAAAGATAGCTGCCATCGGGCGAAAATGCGATCCCGAGATAGCGAGTGGCGGCTGGCGCAACGATTTGTGTGTTGCTTCCCGTTTGAATGTGCCGCAACTGCAGTGCCTGCAAACCGTTTTCTTCCAAAACCTGCGCAAGATATTTTCCATCCGGAGAAATGGCGGCGAGCGACGTGTGACCGTTATTGGAAAGATTCTCTACGGAAAAACGATCAAACAGCAAATGCACAGGCTTTTTTGTCAGCGTGAAAATTCCATATCCGGCCGCAAGCAAAACAATCAGCGCAACAAAAACGGTTATTCCCGTGCCGAGTTTATTTTTCTTCGCGGCTTCGATCAGGACGGAGCCACTGCCCGGGACCGGTGTGGGAGGGGACACTTCTTCGGAACCAGCCCCAGCGCGCGAAATGGAGGAAGCCGTTGCCGCCGGCACCGAGCCCGTCATCGCTTTCCCAGAATCCACTTCACGCTGCAGGCGCTTCAAATCCGCGCGCAACTCCGCAGCGACCTGATAACGGCAATCGCGGTCTTTCTCGAGCGCTTTGTTCAGAATGCGCTCGAATTCCGTAGGAACTTCCGGGTTCAACGTGACGGGCGCGACCGGCGTATTTCGCAGAATATTTTCAAAAACGACAGCCGAAGTCGAACCTGGGAACGGGTGTTTGCCCGTAATCGTCTGGTAGAGAACAGCTCCCAGCGAAAAAAGATCCGTGCGCGCGTCCAGTTCTTCACCGCGCGCTTGCTCCGGAGACATGTACGCAATTGTGCCGACGGCGAGTCCGGGACTCGTCAGATGCGTCGCTTCCAAATCATGAATCGTGGCTTCGCTTCCGTGACCGGGGACAAGTTTCGCCAGCCCGAAATCGAGAATTTTTGCCTGACCGCGGTCGGTGACAAAAATATTCGCGGGTTTGATGTCGCGATGAACGATACCTTTTTTGTGCGCGGCGTCGAGTGCGTCGGCAATCTGAATCCCGAGCTCCAGAGTGCGAGTCAGCGGCTGCGCGCCGCCCCGGATAATCTGGTCGAGCGCTTTGCCTTCGAGGAGTTCCAGCGCGAGAAATGTTCGGCCATCATGCTCTTCAATCGCATAAATGATGCAGATGCCCGGATGATTCAGCGCGGAAGCAGCGCGCGCTTCGCGCAGAAACCGCTGGAGGCTCTCAGAATCCTGTAATTTGTCTTCGGGTAGAAATTTCAGCGCGACGCGGCGCACCAGCTTGGTGTCTTCCGCTTCGTAAACGACGCCCATGCCTCCGCCCCCCACTTTGCGGAGGATTCGGTAATGTCCGATGTTTTGTTCTTCCATTGTTTTAACGGGTGCAAGATGTTATCTGCGTAACGGCTTGGCGGTCAATTCAAGCGAGGGATTGGCGGGGCACCTGTCCGGTAATCCGACTCATCGGGATCTATGGATAGGAGGCGCGTCCTGGAGTACGATTTCAAGGCATGTCATGCGGCCCATGGATATTCTTGCCTACACCTGCATTCACTTCCAGGTCTCCTAGCATGGGCAACCGTGGGAGGCAACGTTCCGTGTTATGGCACCAATCCCATATTGAATGACTTGATCGTCGCCGTGGATTTTGACAAAACGATTTTAGCGTTTATTCCCGTTAAGTTCGAAGGAAACATTAGCTTGCTGACTTGGAAGATCGCTGGCACTCCCACTGCCGTGTTGTTCGTTCCAAGCAGGACAACTTGAAACGTCAACGGATCGGGCCGCGTGAGGTCAATGTTCACGGTTCCGCTGGCGTCGCCTGAGGAATTTATCGCAAACGTGCCGAGCTGGATCGGTGAGCCCGGCCCCGTAAGTTGGGAAAGATTCAGGCTACCTGCAACCGGTGAGCCGTCGTCCCACGTCAGAGTACCCGTTAGGGTCAACGCCCCCGGGGTGAGTGACACGCTTCCCGTTTGGTACATGATATTGTCCAGGTCAATGGTCCGGCCCCCGGAATAGTTCACCGTGATTATCGACGCAGCTTTCTTGAAACCTGTCAGCAGCGTTTGAAACGTGGTGTTGATCGAACGCGAAAAGCTTTCTCCGGCATCGGTCGAAATCGTCAGTGTTCCTGAGCCGGTGGACGTCGCCGCGTTCAGCGAAAGCAGTGTCCCCGGCGTCTGCAGTTTGAACTGTCCCGTGTTGATGCGGCGGTACCAGGAAATGCTTGTCCCTGTTTGCCCCGTCAGCCCGGGATTTTCGCAATTCCACGGAGATTGGCTGAAGTCGATTCCTTGATAAACGCCGACTCCCCTCCCGCTGCACGCGGGGCTGTCGAAGTCGGCAACTGTCGTTTGGGCAGACGCCTTTGCTGCGGCCAGCGCGAATACCAGCACTAGAAAAAAATGCTTTTTCACTGTATCCCTCCAAGACGGTGTCGAACGCGGTCTTTATGTTGTCTTCCGTGCAGGCCAGGGAGCTGGAGGGGGCGCTCGTCGGACCATCTACAGACAAGATAGAGACGCCCGAAGGGCAACGCTAGTGTTCATGAGGACAGATTCGGTTCAGATGTTCCTTTTGTTCCTTGCTGGCTGTGCGACTGTACTTCTGGGTTGGGAGTTTCAGGGCGTCCGGTAATCCGACTTACCATGCAGGTTCGACCATCCGCACGGATATGGAAAACATATTCATCGGCTTCTTGGCTCTCCGTCCTGTTGCTGTGACTACGGAGATTCGGTGAGGAAAGGAAAGACTTCAGGGTTCTTCTCCGGAGCGTCCATGCCTTTTATGGGCTCCGGGCTGTGTACGTCTCGCCCCCGCACGGCTGTCAATATTAACAGGGGCATCTGGACTATGACTCTTGGTAGGGTCAAGCGGGCAACTTCAAGGTAAAGAGGTGAAACGAAATGAAATTCTTAAATCGTATGTGGCTGTTAATGCTGCTTATCCTGCCGATGCTCGCTGTATCTCCCTGCCGGGCCCAGACGAAGACTCAAACGACCGAAACGAAGATCCCGGCGCCGCCCGAGGCAGATGCGCGGAAGAAAAACTTACAAACCTATGTTGATCTCCTCCGGGCGAATGTGCGGCAGCAGAAGGCCGAGATCATGGGGGCCGTCATGATACTGAGTGCCGATGACGCAACGAAATTCTGGCCAATCTACAGCGAATATGACGCAGAGCTGACGAAGCTGAATGACCAGAGAGTAGAAAATATCAAGGAGTATGCCCGCACGTACAAGCAGATGACCGACGAAAAGGCGGACGAGTTGATTCAGAAATCGTTGGCTTATCAAAAGCAACGCGCAGAGCTTCTTGCAAAAACCTATGACCGCGTCAAACAGGCCTTGGGGGCAGTCACTGCGGCGCGCTTCGCTCAAGTCGAACACCAGCTACTACTAATCATCGATCTACAAATTGCTGCGTCGCTGCCTGTTGTGGGCGAGGGCTCGTAAATTTACGAATAGGGAAGGATATTCAGATGCGAAACTCATTTATCTGGACGGCGGCTTTGCTGGCGGGGATGGTGATTGCATATCCGCATTCGGGCGAGGGGTCTTGCACAGGAGGACCCTCGGCACTCCCGGCGATGACCGCAAATTCGGCGGCGCAGAGTACAAAAAGGATCACAGTTCCCGCAGGGACGCGAATCCTCATCCGGATGGTCGACTCCATAGACTCCAGCAAGCAAAAGACCGGTAACCGTTTCACGGCAACCCTGGAAACCAATCTCCAGGCGGAAGACGAAGTTGTGGCCCCCAGGGGCAGTACGGTTTACGGCCGTCTGGCACAAGCATCGTCCGCGGGCAAGATGTCTGGAAGCTCCCAGCTCACGCTTGAATTGACAGACATCGTCATCAATGGCACGGCTTATCCGCTGCTCACCAGCACGTACGAGATCAAGGGCAAGGGAGAAGGCAAGAAGACAGCGGGGAAAGTGATCGGCGGTGCAGGCTTAGGCGCGCTCATCGGGGGCATTGCAGGAGGAGGAAAAGGCGCTGGCATTGGCGCGCTCGTCGGCGTTGCTGGTGGAACAGCAATTGCTGCTTCCAAGAAGGGCGAGCAGCTGCAGATCCCGAGCGAATCTTTGCTTGAGTTCCGGCTTGAGCAACCCGTAAAGCTCCCGGTGGCGAAGTAGTCTGGCCCGACATTGCCAAGGCTTATGGCCGGTCTTAAGTCGCGAAAACACTGCCCGCACGAATCGGCCGCATGGAGACGCGCAGGCTGGAATCTGACTTGGGATGGCACTCCGAGATCTATGCCGTTACTCGGCGGGAGTGAGGACGATGTTGCGAAAGGAGACGCGGCCTTTTTCGCTGCCTTGTAAGTAAATGGGACCCGGCGAAGCTTCGTGACTATCGAGAGCGCCGCCAGTGATGCCGGGAATCTCCTGATTGTCGATGACGGTCTGGCCGTTCTGGACGACGGTGACGTTTCGACCGATTAGCGTAATGTCGTAAGTCTGCCATTCTCCCGATTTGCGGGGAAGTTCAGGCGACGGAGCGAGGAAGCCGTAAATGCCGCCGGTGTGATGACTGGGAGGCTCGTCCGCAGAGTCGGTTTCGATTTGCACTTCGTAGCGGCCGCGGAGATAGATACCGCTATTGGAAGTAGGATCACATCTAAATTCGACATGCAGCTTGAAATCCTGGAACTTGGAGTTGTTGATCAATTCAGGGCCTTCGCCGGGAGTTATCAGGAGGCCGTTTTCAACTTTCCAGACGGCGGCCGAGCTGGATTTGGTCATCGTCCAGCCGGAGAGATCTTTTCCGTTGAATAGCGTGATGGGTTTTCCCCATTTTGGCGCGGCGTTTCTTTTCAAAGAGAGCGCTCGCTCGCCCGTCCAGGTCCAAACTGTGCCGTCCGGTCCCGTGGTGGTGCCGGAGAGGTGATTGCCACTCAACGTCGCTTCGAAGACCATGTCATCCTTGCGGTCTTCTTCCTCTTTTGGCGAGACGAATTTGAGATGGCCGTCCACGATTTCAGTGTGTGGCAGTGGACGGGCATTTCCCCAGCGACCAACCATTCGCGCTTTCAGCTGGCCGTTCTCGTGAGTCAGTTCGAGCCATGAGGGGTATTCACGATCCGGCGCTTTGAGCGTCAAATCCCAGCGTCCGAGGAATGCTGCGTCGGAATCCGCTGGAACTTCGGAGGAAGTTTTGGCGGAGTGTGCGCTTCCTGAATACCCCGCTGCGCCCAGCGACAAGACGACAAGGCCTAACATGAGTGTGGTTCTTTGCATGTTCATCGGATTTCGCTTCCTATTTTTATCGGCAGGACTTGAAATCCTCATACATTGCTTACGGAGAGTTTCGCGCTAGCCGATGTGTTGCCTTTCTATCGGATGCCGGATGCAAAATGTTATCTGCGTAACGGCTTGGCGGTCAATTCGAGCTGGATTGGAGATGCTACGCGCAAGGTTTATCACGAGTCGCCATCTCTTAGTTAATCTAGAGCGAAGTCCCACCGATCCTGGAACGTGCCTATAATACTCGCGGCGGGAGGGGCGAATGGTCAGAGGGAAACTCATTGCGGCGATTCTACTGACCGTGGCGGCATCAGTCAGCAGAGCGCAGGAGCATCAGCATGGGAATGGCGAGAAATTGGGAACGGTGCACTTTGCCACCTCGTGCAACGAAGTGGCGCGGAAAGAATTCGACCGGGCGGTAGCGCTGCTGCATTCCTTCCAATTCAGCCATGCTATTGAAGGATTCAACGCGGTGCTTAGGGAAGACGCGACGTGCGGAATCGCGTATTGGGGAATCGCGCTCAGCGATTGGAGTAATCCTTTCGCACCGGGAATGAAAGACAAGAGCCAGTTGCAGGCCGGCCGCGATAGCGCAGAGCGCGGCAAGACCATAAGCGCAAAGACGGACCGCGAACGGGCGTACGTCGCGGCGGTCGGCAAGTTATACAACGACTATGAGAGCACGCCGCAGCGAGCGCGCCTAATCGCCTATCGCGACACGATGGGAGAAGTCGCGGCGAAATATCCAGAAGATCATGAGGCGCAAATTTTCTACGCGCTAGCGATCGCGGCTTCCGAAGATCCGGCTGACAAGACGTACACCGGGCGGCTCAAGGCGGGAGCGATTCTCGAAAAACTGTTCGAGGAGGAGCCGGCGCATCCCGGACTGGCACATTACATCATCCATACGTACGACGTGCCAGCGCTGGCAGGTCAGGCGCTTGTTGCGGCGCGGCGTTACTCGGAAATTGCACCCGATGCTCCGCATGCGCTGCATATGCCATCGCATACTTTTACTCGGACGGGTTACTGGCAAGAGTCGATCGACAGCAACGTGGCGGCGGCCGCAGCGGCGAATCGCGAGGGTCAGACGGCAGAAGAGTTGCACGCGAGCGACTACGAAATCTACGCCTACCTGCAAACCGGGCAAGACCAGGCGGCGGGGTGGATTGTGAATTCCTTGCCTGAGATCGCATCACGATTCGATCCAAAGGTGGTGATCAGTGGCGCCGGCGGCCCATCGGTTGGGTATTTTGCGCTGGCGGCGATCCCCGCGCGGTATGCCCTGGAACGCCGCGACTGGAAGCAAGCCGTGCAGCTCCCTCTGCGGGAGACGCCTTTTTCTCATACGGAAGCGATGACGTGGTTTGCGCGGGGATTGGGCGCGGCGCGATTGGGGCAGGCGCCAGCGGCGAACGAGTCGGCGGCAGCACTGCAACAGATTCGAGAGCGGCTCGCGAAGGCGAATGAAAGCTACTGGGCGGGGCAGGTGGAAATCCAGGAGGTTGCCGTGCGGGCATGGGCTGCGCTTGCCGCGGGTAAGAATGAAGAAGCATTGCGGCAGATGAAGTCGGCAGCGGGGCTGGAAGATGGGACGGAGAAAAGCGCGGTGACGCCTGGGCCACTGGCCCCGGCGCGCGAATTGCTAGGCGAAATGTTGCTGGAGATGAATGAGCCTGCACAGGCACTGGAGCAATTCGAAGCTACCCTTAAAAAAGAACCGGGGCGCCTTCGCGCACTATACGGGGCGGCGCGCGCCGCGCAGCTCAGTGGAAATCGCGATACGAGCCAAATGTATTTTCGCGATCTGATCAAGGTTTGTGGTCGCGCCGATAAGCCCGGAAGATCCGAAGTTACAGAAGCGCAGCGGGCGATTTTGCAGAATTAGTCCCCGTCGCGGGGCGCGGTCTTGCGGCTTTGTGTCCCTCAAAGACTTAGTGTATCGTTCCCCCGCTTGGGGATATCAAAAGACAGAATAAACGGCCAATCCTGGCCGAAGGGGAGAGAGAGATGATTCTTGGGATGACGCCGCTTACATTCATTCACGTTCTTTTGAGTCTGGTTGGGATTGCTACGGGAATCCTCGTAGTCTTTCAAATGATCGGCGGAAAGCGGCTCGGCGGTCTGAACACGATTTTTCTGGCGACGACGATTCTGACGAGCGTGACCGGATATTTCTTTCCCATCACGAAAGTCACGCCCGGAATTATCATCGGCGCGATTTCGCTGGTGGTGCTGGCGATTGCGCTGTTCGCGTTTTATTCCAAGAAACTTGCCGGCGGATGGCGCACGGTTTATGTGGTGACGGCAGTAATGGCGCAGTTCTTCAACGTGCTGGTGCTGATTGTGCAGTCGTTTATGAAGATTCCTGCTCTGCACGCGATGGCGCCTACGGGGGAAGAATCCATCGTAAAAATCACGCAGCTTTGCGCGCTGGTGCTTTTGATCGTGCTCGGAATCGCGGCGGGGAAGAGGTTTCACCCGGAGACTGCGAAGGGCTAAATAGGCGCTGTTGAACTGTCGCGCCCACGGCGCTTGTTGTAAGCCCGAAACGCGACAAAGGTTAAACAACAAGAGAGAGTGAGACGAGCTATTCCTTGGGGGCGTAGAAGCCGCGGCGTGCTAGGACTTTATAGTCCTTATTCGCCGCGTCCACTTTGATTTTGCGGAAGCCGCCATCTTTCTTGTTGTTCGCCGGATAGTAGTAGCCGATTTGGTATTGGCTGCGGAGCTCCTCCGAAATCTGGTCGAAAGCCTGTTCCAGTTTTTTCTCGGATGAAACTTCGATGGTGCGCCCGCCGGTTTCTTCGGAAAGTTTTTTCGCCACATCCGGCCGCCAGCCGTAGCCGGGATCGTGCACCAGCAGGACGTGAACAACGGTGTCCGCCCGCTGCGCAGCTTCGATGGCTTCTTCCAAGCGAACTTTGCTGCCGAAGTCTTCCGCATCTGTGATGATGACCAGCGCTTTGCGGCCCGCCTCAGTGCCCAGTTTTTCCGCGCAGGCAAGATAAACCGCATCATAAAAATGAGTGCCGCCGTTATTGGAGGGAATGGTGCCGGGCGTCACGACGCCTCCGCCACCAACTGCATTCACCTTCGCTTTGTTAATTGCGCGCTCGATGATGTGGCGATCGTCGGTGAAATCGCTGAGTAGGTCCACGTCGAGATCGAAGCTGATGACCATAGCTTCGTCGCCCTTTTTCATTACGCGCTCAAGGAACCGCGTGGCGGCATCCTGTTCGGCGGGAAGGCGGTTCTGCTCGCTGCCGCTCGTATCAATGAGCAACCCAATGGTGATGGGCAGCGTCACTTCCTTACTGAAGAACGCGATTTTCTGTTCTGCGTTGTCCTGGAAGACTTTGAAGTCTTCCTGCTTGAGGTCGCTGACGATGCGTTTGTTCTTGTCGCGGACCGTGGCGAAGAGGCTGACCAGGGAGACCTGCGTAGAGATGGTGCCTTGCGACTGTACGGGTTCCTGCGGAACGGCCGGCACGACAAACCCGAATGTTAGGGAGAAGGCCGCAGCCATCGCCGAAATTCTTGTGGAGAAAGGCATGTATAATTTCCTTGTTAGCATTTTCAGGCCAGCGCCAGTGCAAGCCTGGAAGAGTTCATCAATTGGGATGCGGCTAGATAGGGTTTCGGATGCGTCTAACCCAGCAGAACGTTAGCTGTGCAAACCGCAAAAGGGAGTTTGGCCTGCTCATGCTGAAAAGTCCACGAAAAACACGAGTTGCAGGGGCTGTTCTGCTGGGCGCGATGACCTTTAGTTTCGCAGGATTGCTTGCTTTGCACGCACAGGACGCTCCTCAAGCGCCCACGCCAAAGCCGATGCCTGCTGGCGCCGCTCAGCCACCTGCCCAAAATCCCACTTCGCAGGCCGCAGCTGCAGCTCCACAAACTGATGCGAGGGTGGTTCTCCGGGCGAACCCGACCCTGGTCGTCTTGCCGGTAACGGTGAAGGATTTTTCGGGGAACCTTGTACCGGACCTGACCCGGGGAGAGTTCCGCGTTTTCGACGACAACGTGGAACAAAAGCTGTCATTTTTCACGGTAGAGGCCTTCCCTCTTTCCGCGGTGGTGCTGGTGGATAACGACCTGAAGGGCAAAGATTCGGAAATGGTCGAATCCAGCCTGAAGGCCATCGTCGGCGGTCTCGCGACGACGGACGAAGCGTTTATCTGCCGCTTCGATACGAATTTCCATCCTGGCAAGGGATTTACCAAGGATCAGGACAAGCTAGTGACGGAGCTGAAGCGGGTGCGGCTGGACTCTGAAACAGATGTTGCGCCGCCCGATCCTGGCGGTCCGTTTGGCGCGGGCGCGACGATTAACGGTCAAAACATTTCCGGCGGACCGGCGACGCCGCCGTCCACGAAAATCTTGAAAGGGCAGCCGACCAAGGCGCTGGACGACGCGATGTACGAGGCGGCTCGTCTTTTGGCCGATCGCGGACGCGACCGGAGAAAGATTATTTTTCTGATTTCCGACGGGCAGAACGCGAAGAATAACAAGTACAACTACGAAACGGTCATCAAAGAGCTGCTGCGCTACAACATTTCCGTGTACAGCCTTGCGGTCGGCAAGGGCTACCTCGACCGGAAGTTCACCCGGCTGCAATCCTATGCGCACGATACGGGAGGGGACGTCTACTATGCGGCGAAACGCAATTCGCTGGAGGAGCTGTACTCGCGGGTGACGGAGCAGGCGCGGAACCAGTACACGCTGGCATACGCTCCGCAGGGTAACGAGAAGGCGAAGGACTATCACACCGTGGAAGTGCGCGTGCGGCGGCCGGGCCTGAAAATCATCACGCGCGAGGGTTATTACTCGGCTCTAATCTCGAAATAGCGGATTCTTCTTGACTCGCGCGGCGAGTCCCCGTATATCCCGTTGGAGCGGGTTGCGGGCGGCGGCGCCCCTCCCGACGATTGAGAGATAGTAAGGAGAGCGCTGATGAAGAAAAAGGGCAAGAAGGACGATATGAAAAAGGGCGGTAAGAAGAAGTAACCGCGGAGATCAGAGATTGGTGAAAGAGCGTCCCGGCCTGGCTGGGACGTTCTTTTTTATGCGGAGTTATTGGATAGCGAGATTTTCCTCGTGTGCGGGACAAATCGGGCGGTAGGCGCAGCTCTTACAAGAAAAGCCGGGGTTCGGCGGGAAAGAGCCGGCGCGGATTTCTGATGCGACTTCCTGAACGATCTTTTGAGCTTCGTCGAGTTGTTTGGCGTCGCGCGTGGTTTCCTGGCGCTCGTTGTTTTGCAGATAGTGGAAAACGAGGCGAATTGGATTCAGTTCCAGAATTTCCTTCGCTGCGATGGAATAGATGCTGAGCTGAATATCTTTTTTTGCTAGTGCCGCCTTTTTGGGCTTGCCGGTCTTGTAGTCCACGATTTCAACGTCTTTTTTGCCGCCGATGGAATTGATTTGATCCATGCGGCCGGTGAGCACGACGTCATTTTCAAGCGGCAGTTCGAAACGTTTTTCTTGCTCGAGAACTTGCGGTGGATTTTCCAGTATTGAGGCGTGGAATACACGCAACTGTTCAAGGCCGTCCTTTTTGTAGCCCTGTTCCTGGTAATCGTCTTCAAAGCCGGCCGATTTCCATTCGGTTTCGAAAATGCGGACGATGTCGTCCCACGGAAGGCGAACGCCTTTTCGGAGCTGGTCCACGAAACGCCGGACCGTGTTGTGCATCACGGCGCCGAACGTCAGCGTAGCGCGCGGACCTTCACGCAACGACCACAAATAGCCGAACAGATATTGTTGCGGGCAACTGCGGTACCCGCTGACCGCGGAGGGACTGAGCGTGAGCGGCTCCGGCGACGGAGGATGAAATTGTTCGGCCCAGTCCGCGATGCGGGAGAAGATTTTGGACGGAATGGAAGATACCGGGAAAAGTTGGGCCTCGGAATTTGCGAAAGGAATCGTTGTTTGTGGCCACGGAGAAACTTTGGGCGCGAACATACGAATGTCGCGCCGCTTGATTTCCGGGTCCAGGAGCATGTCTTCGATGAAAACGGGAACTCTGCCCTTTTTCTCCGTGAGCGTGGTGACGGTCACGCGCTCTTCGGCGCGCGTGAGCGCCACGTAAAAGAGGCGTCGCTCCTCTTGAATGTGAAATTGCTCGGCGGGCTCGCCTTCCTTCATCAAGGCGGCGGGGAATTCGAACGTGCGCGAACGTTCGGTCGCGGGGAATTTTTTGGAATTCACGCGAAGGAGAAAAACGTGCGGAAATTCGAGGCCTTTCGCGCCGTGGACGGTCATTAGCTGCACGGCGTCGGCGGGCGCGTCGTCTTCGAGGCTGATGTTGCCGCCGGCTTGCGAATAGAAATCCAAATATTCGATAAATTCCGGCAGCAGGCGCGTTTCGCTCTTGGGTTCCCATTCCTTCGCGAATCCGGTGAGACGATTGACGTATTTGCGGTCCTGCTGCGCGGCGCGTTGAGGAACCTCAAGCCATTCGAGAAGATCCGTGAGAATTTCGCGCGCGGTGCGACGCTTGAGCGTTCTGCGTTGCGCGGCGAGGAATTCGAGAAGTTCCTTGCTGGCGGCGTGCGAATCGTCAAAGGCAAGCTGGCCCTGCGGCACTTGCAGCGAATCGTAAATGGATTTCTTTTCTTTTTTCGCGCGCTCGGCGAGACGCACCAGGTCGGACGCTTCGAGGTGCCACGCTGGAGCTGAGAGCACTCGCGCGCAGGCGATGTCGTCGTAGGGCGTTCCGATGAGGCGTAGATATGCAATCACATCTTTGACAAGCGGATGATCGAGAATCGAAAGCTTGGAAATGACGAACGGAATTTTGCGACGGGAGAGTTCCGCGACAAGCTCATCGCGATGCGCGTGCTGGCGATAGAGAATTGCGAAATCCTTCCATTTGCGGCCCGCGGAATGGATTCGTTGCAGTTCGTCCGAGACCCAGGAGGCTTCCTCTTCCTCTTTCTCAAGTTCCGAGATACGAATTTTTTCGCCTTCCTTGCGATTTGCGTCGAGAGATTTTTTTGGAAAGTCCGCGCTGACTGTGTTCTGTCCGATGACTTGCGCGGCGACGCGGAGAATATTCGGCGTCGAGCGGTAATTGTCCGTAAGCGAAACCCGGAATGGCGCGGAATCTTCGCCCGGCTTCCAGCCGGCAAAACGTTGCAGGAAGAGTTGGAAGCTGCCGAACGACGCGCCCCGGAAACGGTAAATGGCTTGGTCATTGTCGCCGACGGCGAAAATGTTTCTTCGGTCGCCGGCGAGAAGTTCCAGCAGGCGGAGCTGTGCGATATTGGTGTCCTGAAATTCGTCCACGAGGATGTAGCGGTATTTCTCCTGCAACGCGGCGCGGAGAGCGGAATCTCTTTCGAGCAAATCCACCGCGCCTGTAATCAGCGAGCCAAACGAGACGCGCTTTTTTTCGCGCAACAGCTCTTCGCTAGCGCGATAGGCTCGTGCGATTTCGTATTGCTTCTGCACTCCTTCGAAGCGCTCCTTGTGCATGTCATCATCCAGCGAAGCGCGCTCGCGTTCGAGTTGCCCTGCCAGATCCTCAGCGTAGCGCTGATAGTCCTCCCAGGTGACGAGCTCGTCCTGGCAGCGCGAGAAAAACTCCACGAAGTCATTTAGAAATTGTCCGGGGTCGGCGAGCCGCCGGTATTGGTCGAGCTGCAGGCGCGCCATGTTGCGGCGCAGCAGAATCCAGTGGTCCACTTTGTCCAGCATCAGGCGCTCGGGATCGGCGTCTGCAAGAAGCGATTCGCAAAAAGCGTGGAAGGTGGCGAGCGTTACGTCCTTGCCGCGATCGCCCGCCGCTTTCACGACGCGCGTTTTCATTTCGCCGGCTGCTTTGTTCGTGAAAGTGAGCCCGAGAATGTTTTCTCCGAAAAGTGAATCGTCGGATTCCAGCAAATGGCGAATGCGTTCCGTGATGACACGCGTCTTCCCCGTGCCCGCGCCTGCGATGACGAGCAGCGGCCCATCGCGGTGCTCGATGGCGCGTTTCTGCGCCGCGTTCATGTTCAGGCCCGGAGCGCGCGGCGCAGGCTCCATTTCAAATAAAGTGCGCATGACTCAAGCAGGGTAACGCGAATCGCGGCGAAGAGGAAGCGAAACAGACTTGCTACCTTTTTGAAGTCAAAATCGCATCCCGGGAAACACCCTTATGGTTTGCAACAAGCCGTAGAATCGCGTTCAGCGTTCCAATCTTAAGCGAACGGTGTGCGGGGATAGGCAAGCGCTGATGGCCAGGCGTTTCGGTCTGCAGAATGATATGACTTCCCGATTGGGCGAGTTCTCGATCGTCCCAATATCGGCACAGCGCGTCGGCCAATTCTCTGCCGCTCAAATCTCGCGGCGTTTCTGTTCTATCGTTGAGATTTTTTGCCAGAGGTGACGTCAGCGTTGAACGCGGCGGATTGCTTGCGCGGGACGGTAAGCGATTTCCACTCGTCGCAGCCGAAATGTTTTGCGAGAAAAACGATTTGGCCTACGTGGTAGGAATAGTGCGCTATCTGGCGGTTGATCGCCTGCATCACCGAATGTTCTTCCGTGCGGATCAAAACAGTTTTCGTGAGGTCGGCGTCGGAAAGCGGTTCGAGCGCGGCAAACACGCAGTTCCATCCTGCGTTCCACTGCTGCATCAGCTCGGCGCGAGATGTCGCGGGAGCTTCAAACTCGGAGTCGCGGTTGCGATCCGGCTTTTCGCCGTCGCTCGTCAGAAAATCGGTCCAACGCGACCGCATGTTTCCCGCCATGTGCTTCACGACGATGGCGATGGAATTCGATTCCACATCGAGCGTTTGAAAAAGCATCGAGTCGTTGCACTGATTCATCGCGCGTTCGCCAAGATTCTTGTAATACCGAAACACAGCGATGGAATCCTGAAGGTAGGAGTCTGTGCGCTCGAGTGCCATAGGAGAGAATTCTATGTCAATTTGAAAAACCTATTGACATTTCGCTTTTTATTCGCCTATGCTTTATGTCCTACGCGGTAAGCCAACTTGTTGGAGGATGTGATGTCCATCTCCGAAATGCTTCTTCCCGAATTTGATATTGAAATTGCTAACACACGCAAAACGCTGGAACGCGTTCCCGCCGACAAGTGGGATTGGAAACCGCATGAGAAATCGGGCTCGCTCGGATGGCTCGCGGGTCACGTAGCCTCGCTTCCGCATTTCACGACGACCACCATTACGACGCCCAACATGGAAATCGAAGGTTCGAAGTTTCCGCGCGTCGAAAAGCATGCTGACCTTCTGCCAACGCTCGATTTAATGAGCAGAGAGGCACGCGCGGCGCTGGCGAGCGTAACGGATGCGCAGATGAAAGAGATCTGGACGCTGACGTGGAAAGGCGCGCTTATTTTTTCGATGCCGCGCTACGAAGTGCTGCGCGTTTCGTGTTTCAACCACCTGGTTCATCATCGCGCGCAGCTTACGATGTATTTTCGTCAGCTTGGCGTGCCGGTTCCCGGACTTTACGGGCCATCCGCGGACGAGCAATAGACGCTTCGGATTGCCCACGAAGCGACGCGGCAGCGAATTGCGCAACCCGCTATAATAGTGAGTCACCCTTCCGGAGGCATGTATGGAAATCCCCGTTATCTTGTCCGCAGTTCGCACGCCCGTTGGAAAATTCCAGGGCGGTCTTGCCGGATTTTCCGCGCCGGAACTTGGGGGCAAAGTTGTCGCTGAAGCGGCCCGCCGCGCGGGAATCGGCGCCAAACAAATTGACGAAGCGATTCTCGGCAACGTGGTGCAAGCCGGGCTCGGTCAGAATCCCGCGCGGCAAGCGGCGCTCAAGGGCGGCTGTGATCCGCGCGTCGCGGCCATGACCATTAATAAGGTCTGCGGTTCGGGCCTCAAGGCCGTCGCGCTTGCGGCGCAAGCGGTGCAAACCGGCGAATCGGAAATCGTCGTGGCGGGCGGCATGGAATCCATGTCCAACTGCCCGTATCTTTTGCCGAATGCGCGGACAGGCTACCGGCTCGGCGATCAAAAAGTTGTGGACAGTATGATTCACGACGGCCTGTGGGATGCCTACGAAGATTTTCACATGGGTATCACGGGCGAACTCGTGGCGGAAAAATACGGAATCGGCCGCGAAGAGCAGGACCGCTTCTCCGTCGAGTCTCACCAGAAGGCGGTGAAGGCGCGCAAATCGTGTTTCTTCGAATCGCAGATTTTGCCTATCGAAGTGCCGCAGAAAAAAGGCGAGCCGCTGGTCATCAAGTACGACGAATCACCACGAGAAGACACCTCGATGGAAGCACTCGCGAGGCTGAAGCCCGCGTTCAAGAAAGATGGCACAGTAACGGCGGGAAATGCGCCAGGTACAAACGACGGTGCGGCTGCGCTCATCGTAACCAGCGAACGCGTCGCGCAAAATCTCGATAAGCAGCCGATCGCAAGAATCGTCGCGCAGGCCGTCAGCGGTGTTGAACCCAAGTGGGTGATGATGGCTCCAGTGGATGCCGTGGAAAAGCTGCTGAAGAAAACGGGATGGGACCGCGACAAAGAAGTGGACCTTGTTGAGCTAAATGAAGCCTTCGCAGTCGCCGCGATTGCCGTGACGCGCCAGCTCAAGCTGAATCCCGAAAAAGTAAACGTGAACGGCGGCGCGGTGGCGATCGGCCATCCTATCGGCGCCAGCGGCGCGCGCATTCTCGTCACACTGCTCTACGAATTGCAGCGCCGCAATCTGAAGCGCGGCATCGCCGCACTCTGCCTTGGCGGCGGCAACGCTGTCGCTCTCGCCGTAGAACGATTCTAAGTGCTAGCTTGATGCTAATTCAAGAGAACTCGATCTCAGCGTAGGCTTGGAAGAAGGATTCCACCGTGCAAAGAGCGGCAATCGGCTTTCGCGTTCACTCCGGCTGGGCCGCGATGGTGGCGGTTTCTCTTGAAAAGAGCGAACCTGTGATTCTTGAACGGCGCAAGCTGCTTCTCGTCAAAACATTCAGTTACACATTTCGCCAGCCGTATCACACCGCCGAAAAAATGCAGCTGGATGAGGCCGCCGAATTTGTACGAGGCGTTGAGAAAGAATCATGCGAACTGGCGCTGGCTGGAATTCGCTCTTCACAAAGAGAGTTTGAAAAATTGGACTACAAAGTCTGCGGCTGCAGTTTGCTGCTCGCTTCCGGGCGCGAGCTGCCCGAATTTGAAAAGATACTCGCCTCACACGCGCTAATTCATACCGCCGATGGCGAACTCTTTCGCGAATCCATTCGCCATTCTTGCGAACGCGCAAAACTCCCGCTCACGGCCATCAAAGAGCGCGAGCTTTTCGCGGCCACGTCAAAACGTCTGAACAAGCGACCCGAATTTTTGAATCGCCAGGTCGCTGTGCTCGGCAAATCGCTCGGCCCTCCCTGGACCCAGGATGAAAAACTCTCCACTCTTGCCGCGTGGTTAGTTTTGGCAAGCTAGGCTCATTTCGCTTTAGCTGGAACCAACTCGCTAAGAATTTTTCCGTCCGCATCCAAAAACGAGATCCGGGGCGAGCCATTTTCCGGAACTTCCATCACCAATCTCTTGCGGCCGTTGCCATCCATGAGCGCCACTGTCGCCGCTCCATCTTCTTTGCGGCCAACCCAGATCCGGGTTGGCGAGTCGCCGCCAGGTTTGCTTTCTCCCACCATCAAACCCGCGAACTTATCTTCTTTATCCTCCACACCTGCGAGTTGCACAATCTGGTTTGCGTCATACTTGTCGAACGTGAGGCTTCCGCCGGAATCTACGACTTCGCCTTTCGCGTTACGATGGCCGCCAAAGATGAGCCCGCCGTTTTCCGATCCTTCGTCGTTGTAGAAGAGCATCCCGGCCTGGGGCCGATCGAAAGGCTGCTCCTTCCCTCGCACGATAATGCCGGGAAGTTTGGCGTGATTGGAGATCACCATTCGCAGCGTTCCATCCGGCTCGACCAGATTGATTCGCTGGACAGTAATCTCCCGAAACGCGCCGTTGCGTGACGCGAGGCATCCTCCAAAGAGCCCAGCGGCGAAAACAACTGCGGGAAAGGATTGCCAGGCAAGATTGCGTAAAGCTGTGGTGCTCACGGCGCCCTCCAGCAGAGATCATCAGGACACTACGGCCTGATATTTTTCTGCGGTTATGCGGAATGTTCCGCCGAAATTATTGCCGCTGGCTCTCCGTTTTTCAAATCCGTCGCGCAGTACGGGCAGAACTTGTCCGTCTCCGCGATTTCCTTCTTGCAATTGGGGCAGGAGGGATACAGATTACATTTGCAGTTCGGGCAAAAGTTGAAGCGCGGTCCAACGGGTTGCGCGCAGCGTGGGCAGGGATAAGGCAGTGGATCGCGCACCAGCAGATAGACTATGAACCCGATGATGCCGCCCTGCACCGGCGTGAGAATCAGCACGAGCAGCGTCCACAGTGTCGAATTCATGCCGCGCCGTTTCGCGTCTTGATTCACGTAACCCAGCATGAACAGCATCAACGCAATCAATAAAGAGATCGCTGTCACCACGCCGGCCAGCGCCAGCGACGCTATTGCCGGATTGTCCCTGAACTCCCCCGGAAACATGTCATTCCCGTTGGGATTATTTCTGAACGAAAGATTGACCGCGATTGCGATGACCAGCGCGATCACATACAGCACCGCCACCAGCCCCATCAGCCATCCGGGAATAATCCGGAACTCCGACCAGAATTTCGGGCGTTCTTTTTTCCGGCGTAGGCGGATCAGCCGCATCCGTTCGTCCCACGCGCTTGGTGTTTGTCCTCTGTCGCTCATCATCGTCCTCAATAGTTCGGAATTTACTCGGCCTCTCGCTCCGATTTCTGCTTCTGCATCACTACGGCTCCC
>Ga0137397_10000710_pt1 | contig 23031 bp, 18 predicted proteins | sample czorhiz116metaG_FD_106658 | JGI IMG/M metagenome (GOLD analysis project Ga0137397, IMG submission 106658) | Vadose zone soil microbial communities from Angelo Coast Range Reserve, California, USA - czorhiz1.16 metaG | ecosystem: Environmental > Terrestrial > Soil > Vadose zone | place: USA... | reverse complement strand
CGACCACGAACATCGAGCCGTACGCCATGAACTCGAGCTGGGTCATCAGGAGCCCGACCCGGTAGGGCCGGCGGAAGACGGCGGCCACCGACTGGCCGGCGAACGTCGCCAGCTCTCCCAGCACCTCGAGGGGGCGCTCCAGGAGCTTCAGCCATTGCGGACGCGGTTTCGGACCCGCGGTGATCTGCTCCGCCATCGGCGGCTTTGTATCCCGAGATGCCCGTGTGCGCGACTTGTCGACCTTTCGACACCCCCTCTCAGCGGATTGCCGGATTCACTGGGGATGGACAGCGTGGCGGCACATGTGGCTCGTCCTGTTGCTCGCCGCGGCTCCCCCGGAAGCGGCCCGGGCGTACTCGCTCCTCTCCTACGTGGCGGGCGATTACGCGATGGCGGTCGGTCCTTCGGGCGAGGTGCTCTCGCCACAGGAATTCGACGAGCAGCGCGTCTTCGCCGCCGACGCGGCTCGCGACCTGAGCGCTTCGGGCGCTACCGATCTGGCGGCCGAGTCGGAGCGGCTCGGCGCGCGGATCGCCGTCCGCGCGCTGCCGCGCGAGGTGGTGCCGGCAGCGCACGGGTTGGCGGAGCGGATCGCGCAGCGCTTCCAGCTCGCGATGCTTCCGCGGCGCGCGCCGGATCTGCGCCGGGGGCGGGCCGTGTACCGGCAGGCTTGCGCCGCCTGTCACGGGGCGGACGGGACGCCGCGCACGGAACATCTCGAGCTGCCCACGCGTCCTCTCGCCTTCTCTTCGGCGCAGGAGATCGCGCGGCTGACCCCGCAGCGGATCTTCGCGGCCGTCAACTTCGGAGTGCCGGGCACGGCCATGCCGTCCTTCGGCGGCGCGATCGACGAGGACGCGATCTGGGACGCGGCTTTCGCGGCCCTGCTGTTCGGGCACCCTCCGGCTGCCCGGGCCCGTGGCGAGGAGCTTCTGCGCAAGCTGCCCCGGCGCCCAGACTGGCTGCAGCTCGCGGTGCACACCGACGACCAGCTCCGCGCGGCGCTTTCGCACAGCCCGTTCAGCGGAGAGGACCGCGAGGCGGTGATCGCCGCGATCAGATCGCGCTTCGGCGACCCCGCGGCGCCCGAGGCGGCGCGCTGAGGCTCAAGGCGGGAGCTGCCAGTCGCGGTGCGTGATCAGCCGCGCTCCGCGCTTGGAGAACAGGTAGCTCCACACCCACTGCGCGAACACCCAGATCCGGTTCTTGAAGCCGATCAGGTAGAGGATGTGGATGAACAGCCAGGCGACCCAGGCCAGGAAGCCGGTGAGCCTCAGCCGCCCCGCCTGCGCGATGGCCTTGTGCTTGCCGATGGTGGCCATCATCCCCTTGTCGCGGTAGCGGAACGGCCGGCGCGGGCGGCCCTGGACCGACGCGATCACGTTCTGCGCGGCGAGCCGCCCTTCCTGGATGGCGGCGGGCGCGAGGCCCGGCACCAGCCCGCGGCCGGGCTCTTCGAGGTGGGCCATGTCTCCGATCACGAACGCGTCCCTGTAGCCGGGGATCGAGAGATCGCCGTTCACCTTCACCCGGCCGGCTCGGTCGAGCTCGACGCCCAACGAGTGGGACAGCCCGGAGGCCTGCACGCCCGCCGCCCAGAACACGCTCTTCGCCGCGATCCGATCCTTGCCGCCGACCTCGACTCCGCCGGCGTCGATGTCCGTCACCGCCGACGAGGTGCGGACCTCGACGCCCAGCGCGCGAAGGTCGGCCTCTGCGTGGCGCGAGAGCGGCTCCGCGAAGGCCGGCAGGATCCGCGGGCCGGCCTCCAGGAGGATCACGTGCGCGGTGGTCGGGTCGATGTGCCGGAAGTCGCGCACCAGCACGGTCCGGCTGATCTCCGCGATCGCTCCCGCCAGCTCGACGCCGGTGGGCCCGCCGCCCACGATCACGAACGTGAGGTGCGGCCGGCGGGCGTCGGGGTGCGCCTCGTTCTCCGCCGACTCGAAGGCGAAGAGGATGCGCCGGCGGATCTCGATGGCCTGCTCCAGCGTCTTCAGGCCGGGCGCGAACGGCTCCCACTCCGGATGGCCAAAGTAGCTGTGCGTCGCGCCGCAGGCCACGATCAGGTAGTCCCAGGAGAAGCTCATCCCTTCCCCGAGGAAGATGCGCTTGTCGGCCAGATCCACGCGGGTGACGCGCCCGAGGTGCACGTCGACGTTGCGGGCGTGCGTGAACTGGGCGCGGACCGGCGAAGCGATGTCCGCCGGGTTCAGCCCGGCCGTGGCCACCTGGTAGAGCAGCGGCTGGAAGAGGTGGTGGTTGCGCTGATCGACGACCGTGACGCTCACCGAGGGGTGCTTCGCCAGCTCACGGGCGGCCTCGAGCCCGCCGAAGCCCGCGCCGACGATCAGCACTTCTTTCGCCATCCCGGGCGACCACTACTACACTCGGCCGTCGATGGGGATGCGTTTTCCGGCGGAAGCTTCCTGGCTCGAGATCGACGCCAGGGCGCTGGCGCACAACGCGGCGGTCTTCCGCGAGGTGCTGGGCCCGGCCGTGCGCCTGGGAGGCGTGCTCAAGGGAAACGCCTACGGCCACGGACTCGCCGAGGCGCTGCCCCACGCGCACGCCGCCTGCGACGCCTTGTACGTGATCGAGGCCCGCGACGCGCTCGCCGTCCGCGCCATGGAGGCGAAGTCGCAGGCGGCGCGCCGGCAAGTGCTGGTCCTGGGCGCGATCGACGGCGAGGAAGCGGTCGAGCTGGCGCAGGCCCAGGTCGAAGTCGCCCTCACCGACCCGGGCCAGGCGCGCTTCGTCCCGGCGCTGCGGGCGGCGAAAGCGCGGCTGCGCGGGCACGTGCACGTGGACACCGGCCTGGGGCGCGAGGGCTTCACCGTCCCGGAGCTGCCGAAGGCGCTCGAGTGGCTGGCGCAGGCGCGCGACGCCATCGAGGTGGCAGGCGTCCTCTCGCACTTCGCGAACACCGAGGACGTCACCGAGCAGAGCTACGCGGCGCAGCAGCTCGCGGCTTTCGAAGAAGGCGCGAAGCGGGTCCGCGAGGCCCGGGGAAGCCTGCCGGCGCCGCTGGAGCGGCACATCGCGGCCAGCGCCGCGGCCCTGCTCCTGCCGCAGGCGCGTCAGGACGTGGTGCGCGTGGGGATCTCGCTGTACGGCCTCTGGCCGTCGAGCGAGACGCGGCTGTCGGCGCGGGCCCTGCTCGGCCGCGTCCCCGAGCTGCGCCCGGTGTTGTCCTGGCGCTGCCGCAGCCAGCTCACCAAGTGGCTGCCGGCCGGGAGCTACGTCGGATACGGCTGCACCTACCGGTGCCCGGTCGACACGCGCATCGCCGTGCTGCCGATGGGGTACTGGGACGGCTACCCGCGCCTGTTGTCGTCGCGCGCGCACGCGCTGGTGAACGGGCAGCGCTGCCCCGTGCTCGGGCGCGTGATGATGAACCACGTGGTGATCGACGTGACGCGTGCCGCCCGCGGGGAAGGCCCGGTCACGGCGACCCTGCTCGGCCGCGACGGGGACGAGCAGGTGTCCGCGGATCAGCTCGCGGTCTGGGCCCAGACCATCAACTACGAGATCGTCACGCGAATCGGTGCCCACCTGCGCCGCGTCTTGATCTAGAGTCGCGCTCTTCCATGGCCCATGCACTGAAGGTCGGAGGCGACATCGACGCGTGGTGCACGCGCTGCAAGATGAACCTCGGGCACACGATCCTCGCGATAGTCTCCGGCAGGCCCGCGCGGGTCCGCTGCAATACTTGCCAGGGGGAGCACAACTACCGGGGCGCGGCGGGCCCCGAGCCGCGGAAGGGTTCGTGGGAGCCGCGCGAGGTTCGCGAGCGCCGCGAAGCCCGCCCTTCGGTGACGAGCTGGGAGGCGCTGCTGGCGGGAAAGGACCTGGCGCGCGCGCGGCGCTATTCGGCGAAGGAGAAGTACGCCTCCGAGGAGGTGATCCAGCACCCGCTGTTCGGGATCGGGCTGGTGCAGGAGGTCCGGGGCGACAAGATCCAGGTCGCGTTCAAGGCGGACGTGAAGACGCTGGTGCACGGGAAGTAGCACGCATTTCATGCGCTGCTACGCGTACCGGCGGGCCGCGCGAAGCAGGTCCAGGCAGCGCGCCATGTCGTCGGGAAGCGGCGACTCGATCGAGAGCCAGCCGCGCCCTCTGGGGTGCGGGATCCGCAGCGCCGCCGCGTGCAGGGGCGTCCGGTCGAGGACCACCGTGTCCGGGTCGGGCGCGCCGGACCAGAGGTCTCCCACGCGGATGGGCGGCTGGGCTCCGTAGCGCGGATCGACGATCAGCGGATGGCGGATCTCCGCGAGGTGCACGCGGATCTGGTGCCTGCGCCCGGTGCGCGGAAAGCACGCGCAGAAGGTGAAGGCTCCGTATCGTTCCTTCGGCAGCACCCGCGTCTGCGCCGGGAGGGCGCCCTTTCTTCCGGCGCGCACGAGGCCACTCCGCGCCTCCGCCAGCGGCAGATCGATCTTCTGCTCCTTGGCGAGGTCGCCGCGCACGATCGCCAGGTAGGTCTTCTCCGCACGGCGGCTCTCGAACGCCGCGTTGAGAGCGCGATGCGCGTCGCGGGTGCGCGCGAATAGGACGACGCCCGAGGTGTCGCGGTCGAGGCGGTGCACTGGCAGCGCGTCCGGAGCGAGGGCGCGCACCTGCGCGGAGAGCGCGGGCTCTTCCATTCCGCGTCCGGGAACCGTCAGCAACCCCGGGGGCTTGTCGATGGCGATGACGTGCTCGTCCTCGTGCAGGATTCTCACGCCGCTGGACTTGTACCGCACACCGAGGTTCTTCGCTCCCGCCTTTTCTGGTTTCGGTCCCGGAATCCGGGGTAGCGTCCCGCTTCCGTGCTCGCGCTTGCACTCGCCCTGCTCGCCGCCGGCGGCCCGATGGGGCTGCGCACCCAAGGCCCGCTCCGGGAGCTGTTTCTCGACATGACCGGCGCGGATGCCCGGCCCATCGGGCGGCCGGACTTCCAGATCCGCTGGAGCGTCGCGAACACCTGGAACGAGCAGATGACGCTGCAGCGCGGCGACGACCGGGCGACGCAGCTGCTCGACGAGCAGGCCGACTCGCTGATGTTCCAGGTGAAGGCGCCCTGGCCCGGCTTTCCCGGGGTGTGGACCGCCCTGGAATGGAAGATCACCGAGCATTGGGGCGGCTGGAGCGACGCACCGATCGAGTCCTGGCACTCGCTGGTCGGCGCCTTCAACTACCAGCGCTCGATGTATCCGCGGAACCACGTCGGGCTGCTCTATACGGACACGGGCGGAACGGCCTTCAACGTCCATTCGGCCACGGTGGCTCCCGGCGACCTTACGGCCCGCACGCAGGTCGCGCTCTACGAAGGCCCCGTGAACCTGGCCGCGCGGTTCGATCTGAAGCTTCCGATCGGTTCGCTCTCGGCGGCAGGAGGCTCCGGCGGCGTCGACGCTGGGGTGGGCATCCTCGCGACCTGGCCGGCCACGACCTGGATGACCGTTCACGGGCTGGTCGCGGTCAGCCGGTTCTCGCAGCTCGCCGCGCCCACGCTGCTGCAGCCCAAGCCGTGGCACTTCACGGCCGAGGCCTCGATCGAGTTCCAGATCGGCAGCGCCACGCTGCTCATCGAGGACCGCGTCCTCTCTCCGCTGCTGCAGCCCGGCTGGTCTCGCAGCGGCGCCCCCGACGACGACGCGCTGCTCTCGAGCGGCCTCTACGCGGACTTCCGCGCGCACAACCAGATCAGCTTCGGACTTCGCTATGGCCGATTCACCACGTTCTTCAGCGAGGACTTCACGCCGGGAAGCAATCCTCATAGCGTGCTGGGCTGGGTGTACATGTCGAACGCGCCCGACGTGGTGGTCGGCCTGGCATTCACCCAGCCGCTGTAGATCAGGCGAACTCCTCGAGCTGCTTCAGGTCCAGCGGGCAGAGCCCGCTCAGCGCCTTGTGCGCGGCCTCCGACTCGCCGACCACGATCAGGAGCGCCCCGTCGCGCGCCGGCGAAATCTCGCCGGCCATGGTGCGCGCCTGCGCGGGGGTGACCCCGAGCACGCGCTTCCGGTAGGTGGTCAGGTGCTCCAGCCCCAGCCCGTCGAGCAGCGCGTCGGCGATCTGCTCCGCCAGCGCCTCGTGGCTCTCCAGCCCCAGCGGGAACAAGCCCGCAAGGTAGCGCCGCGCCTTCTCCAGCGAATCCTCGCCGGGCCCGGACCGGGCATAGCCGCGCATCTTCTCCAGGGCCAGGTCCACCAGCTCGCGGAGCGTCTCGTTCTTGGTGAAGCTGGAGAAGACGCTGAGCCCGGCGCGGCGGTTCATGTGCAGGCGCGTGTTGACCGAGTACGAAAGCCCGCGATCCACCCGGATCGCGTCCACCAGGAGCGAGGTGAAGCCGCCGCCCAGCGCCGTGTTCGTCACCACCGCCTCGGCGTACTGCGGCGTGGACCGCGGCAGTCCCGGCGCCACGATGCGGACCTGCGCCTGGGTCGCGTCCGGCTTGTGGATCACCACCGCCCGCATTCCCTCGCCGGGCGGGAGACCCGCGAACTGCAGCGGGATCCTCTGGCTCTTCCCCGGCCACGAGGGTTCCCACTGCGCGAGCTTGGCCTTGAGCTGGTCGAGCAGCTCGGCCGGCGAGCCCTGTCCGACCACCGCCGCCAGCGCGCCCAGCTGCTGGTACCGGGTGGCGTGGAAGCTGAGCGCGTCCTCCCGCCGGAACGTCTCCACGTCGCGGCAGAAGCCCTGCGCGGGATGCGCGTAGGGATGGCCCGGGCCATAGCCCAGGGTGACCACCGCCCGCCCCGCCACCGTGCTCGGCTCGTCGAGATCGCTCTGCAGCGCCGCGATCGACCGGCGGCGCGCCGCCGAGACCTCGGCGTCCTCGAACGCGGGCTCGAGCGCCACCTCGAACAGCGCGTCGACCGCCCGATCGGAGAGCTCGGCCGGCACGGTGAGCGCCAGCGCCGCCTCCTCCATGGAGGCGTCCGCGTAGAGGTGCGCGCCCATCGACTCGATCATCTCGTCCACGTCCTGCGCGGGGCGCCGCCGGGTGCCGCGGCGGAGCAGATCCACGGTGAACTGTGCCAGCCCGGCCTTGCCACGGGGGTCCTCGCAGGCCCCCGCGGGCAACGAGAGCCGCACGTGGAAGAGCGGCAATCCCTTCTTCTGCACCGCGAGCAGCGTGAGGCCCGAGGGCAGCTTCTCGATCTGCAGCGGCGGAAGCTGGAGGTCGGCGGCGGTCACGCCTCGACCTCGCCCGGAAAGAGGGTGACCACGTTCCGCCGGTGCGGCGCGAACGTCTTGTGCGCCACCCGCTGCACGTCCGCGGCGGTGATCGCCGCGTAGCGGTCGGGCAAGTCCAGCATCGATCGCCAGCTTCCCAGCATGATCTCCATCTGGCCGATGGTGTGGGCCCGTCCGTTGGTGGTCGAGAGCGCCCGCAGGAGCTGGCTGCGCACCAGGTTCTTGGCGCGCTCCAGCTCCCGGTCGGAGATGCGCTCGCCGGCGATCCGCGAGAGCTCGGCCCACAGGGCGCTCTCGGCGCGGGCCGGATCCACTCCCGGGTTGAGCTTGAGCGAGACCTCGAACGGCCCGGGATCCATCCGCCAGCCGAAGTAGACGTGGGCGTCGACGCACAACTCCTGCTCGTAGACCAGCGCCCGCTTCAGGCGCGCGCCTTCGCCGGAGCTCAGCGCCGCCTCGATCAGGTCGAGCACCAGCGAGTCCGTATCGCGGCCGTCGGAGCTGCGGAAGCCCGCCAGCAGCGCCGGGGCCTGCGACGGGTAACGGATCACCGCCCGCCGCTCGCCTTTCTGTGGCGGCTCACCGGTGGGCACGCCGGGCGGCGGCGCGCCCGAGGGAATCGACCCGTACAGCCGCTGGATCTCCTTCAGCGCCGCTTTGGAATCGAAGTCGCCCACCAGCACCAGCGTGCAGTTGTTCGGCGCGTAGTAGGTGCGGAAGTAGCTCTCGCAGTCCTGGCGCGTGATCGCCTCGATGTCGCTCATCCAGCCGATCACCGGCCAGCGGTACGGGTGCGCCAGATAGGTCAGCGCCCCCAGCGCCTCCGCGAGCATCCCGTCGATGTCGTTGTCGGTGCGGAACCTCCGCTCCTCCTTGACCACGTCGCGCTCCCGCGCCAGGGAGGTGTCGTCGATGGTCAGCGAGGCCATCCGGTCGGCCTCCAGATCCAGCACCAGGGGCAGCGCCTCGGAGGCAAAGTCCTCGTAGTAGGCGGTGAGGTCCTGCGAGGTGTACGCGTTCGAGCTCCCGCCGGCCGCCTCCAGGCGGCGGTCGAACTCCTTCGGGCCGTACTTGCGCGACCCGTTGAACATCATGTGCTCGAAGAGGTGGGAGATCCCGGTGATCCCCGGCCGCTCGTTGCGCGAGCCGACCCGGAAGAAGCTGTAGACCGTGCAGACCGGCAGCGAGCGGTCCTCGAGCAGCCGGATCTGCAGCCCGTTCGGAAGGGTGTGCTCCGCGACGGGGAAGTCCTTGTCGGAGAGCGGCATCAGTCCTCGGAGGGCGGATGGAGGGGCGTCATCAAGAGTTGCTCCGCGGGCGTCATCAGCTTCTTGCGGTTGTTGCATTCCTTGCAGGCGGCCACGACGTTACCCCGGGTGCTGCGCCCGCCGCGCGCGATCGGGACCACGTGGTCCATGCTCAGCTCCCGCGAGGGAACCTGTTTGCCGCAATAGGCACAGACGCCACGCTGGATCCGGCGTTGCCACCACGCGGTCTTGCGGAGCGCACGAGCCCTCTCCCGCTCCCTTGCCATGTGGGCGGGATCCACGTCCAGCGAGTACCACTCCTCGACCATGCGCCAAGCCTTGTAACCCGGCGGGGCACGGCCTTCCATGCCTGGGCAACCGCTTTCCCACCCTGCGAGCGCACGCTCAGTCGCCCGCACCTTGGCACGGAGCGTGTAGATGACCGGCCGCGGGCTCGTGTTCGCGGGGGTGCCGAATGGGTCGGTTCCGGGCGGCGGCGTGCGTGATCTTGATCACGGCCTGCGGAGGCGCGAGCCAATCCAAGGTGCACGGCCTGGGCGGCACCCTGTCCGTCAGCCCCGCGACACTCGACTTCGGCGACGTCGCCCTGGGCAAGCAGCTCACGCACGAGCTCGTCCTGCGGAACACCGGGCTCGTCCCGATGACCGTGAACAACCTGCCCCAGTTCGCGAACCCGTCGTTCGAGGTGACGGGTCTTCCGGCCACGCTCGGCCCGGGCAGCTCCGCGAACGTGACCGTCCGGTACCGGCCGCCGGGGCTGGGGCCGCACGAGCGGATGCTGCAGCTCGTGACCGACTCCCCCGCGGACAACGGGACCGACGTCGACTTGCGCGGCAACGCCGTGCGCGGCCTCGCCACGCTATCCGGGGATGCCTTCGATTTCGGCAACGTGGTGGTGGGCTCCACGGCCACGCAGGACCTGCTGCTCACCAACAACGACGGGAAGGCGGAGACCTCGGTCGCGATCTCCCCGCCGCAGGACACGCCGGCGTTCTCGGTCGCCCCGCCCGGCGAGCAGTCGCTGGCCTCGCAGCAGTCGATGGTGGTGCGCATCCAGTTCCGGCCCGACCAGCTGACGGACTACCAGTCGACCCTGCTGGTCACGCCCTGCCCCACCTGCTCGGCCCGCCCGATCACGCTGACGGGAAAGGGGGTGGACAAGCTCCTCCTCGTCCAGCCCGAGACCATCGACTTCGGCGAGCTCCTTCTGGGCGGCAACGCCACCAAGACGTTCACGGTGACCAACACCAGCAAGGCTCCGCTGGCGGTCAAGACCCTGACCCTGAGCGGCAGCCCCGATCTCACGGCGGCCCTCGACGGCGGCGCCCTGCCGCGCACGCTCGGGCCTGGGGAGACGGTCGCGGGGACCGCCCGGTACCAGCCGCGCAACCTGGGGTTGCAGCAGGCGCAGGCGTCGCTGCAGGCCGTGGAAGGCGGACCCGGCATCCTCTCGATGAGCGGCGCCGGCACCGGACCTTGGCTACAAATGAAGCCCAAGTCGCTGTTCGTGGGCCCGGCCGCGATCGGGACCACGCGCACCTCGACCGTGACCGCCACGAATGTCGGGTACGATCCCGCGCGTGCCGCCCCGCTGGCGTTGACCGCGGTCTACCTGGGCAAGAACGATGGAACCTGGTCGGTGCAGAGCGGCGCCCGCTCCGTCGGCGCGCCCGGTGCCAGCGTGGACATCGCGGTGTCGTTCTCGCCTGCCACGCCGGGCTTCTCGCAGGCGACCCTGGTGATCGAGTCCAACGACGCGCTCCATCCGCGCGTCGAGGTACCCCTCTCGGCGATCGGCCGCGATCTCTTGCCGTGCGCGCTGGAGGTGACCCCGGCTTCGCCGGTGAACTTCGGCCTGCAGAAGCTGTTCACCCGCGTGGTCGGCGGCTTCGAGCTGGCCAACCGGACCTCCGACGACTGCATCGTCGGCGAGCCTTCCATCGTCTCCGGCGCCCCCGCCTTCCGCTGGCCGGGCGGCGTCGTCCCGGCCGGGCGCACGCTGCCTCCCGGCGGACGCATGTCGGTGCGGCTGGAGTTCGTGGCCGAGCAGGCCCAGACGTATTCCGGCTCGGTCCGGTTCTACGTCAGCAACCGCTCCGCGCCGGCCAAGACCGTGGACCTGGTGGGCGCGGGCGACTCGAGCTGCTTCTTCGTCGATCCGCGGACCGTGGACTTCGGAGCCGCCGTCATGGGCTGCGGGATCCCGGACCAGATGGCCTACGCCGTCAACCAGTGCACGTTCCCGGTGACGGTCATGCGGGTGGAGACGGCGGGGGCGTACTTCTCGTCCGCCCCGGCGCTGCCGATCCGGATCACGTCGAACACCAACGCGGCCATTCCCATCTCGTACGCGCCGCCCTCGCCGGGCGACGATGTCGGTGCCATCGAGGTGTACACGGACATGCGCGCCGAGCCGTTCCAGGCAGGCATCACCGGCGGCGCGCAGATCGCCGCCACCCTCGTCGACCAGTGGGACCAGAGCACGCCCAAGGTGGATCTATTGATCGTGATCGACAACAGCGGATCGATGGCCGAGGAGCAGAAGGCGCTGGCGCAGAACCTCGATCGCCTCTGGAACCGGATCGCGCTCGCCAACGCGGACTACCACATCGCGGTGACGAGCACGGGCATGTTCAAGTACACGGGCGGATGGACTCAGTGTCCCGGAGGCGCCTTCGGCGGCGAGGCCGGTCGCTTCTTCCCGGTGGACAACTCGCGCCCCCGCATCCTCACGCCACAGACGCCCGACGTGAAGAACGTGCTGTTCGCCAACACCAACGTCGGCCTCTGCCACTACGACGAGCGGTTCCTCGATCCGGTGCTCGCGGCGCTCACCGACCCCTTGATCAGCTCGACCAAGGCCCCGGGCACCCCGCTGCCGAACGACGGCAACGCCGGCTTCCTGCGCGACGACGCGCGCCTGGCGCTGATGGCGGTCAGCGACGCGGACGACTCCAACGACGTGGTCAACCCGGCGCCCGTCAGCGACTACGTGGCGCGGCTGGCGAAGGTGAAGCACGGCGCGCTCGACCTGATCTCCTTCGCCGGCATCGTGCCCTTGCGCTCCTGCCCCTCGACCTCGGAGGGCATCGGCCAAAGGTACATGGAGATCGCGCAACACCTCCATGGCCACCTCGAGGACATCTGCGACCTGGGCAACTTCGGCCCGATGCTGGAGAGCTCGCTGGGCGGCCTGCTCTTGCCGCTCACCAGCTTCCCGCTCTCCGCGCGGCCGCGGGATCCCTCGCAGATCGTTGTCACCGTCGGCGGCGTCACGGTCACCGACTGGACCTACGACCCGGTCTCCAACCGCATCGTGTTCCCGGCGACCGCCGTTCCACCGCCGGGCTCCCACATCACCGCCAAATACGAGCCGGCCTGCCCGTGACCGGCCGGACGTTCAGGCCCCCGCAGAGGCACCGGCGCGAAATGCTTGCACGGCCCCCGCCGCGGGGGGATCATCCAGGTGACACCATGCGATGGTGTCTCCTGCGCATGGCGATTCCGAAGACCCCCCGCGACACGCTCCTGGACGTCCTGCGCGACCCCGAAATCCGGCGCCTGCTCGCGAGCCCGGAGCACCAGGGGCTCGAGCTGTCGCACAGCCGGCAGATCTACGCGAACCGCTCCATGCAGATGGACCAGACCGCCCTGGTCGGGTTCGACATGGACTACACGCTCGCGGTGTATTCCCTGCGTCAGATCGAGGAGCTGGCCTTCCGGATGACCCTGGACCGGCTGGTCTCCGACCGCGGGTACCCGGCCTATCTGCGCCACCTGAGCTACGACCACGAGTTCGTGATCCGCGGGCTGGTGGTGGACAAGGCCTACGGCAACATCTTCAAGATGGACCGTCACAACCACGTGGGCCGCTGCTACCACGGGAGGCGGCAGCTCTCGCTCGACGAGCGCCGGGCGCTCTACCAGACCAACGAGAAGATCCGCCTCAGCCTCCCCCGGTTCGCCTGGATCGACACGCTCTTCAGCCTGCCCGAGGCCTGCCTCTACGCGGAGATCATCGAGACGCAGGAGGCGCGGGGCGAGAAGGTCGACTACCACAAGCTCTACGACGACACCCGCGAGACCATCGACGAGGTGCACCGCGACGGCTCGCTCAAGACCGAGGTGCGCAAGGACCTGGGCCGCTTCATCAAGCCCGACCCGGAGCTGGCGCCGGCGTTGCACAAGCTGCGCTCGGGCGGCAAGAAGCTGTTCGTGCTCACCAACTCGCTCTGGGACTACACCGAGGCGGTGATGAGCTACCTGCTCGACGGGCGGCTGGCGGAGTACCCGTCGTGGCGGAACTACTTCGACCACATCGTGGTGGGCGCCCAGAAGCCGGCGTTCTTCGCCGAGACCCGGCCGTTCGTGGAGCTGAACCCGGACGGCACGGTGGCCCGGGCCCACCCGGATGCGCTCGAGCGGGGGAAGATCTACGAGGGCGGAAACCTGCTCGATTTCGAGCGGATGACCGGCTTCGCCGGCGAGCAAGTGCTCTACGTCGGCGACCACATCTACGGAGACATCATCCGCAACCGGAAGGCCTCGCAGTGGCGCACCTGCTTCGTGGTGCAGGAGCTGGAGCGCGAGATCGAGTACATCGACGCGCACGCCGAGAACGTGCTGCGGCTCAACGAATTGGACGATCTGCGCACGCGGCTCGACGACATGATCAACCACCACAAGCTGCTGCTCAACGCCCTCGACCGCAGGATCGAACGGTTCGGGCCGCTGCCTGCGGATCTGGAGTCCCGCAGGCAGCGGGAGAAGCAGGATCTGGAGAAGCTGCGCCGGGCTTTCAAGGCCACCCTGCTGGAAGGCGCCGAGCTGGAGGCGAAGTTCGAGATCGGCGCCAACGCCTACTGGGGGCTGGTCTTCAAGGAAGGCAACGAAAACTCCCGGTTCGGCGAGCAGGTGCAGGACTACGCCGACCTCTACACGTCGAGGGTATCGAACTTCTTGTACTATTCGCCGATGCAGGTGTTCCGCTCGCCGCGCGCGACGATGCCCCACGAACGCCCGGCGCTGCGGCACGCTTGACCCCAGGTGCACTCTGTGAGGCACTTCGCCGGTTGAATGCCGAACGCCGGGTTTGCGTCAGACATGGCGCGCAACCCGCCCTGAGGCCACCATGAGCGGAATATGAAGCGCAGCATCCTCGTCCTCGCGCTCTTCGCCTCGCCGGCGTTCGCGATTCCCGTCGCCAGGGCGACGCTCCAGCCGGGGCCTACCCTTTCGCTTCCATGGGCCGAGCACGGGCGGCTCTCGCAGGTCACGGGGCGCGCGCCGATCGGATGGTCCACCGAGGCGTACGTGGTGCCGCAACGGCCCGGCAAGAACCAGGTGCGCTACTTCGAGTACAACTGGCGCGATTACGACTACTTGGCCGACGACGGCTCGGCCGGCCTGCGACTCTACTTCTACGACCGCGAGTACGCGGTGGCGCGCATCGCGGGCGGACTGATCCGCGAGAACTGGCGCTATCTGAGCGACCGCTTCCAGTACAAGCCGTCCTACAAGGTCCCTTACATTCTCTATAATACCTATCGCGAATTCCTGGAGACCAACGTCTTCGCGGTGCAGGAAGGCGTGCTCGGCGTCACCAGCCCCCAGGATCTGAAAATGTCGCTGCCGTACGGCGGCGAGCGCGAGTTCTTCAAGCGCGTCTCGGCGCACGAGATGACGCACCAGTTCCAGATCCAGAAGGTGGCCGAGCGCGCCACCAGCGCCGGGCTGGATAGCCCCATCGGCGCCATGCCTCTCTGGTTCATCGAGGGCCTGGCCGAGTACTACGCCCACGACCAGCAGATGGACAGCGAGACGGAGATGTTCCTCCGCGACATCGTGCTGAACCCGAACGGCGAGATCGGCTACGACTTTCCCACCCTCGCCGAGGACCGTCCCTACGCGTACCTCTACACCTACAAGTACGGGCAGGCGAAGCTGGTCTTCCTCAGCGAGGTGTACGGCGAGCGCGTGATCCAGGGGGTGCTCGACCAGAGCCCGCGCCTGGTGGGCGGCGGTCGCGGCCGCGGCGAGCCGCGCGAAGGGTTCATGCAGCTGCTGGCGCACGTCGCCGGCGAGACGCCGCAGCAGATGGACGCGCGCTGGTCCACCTGGGCGCGCAAGCGCGTGATGCGCACGTACCTGGACGCCAAGCAGGACCTGCCCGACGTGACCGAGCTCAAGCTGGCCGACGAGTTGGAGGCCTTCACCAGCTCCAAGGACGGCAACCTGCTCTTCTACCGCGGTGTGGAGCGCGAGACCGCGCGCGCCAAGCTGGTGGTGGTGGATCGGCGCGATCCGTCCTCCTCCAAGCAGATCGCCATCGACCAGCAGCCCGGCACCGAGAGCCTGCACCCGGTGCTCCGATCGGTGACCGCGGTGAGCGACGACGCGATCGCCTGGTTCGCCCAGTCCGGCGACTCCGACGTGCTGCACATGCGCTCGATCAAGCGCAAGGAGCGCAAGGGCCAGATGGGCCGCCCGCGCATCGACCTCGATCTGGGCGAGACGCGGGTGCTGCGCGTGATCCGCGACGGCGTGATCGAGGCGGGCGATCCCACCTTCAGCCCGGACGGCAAGCAGCTCGCCTTCTACGGCCTCGACCGCGACGGGAAGATCGACATCTACACGGTGAGCACCACGGAGAAGGACGCGCACGTCCGGCGGCTCACCGACGACCTCTACAGCGAGCGCGACCTCTCCTGGGGCGAGGACGGAATCGTCTACGCCAGCGACGCGACCGAGAGCGGCCGCTTCAACCTGTTCCGCATCGACCCCGACAACGGCACGCGGACGCGGCTCACCGACGCGCCGGTGGACCAGCGCTTCCCGATCACGCTGGCGGGCGGCGCGGTGGTGTTCTCCAGCGACGCCGGCGGCAAGAGCGATCTCTGGTTCCTGCAGAACGGCCGGATCAAGCGGGTGACGGACTTCGCCACCGCGCTGACGCATCCCGGGCTCGGCCCCAACGGGCTGTACGGCATCGCCTTCTACGGGGCGCGGTTCCGGCTCTTCGAGGTGCAGACGCCCGCGCTGCTCAGCGTCGACGAGCAGGATGCCATTCCGCCCAGCTATCTCGCCACCATCGACAAGCCGCAGCCGTTCGTGGACGAGCCGATCCCGCAGAACACGCCGCGGTACGACCCGTACGACGTGGGCAAGAACTGGAAGGTGGAGGGAGGCGGAGCGGCCATCGGCGGCGCGGGCGTCGGGGTCGCGCCGGTGGGCTCGGGCGGCGTGCTCTTCGCGGACATGATGCGAGACCGATCCGCGCTGATCAACCTGGCGATCTACGGCTCGTTCGACCTCACCGACGCGCTGGCCTTCTACGTCGATCGCTCCGAGCGGCTGACCTGGGGCGTCGGCGTGTTCCACACCTTCCAGCAGGGCCGCGACACGCAGTTCACCAGCGCGCAGCAGTGCTACCAGCCGCTCACGGCGGCGAACGCGTCGGCCGCGTGCGAGATCCTCTACCTGCAGCGGATGTTCGGAGGGGAAGGCCTTCTCTCCTATCCGCTCTCCACCTTCAGCCGCATCGACGCCAACGCGCGGATCATGGGCGTCAACCGGCAGTTCCAGGACAACTTCGCCTACGACCGCTTCGGCACCCCTTCGGCAAACGTGCCGGCCAGCGAGCTGCGGGAGATCCAGGGGTTCGATCCGCAGATGGAGATGGGCATCGCCTACGGCTGGGATACCACCCGCTACGGCCTCGGGGGCGCGAACGGGGGCACTTCGTTCCTGGTGCAGATCGGCATGGGCGACATCCCTACGCGCGGTAGCGAGGGCGTCTACGGTTGGGTGCAAACGGATACGATCAAGACCTTCAAGATCGTGGGGCGCAGCCGGCTCTTCATGCGCGGCGCCCTGGGTGCCGCGCAGGGCAGCCGGTTCGGGCGGACGTTCTTCCTCTCCAGCTTCGACAACCTGCGCGGGTTCCGCTGGGGCGACTCCCGGCTGCTGGGCGACGCCTATTACGTGGGACAGGCGGAGTTCCAGTTTCCCCTCGACGTGCTGGTCCGCATCGCGCTCTTCAGCAACCTGACCGGAATCGTCGGGTTCGACTTCGGCGGCGTGGTCGACTCGAACCGGGCCCAGCAGAACCACCTGGGGCACGGATACTCGAAGCTGCGGGCGACGCTCGAGGATGCGTGGGCGCAGCGGACGGCGGACTACGTGCTAGGCGTGAACCTTGGGCTCGGACCGTTCGAGCTCCGCGTGCAGTTCGCGCACGGCATCGACATCGGTGGGCTCGTGCCGGAGCAGGACTCGCGCGGCGGCACGCGGTGGGTACCGAATATCTCGCTGCACTACGTGTACTTCTGAGGAGCTGGAGAGCCCTCGCCCGTTGAAAGCGCACGTCCCGTGCCGACCCTTCCCGCATTCGGGAGGACACCATGGCTTTGGCGCTGGAATGGAACGACGCGCGGCTGCGCAAGGAAATTGCCCTGATCCCGCCTCGGGCGGCGTTGGGCGCGAGCATGGTCTACCACGGGCTCGGCAAGCTCCGGGAAGGCGGCGCCGAGCAGGTGGGGCAGTTCTTCGAGAGCGTCGGCCTGCGGCCCGGCAGGACGCTGGCGGTCGCGACCGGCGCCGCCGAGATGTTCGCCGGGGTCGCCGCCATCCTGGGACTCTGGACCCGGCCAGCGGCCCTGGCGGTGCTGGTGACGCAGGCCGTGGCGCTGGCCAAGGTGCACGCCAGGAACGGCTATGACGTCGCCAAGGGCGGCTACGAGTACAACCTGGCGCTGATGGCGATCGCCAGCGCCCTCTTGATCGCCGGTCCTGGCTCCATCTCCACCCACGAGGCCATCGAGCGGCTGGCCGAGGGTCGCGGAGCGAAGAAGCTGCTGCGCAGGGTCCGACCCTCGCCTCTGCTGCGCCTGATCAAGGCGCTCAAGTAGGCGGCTCAGCGGCGGGCGGTCACGAGCAGCGGCGCGCCTGCCGCAAGGACGCCCGCCAGCATTCCGGCCACGCCGGCCATGCCCGCGGCCTTCATGTGCGCCTTCTCCGTCCGGCCGCGCCCAGCGCGCGGCCCTTGTCATGTCTAGGCGCGAGGGGGCGGGCCTGTGACTTCAAGTCGTGGTAGAGAGCGCACCCCATGTCCAGCCTCATCCTCGCCGTCCTCCTCGCTGCCCGTCCCTTCACGCCGGAAGAGTTGCTCGCGACCCGCCGCGCCGACGACGTCCAGGTCTCTCCGGACGGCAAGTGGGCGTCGGTGACCGTCCGGCAGAAGAACCTCGAGACCAACAAGGACGACAAGGACATCTGGCTGCTGCCGCTCGCCGGCGGACCGGCGCGCCAGTTCACGCGCAACGCGCACAGCGAGCATGCGCGCTGGTCGCCCGACGGGAAGCAGCTCCTGATCGTCCGCGAGGGCCAGCTCTGGATCTACGAGCTCTCCGGCGGCGACGCGCACCCCGTCACCCGCCTGAGCGGCGGGGCCGACGCGGGGGTCTTCTCGCCGGACGGCCGGTGGATCGCCTTCAGCAGCGAGGTCTACCCACAGTGCGGAGGCAACGACGCCTGCAACAAGGAGCGCGCGGAGAAAGCCGAGAAGAGTGGGATCAAGGCGCGCATCGTCGATCACCTCTTCGCGCGCCACTGGAGCGAATGGAAGGAAGGCAAGCGCACGCACGTGTTCGTCATGCCGGCCGGAGGCGGGCCGGCCCGCGACGTGACGCCCTTCGACTCGGACTGGCCCTCCTTCCGGCTGGGTGGCGGCGACGACTTCCGCTTCACGCCGGAAGGCGATCTGATCGTGAGCAGCAAGCCCGCGCAGCGCGAGGCCTGGAGCACCAACGGCGACCTCTGGCTGATCGACCGCAACGCGAACCCGCCGAAGAACCTCACACCGGACAATCACGGCGACGACGCCCAGCCGCGGCCTTCGCCGGACGGCCGGTACCTGGCCTGGACGTCGCAGACGCGCGACGGCTACGAGGCCGACCAGTGGAAGCTGAAGATCCAGGAGCGCAAGAGCGGCCGCATCGTGGCGGTGGACATCGAGTCCGACGACGTGGGCAGCTTCGCCTGGCGCCGCGACGGCAAGGGGATCGTCGCGTCGGTGGTACAAAAGGCGCGGCACTGGCTGTACGCCGTGTCGCTGGACGGAAAGTACCGGCGCTACACGGATGCCCCGGTGAACGGCGGCGACTTCGACCTGGCGCCCGACGGCACCGCGGTCGTGGCCGCTTCCTTTCTCGTCCGGCCGCCCGAGGTGCTGGTGGTGAAGCCGGGCGGGCAACCCGCGCGTCTCTCCCGCTTCAACGAGGAGCAGTACAAGGACCTGAACCTCGGCACTGCCGAAGAGCTGTGGACCGAATCGGCCGACGGCGCGAAGGTCCATTCCTGGATCGTCCGGCCCGCCAACGCTCCAGCGAAGCTGCCGCTCGTGGTGCTGATCCACGGCGGCCCGCAGGGCTCCTGGGAGGACGCCTGGAGCATGCGCTGGAACGCGGCGGCCTTCGCGGCCCGCGGCTACGTGGTGCTCACCACCGACTTCCACGGCTCCATCGGATACGGGCAGAAGTTCAAGGAGCAGATCTCCGGCGACTGGGGCGGGCAGGCGTACGAGGACGTGATGCGCGCGACCGACGCGGCCGAGAAGCTGCCGTACGTCGATGCCGGCCACACCTGCGCGGCGGGCGCGAGCTACGGCGGCTACATGATCAACTGGATCGCCGGCCACACCGACCGGTTCAAGTGCCTGGTCTCGCACGACGGCGTCTTCGATCTGGCCAGCGAATACGGGGCGACCGAAGAGCTCTGGTTCCCCGAATGGGAATTTCGCGGGCCGCCCTGGGAGAACCCGGAGCTGTATCGCCGCTTCTCGCCCAGCAGCTACGTCCAGGGCTTCAAGACGCCCACGCTGGTGGTGCAAGGCGAGCTCGACTTCCGCGTTCCCGTCGAGCAGGGGCTGGGGATGTTCACCGCCCTGCAGCGGCGCGGGATCGAGTCGCGCCTGCTCTACTTCCCCGACGAGGGACACTGGGTCCTGAAGCCGAAGAACAGCCAGCTCTGGTACCACACGGTGCTCGACTGGATTGATGCGCACGCGAAGCCCGGAAATAAGCAGGCCTCGCGGCCATAGCCCGCAGTGCTCCCACCCCGGAGATCCAGAACATGAAGCGATTGTTGATTCCCGCCCTGCTCGCCGCGGCCTGCAGCTCCGGCCCGCAGAGCAAGCCCGCGACCGAGGCGGCCGCCGGCGCGACCGCCGCCCAGACGCCTCCCTCCCCCGCGAATCCGCCTGGAGCCGCCACGGCGGGCGCGCCCTCGCCCGCGCCGCCTGCGGCGGGTCAGCCGGCCGCCCCCACGGCTCCTGCGCCAGCCGCCAGCGCCGCCCCCGCGACGAAAGAGCCGCCCGCGATCGACGAGAGCGCGATGGACAAGTCGGTGGACCCCTGCACCGACTTCTATCAGTACGCCTGCGGAGGCTGGCTCCAGAGGACGCCGATCCCCGAGGACCGCGCGAGCTGGGGCCGCGGATTCAGCGAGATCCTGCAGCGCAACGAGGCGCTCCTCCACGACATCCTGGAGAAGAACGCCCGCGGCGAGGCCGACCCGGCCAATCCGTTCTCGCAGAAGGTCGGCGACTTCTACGCGACCTGCATGGACGAGCAGAAGGCGGAGACCGCCTCCCTCCAGACGCTGCAGGGCGATCTGAAGCGGATCGACGCGATCAAGGACGCCAAGGGCCTGGCGAAAGAGGTCGCGGTTCTGCAGGCCCGGGGCGCACGGGCCTTCTTCGGCTTCTCCTCGCAGCAGGACTTCAAGGACGCCTCGCAGGTGATCGGCGGCGCGGACCAGGACGGCCTCGGCCTGCCGGACCGCGACTACTACCTGAAGGACGACGCGCGCATGAAGGACCTGCGCGCGCTCTACCAGGATCACGTGGCGAAGATGCTGCTGCTCCTGGGCACGCCGGAGCCCGCCGCAAAGCAGCAGGCCCAGACGGTGATGCGCATCGAGACGGCGCTGGCGAAGGCTTCAATGGACAAGGTGGAGCGCCGCGACCCGATCAAGATCTACCATCGCGTGGAGCGCGCGGGCCTGAAGAAGGCGGCTCCCAACTTCGAATGGGACGTCTACTTCCAGGAGCTCGGCGCGCCCGACGTGCAGGCCATCAACGTGCTGGTCCCCGGGTTCTTCGCCGGCATGGACAAGCTGGTCGCGAAGAAGGCCAACCTGAACGACGTGAAGACCTATCTGCGCTGGAAGGCGGTCGAGGCGGGCGGCAACGCGCTCGGCAAGGCGTTCGTCGAAGAGCGCTTCCGGCTGAACAAGGCGCTCACCGGCGCCAAGGCGCTCCTGCCCCGCTGGAAGCGCTGCGTGCAGATGAGCGACCGGGCCATGGCCGAGGCGGTGGGCCGCAGCTTCGTGAAGGCGACCATCGGCGACGAGGGCAAGGCGATGGCGCGCGAGATCATCGAGGGCGTGGAAGGCGCCTTCGAGCGCAACCTCGCGCAGGTGGACTGGATGGACGACGCGGCCCGCGCCGCCTCGAAGGACAAGCTGAGGAAGATCAACAACAAGGTGGCCTACCCGGAGCGGTGGCGCGACTACTCGACCATGAACATCGGCAAGGAGTCGCTGCTCGCCAATCTCGAGGAGGCGGCCCGGTTCGAGACCGAGCGCGACCTGGACAAGATCGGAAAGCCGGTGGACCGCAACGACTTCCAGGCCAGCCCCTCCGCGGTGAACGCCTACTACGACCCCTCGCTGAACGAGATGGTCTTCCTCGCGGGGATCATGCAGGCGCCGTTCTTCAAGACGGACGCTCCGCAGCCGGCCAACTACGGCGGCCTCGGCCTGGTGGTCGGGCACGAGCTGACGCACGGCTTCGACGACGAGGGCCGGCAGTTCGACGGGAACGGCAACCTGAACGAGTGGTGGGACAAGCGCGTGGCCGACTCCTTCAAGGAGCGCGCGGAGTGCGTGGCGAAGCAGTACGACGGCTACACCGCGGTGGACGACGTGAAGCTCAACGGCCACCTGACGCTGGGCGAGAACATCGCGGACATCGGCGGGCTGAAGATGGCGCTGGCCGCGCTCCGGCAGCGGCGCGGCGGCAGCCTGGACAGCAGGACCGAGCACGACTTCTTCGTCGCCTTCGCGCAGACCTGGTGCACCAACTACCGGCCGGAGGCGGCGCGGCTGCAGGCGCAGACCAACCCTCACTCCACGGCGCAGTGGCGAGTGAACGGTCCCGCGACCGACAACCCGGAGTTCGCCCAGGCGTTCTCTTGCAAGGTGGGCTCGCCGATGGCGCCGCAGAACCGCTGCACCGTCTGGTAAGGATGTTGCGGCGCTCGGACGGGCGCGGGTAGAAGTGAGGAAGATGGATCCGGTCTCGCTCAGCATGCTGATGAAGGCCTTGCCGGAGGCCCTGATCGCGCTGGCCTTCACCGCGCTGCCCATCGGGATCCTCTGGGTCCGGCACGTGCACAAGGTGCGGATGCGCGAGCTGGACCTGGAAGAGAAGATGCTGCCCAGGCACGTCGAGTCCCGGCTCGCGGCCATCGAGGAAAGGCTGGGAGGCATCGAGCGCGCCCTGGGCGCTCCCGCGCGCGATCCGCTGCAGCAGCGCGCGGGGATGCTGGAAGGACCTGCGAGCTCGGCTTCCGCCGAGCCGGAAGCAACAGCGCGCGTGCGCGCGCGCGAGCGCTGACGGGTGCAGACCGAGTGGGAGCTCACTGAGACGCAGCTCGAAGGACGGCTCCGGACCTGGGCCATCCCGGCGGTCCTCGGCGGCGCTTTCCTGATCGTCTCGACCGGACCGGGGCATTTCCTGGTCCGCGTCTTCCTCAGCATGTGGGTGCACGAGATCGGGCACGCGACCACCGCGTGGCTGTGCGCCTTCCCCGCCTTTCCCGGGCCCTGGCTGACGCCGATGGCGGCGTCGCGGTCGGGCGCGTTCGGGCTGCTGGTGTTCGCCGCGCTCGCGGCCGGAGCGTTCTGGTCGCTGCGGACTGGACGGCGGGGCCTCGCGGCGGCCCTGGGGGGCCTTCTGGCCCTGCAGCTCTTCTGCAGCCTCGCCCTCGGGGAGGAGCGGGCGCGGCAGCTGATCGTGTTCATGGGCGACGGCGGCTGCCTGCTGCTCGGGACGCTCCTGATGCTCACGGTCTACGCGCCGGAGGAGAGCGCGCTGAAGCGCGGATGGCTGCGATGGGGCTTCCTGGTGATCGGCGCCGGCGCATTCGCGGACGTCTTCGCGCAGTGGTGGGCGTCGCGGAAAGACTTCGACCGGATCCCCTTCGGGATGAACGAGGGGGTCGGCCTCAGCGACCCCAGCGTGCTCAGCCAGACGTACCTCTGGCCGACGGACCAGATCGTCGGCCGCTATGTCGCGCTGGGGTCCGCCTGCCTGGTGATCCTGACGGTCGCCTACCTGGCAGGGCTCGTGCGCTCGCGGGAAAAGTGACCCGAAGCAACACCGGCGGCGATCGTTTCATTTCAGAACGTCGGCGCGCGGATTTGCTTGGAGCACCAACGATCGTTCCAGGCGCCGGCGGCTGTTCGAAATCGTGCGCTGCGGCGCGCCAAAGGAGCCGTCACGGAGGTCAGGGTG
>Ga0137397_10000709_pt1 | contig 23040 bp, 11 predicted proteins | sample czorhiz116metaG_FD_106658 | JGI IMG/M metagenome (GOLD analysis project Ga0137397, IMG submission 106658) | Vadose zone soil microbial communities from Angelo Coast Range Reserve, California, USA - czorhiz1.16 metaG | ecosystem: Environmental > Terrestrial > Soil > Vadose zone | place: USA... | reverse complement strand
TGCATCGCGCGCGGCGGCGGTGAGGGAGTGCGAGCCGTTCGCCACAGTCGTGGTGTTCCAGGAGACGCCGTAGGGCGACGATGTGTCTTCGGCACCCAGGTTGGCGCCGTCGAGCTTGAACTGCACGCCGGCGACACCGACGTTGTCGGACGCCGAGGCGGACACCGAGATGGTCCCGGAGACAGTGGCACCGTTGGCGGGAGCCGTGATGCTGACCGCCGGCGGCGTGGTGTCGGGCGGCGGGGCGTTGGAGACCGTAACGGTGACAGTCGCAGAGGTGGTGCTGTTGCCCGCTGCATCGCGCGCGGCGGCGGTGAGGGAGTGCGAGCCGTTCGCCACAGTCGTGGTGTTCCAGGAGACGCCGTAGGGCAACGATGTGTCTTCGGCACCCAGGTTGGCGCCGTCGAGCCTGAACTGCACACCCGCGACACCGACGTTGTCGGACGCGGAAGCGGTGACCGAGATTGTCCCGGACACGGTCGTGCCGTTGCCGGGAGAAGTGATGCCGACCGCCGGTGGCGTGGTGTCGGGCGGAGGAGCGTTCGAGACCGTGACGGTGACCGGTGACGAGGAGTACTGCAGGCCAAGAGCATCCCGCGCCACCGCCGTGAGGGAGTGCGACCCGTTGCCGACGCCGGTCGTATTCCACGAGACGGCGTAGGGAGCGGCCTTGTCCTCGGCGCCCAGGCTGGCGCCGTCGAGCTTGAACTGCACGCCTCCCACCAGGACGCCCAGAGGACTCACGCTTGCGCTGACGGTGATCGTCCCGCTGACGGTCGAGCCCGACGTCGGCGAGGTGATGGTCACGACCAGGTTGCCCTGCGCCCGGGCGTCCCGCGGGAAGGCCAGGGAGCCGCCGATGACCGCCACGAGAGCAGCCGCGAAGTGGAACCCGACTCTGCGGGACCGATCACCCGGTTTCACGATAGTCGCCCTCCTCATCAGGCGATGAAGATGGAACAAGTCGGCACGCAATGAAATCCGGTCTATGCCCCAATGAGCGAGGCTGAGAATCCGTATGGTGTGTCAGGAATCTCCCGACTGAACGTGCCGAATCGGACCGAGTCCAGAAGTTCGCCCGAGGAGAGGACGGCGGAGGCCCAGGCGGGCCGGCGGACACGAACTTGACAGCCGGTGCGCGGCAGGATAGGGTCAGAACATCTTCAACCAGCGAGGGACGAGATGACTGCCTCCAAGCAAACCCATGAGGGATCGTGCCAGTGCGGCCGCGTCCGCTACAAGGTCGAAGGGCCGCTGAGCAACATGTCGAACTGCCACTGCACCGACTGCCGCAAGAACAGCGGCGCCGCCTTCGTGACGTACGTCGAGGCGCCCAAGCGCGCCTTCGGATACGTCAAGGGCGCCGACCTGATACAGACCTACCAGGCCGAATCGGGCACCAAGCGGGCCTTCTGCCGACAGTGCGGCTCGACCCTCAGCTGCTTCGTGGACGGCGACGATCTCATCGAAATCGCCGCCGCGACCCTCGACACGCCGATCGACCTGCGCCCCGAGTACCACATCTACGTGCGCAGCAAGGTCCCCTGGTACGAGATCAACGACGGCAAGCCGCAGCACGAGACGACGAGCGGAAAGTAGACGCCCTACCTCTTCGCGTACTTCACGCCGCAGCCGAACGCCTTGGTCTCGGCGACCTTCACCGGCTGGCCGCTGACGACGGCGTCGAGGGCGGCCGCGAAGTCGTGCGTCGTGACCTTGTCCTGCTCGAGGGAGTCGTCGACGCGCCCGCGGTAGACCAGCTTGCCGGACGCATCAAGAAGGAAGACGTGCGGGGTGACCCTGGCGCCGTAGGCGGTGGCGATCGCCTGCGTCTCGTCGAGGACGTACGGGTAGGGAAGGTTCTTGTCCTTGGCTCTCTTGACCATGAACTCGAAGCCGTCGCCGGGGACGATCTTCGAATCGTTCGCGTTGATGGCGACGAAGCCGATCCCCTTCGGCTGGAATTCCTTCGCGAGCGCGATGAGCCGGTCTTCGTAACCCTTCGAGAACGGACACTCGTTGCAGGTGAAGACGACCGCGGTCCCCTTCGCCCCCTTGACGTTGTCGAGGGAGTGCATCTTGCCGTCGGTCCCTTTCAGGTTGAAGGCGGCGCCCTGCGCGCCGATCGCCAGCTCATCGGCGGCCCGGGCGGCGGGCACGGTGTGGAAGGCGAGGACGAGGACGGCGGCCGACAGGGCCGCGGCGGCGGTGACATTGAGAACCTGGCGACGGTGCATGGTGCCTCCTTCAGGGTTCAAGTGTTCAGCAGGGGAGCGACATTCTAATACAGGACCGCGCGTGCGGCTACAACGGCAGGCGTCTCAGTCGCAGAGCGTTCCCGATCACCGTCACCGACGAGACGCTCATGGCGGCGCCGGCCAGCATCGGGCTCAGCAGGATGCCGGCGACGGGATAGAAGACTCCCGCCGCGATCGGCACGGCCAGGACGTTGTAGACGAACGCGAAGAACAGGTTCTGGCGGATGTTGCGCAGAGTCGCCCGGCTCAGACGAAGGGCGCGCGCAATGCCACGCAGGTCGCCTTTCACCAGGACGATTCCGGCGCTCTCCATCGCCACGTCGGTGCCGGTCCCCATCGCGATGCCGACGTCGGCACGCGCCAGGGCCGGGGCGTCGTTCACGCCGTCGCCGGCCATCGCCACGACCCGTCCCTCCGACTGCAGCCTCGCCACGACCTCGGCCTTCTGCGCCGGCAGGATCTCCGGGTGCACCTCCTCGATCCCCAGGCGGCGGGCCACCGCCTCCGCGGTCGCCCGGTGGTCCCCGGTCACCATGACCACGCGCACGCCGCCGTCGCGCAGATCGCGCAAGGCCTCCGGTGTCGTCGGTCGGATGGGGTCCGTCACGCCGACGAGACCCGCGACGCGGCCGTCCACCGCCAGAAAGGCGACCGTCCGCCCTTCCGCGCGCCAGGCGTCGGCGCGCTTTTCGAAATCCGCGTCGCCTGAAGGCCCGACGCTTCCCGCGGGGCGCGCGCCGATCCGGTCCATGAGCCGGCGGTTGCCGAGCGCGACCCGCCGGCCGCCGACCGACGCCATGACGCCGGCGCCGGGCACCGACTCGAATCCGCTCACCTCCCGAGGCGTGATGCCGCGCTCGCGAGCGCCGGCGAGGATCGCCGCGGCCAGTGGGTGCTCGCTGGCCTGCTCCAGGGAGGCGGCGAGGCGAAGAAGATCGTCTTCCGTGAACCTCGGCGTCGCCAGGACGCCCGCGAGGCGCGGCCGTCCTTCGGTGAGCGTGCCAGTCTTGTCCACGACCAGGGTGTCCACCTTCTCCAGCCGCTCCAGCGTCTCGGCATTCCGGACGAGAATGCCGGCGCCGGCCCCCCGCCCGGTCGCCACCATGATCGACATCGGCGTCGCCAGTCCCAGGGCGCACGGGCAGGCGATGATCAGCACCGATACCGCGGCTACGACGGCGTGCGCCAGGCGCGGCTCGGGTCCGAAGAACGTCCAGCCGAAGAAGGCGAGCGCGGCGACGACCATCACGGCCGGCACGAACCACGACGAGACCACGTCCGCGAGGCGCTGGATGGGAGCGCGGCTGCGCTGCGCCTGCGCGACCAGGCGCACGATCCCTGCGAGGAGCGTGTCCGCGCCGACGCGCTCGGCGCGCATCACCAGGGTACCGGTGCCGTTGAGCGTGCCGCCGATCAGCCGGTCGCCCGGACCTTTCTCGACGGGGATCGGCTCGCCCGTGATCATCGATTCGTCCACCGGGCTCCGCCCCTCGATCACGGCGCCGTCCACCGGGATCTTGCCGCCCGGCAGGACGCGCAGCCGGTCGCCCGGTTGGACGCTCTCGAGAGGGACGTCGGTCTCGGAACCGTCCTGCGCGACGCGCCGCGCCGTCGGAGGGGCCAGGCCGAGCAGGGCGCGGATGGCTCCGCCGGTCCGGCTGCGCGCGCGCAGCTCGATCACCTGGCCGAACAGCACCAGGACGGTGATCGCGGCCGCGATCTCGTAGTAGACCCCGACCTGCCCACCGTGCGTATGGAGCGCCGCGGGGAACAGGGAGGGGAGGAGCGTGGCCACGACACTGTAGCCGTAGGAGACGGCCGTGCCGAGGGCGATGAGAGTGAACATGTTCAGGCTGCGGTTGACGATCGACGCCCAGCCGCGCTCGAAGAACGGCCGGCCGCAGTAGAGGACCACGGGTGTCGCGAGCAGGAGCTGCGCCCACGTCACGGCGCGCCCGTGCGCATCGAGCAGGTCGGCGATTCCCGGCGCCATCCCGGACATGGCGATGACGAGGAGAGGGATCGTGAGGACAGACCCGATCACAAACCGCCGGGTCATGTCCCGCTGCTCGGCGTTGTCGTCGTCGAGCGTGGGGAGCATCGGCTCCAGGGCCATGCCGCAGATCGGGCAGGCGCCGGGACCGTCGCGCACCACTTGAGGATGCATCGGGCAGGTGAACCTGGCGGGCGCCCGGGCCGTGGATCGGTGCGGGGCTGTGCTCGAAGGGGCCGCGGCGTGGATCCCCCGCGCGGGGCCCGCGGCGAATTTTCCAGGGTCGGAGCGGAAAACATCCCGGCAGCCGTCGCAGCAGAAGTAATAGGTCGCGCCGTCGTGCTCGTGCCGGGACGCGGCTCGCGCCGGGTCGACCTCCATCCCGCACACCGGGTCGGTCGTCATCTCCACTTTTCGTAGAGCGCGGTCTGCCGGCTGGTCAGCGGCACCGGACGCCCCTTGATCATCAGATGACGGAGGCGCGCCAGCGGTTGGAGTGGATCCCCGTCGGTCGCGATCAGGTCCGCGTCGAGTCCGGGCTTCAGGCTGCCGACCCTGTCGGCGACACCGTAGATCTCGGCCGGGTTGATCGTGATGGCCCTGATCGCCTGCTCCCACGGCAGCCCGTAAGCCACCGCGAGCCCCGCCTCGTAGGGGAGCATCCGGGCGTTCAGCGTCTCGCCGCTCTGGATGGCGATCACGACGCCGGCCCGGTTGAGGCGGGCGGCGTTGTCGTAGAGGGCGCCGAGTGTTTCGACCCGCTCCGGCTGCACGGTGATCGGACCGACCACGACGGGGATGTGCTTCGCCGCCAGGAGGTCGGCGACCTTGTACGCCTCGGTGCCGTGGCTGATGATGAGCCTCAGCTTGAACTCGTCCGCCAGGCGGACGGCGGTGAGGATGTCGTCCACGCGGTGGGCGCGCGCGAGGATCGGCATCCTGCCCTGAAGGGCCGGCAGGAGGGCCTCCATCTTGAGATCGCGGTCCGGCGGGCCGGGCGGCCCGGCCGCCTTGTCGTCCCCCGCCGCCGGCTTCGATGACCCTTTCGCGTCGTACGCCTTCTTCTTGGCTTCGTACTCATCCCACTTCGCCTGGTAGTTCCTCGCCTTCGTGAAGGCGTCGCGCACGACGGCGGCGACCCCCATGCGCGTGGCCGGGCTCTGCCGGCGCTCCCCGTAGCGCGCCTTGGGCGGCTCGCCGAAGTTCACGATCAGCGCGGCCCCGTCCTTCACGAGCGCCTGGTCGGGTGTCGCCCCGTCCAGGTGGACCACGGCTCCCTCTCCGGCGAACACGTCCCCTTCACCCGGCGCCGTGAAGGCGCCGGTGATGCCGTGCAGGCGCGCGACCGGGATCAATTCGCTCTCGGTGTAGTACGCGTCCAGGGCGCGCAGCTGCGGGGCGACCGGGTCGGTCCCTTCCTCGTCGTCGCGCATCACCTGGACGAGATCGATCTCCGCGAGACCCAGGTGCGTGTGGGACTCGATCAGGCCGGGGAAGATCCACTGCCCCTTCGCGTCGATGACGGTGGCGCGCGCCGGCGGCTTCAGGCCGGCCCCCACCTCGCGGATCCGGCCGTTCTCGACGATGACGGTGCCGTTGTCGACAGGTGCCCCGGCCATCGTGAACACGCGCGCTCCCACAAAGGCGTAGAGACCCGACGCGTTCACCGGATCGGGGCGCGGGACCATGACGGACGGCTCGGGGGCGGAGGGTCCCTTCGGCAGGGGGGGCGGGGCGGGCAGGCCGGCCGGTGTCGGGACGGCGCCGCGGTCGTACACCAGGTCGCCGTCGATGAAGGTCTTGTCGACCAGCGTGTACATGTCGAGGGGGTGGCGGGTGAAGATGGCGATGTCGGCGTCCTTGCCGGTCTCGAGCGAGCCGACCCGGTCGCCGATCCCCAGGGCGGTCGCGGCGTTGATCGTGATCGCCTTGAGGGCGTCCTCCTCGGACAGGCCGTAGCGCGCCGCCACGGCCGCCTCGTTGTAGAGCCTCTGCACGAGGTTCCCGGAGTCCGAGTGGATGCTGACGCGCACCCCCTTCTTCGCGAGCAGGGCCGCGTTGTGCGGGATTCCGTCCCAGGCCTCGACCTTGTACCCCCACCACTGCGCGAAGGTGGCGACCGCGATGTCGCGCTTCTTCAGCTCGTCGGCGATCTTGTATCCCTCGAGACAGTGCTGGAAGGAGGCGATCTTGAAGCCGTATTCGTCCGCGATCTTCAGGAACATCAGGATCTCGTCCTTGCGGTAGGAGTGCACGTGCGCCACGATTCTTCCGTCGAGCAGATCGACGAGCGTGTCCAGCTTGAGATCGCGGTCGGGCGGCGAGCCGCGCTCGTCTTCCTTCTTCGCCCGCCAGGCGTCCCACTTCGCCTTGTAGTTGCGCGCCGCGTTGAACGCCTCGCGGAAGGCGGCCATGTTCCCCATGCGCGTCGAGGGGGATTTCTGCCGATCGCCGTACACGCGCTTCGGGTTCTCGCCCAGGGCCATCTTGAGACCGCGCGGCGCCCCCGCGAAGATCATCCGCGACACGTCCACGCCCGGACGCAGCTTGACCGTCTGCGCCTCGCCGCCGATCAGGTTGGCGCTCCCCGGGAGGATCTGCACGGTGGTCACACCGCCGGCCCGCGCCCGGTCGAACTCGGGGTCCTCCGCCCAGACCGAGTCCAGGGCGCGCACGTACGGTGTGATCGGGTCGGTCGCCTCGTTGCCGTCGCTGTTGGCGTCCACCTCGGGCCACGGGTAGACGCCCATGTGCGAGTGGGTGTCGATGATTCCGGGCATGACGAACCGTCCCGCCGCGTCGATGACGCGGGCGCCGTCGGGAGCGTCGAGCTTCCTGCCGATGGCGGCGATCTTCCCGTCCCGGATCAAGAGGTCGCCGTTCTCGATCGTCCCCTTCGTGACGGTCAGCAGCGTGCCCCCGCGGATCAAGGTGGCTGTCGGCGGTGAAGGTTGCGCCGGCGCCGCGGCCGGACGCCCCTGGACGAAAGAAGCAACGAGCGCCGAAGCCAGCCCCAGAGCGCACACAAGAACTCGCCTGTTCATCGATCGCCTCCACTGTCAGCGAACGCGAATGACCGTACCAGCCGCGGCAGGCGACAGGATCCGGTGCCTCGCAGTCACTGTTTCTGATGAGAAAACGGCCGGGATTGTAACATTGTGATCGTCCCCCCCAGGCTCCGCGTGGCGGGCGGGGCCGCGGTGCGTCGATTTTGAGCCGCGCCATGCGCGCGAACGGGTGGCCAGCGTCCTGCGCGAGCGAATATGAGACGCGCCGCGGCCCCGCCCGCCACGCGCGTCCGGCGGCCGCGCGCCGATGCTACAATCCCGCTCGTGACCGAAGAACCGCGCGGCCTCACACTCGAGCCGGATCGCTGCAGCCGGCACAGCGTCGGCATCCATGCCTCGCCGGCCGAGGTCTACCACGCGCTGACCGATCCGAAGGAGCTGTCGCGCTGGTTCGTCTCGGAGGCGAGTATCGACCTGCGCCCGGGCGGCTCCTATCGCTGGGTGTTCGGGGAGGGGACCGGGGCGGCTGGCTCCGACCCGCTGGTCAGCTCGGGGGAGTTCGTCGACATCATCCCCCAGCAGTTCCTGCGCCTGAGCACGACGGTGGAGGGGACCGAGACCCTCCTCGAGTTCCGCCTCGATCCGTGGCGGGACGGATCGATCCTGACCGTATCGCACTCGGGCTTCCCGGGGGAGGAATCCTGGGACGACGCGTTCCGTTCGGTCGATCAGGGCTGGCAGTCCGAGATCCAGGTGCTCAAGCTGTACATGGAATCGGCGCGCGGTCTCATCACCCGCTCCCGCTTCCACGAGGCGAGACTTCCCGGATCCCCGGAGCAGATCTACGAGGCGTTCACGACGTCGGCGGGCCTGTCCTCCTGGCTCGCCGATCGCGCCGCCGCGGACGCCTCGCTGGGCGGGGAGTTCAGGCTGGACCGCGACGGCGGGCCCCCGATCAAAGGCCGCTTTGTGGTCTGGGACCCCGACCGCTTCCTGGTGCTGACCTGGGAGGCTGAGCGCCCGTCGATGGTGCGTCTCTGGCTGCAGGAAGAGGACGGCGGCGCCTCCACCGTCCTGATCCTGGAGCACCGCCTGTTCGCCACCGACGCCACGAACCTGGCGCCGTTCGACTGGGACGGTGCGATCGACAGGCTCAAATCTCGACGCTGACTCCCGCCCGCACGAACAGGATCTCTCCCCGGATGGTCTCCCGCGGCAGCGCTCTCCGGAAGGCATCGAGGTAGATCTCCACCTGGCGCCGATGACGTTCCGCCGCGGCGGCGGGATCCGGTCCGGGACGCTCCGTCTTGTAGTCGGCCACGACCAGGCGGCCGCGACCGTCCCGGTACACCAGGTCGCACGCCCCGGACCACGTGACCCCGTCCCCGTCCCGGAAGAGGATCGGGACCTCCCGCCCCAGAACGTCGACGCTCTTCAGGCGGGCGGGGAGCGGCGAGCGCAGGAACTCCTCGATGATCCCGTCCGTCTCGGAGAGGACGCGCCGGCGCAGCTCGTCGCGCGCGCGCTCGTCCATCTCCTGCTCGAGGACCCGCCCGACGGCGCCCCGGGCCAGAGTGCGCAGCCGTTCCGCGGTCTCGAAGTCCCAGTGCTGCAGGGCGGCGTGCACGGCGGCCCCCGCGAGACGGGCCGTGTCGCGCGCCTCCAGCGCGGCGGGGCGCGGTCCGGGCGTGGTCCCGACCGCGTCCCGGTCCACGCCGACGGGCCCCCGGGGCTCCGACTCCGCCTCGCGCGCCGGCGAACGGATGGGAGGAGTCGTACGGGCCGCTGCGGCCACGGTCGCGGCGAAGCGCCGCGCCCCCTCCTTCCAGCGTTCGTCGAGCGCGACGCCGGGTCCAGAGGCCGGAGGCTCGCGAGGCGTCATGCGACGGTGCATCACGCGGCCGCCCGCGAGCGGCCCGTCCTGCGGGTAACCCGTCTCCACCGAGTAGCCGAGGGCCGACAGGGCGTCGCGCCAGGGGGCCCGGCGCGCCTCGTTGCTGTTGACCAGGATCAGGCGCTCTCTGGCGCGCGTGCAGGCGACGTAGAAGACCCGCCTCTCCTCCGCCTCCTCGTGCAGTCGCGCGGCGCGCTCGTGCTTCACCCAGGCCAGATTCGTGGTGCCGTCGGGGAGGCGGATTCCCAGGAGGCCGCCGTCCTCGGGCACCCAGGCCACGGCCGTGCCGGACGGCCGGCTGTGCTGCGACTCGCGCCCCAGGTCGGGCACGACCACGACGTCGAATTCCAGCCCCTTCGCCTTGTGAACCGAAAGGATGCGGACGGCATCGACGGTCTCGTCCGCGAGCGGGCTCTCTCCGTCGTCGCGCTGCTCCTGGAACTCGTCCTCGAGCGCCCGCAGCGATTCCTCCAGCGACAACCCCCGGCGGGCGAGGTCCTCGGCGCGGGCGACGAGCTTGCGCAGGTTGGCGATGCGCTGCGGCCCCTCGAACAGCGCGGCATGCAGGACGGGCAGCGGGGTGTCGCTCAGGGCGGCGCGGATGATCGAATCGGGGGACCGTCCCCGCATCGCGGCGCGGAACGATTCGAGAAGACTGAGCACCCGGAACAGCCCCGGGAAGCCGGCGGCGTCGACGTCGCCGGCCGACGCGAGGTCCAGCCGCCCGCCTGCGGACGCGAAGGCCGCCAGTTCGGCGTCCGGGACGCCGCCCAGGGGTCCGCGCAGTACGGCCAGAAGCGCCGCCCGATCGTTCGGATTCGCCGCCGCCCGGAGGAAGGCGACCAGATCGCCGACCTCGGGACGCTCGTAGAACGTCTTGCCCCCTTCCACGACGAACGGCAGACCGGCCCGCCTGAGCGCCTGGGCGTAGAGGTCGACGTTCGTGAGAGCCCGGAACAGGAGCGCCACGTGCTTGCAGAGCAGGGGCCGGCCGGTGGCGTCGGGACGCCCCAGGTTCGCCGCGAGCCAGCCGGCGATGACGTTCCCCTCCGCGGTACGCCTGTCGTCCGCGACGCCCGAGGCGGGGACGGACCAGATCTCGAGGCGCGCCGTCCCGTCCCCGGCGGGGCCGCGCGCCGAGACGATCGGTCGGTAGGCCGGCTGCTCGGCGGTTTCCCTGCGGCCGATCCAGGCGTCGAACAGAGCGTTGATCGGGGAGACGATTTCGTCCGGGCTCCGGAAGGAGTTGTCCAGCGTCAGGATCTCGCCACCGCAGGCCAGGACGTGTTCCACGGCGCGCCGGTAGGCCTCGATGTCGGCGCCGCGGAAACGGTAGATCGACTGCTTCGGATCGCCGACGATGAACAGACGGCCGGGGGCCAGGCGCGTGCGGTAGGCGTCCCCCGTCTCCGTTCCCGCCTCCTCGGACAGGAAGAAGAGGATCTCGTACTGCAGCGGGTCGGTGTCCTGGAACTCGTCGACCAGGATGGCGCGGTGCCGCCCCGCAAGCTCGCGGCGCACGGCGGTGTCACGCGCCAGCAGGTCGCGCGCCAGCCGCAGAAGCGCATCGAACGACGCGAAACCGGCCGCCAGGAGCCGCTCGCGCGCCCGCTGAGCCAAGGGTGCGGCGGCCGAGGCGACTGCGGAGACGCTCTCCTCGTCCACGCGGACCAGAGCGGAGACCAGCTCCATCGCCCGCGCCGCGATCTCCTCGACTTCGTCCGCTTCGCATCCCTCGAGCCTCTTCCCCGCCACCGGCTCCTTTCCGAGATACTCCGCGAGCGTCCACCGTCCCGTCATCCCAGCCATCGACCCGGGACCCGATTCGAGGAACGAACGGAGATAGCGCGCGGAGATCTCCAGGAGAGTCTCCATATTCGGGTTCACGCCGCGGGCGCTGCGCTGGACTCCGGCAATCGCCGCGAGGATCTGTTCGACCTCGGTTCCAAGAACGACACGGGGCGGTGCCGGCCGGAGCGCTCCGGCTTCCGTCGCCTCGGAAGGGAGCCGGAAGGAGGCGAGCGCCTCTGCGACGGAGACGACGCCGTCGAGGGCGCCGGGGAGGAGGAGCGCCCGGCTCCAGATCGCTTCGCGCGGGGCCCGGGGACCAAGCTCCTCGGCGAGAAAGCTCTCCGATTCCACCTTGAACAGGCCCTGGAAGAACGGCCCGTCATCGACCGCGAACGCCGGATCGACTCCGGCCTGGCGCGGGTAGCGGCGCAGGATCTCGGCGCAGAAGGCGTGCAGAGTCGAGACCGACGCGGAATCGAGGTCGACCAGGGCCGCCAGCGCGCGCTCTTCGATGTGCCGCAGCTCCAGCCCCAGGTCACCGGCGAGCCAGGCGTAGGCGCGCCGAGCCTCGGTGTCCGCCGGGAGGCCCGCGGTGTCGGTCCGCGCGCGCGCCAGGCCGCGCAGTTCGTCCAGGGCTCGGGCCAGCTTCTCGCGCAGCTCAGCCGCAGCCTTCTCGGTGAAGGTGATGGCGGCGATCTCGGTCATCGGGACGCCGTGCCCGGCGACCAGGTTGAGGGCCCGCTCCACGAGGAGCGCCGTCTTGCCGGTGCCGGCGCCGGCCACCACGACGAAGTTGCGGTCGAACGCGGTGGCTGCACGACGCCTGGCCGCGCCGTCGGTCAGGACTCCGGGGAGATGGGCCGAGCTCACCCGTCCTCCTCGTTCGCGCCGGTGTCCCTGACCTGGTCCAGCATCGGCCTGAGGCTGCTCTTGCGACCTAGGAGCGCGTAGTCCCGTCCGTCCGGAGCGGATCTCACCCTTGCCACGGTAGGGACGTGCCAGCGCCGGCAGGCGCGGACGTATGCGCACGACTCGCACAACCAGCTGCTTCTGTTGAGGGGGAAGCTGCCGGTCCTCGCAAGATCGAGGAGCGTGCCGAGCGTCTCGGCAAAGCCGTCCCGGTACCTGGTCAGCGTCGACATCTCGAGAGTCACCCGCGCCCGGGTCTCCTCGTCGCCGCGTCCAGGCGGGAACGCCGGCCCCACGCCGAGAACGTCGGCGCGCGCCGGCGGCGCCTCCACCCTGCCGTCGCGCGACAGGCTCTCCAGGAGGAGGAGGTAGAGAGGCAGCTGCAGGCTCATCCCCTTGAGGATTTGCGCCGGGGACACCTGCCGGGCGAGCTTCCCGGAGGTCTTGTAGTCGGACACGATCAGGCCGGCGGCGCCGACGCCCAGGCGGTCGAAGCGGCCGCGGAGATCGAGACCCCTGCCGTCGGCGCCCAGGGAGATCCGGCCGCTCTCCTCTCGCTCCAGGCCGACGAGCCGCGTCCCGTCCTCCAAAAGCGCCGCGAGATCGTCCCGCAGGAACCGATCGAGGGTGTGGAACCAGAGAGTCTCGATGGCGCGCCAGAGCAGGGGATAGCGCGCGGTCATGCGCCCGGCGATATCGCGAGTGTGCCGCGTCCAGGCGGCGCGGGCGAGCCCGGAGGCGCGCCGCGCCGTCTCGTCGGCCGGCTCGTCCGGGAGCGATCCGTCGGTGCGGATGAGTTCCGCGAATACGTCGCGCAGGACAGCGTGAACCCTCGACCCGATCTCGCGCGCCTCGAGCTCGTAGGTCTCGCGCACCTCGTCCAACTCCTCGATGAGGAGGATGTGGCGGAAGAAGTAGTGCTGCGGACAGGCGCCGAGAATCTCCAGGCGCGATGGGGAGAAGCGGGACGCCGGCGGCGCCGCGGACCCGACGAAGGCGTCGAACCTGAGGTCCGCTGGGGTGAACTCCTCCACCACCGCCAGCATGGCGAGGCCGGGCCGGAGAGCGTCGAGGCTCCCGGGTGCGAAGGGGAGGACTCCGCGCGGCAGGGCGTCGAGCAGGACGCGCGGCGAGCGTGCCTGCAGCGCCGCCAGGACGGCGGCGTCCTGAGGCGGCAGCATGCCGAACCGCTGGAGCGCGTCCTGGCCGGCCTCGGCCGGGTGGGTGAGGACGCGACGCGCCCCGGCTTCGAGGCGCCTCATGTCGGGCGAGCCGTCCACGAGGCGGGCGACCTCGCGCAGCGCGAGGCTCGGGATCCTGGCGCGGCCGGTCTCGTCGGCGCGCTGCCACGACACGGTCAACCGCCGCGCGGCGCTTCCGAGGAGGTGCGCCAGGAGAAGACGCTCCTCTTCGAGCGCCGACCCCTTGATCGGCAGCGGCACCTTGAACGCGGCCCGCAGAGCGCGTCGATCCGCGTCGGGCAGGAACGGGTCCTCGGTGCGGCGCGGGGGGAAGAGGTCGGCGTTGAATCCGATCAGGAAGACGCTGTCGAACGACAGGCCGCGAGCCTGCATGGCGTCGAGCACCCGCACGCCGCCATGGTCCGGCAGAGCGGGTGAGCCGGCGCCTCCGAGCGCCCCGATCGGCGCGTCGCTGCGCGCCAGCGCCTGCTCGAAGAACGACAGCGCTGCAGGGCCCGCGTACGGGATGCCGGCGGCGTCCAGCCGCCGCATGTCCCTCAGGACACGGAGGACGACCGCGGCGCCCGGGTCGAGCGCCGCGGCGCCCTCCGGGGCGGCGAAGCCGTCCAGGCAACCGATCAGCAGGGACACCAGAGAGTCGACCCAGTCGGTCCAGCTCGAGGCGCGCGTCAGCGGCCGGCCGGCGCGCTGCAGGTCCTTGACCAGTGAAGCCAGCGCCCCGGCCTGCCGCCTCCGGCCGGCCTTGCGCGCCGCGGCGCGTTCCTTCTCCCCCTCGTCGGCATCAGGTTGGATGTGCGGCCGCCAGTCGTCCACCCAGCGCACGAGATCGCGCGTCCAGGCTGTGAATCCGCCCGCGATGTGCCAGTCGCGGCTGAGACGATCCCAGGCGTGCGCCTCCCGTGCCGGGTCGTGGCTCCCCGGACGCAGAAGCCCGCCGCGGCACAGGTCCATGAGCGGCTGCCGCGGAAAGTCCCGCAGGAGCGCGCGCGCCAGCTGCAGAGCCGCCTGCGCGCGCGCCTCCCGCAGCGCCCCGAGGGAGGCGGTCGTCTCGAACGGCAGCCCGTGGTCCTCGAAGACCGGACGGAGCTCGGCGGCGTACGGCTCGAGCGAGCGGGACAGGACGCCGATGCGGTGCAGGGGCACCCGCTCGTCACGGTGGAGCGCGAGGATCCGCAGGGCCACCTCGCGCAACTCGGCCGCGGCCCCCTGGGCGTGGAAGAACTCGACCCGCTCCCGGCGGTCTCCGGGGAGCGGACCGGGCTCCGCCGCTTCGTCGTAGAGACGGGGAAGCCGGTCCGCCAGCAGGCGATTGCTTCTGGCATCGGCCAGACCCTTGGGCTGGACGGCCAGGAATTCCGGCCAGAATCGGCGCGCCAGATCGTAGGCGCGGGAGGTGGGGTGGTTCGGCACGAGGAAGACGAGGCGCGTCGAGGAGGTCTCGGCGGCGCGCATCAGCTCGAGGTTGACGCCGATCAGATCGTAGGCCCCGTAGTGCACCACCAGGCGGAAGCGCCGGGCGTACTGCCGCACGGCGGGAACGGCGCGCAGGATCGACGCGGCCCGGTCGCAGAGGCCGGCGGCCGGGGAGTCGAGCGCCCGCGCGTAGTCGGCGTAAATCCGCAGCAACTCACGACCGCGATCGGTGAGACCCGCGATCGGTGTAGGCGCTTCGGAAGGCGTTCCGGATTCCCGCAGGTCGTCCAGGGTCGCCAGGATGGAGGAGACACTCCCGGGGCGGGCGCGTGCGTAGGCCGCGAGCGGACCGCCGCGCGCCTCGACGAGGCGGGCGACGAGGGCCGCCCGGACGTCGTCGGACAACGGCTCCTGGACCGCAAGACCGGACGCGGCGAGCGCCTTGTCCGCCAGCAGCTTGTGGTGGAAGAAGTGGACGTTCAAGAGGGACGGAGCGAGGGCCGCGAGACGGAGACGCAGGTCGGAGATCAGCCGCAGTGTGGGGGCGACGACCGCGACCGGCGCGGGCAGGGACGCCCCGGCCTCCCGCTGCGCCTCCAGGAGCAGAGTCGCGAGACGGGTCTCGAGGATCGCGAAGTCATGATGTCCTTCGATGATCGGCATGGACGAAGGCGCTCCCGGGGAGCGTGCCGATCATAGAACGAACGACGGAGGGTGCTCAGTCCTTCTTGTCCGGCTCGGGCTTCGGGTCGAGGGCGTGGTCGACGAGGCTCGACAGGTCGTCGTCGGGAGCCAGGGCGGTCTGATCGCGTTTCATGAACTCGGCGATTTCATCCTGCAGCGACTGGGACTCCACCTTCTTCTTCGAGGCGGTTTTCTTCTTCGCGCGCGGCTTCGGCGCGCTCGCCGGCTCGTCCTCCTCCGGTTCGCGGCGGCGGAACATGTTCGCCTCCTCCGGCGTCATCTCGGGCACGGGAAGGGGCGGCGGCACTTGCGGCGCGACCGACGATTCCAGCGAGGCGGGGGCGGGGAGGAAGGCGTCGAGGAGCGTGCGCTTCTTCGGCGTCCTCACTAGAAGCTCGAACCGCTGGTAGATGTCTTTGGCGTCGGGGGCCATGGGGTTTTCCTAGTTGCTGCCGGGATCTTGCTGGAACATGCGCAGGCTCCGGCGCGCGTTCTCGTTCATCGGATCGAGCTCCAGCGCCCGCCGCCAGGCCTCGACCGCCTTGTCGGCCTGCTTCATCTTGTAGAACGAGTTGCCGAGGTTCGCGTAGGCGACGGAGGAGTCGCCGCTGTTCTGGATCGCCTGGCCGAACATCTGCACGGCGCGGTCGAACTTGCCGGTCGTGTGGTACATGAAGCCGAGGTTGTTGTACACCTCCGCCATCGCGGGGTCGATCCGCAGCGCCTCCTGGAAGGCCTCGGTCGCCTCCTTGTCCTGGCCCATCCTGGACAGCACCAGGCCCAGGTTGTTGTGCGCCTCGGCGTACCCGGGAAGGAGCTCGATGGCGCGGCGGAAGGCCGCGAGCGCCGCGTCGAGGGCGCCGCGGTAATACAGAGCCACGCCCCGGTTGTTGCACTCCTCCGCCGTCTCCCGCTGCTTGCGCGCCAGGTCGGTCTGGTCGCGCTCGAGCTGCGTCTCGACCGCCTTGATGACCGCCCGGTTCCCTTCGTGCAGACCGCGCAGCGCGGAGTGCGTCTTCTCCGACTGGCCCTTCACCAGGAGGAGCTGCTGCGAGATCTGCAGCCCCTCGTCGGCCGCCTTGTCCAGCTTCTTGTCGTGCGAGGCGAGGGTGGTCTCCAGCTTGCGCGAGTTGGCGCTCAGGAGCGACATCTCCTCGAGAAGCCTCTCGGCGACTTTCTGCTGAAGGTCGGTGAGCGCCGTCAGCTGATCCAGGCTCTGCGAGGCCGCGGCCGCCGTGGCGCCCACGCCCCGGCCCTGCTCCTCGAGACGCGTCTGGACGCGCGCCAGGCCTTCCTCGAAGGCGTGGCGCATCTCGGCCAGATAGTCCTGCAGCCCCTGCGCGGTGCGCGCCTCGCTCTCCTGCAGGGTGGTCGCAATGCGACTCTCGAGCTCCTGCTGGGCCGCGCCGAGGCGCCCTTCGATCTCCTGCAAGGAGGCCGCGAGCTTCGCTTCGGTCTCGCGGGGGGCGGCGTGCAGCCCTTCGGCCAGACCCTCCAGGCGCCGCGCCAGCGAGTCGCCGACCTCGGCCACGCTGCTGGAGGTCGCCTGACCGGCCTGCTGGACGAGCTGCTGCATCTCCATCGAAGAGTGCAGCAGACCCTTGCCCACCTCCGTGAAGCGCTTCTCCATGTCGGCGAGGGCCGCGGGGGGGACGCCCGGAGAGGCGGACGGCGGCCCCTGTTCGGCCATCTTCAGCATGGCGCGGCTGGCCATCATGAGATTGCAGTCCCGCACCTCGATGTTGAAGAAGCGACAGTTTTCGTAGATGCACTCGCGATCGACCGGGTTGCCGTTGTCGTCGGTCGGCTTGAGCGCCGACAGCATCGGACAGATCATGAGCCGGCTCCCTCGCTGAAGGTCAGGCTGGTCTCGCCCAGGATTCGTCTCCTGCCGCCCATCAGGTCGGCGGCGACCAGGTCACGGTACACGCGGTGCAGCGAGGCATCGAGCCCGGGCTCGGGGCGCTCCCTGGCGAGCGTCTCCAGGGTGCGGGCCGCGAGGGCGTGATCACCGGCGCGGTCGGCGGCGAAGGCGAGTGCCCTCGTGGCGCCGAGGCGCACGAGATGCTCGGCGGCGCGGGCGTACTCGCCGCCCCGCAGCGCGATGTCGGCGCGCAGGCGGTGGGCCTCCTGCGCGTCCATCTCGGCCTGATGGCGGTCGAGGATCGCCGACGCGTCGCGCACCTCCCCCAGGTCCACGAGGAGGCGCAGCATCGCCTGCAAGTCGGCGCCGCGGCGGGAGCCCTGCTCCATCTGATTCCTGAGCCGCGCCGCGGCGGCCCGCATGAGGGCGACCTGCGCTTCGTGCACGCGCAGGAGGAACTGATTCTTGTCCGGAGCGAGGCGCTGGGCCTCGGCCAGGTATTGACGGGACGCGTCGTCGTCCCCGCGCGCCGCCGACAGCCGCCACAGCCGTACCAGGAGCGCCAGGCGCTCGTTCTGGCTGCCGACCTTCTCCAGCTGGTCGGCGAGGACCTTGACCGCATCACTGTCGCGTGCGGCCGCGGCGTAATGGTCGGCAAGGAGCAGGGCGCAGGCGTGGGCCTCGGGTGCGCGCTCGCGCAGCGCCTCGGCCTCCTCGATGATCTGGGGGCCGAGCCCCGGGTTCAGCCGACCCGCCTGATGCAGGTCCTTGAGAGCCTGGTCGACCAGCATCCGCCGGGACAGGAAGCGCGCCCGCCACAGGTAGGCCTCGCCCATCTTCGGGTCGGATTTCAGGATCGCCTCGATCCCGGCGAGGGCCCTGTCGGCCAGCCCGGGATCGCGGCGGGCCGCCTCGCCGTAGGCCTGGAGCGCCCGGTCGTGTCGTCCGGCGCGCAGGCAGGCGTCGGCGAGCAGCACGGTGATCGGCGCGCTCCCCTTGTTCTGCTTCTGGATCTCCTCCAGACGCGGCAGGAGACGCTCCGCCTCGCCGGGCATCTTCTCGAGGGCCTGCTCGATCGACTTGGCGGCGGCCTGGAACTTGCCCCGCGCCGCGTGGATGGCGCAGGCGGCCAGGTACGGGTCGAGGCAGGGCGGGGTGGTCTCGATCATCTCGTGCAGGCGCTTCAGGATCATCGGGGCCAGCGTCGCGTCGAGGCGGAACGCCTGGAGGTAGCTCGCGGCGCTGCGCGGCTGGAGTTTCAGGAACTGCAGCGCGCGCCCCATCTCGAAGGTGGCGAACGCCTGCTGCGGATCGGCCTTCAATATGCGGTCGAGGTGGCCGGCGAGGACGCTCGCCAGGTCGGGGCGCGCGTCGAGGATGGCCGAGATCACCTGCACCGAGCGTTTGTGGTCCCCCGACTCGGCCAGGATGAGGAGCATGGCCAGACCCGGCTGCGGGTCGGCGGGGAAGGCGTCCTTGAGGCGCTGCAGCTCGGACAGCACCGCGTCGGTGAGCTTCGGATCGGCGGCGCGCGCCGCGCCCAGCGCCTCGACCGCCTCGGGCGCGCGCCCCTCGGACGCCAGGACCTTGCCGAGGGCGAGCGAGGCCAGCGCATGGGAGCCTTCCGCCACCGTGAGCCCTCTGAGTCGATCGATCACGCCCGTCCCGAGGGATCGGTTCCTGCCGTACCCGGCGAAATAGCGCTTCACCGCGGCGTCGGAGTCCCCCTTCTGGCGCAGGGCGTCGCCCATGGCGAGATAGACGCGCGCCGTGGTCTCATCGTCCCGGAGCTTCAGCGTCTCGGCGCCGGCCGACAGGACCCGGTCGTAGCGCCGGGTCAGGAGAAGCGCCTCGATGAAGCCGAGACGCGCGTCGACGTCGCCGGCGGTCGACCCCAGGATCTCCTCGTATTTCGCGATGACGCGGTCCAGGAGCGGGGCGATCGCCTCGCCCCCTTGCGACAATTCCGCGAGGGCCCCCTTGTAGTCGCGGCGATCGAGGGAGAGGGTCGCCAGGAGAACGCACGCCTCCGCCGCCTCGGGACTGTTGCGATCGAAACGCATGAGCGCGCTCTTGATCTCCTCGGTGCGCTCCGGCACCGACTGCAGGAGGTCGCGGAAGATCGCACCCGCGGGCGCGACCTGCCCCGCGAAGAACAGCGCCTCGCCAAGGGCGAAGCGGACTGCGTGGGGAAGGGCGCCCGTGGACTCGAGACCGCGCAGCACCTCGGCGACCCCCGCCGCCTGATCCGTGGCGGTCTCCGCGAGCACCGAGAGATCTCTCAAGTATTCGGCCGCGAGCGCGGGATGGGCCGCGGCCACGTTCCGCAGGTGTCCGAGGGACTCCGGGAAGTGCTTCAGCTCGAGGCAGGCCTCCGCGGCGCCGATGCGGGCGCGCGGTGACTGCGGGTCCTCCTTGAGGATGGAGGCGAAGCGCGCCAGCGCCTCTCCCGACGAGGCCGGTGCCATGAGCACCAGGTGGCGCAGGACGACGATCGCGCGGTCGCGCTCGCCGCTCTTGATGAGAACATCGGCCAGGAGAAGGTGTGCCTCGGCGGAGGACGGGTCGGCGTCGAGGATCTTGATCAGCCGCGGCGACAGGAGGCTCTCCTCCTGCGGCGCCAGCTTGCGAGCCTTGCGCAGGCACTCCACGGCCTCGGTGGTCCGACCGTCCGCCATGTCGACATCGGCCAGGAGATGGAACACCCGTGCGCTCGCCGGCTCGGCCGAGGCGATGACCTCGAGCGGCACTCGGATCGCCGGCAGACCCTTCTCCTCGGCGATCGCCAGGAGGATCTCGACCGCGGCCTGGGGCTGTCCGCGGCGCGCCAGCGCCGAGGCGAGCAGAAGCCGCGCCTTCCCTCCCTTGTCCTTGTCGTCGGCGGCCAGGCTCTCGAGCGCGGGGACCACCTGATTGAGCAGGGCCGAAGCGTCGACGAGAGGGCGCATCGCCTCGATGGCCGCGTCGTTGTCGCCGGCCGCCAGGTGCGCCGTGACCAGGACCCAGCGCAGCCCGGTCTTCTCCCCCTTCTCATGGAGATATTCCTGCACCCTCTCGGCCACCGGCTTCCCGCCGCGCGCGTCGGTCTCGAGGACGACCGAGAACTGCTGCACCGCGTCATCCTCGCGTCCGGCGCGCAGGTGCAGGTCGCCGACGGCGCAGCGCAGCGCGGCGTTCTGGTAATCCCTGGCCAGGAGCGCCTCGAGGCGCTTCAGGACCCGGGGCAGCTCCTCCGGGTTGTTCTTCGCCACCAGCCGGTAGATGGTCGCCGCGGGATCGTACTCGCGCAGCGCCTCGTGGCAGAGCGCCAGGTAGTAGGCCGATTGCAGGGAGGTCTTCGCCATCTTGGCGTCGGGGGCGCCCTTGCGCAGCCCCTCCCATTTGCCTTTGTGGCGCGGCAGGAAGGCGCGGATCTCTTCGGGCCGCATGCGCTCGAGCGCATCGAGCGCGCTCTTGAGATCGTCCTGGCGGATGAAGTGCTCGGCGACGGCGTCGAACAGCGGCGAAACGGTGGCGTGCTTCGCCCGCAGCTCCTCGATCATCTCCGTGGCGCGCTGGTAGGCGCGCGGGTGACGGCGCAGGACGGAGCGCAGGGCCTCGGCCGCATCGCCGCCGCGGTTGGCCAGCACCAGGTAGCGGCACAGGTCGAACAGGACGTCGACGTTCTCCGGGGAGTCGTGGCGGGCCTCCTGGAGGATCTCGATCGCCTTGTCGATCTGCCCCTTGGAGAAGCACTTGAGCGCCCGCGACACGGCGCGGTGCTCGGCGCTCTGGGTGAGGTCCTTGACTAGGTCCTTGAGTCCGTTGAAATCCATCCCGGCCTGCGCCACACAAAAGCACCCGGGCCCACGTGCCCTGTGCCTCTCTGCAATATAGGTTTAGGAGGGGCCAGCGCCACCCCGGACGGGGGGCCGGCCGGCGGGCTCGACGCGAACACGCCCGCCGACCTTGACGCGAGGCCGGCGATCGTCAATGATCCGCGCCCGGCGGGCGTTTCTGACGCCGCGGCGGTGGCCGATCCACGAGGAGAGCATGCGCGCAACCGACTTCATGACACGAGACGTGGCGACGGTGACCCCCGAAACCCTGATCGAGGATCTGTGCGACCTGTTCCGCGAGCGCCGCATCACCGGGGCGCCCGTCGTGGATCAAGGAGGACGACTCGTCGGCATCGTCTCGAAGGACGACGTCCTTTTCCGAGGACGGGGTGTCGTGACGGAGGCGCGTCAAACCCCTGACATCCGCTCCCTGTTCAGCTCCGGGTTCGTCGGCTTCGACCAGGGGAGGAACGGGCCGGCGACCGTCGGCCAAATCATGACGCGCGACGTGCTGAGCGCTCCGGAGGAATCCACGGTCGACGATCTCTGCCGTCTCATGTGGGAGCATCGAATTCACCGGGTCCCGATCGTCCGCGGATCCCTCCTCGTGGGAATCGTGAGCGCCCTCGACGTATGCAGAGCGGTGATGAGCGGAGCTCTCGCCGCGCCCTGATCAGAGTGCTGAATCTGGACAGGCGTGTTCAGATCTCTTCCCAACCTCTAACCCTCTGAGCCTCCAACCCTAACGGCAGCGAGTGCGCGGGTCGTCCCGATCCGCGTCGCCGCCCTGGACATTCGCGCCTTTTTGAACACGCCTATGCGTGTTCCAGGCGCGCACTCCAAAAGCCTTGTCCATCAAGCGGTTCACGCGATGAGTTACCGAATCGTGCCTGGCAGGGAGGTTGCTCTCTGGTGAAGCGCCGATGGCTCTAGGCCTACGGCGGGGCACACGGTCTCGAGGGGTCAACATGCATCCGACGCGTGGAACGGTGAACGGGCTGAGACAAGTGCTGGCGGGTTGCGCCATCCTGGCCCTGCTCTTCCTCGCGGCTCCGGCCGCGCAGAGCGGACAGGGCGGCGCCAAGCTGTCGCGCGACGTGGAGGAGAAGATCCACGCGGCGCGCGCCGACGATCTGCTCTCCGTGATCGTGCAGACGGTGGGCGAGCCGAGCGCCGCGCACTTCTCCCGCCTGCACGGCCGGGGTGGCGCGGTGAAGGCGCGTCACGAGGCCCTGCGCGGCTACTCGGCCAGAGTCCCGGCGTCGCAGCTGGAGGCGCTCGCCGACGACCCCGAGGTCGCCCACATCTCTTTCGACTCGCCGGTCAAGGCGCATCTCGACGTCGCGTACAAGGTGGTCAAGGCGGACCAGGCGTTCGTCAACTCCGGCGGTCTCGACGGCCGGGGTGTCGGCGTGGCGGTGATCGACACCGGCGTCGCGCTGCACCGTGACCTGATGCGGGCCAAGGCGTCCCAGGTCATGGAGGTCGAGGTGGTGGGGCACGAGGCGGGCCTGGCCGACTACTACGGTCACGGAACGCACGTCGCCGGCATCATCGCCGGCAACGGCTCCGCCTCGAGCGACAAGCTGTCGTTCCGCACCTTCAAGGGGTTTGCGCCGGGGGCCCAGATCATCTCCCTCCGGGCGCTGTACCCGGACGGTACGGGGTACACCTCCGACATCCTGACGGCGATCGACTGGGCCATCCGGTTCCAGGCGCAGTTCAACATCCGCGTCCTGAACCTGTCGCTCGGGCACCCGGTGTACGAGTCGTACCGGACCGATCCGCTCTGCCTGGCGATCCGCAAGGCGTACGACAGCGGCATCCTGGTGATCGTCGCGGCCGGCAACGACGGCGGAGTCGGCAGCGGCTTCGGGACGATCACGACCCCCGGCAACGAGCCGACCGCGATCACCGTGGGCGCCATGGACGACGGCAACACGGTCACGACGACCGACGACGTCCTGGCCTGGTATTCGTCGAAGGGGCCGACGCTCGTCGACTATGTGGTCAAGCCGGATGTCGTCGCTCCGGGGACGGCCATCGTGTCGCTGCGGGACAACGGCTCCTACCTGGACACCAGCTATCACCAGCTGACGCTGAAGATCGGCGACTACAAGACCGACCCCTCGAACTCCCAGCGGGACGGCGACTACTACGAGCTGTCGGGGACCTCGATGGCCGCGCCGATGGTGTCGGCGACCGC
>Ga0137397_10000707_pt1 | contig 23079 bp, 11 predicted proteins | sample czorhiz116metaG_FD_106658 | JGI IMG/M metagenome (GOLD analysis project Ga0137397, IMG submission 106658) | Vadose zone soil microbial communities from Angelo Coast Range Reserve, California, USA - czorhiz1.16 metaG | ecosystem: Environmental > Terrestrial > Soil > Vadose zone | place: USA... | reverse complement strand
GCACGGGCTGCTGGACACGCTCCCGGGGCGGCTGACGGTCGGCATCCTGATCCTGCAGGACCTGAGCGTCGTGCCGATGATGATCCTCCTGCCGATCGGCGGCGGCTCGGCGGCCGGCGTGGCGCTCGCGCTCGCCGGCGCCGTGGGGCGCGCCGCCCTGCTGCTCGGATTGACGTTCCTCCTGATGCAGTACGTCATGCCCCGCCTGCTTCAAGTGATCGCCTCCGCGCGCAGCCCCGAGCTCCTGCTCCTGTCGACGCTGACGACCTGTTTCGGGATGGCATGGCTCAGCCACCTGATGGGGGTGTCGTACGCCCTCGGCGCGTTCCTGGCCGGTCTCATCCTGGGCGGCAGCGAGTACGCGCAGCAGATGACCGCCGACCTCGCGCCGTTCCGCGAGGTGCTGTCGGGGATCTTCTTCGTCGCCATGGGGATGCTGCTCAACCCCGCCTTCGCCTTCGAAAACTGGGTCCCGGTCACGGTGGTGCTGGCGATCATCCTGGTGGGCAAGACGGCGATCACGACGGCGGCGGTAGCCGGCTTCGGCTACCCGCTGCCGGTGGCGTTGCAGGTCGGGATCAACCTGGCGCAGATCGGGGAGTTCTCCTTCCTGATAGCGCTGCTCGGCCTGCAGAACGGTCTGATCACCCAGGACTTCTACCAGGTCGCCATCGCCGCCTCGGTCGTCTCGATGATCGTGGCGCCGGTCGCGACGCGGCTGTCCTCGTCGATCGCCTCCGCCGCGGCGCGCGCCACTGATGGTCTCGTGCTGCCGTGGGCCCGCGTGACACGCGCCGTCGAGCCGGAGCCCGAGCCGATCGCCCCGGATGAAGGGCACATCGTCATCCTCGGTTACGGCACGGTGGGGCGGACTCTCGGGGAGGTCCTGGTGACCCACAAGATTCCGTTCGTCGCGCTCGAGATCGACCCGATCCTGGTGGGCCAGGCGCGGCGCGCCGGCCACCCGGTGCGCTACGGCGACGCGGGCAGCGAGGAGATGCTGCGCCGCGCCGGCCTCCCCCGCGCCCGCACGCTGGTCGTCACCCTCCCCGACCACATCCTCGAGCGCGCTGTCATCCGGACGGCCCGCCGTCTCAACCCCGACATCCACATCCTGGCGCGCGGCCGCCGCGGCGCCGAGGACGAGGAGCTGTACCGCGACGGGGCCGACGAGGTCGTGCACGAGGCGTTCGAGGTCGGAATCGAGTTCCTGGCCCGCATCCTGCGCCGTCTGAATATTCCGAAGCAGGCGATCGAGCGCCAGCTCGGCCGCCTGCGCGGCGGGCGCTACGAGATCTTCCGGCGGGAGGACTTCACGCCGATGCCGCTGGGAGACGTGCGCAGGAGCTTCGACGCGCTGCGCGTCGAGTTCCTGGAGATCCCGCCCGGCTCGCCGCTCGTCGGCAAGAGCCTGCGCGACGCCGGCGTGCGCGAGGCCACCGGGGCGCTCATCCTGGCGGTCGTCCGCGAGGGGCGTGTCATCGCCTCGCCCGAGGCCTGGTTCGTCCTGCAGGAGAAGGACACTATCCTGGTCTCCGGAGCGGGCGAGCAGGTGGCGGAGGTCGAAAGCCTGGTCAGTCCAGACCCGCGTGGAGCGGGAGCGCCCACCACTGGCGCGTAGGCTCCCAATCGCGTCCGCACTCCTCCGAAAGCCCCCCAGCGACGGCCTCGATCGGAACCTGCAAGGAGTCAGAAGGGGTCAGAAGTGCGCTTGACAGTCAGAATCACAGAGCGTATATGAATAGCATATTAATCAGGTTGTCCCTAACTCAGTCACGCCCCTCCGCCGGATCGCAAGAATCGAGCCGGGTCGCAGTGGGGGATCTTATTCGCCCACGTAGGACTCAGCTCAGGGGTCGAATTTGTCCTCTCTCGTTATTGGCTTCCGCGCTCGTTCCGGTGAAATGGGGAGTCTTTTATTCCGCGGCAACTATCCTCGCGGCTCACTCAGGGAATAGCCGTGATCGCACCTTCGAGGACAAAGTGCACCCTGGGCACCCTCGTCCTGGGTCTGTCCCTGATCCTGGCCGGACCGGTCCTATTAGTATGGTCCTCAAGGATCCAGCCCTTCGCCTCGGCGGGTGACAACTCGCCCGACGTGGGATTGGATCAGGTCGAGGCCCGCAAGATAGCCAACCTTGGACTGCCGCATGCCACGCTGAGACCCGAGGGGCTCTCCCCCTTCGGACAGGCCTTCAAGAACGGGCCCGCACGTGTTCCGGGTGACGCCGCGGGGTTTTTGCGACTGAACCTCGGCGACCTCGATCCGAAGAATCCCGCGGCTCTTCTGTCCGTCCTGCCGGGCGGCCTCCGGTTGGCGAAACCCGAGGTCGTGGACCTGGGCGCGAAAGGAAACCTGGCGCCCGGCTTGAACCACCTGATGCTGAGGCAGGACACCATCGCAGTCAAGTCGCTGGACGCCGTCCTCGAGGGCATCCGCGAATCGGCGCGCATCGTCGGCTACGGCCCGAACTCCACTCTGTTGGTCTACCTGGAGGCCAACCAGATCGGCCACCTGCGCCAGAACCCGGACGTTGGCTTTTTCTACGCCGTGCCTCCGGGAGACAAGATCTCGCTCGATACCGGTCGACGGCCGCTCATCGAGAGGGCCCGCGCGACCGATCCAAACCTGCTGCTCGAGGTGGCCCTGGTGCCGGGATGCAAGTTTCCCGACGTGCGGCAGGCGATCGCCCGTGTTCCGGGCGTCGTGGATGTCTCCGACTATGGCCCGGCGGAGTCGGCGCTTCTGGTGCGGGCGGACTACAAGTGCCTCGGGAGGCTGGCGCGGATCCGCGAGGTCCTCAACATCCAGGAAAGCCTGGAAATGATGGACACGAACGCCAAAAACGCGCCGACACTCCAGACCGGATCGCTGCAGGAATCGAACGGCTCCCGCCCGTTCGACGATCTCGGCGTGGACGGTGGCGGGGTCGACACGAACGGCGATGGCCAGAGGATTAACAACGGCAGCGATACGGTCCCGCCGCAGCTCGTCGGTGTCATCGACAACGGGATCAGCGCCGACACGCCGAGCTTCTCTCAGACGGCGACGCAGGTTACCGACCTGACGCATCCGTTCGGCCCGGCGCACCGCAAGGTCCACTCGATCATTCCGGTGCGAGACAACGGCAGCGACTGTGACTCGATCTTGAGCGGCGGAGGCAGCCACGGAAACATTGTCGCCAGCGTCATCGCCGCCAACCCGAGCCAGGTCGGGGCGTTCTTGACCAAGATCCATAGAAAGGACGCGGACACGTCCTCTGCGCGCAACGCCAATCTGGACGGCGTGGCGCGCGGGGCGCGCATCATCGTGTCGGACATCGCCGACAGCGGCCGCTGCACTTTCAATTCATTGGTTGAGCGCGGCGGCAACGTCGATCCCGGCAGCCTGGCGACCCGCTTGGCGGAGCTTATCTGCCCCAAGACTGGCGGCACCGGCGCCTGCGCCGGGATCACCGGCGGCGGCGCCGACGTGCACCTGGCTGTGACGCCGTTCGGCGCCCCGGACAACTTCTCGACTGTCCAGTTCCAGCGGAACGACGGCACCTACCCCCAGCAGTCGGCCGACATCGACACCTTCCTGTACAACAACCGCGACTTCCTTGTGTTCGGGCCGGCCGGCAACAGCGGCGCGCTGATCGAGGCAACTCGGCCCGAATTCTGGAGACCCCGGGTCATCCCAGATTTTTTCAATGGCACGAACACGGACGACTGCCCGGTGCCCTGTCCCTCCACTTTCATTCCCAGGCCGATCCAGATCCCGCCCCCCTCGACGGCCAAGAACATCGTCACAGTGGGGGCCACCCGTTCCGACGAGATGACCTTGCAACCCTTCGCCGAATCCGACAACCTGGCGAACATGGCGACCTTCTCGTCCCGCGGCCCGGCCACACCGGAGTCCCTGAGGATGGCCCCGATCATCGTCGCCCCCGGCAGCGACCTGATCCCGGGGTTCGAGGCCGCCTCGATGGCCGCCTTCAGGAGCCGCGACAACGACAACGTGGGCCCGGTGGACGCCGAGCTCGACGAGGGGAACTTCGGGACCTCTTTCGCCGCCGCCGCGGTCACCGGCGCCGCGGCCCTCGTCCGCGACTACTTCGCACAGGGCCTGTACCCCAGCGGCGAGCGCCTCGCCGTCAACCGTGTCCCGAACGTCTCGGGGGCACTGGTGAAGGCCGCCCTCGTGGCCTCGGCGAGGTTCACGACGAACATCCGCAGGCCGGGCGAGACCGAGAAATCCGAGTCGGACAGGACTCTGCGCCGGACGCGCTCCTTCGACGTCGGTACCATCAATGGCATCCCGATCGGAATCATGGGGAACAGCGAGCAGGGGTACGGCCGCGTGGTCCTGACGAACGTCCTGCCCCTGCCGAACTGGTCGGACAGCTTCCGTCTCGGCGGTGTCGGCAAGACCGGCAACCGCTGGACGGCCGGCAACACCCCGCCGGGGCCGGCGCACTGGGAACACCCGGCGCAGGGTCTTCTGGTCTGGGACGACATCGCTACGGCCGAGCCTGCCATCGACAACCTGCGTACATCCCAGGTGCACACTTTCCGGGTGGCCAGCCCGGTGACGGTCGGCGCGCCCGGCGCGGGCCTGGCCGCAGGCCGGGGGCAGGTGCGCGTCGCTCTCGCCTGGACCGATCCCCCCTCCGCCCCCGGCTCGGGCGGATCTCTGGTGAACGACCTCGATCTCGTCCTCGAGGGACCGGGCCCGGACAACTGTCTGTTCGCCGGTGACACCCGCCCGGACGGTGCCGTCTGTGGCGTCGGCACGGATGCCGATAACCGCTTCTATGACGGGAACAATTATCCCGGCACGCAGAACCCCTTCCGCGACCAATGGTCCAAGGTGAGGGTGGTCGGACAGGCTGAAGTCCACGACAGGCGGAATCCACAGGAGGGGATCCACCTGAGTTTCGACCCGAACAATGACACCAGCGCAGCCGACTCTCCAATTTTCGTGGGCACCTGGCGCGTCACCGTCAAAAGGGGACAGGGCGGAGCGACCCCGGGCTCGATCACGATCACCGGACCGAACGAGGATGCCAACGGCAACCGCCGCCTGGACGCAGGCGAAGACGGCAACGGGAACGGTCTCCTGGACCTGGGCGGGCAGACTTATGCCCTCGTGGTTGCCGGGCCGGTGTATTTGGCCGAAGCCGCTCCGTCACGGGGCCCGTCGCTGTTCCCGCAGAGCTCTATTTCGCTGGATAGGGTCATGTACGCGTGTGATGGCGCCGCGGTTGCGGCCATCCTCGACACGACCGGAGCCGGCGCCGGCCGATCAAGCGGCTCCACCACCTTCTCCGTGCGGAACGCCGCCGGCGCTATCGTGGACACCGAGAGCGGCATCGCCTTCGCCTCCGCCGCGACCCCGGGATCGAGCACATCGTCGGAGGTGCCGGTGCGCCTGCTCCAGTCCCCCGTCCCGGGCAATGGCATCCTCGAGGCCGACACCGGAATGACGGTCGTCGCCACCTACGCTCCGGCCGGTCAGCCGGCAGTCACGGCCTCGGCCCGAGTCGAATGCTCACCCGATTTCGTGCCCGGCTTCTTCGCCATTCTGGGGAACAACGTCATCGGTCCGCAGACTTCCGTCGCCGGCGGCTGCGACAACGACGAGTACCTCGACGCCGGTGAAGTCCTGACCTACGGAATCGCTTTGAGCAACCGTGGGCGGAGCAGCATGCTCGACTCCTCGTCGGATGACTACCCCGGCGTCGTCGCCACGCTGACACCCTCCGGGCCTGGTGCACAGGCTATCCAGGTCCTCGACTCACCTCTGAACCTCGGTCGTGTGCCGGAGGGCGCCGTGCAGGGAGCCTACTTCCATGTCGTCGTCAACCAGACGGCCGCCAACGGGCTAAGCATTGCCAATCGCCAGGTCACCATGACGCTGACGCTGGATTCCCTGAACAAGGGGCGGCGGATCGACCGGCAGTCCTACGCGTTCACGAACGTCATAAACGCTGACCGCGACACGCGGCGCTACTCCACCGATTTTCCGGCCGGCGGCCGCCAGGTGCGCGACCTGAACCGCAACCTGATCATCGATCGTCCCGACATCATCGACCCGGTCAGGCTTTTTGTCCTGCCGGACGAGGACGTCACGTTCTCGAGCATGTTCGTGCTCGGCGCGGACAACCCCTCCACACTGACGGTCGCGGCGGAGATGGTCAGCAACACTCTCGGCGAGGATCTGAACAACAACGGCCTCCTGGACGCGAACGAGCGGGACATCATCCCCAACGGCCTCCTGGACCGCGGCATCCTGTTCTCGGTGACAGGGCCGTCGAGCGGCGACAAGGTTCCCTGGAACTTCGACAGCACCAACGGCGGCTGGGTGCCGATCAGACACCCACAGAGCAATGCGGGGTCAATCTCCGCCAACCCGATGTGGGAGTGGAAGACGAACGGCCTGTGCGGCTTCCAAACTTCGGGGGGTGGGCTGAATCATTACGGCATCTGGCACACGGGCGACGGCGACCCGAGCACGCCCTCCGGCGGCGCCACCGCCTGTGACAACTACAACGTTCCGAACGACCCGAACACCGAGAATCGTGTCGAGCTGGTCATGGACGTGCTGCACTCCCCAATCATCGCGAAGGTCAACCAACTCCCGGACGCACGCGGCTTCGGATACGGCGTCGAGTTTCAGCGCCTGGCCATGAACATCAACGATGAGGTGACGGGTAGCTATTATGCCCAGTTAGGCATCACCATCGACAACAACCTGGATGAGGACAGCACCATCAGCCTCCTGGGCCAGGAGCTGGACATTTATTACGCACTCCAAGGCGGCTGGCCAACCAGCATGTTCGCCTTCTCGTGGTACTACGGGATTGGCCCGGACACTATCTTCCCGTACCAGAGGACGTTCGGCCCGTTCAGCGACGCCAACGGCGGCACGCCCTTCGACGGCGGCAGCGAGACCGGATTCTCCGGCTACATTTCTGTCCCGGGCCGCACCTCTCCCATCCCGACGGCGCACCCGGACTACCTGAAGTTCCCGCAGGCGGCCTCTACCGTTCCGGGCGTCTGCAGCGGCGGCACGAACCCCGGAGGTCTGTGCGAGACGAGCGCGAACTGCACCGGCAACGGTACCTGTACGCTGGAAGGAATCAATAACCCCGGGCCGGTGCGGAATTTCGAGGCGACTTTGGTCGGTTACGAAGGAGGGTTTCAGGTCGAGACCCTGCTCGGCAGAGCGGCCCCCGAGACCCTGATCGGTTTCGAAGCGGGCGTCAATCCCGGCCCGAGCGTGGGCAACCGCTGGGCGATCGCCTTGGGATTCTCCAGCAACGAGTCGGCGGCTCTCCTCACCGACTACGGATTCGGTGTGGACGACGTGGTTTTCGAGTGGGATGAGTTCCACCCCCTGGACGAGTCCTCCTTCAACCCGGCGCACATGCCTGCCTGCAGCCGGTTCGGCACGCCGGGGAATCCCGCGGGCGGACAGTGCGCCACGATCGCCGTGGATCGCACGAACCTGTACGAGTGCGAAGAGTCGGTCCAGATCAGCGTGGTGGATCCGAAGCTGCCCGGGGGCACGCCGAGCGTCCAGGTGATGATCGTAACCGAGAGCGACGCCGATCTGTTCTCCACCGCGCGATTCACCGTCCTCAAGCCGAACGCCAAGCGCTACACCCTGCCTGCCGTGTCTGGACAACCGGGGCTGTTCCGGAGCAACGTAGTCTTCTCGGGCACCTCGAACACGCCCGACAATGTCTTCGTCGTTCCGGGCAACGACAGACAGTTCATCGTCTACTACCTCGACCCGAACTGCGACGGCGATCATGACGGTCAGGCGGGCGAGTCCCAGTTCGACAACCTCGACGGTGATGGGGTCAACACTGCGGTCGACGACTGTCCCCTCATCTACAACCCGCTGCAGGAGGACGGGGATGGCGACGGCATCGGCAATCTATGCGACAACTGTGTGAACGTCGCCAACCCCGGCCAGGAAGACGCCAACGCGGACGGTGTCGGCGATGCCTGCGAGCTCGACGACGTGGATGGCGACGGCGTGGACAACGCCTCCGACAACTGCCCCGACCTGTATAACGCCAGCCAGGAGGGCCACTGCATCGGTGGGATACTCGGCCCCTGTCTCCTCGACACCGATTGCGGCGGCGGCACCTGCGACCTGACCCGGGGCTTCGAGTGCTTCGGCCTGGACGACCTGGACGCCGACGGAATTTTCGACATCAGCGACAACTGCGTGCTGACGGCCAACGGCGACCAGAAGGACCGGGACGGTGACCACCTGGGCAATGCCTGCGACGGAGACTGTCTGGGGGTCGCCCTCGTCCGCCTGTGCGGCAACGCGCCTCTGATCTCCTGTACCAGCAGCACCGACTGCCCGGCGGGCGGAATCTGCCAGACGGCGGTGCACCACAGCCCGTCGCAGGACTGCTCGGTGGTTGACGACGACGCCGACGCCGACGGGATAGAGGATGCCCTCGACGACTGCCCCGACGTCTACAACCCGACGATCATTCCGGGCACGAAGCGGCAGCTCGACAGCGACCGCGACGGTCTGGGCGACGCCTGCGACTCGGCCGGCTCGTTGGACGACGATTTCGACGGCGTGCCGGATGATCTCGTTGCCTTTTCGGGCATCGTCTCCTGCCAGCAGCTTCCGCTCGCGAAATTTTCCATCCTGCAGGCCAGTTACCAGGACATCGATGGTGATCACGACGCCTTCCCTGACACCGGAGAGACTGGGCTGGTGACGGTCCGCATCCAGAACACCGGTCAGGCCCTGACTGGAGCAAGCTTCACACTGCATTCGGCGGACCCTAACGTGGCCTGCATCACCTTCCCGAGGGTCGTGGTCGGGTCGGTGCCCGCAGCGGCGACCGTGGAGGTGGGAAGCCTGACGCCGCTCGTGGCCGGATCGAGCTTCACATTCCAAACGAGCGACACCATGCAGAGCACGCAGTCGAGCACGGCCCATATCAACCTCTGCGTCACGGCGAACTCCAACGAGGTCCTGGGAGGTACCGCCTGTTTCAGTCTCCCTGCCGACCTGGACATTCCGGTCGGAGGGCGGACCTTCATAGCCGGCCCGGACGGCATCCCTGGAACTGGCGACGACGGCACGCTGCGCGAGACTTTCGATTCGGACCGCGACGGCGACGGCGTGTTCTCGACCGCTGACACGTTTCGTCTCTTGGATGCCGGCACCGGCGTGATCGGCCACGGCTCCTATATGCATGGCAGCGCGACCGGCGTCGGCACAAACGTCCTGACCGGCAAGGCCTGCGGCGGATTCACCACGCCGGCCGAAGGGAATCCGACCTGCATCCTCGATCCGGACTTCCCGATGGACTGGCATTTCCACTGCCCGCCGACGGCCATGAACTGCCCGAACACGGAAAGTGGAGGCTTCGGAGGCACCGCCCAGACGGGATGCGTCGGCGGCTGCTCGTACGACACCCCGGCCGACGGACAGAAGGCGTTCTCGCCTCCCAACTCGTTGCACATGGGGGCGCACTTCGACAACAACTCGTTCGCCGTCGGCGATACGACGCACTTGCGCACCTTGCAGGCGCTCGTCTCGAATCCGATCAACCTGGCCCTGATCCCGCGTGACGGGAACGACTTCAAGCTGTCCTTTTGGCACATCGTCGCCCTGGCGACCGGCGGAACATTGCTGGACGTGTGCCTCGACTGCGCCCAGGTCCAGGTGCAGACCGACCTCGACCCCAGTCCAGCCAGGGACGACTGGGGCTCCTGGGACACGCTCGTGCCGTTCCAGAACGTCTACGAAAACACCGTCCCGGCCTGGAGCGTGTTCGGCGCCAACTACTGTGAGTTGACTCCGACCGACACGGGCACAGCGCCACCCGCCCCGCGCGGGGTGCACGAGACGATGTGCTTCAGCTCGAAAGCCTGGTCGCAGTGCGGAAGCGTCGCCGGCACAACAGCGGACCAGACCTTCACGTGCTCAGGCGGCGTCGTCGAGCCCTCGGGGAAGGGCGTCTGGGTCCAATCGAAGTTCAACCTGGACGGCTTCCTCGGTCAGAGGATACGAATCCGCTGGATTGCCGCCAGCTGGGGGAAAGACTGCTCCTCGTACTTTGAATGCGGAACCAGCGCCCCTGGCGTCGCTGGCTGGTGGCTCGACAACATCGACATCACCGGCGTCGTCACGTCGCAAGTGGCGCCAGTTCCAGATCTGAAGGCTGCGCCACCAACAGTCTGCCCAGCCACCACGGCCGATGACTGCAACGAGAGCGCCGCCGGCACTGACAAAGGCACTTTGCCGCAGATCAAGACGACCGATCTCAACAACAACGTGTTCGGAGCGAGCCTGGTGCCGGTTGCAGGCCAGTCGATCCTCGTCTCGGCAGTCGACTCGAGCCTGCCGGGTGGCTGCGCCGACGGCGGGGCGCAATTCGAGTTCGGCAAGAACGGTGTCGTGGTGCAGGAATGGAGCGGCAAGGCGTCCTTCCTGGACACTCCGACGGAGTACAGCCCCACGTACTCGGTCAGGGTCCGCTGCAGCTCGGACACCAGCTGCACCAGTCTCACCCCAAAAACGATCAAGCTGGCGATCTACGCCGGAGCCAACGCCGAATCGGACGGTGACATTGTCTTCGGGACGCAAGCGAACTCCTACGACCGCAACGCGGGCGTCCTGTATGACAGGGCGGCCCGGACGACAACTCTGAATCTGGTGTCTCCGGCCGGGTTCGGTCCGGTGGATGTCTACAAGGGGACCATCACGTCGATGGGTCTCGGCAACGGATTCGTGGCGCCCGGCCCCCCTTCGGGCTGGCAGCACGTTGCCACCACCTGCTTCCGCAACAACCTGTCCGTGGTCGCCACGAACGCCACGACCGGCGCTCTCAACCAGATCGACGACCAGGACCCGACCCACGGTGCCGCGACGTTCTACGTGGCGAACGCGGCGACGGCAGGTGATGTCAACGGGGCCCTTGGGTGCGTCAACCCCGGCAGGTGCATTTTCGGTTCGACGCCGAGCGCGCCATGCGCCACGAACGCCAATTGCGGCGCAGGCGGTACCTGCCTGAACCTCGGTCAAGCTGGGGTTGGACCGCTTCAGAACAACCCGCTCACCACGGGCTTCGGTTGCCCGACCGCCAACGCTTCACCATACAGGATAAACAGCTCGGCGGCGCCAGGATCGGCGACCTCCTGCCAGCCTTGACGGGATGATTCGGCAGGGAAGGCCGGCTCCGCGCTTCCGGAGCCGGCCCGACAATCAGGTGCCAGGAAGAAGGACCTATCTAACTGTGAAGTTGCCGCCGAGGATCGTGCGGACAGCGGAGCCGCCTCCCGAGCAGAGGACGTCGATCTCCAGCACGTCATCCGACCCGCCGCTGCCGTTGTCCGTGACCGTGAAATTGATGGGACACCCGATGAAGAGATCCGGCAAGCGATTGTCAAAGATGACAATCCCGCCCGCGTGTGCCACGTTTCCCGCCACCTCCAGCTTGGTCAGCCGGATCACCTGGGTCCAGCCCGCGAGGTCCGGAACGACGGGCGTCGGCGGCACGAGGTCCAGGAGGTAGACCAGCGGCCAGACCGACATGCTGCCTCTCACGACGCCATTCTCGTCCGTGGCGGCATTGATCGTCACCTGATCGATGGCTGCCGGCGGATCGAGGGTGAAGACCGCATGCCCACGCACCTCGTGCACCGGTTGCCCGGCCATGGTCTGACTGGACACCACGAGGAGCGCGCCGAGGACTGCCGACAGGGCCCGTACAGCTCTCTTCATTCCTGCAGACATACCCACCTCCCTGACTGTTGATGATCCATAATTAAGGATCGAGTTGACTGCCTACCGGTCCACCATCCATTCGCGGAGACTCTGAAGCAGGGTGCTTCCCCGCCTTCCACCTCCTCTCTGGAGGACCACTCCGCTTTCATGGAGATCAATGCCCGCGGCGGGCGCAACCGAACGGCCGATGTGGGATAATTCCGACAATATTGGCAAGCGGCGAAAACAGAGAAGAAGGTAGGCAATTCGCTCAGCGGGCGAGTGCACGGAACGATTGGGGGTTCCTCCTGGCCCCGGCACCCGTGCCGCTTACGGCTTGAAATGGCCGCTCGAGACGACGTCGAAAGCACTGCCTCGCTGCTCGCCAAGGTGCGCGAGGGGGACGAGGAGGCGCGCGCGCGGCTGGTCGTCCGCTACCGGACCCTCCTGCGGCGCTGGGCGCACGGCCGCGTCCCCCCGCGTGCCCGCGCCCTGATCGACACCGAGGATGTCGTGCAGGTGACTCTCCTCCGGGCTCTGGACAGGGTGGGGGGATTCGAGCCGCGACGCGAGGGGGCGTTCCTGGCCTACCTGCGCACGATTCTCCTGAACGAGATCCGCGCAACGCTGCGGCGCGTCGATCGTGGACCGGAGATGGAGCCCCTGCCGGCCGGGCTCGAAGACAGGCATCCCTCGCCACTCGCCGAGGCGATCGGGACGGAGGCGATCGATTCCTACGAGGCGGCCCTGGCGACCCTGACGGAGGAACAGCAGCAGGCCGTGGTGCTGCGGGTCGAGATGGGCTTCACCTACCAGCAGGTGGCCGAGGCGATGGGCAGCCCTTCGATGGATGCAGCCCGGATGCTCGTGGCGCGGGCCCTGGCCCGCCTCTCGGAGAAGATGGTTGAGCACGCAAGATGACGAAGCGCTGCTCCGCCTCGCCTCGGCGGTTGGCGATGGGGCTGCCGTCGACTGGGAGCGCGAAAGCGCGACTCACGCCGCCCTGCAGCCTCAGTTGCACCAGCTGCGCGTCCTGGAGGCCATGATGGCGATGCGCTCCGGAACGGCGCACGATCCTCCGAACGCCGACCTCCCTGGCGCCCGTTCGTCCAATGACACAGGAACAGTCCACCCCGGGCTCACGCCCGGGCGGATCTTGGGTGAGCGTTATCAGATCCGTGCCTTCCTCGGCGAGGGCGGGATGGGAGAAGTGTGGCTGGCCCTCGATCTGAAACTGCGGGTAGAAGTGGCTCTCAAGTCGTTACACCGGGAGCGTCTCGGAGACGAGCGGTCGCTCGATCTCCTGCGTCGCGAGGTGCGCGCAGCCCGGCAGGTGGCATCCCCGAACGTCTGTCGGATTTTCGACCTGGTCGAGGCCGATGGCCTGGAGCTCGTCTCCATGGAATGCGTGGACGGCACCACCCTGGCCGGAGTCCTGCGAGAGCGGGGACCGCTCGATCTCAAGGAAGCGACGGAGATCGCCTCGCAGTTCCTCATCGGTCTGGAGGCCATCCACGGGGCCGGACTGGTCCATCGGGACATCAAACCGGGGAACATCATGCTCACGCGCACGGGTCGAGTCGTCCTCATGGATTTTGGGCTTGCGAGGCCGGTCACGGATGACCGGGACCACTCGATCGTGGGAACGCGCCCCTACATGGCGCCCGAGCAGCTCAAGGGAGAGACTCTGGACGCCCGGACCGACGTCTTCGCAGCGGGTGTGGTGCTGGCCGAGATAGTGAGCGTGGGAGGATCAAGCGGGCAGACGACTCGCGAGGCTCTGTGGGCGGGCGCGCGCGAGGAGCCGCCCCGGTTGCCGGAAGGTCCCTGGCGCCCGGTCCTGCTGCGGGCCATCGCCAAGGATCCGAGATTGCGCTTTCCATCGGCACAGGCTCTGGCGCGGGCGCTGGAGGTGGTCACCCTGCGCGTGCAGGCGGCGGACGATCGACGCCCTTATCCGGGCCTCGCGTCGTTCACGCAGGCGGACGCCGAGTATTTCTTCGGGCGCGAGGTGGAGGTCGAGCAGATGTGGCGCAAGCTGCGCTGGCCTCACCTGCAGGCGATCATCGGGCCGTCCGGAGCGGGCAAGAGCTCGTTCCTCCGGGCCGGGCTGATCCCGGCCCTGCCGCAGGGATGGCGCTGCGTCGTCTGCAATCCCGGCAGCTCTCCGATGATGGCCCTGGCGCAGGCGCTCGCGCCGGAGCTCTCGGGCGACGCCGAGGCGGTCCGTCTGCTGCCGAGGTTCGAGGAGCCGGACGTGGTGGTTGAATTGATCGGCACATGGCGGAAACGCCACGAGCAGGTGCTGCTCATCGTCGATCAGTTCGAGGAGCTGTTTACGCTGAACCCACCCGAAGTGCAGGCGCGCTTCGCGGAGCTTCTCGGACGGCTGGCGCTCGAGGCAGACGTGCATGTGCTGCTCTCCATGCGGGACGATTTCCTGTTCCAGTGCCATGCCCACCCGCCTCTCACACCGATCTTCTCCGAGCTGACGCCGCTCGGGCCCCCGACGGGCGCCGCTCTGCGCCGGGCCCTCACGCAGCCGGCCCTGAAGTGCGGCTACCGCTTCGAGGACGAAGCCTTGGTCGAGGAGATGCTGGACGTGGTGAAGGAAGAGCGCGGTGCCCTGCCACTTTTGGCGTTCGCCGTGGCGCGGCTTTGGGAGAAGCGGAACCGGGAGGCGGGGCTTCTGACCCGCGAGGCGTACCGGGAGATCGGCGGCGTCGCGGGGGCCCTGGCGCAGCACGCCGAGGCGGTCCTGGATCGCATCGGAACCGAGCGACGACCGCTGGTGCGGGAGATCTTCCGCAACCTGGTCACCGCCCGGAGGACGCGTGCGGTACGGGACCGGGACGACCTGCTGTCAATCTTCCGGGACCGAGAGCGAGCGGACGGAGTCCTGTGCGCCCTCATCGACGCGCGCCTGCTGACATCGTTCGAGGTGCAGGAGGACGAAAGCAGCGGGGCGACCAGACGCCAACGTGTCGAGATCATCCACGAGTCGCTTCTGCTGGCCTGGCCGCGGCTGGCGCGCTGGCAGACGCAGGACGCGGACAGCGCAGGACTGCGCGACCAGCTTCGCCAGGCGGCGCAGATGTGGCAGGAGCGCGGCTGCCCCGGCGATCTTCTATGGACCGGGACGTCGTACAGGGAGTTCCTCGTCTGGCGCGAGCGCTACACGGGCGGGCTCACGGCGACCGAGGAGTCTTTCGCGCGGGCGATGGTCTCCCAGACAGAGCGGCGGCGACGGCGGGTGCGAGCGACGGTTTCGGGCGTGATCGCCGCGCTCCTCGTGGTCGTCGCCGCGATCGGCACACTGTGGGTGCGGGCGAAAAACCAGGCGTTGCGCGCCGACGCGAGCCGCTTGATAGCCTTCGGCCAGCTGCACATCGACACGCGACCGACAATGGCCCTGGCGTTCAGTATCGCCAGCCTGGAACGGGCCGACACGCCGGAGGCCCGTCACCTGGCCCTTGACGCGCTCGAGCGCCAGCCCCAGGTCTTCGATGAGTCCGAGGAGGGGAACGGGTCGGAGGTCCAGTTCAGTCCAGATGGACGCTGGCTCGCCAGGGGCCAGAATTTCACGGGGAGGATCCTGCTCTTCTCCTCCGGGGGCGGGCCTCCCCGTGTCCTGGCCGGCCGCGGCACGCATGTCGATAAAACGCTGTTCGGACCGGGATCCGATGTTCTTCTAACCTCGGCCTATGGCTCCACCGCCGTCCAGGTCTGGTCCGTCCCCGACGGGCGACCGATCCGCTCCATCGAGTACGGCTCAGGAGAGGACCGGCACAGGCCGGAGTTCATCTCGGCCGACCGGTCGCGTCTCATCACCGCGGCGATCCACGGCGCTTCGGCATCTGGCTACGGGACCGTCCGGCTGCTCTCCTGGCCACGTGGCGGAGTTGAACCGGTCATCCTGGCAGAACTCGATGGTGTTGCGGATTTCGTCGTCGATCCCAGCGGAGAGCGTGTTGGGTACATCAAGGACGGAAAGATCTATCTCCAACCGCTGGATCGACTCGACAAGACGCGGCCCCGGATCGTCGGGCAGCATCAGGGCGCCTGGGTGCTCGCCTTCGATTCGTCCGGCAGACTCCTGGCCTCCGGGAACCTCTCCGGCGGGATCCGCGTGTGGGTGGTCAAGGAGATCGCGGAGAAACCGCTCGCGCTCTTCGACGCCGAAGACGGGGTTTACTCTCTTCGTTTTGATCCGACGGGGTCCCTCCTGGCTTCGGGGCACGCGAGCGGGGCCGTGCGCCTCTGGGACCTGATGGGCCCGCCGGGCTTGCCTCCCCTCGAATTGCTTGACAGAACCGGCGGGACCAAGGGCCTCGCGTTCCATCCGAACGGACGCTGGCTCGCAACGTGCAGCGACAACCCACGCGTCGGCCTCTGGCCGCTCGACCGCCGCTACGCTCATATCCTGTTCCGCGCGAAGACGAGAGAAAGTCTCGGGCCGGTTGTCTTCGCCCCGGACGGCACCTGGGTCGCGGCCAGCGTGGGAGGAGGCAGGCTGCGCCGCTGGCCTCTCACCCGCTCCGGTGGGGACCCGATCGACTTCGAAGTCCCGGGAGAGAAAGTCTCGACTCTCGCCGTGGACCCTGCCGGTCGCTACCTCCTTGCCGGCACATTCAATGGGGCGGTGCTGGTCTCGCTGCGGGGTGGCCGGGCCAAGAGACTTCCCGGCTTCCAGGACGTCGTCGATGCGGTCGCATTCAGCCCCGACGGCCGACTCGCGGCAGGAGGGGGAGGACTCTTCGGCAGAGCCCCGGCGGATCGGTTCCTACGGGTCTGGGACCTCGAAGCGGGAACGTATCGGGACCTCAGAACTGACGCGGAGGTCACCTACCTGACTTTCCTGCCGGACGGCCGGCTTCTTTTCGTGAGCGGACCCGCCAACGGAGCGAAGAATTTGTACCGCTGGACCATCGGCAAGGACACCGCTGAATTGGTGAAGGAGGACATCGGGTCCTGGCTCTCTTCGTGTCTGAGTCCTGACGGAAAGCGGCTGTTGGCGGATCGGAGGGGTGGTGGCACGTTGCTGCACAATCTTGTCGATGGCAGCGTCAGCGTGCTCTCGGAGGATGCCCGGGGTTGTCGATTCAATCACAGCGGGACGGTGGTCGTGTGCGCAGGTGGAGTCGATACGGTGCGCGTCATCCCCCAGGACGGTCGCCCCCCGTATGACCTGGTCGGTCACAACGGTTACGGTCATCCTCATGCGGTCAATGGAGTCGCCATCTCTCCGGACGATCGCTTGATCGTGTCCGCCGGCGCCGACGGCACGGTCCGACTCTGGCCGATGCCCGAGGGTGAGTCGCTCCTCCCGCTGTCGCACGAGCAGTTTCTCGAGCGACTCCACTCCCTGACGAACATCCGGGCCGTCCTCGACGACAGAGCCGCGGACGGCTGGACGCTCGCCTTCGAGCCCCCTGACCCCGGCTGGGAGAGGCTGCCGACCTGGTAGTCAGCGGAACCGATCCGGCATCAACCTCAGAAGGTGATCCTTAGACTTGCGCCGGCCCGGTTCGGGACGACGTTCCAAGTCGCGCCCGGCGCGGGCAGCGCACCCGCACGCGGATGCCGCGCCGCAATCCCCTTACCGATCGCCAAGCCAAGTGCGGCGCCCGCCACGACGTCGGACGCCCAGTGCAGGTCCTCCTGCACGGTCGAGATACCGATGAGCGCCGCCACCGGGTACGCGATGGCGGCCACCTTGCGGCCGCCGCGGTCGCTAAACGCCGCGGCGATGGCGAACGAGCGCGCCGTGTGGCCCGACGGGAAGATCGTGTCTCCTCGGAAGAATCTCCCCTCCTCCGATCCGCGCCCGGGGCTCTCCCGTCCGAACGCCCCCTTGGCGACGCTGGTGATGACTGCGGCCCAGACGTACGCCTCGAACGCCGTGGCCGCCGGCCCGGCCACGCGCTCGTTCCGCGTGGCGCGCCCGGCGAGGTAGAGCGTCCCGAGGGCCGCCGCCTCGACTTCGATCCTGCCGAGCGGCTCGAACTTGGTGGCGATCCGGCCGGCCGTGGGGCGGTCCGAATCGACGACGTTGGCGCGGATCTCCTCGTCCCGGTTCATCGCCAGCGCGGTCGCCGCGACGGATCCGGCGGTCATCCAGGCCCCCTTCCGGCTGGCGCGCGCCGGGAAGGTGAGGAGGTAGCGCCCGTCGCCGGCAAAGGTCCGGAGCGCTTCGCGGAAGGTCGCGCGGGGGGAGGGCGTGGCCGGTTCCGCGGCGGCCGCCTGCGGGACAATCGCCGCCGCGAGCGAGACGGCGAGGACGAGGAGGCGCCCGCTCCGGCCCCCGGGGGCGGAGAGGCCGGCGATCACGCGGGGTCCCGCAGCTCGGCGGCGGTCAGGGTGACGCCGGCGAAGACGTACGCGTCGTTCCAGGCGAAGCGGCCGCCGAGAGACTCGAGGCCGGGGCGCCCGGCCGCCTGGTCCGCCGCCTGCGTCTTGAGGATCCTCGCCGTGAACGTCCCCGCTTCCGGCGCGAGGTCGATCTCCACGTCGTGGAAATCGAGGAAGGTCTTCATGAGAGGGTGGTAGCACTTGTAGGCGCTTTCCTTGGCGCTGAAGACGATCATGGTCCAGAGACCGGGCGGCAGGCCGGGCAGGGACTCGATCCGCCGCCGCTCGGCGGGGGTGCAGATGATGGAAGCGACGCGCCCCTCGAGCGGCCGCGCCCTCTCGACGTCGAAACCGACCCCGGCGATGTCTCCGCGCCGGGCGATCGCCACGCCGCAGTAGTCGCCGCAATGCGACAGGCTGCCGACGATCCCGGGGGGCCAGACGGGAGAGCGGTCCGGAGCGGCAACGAGCGGGAAGCCGCGGATTCCGAGACGCCCGAGCGCCGCACGGGCGCACACGCGCCCCGCGGTGAACTCGCGGCGGCGCTTGGCGATGGCGCGCGGCGACAGGCAGGCCTCTTCCTCGGGAAGGAGCGCCCCCGCCCACATCTCCGGCGTGGCCGCGAGCGTGAGGACGGGTGCTGAGAAGAGGGTCTCGATCACCCGGCTAGGTTATCTCCGTCCCGCCGAAATATCCGTGCAGCGCCTCGGGGATGGCGACGCCGCCGTCCTTGCGCTGGCCGTTCTCGAGGATGGCCACGAGCGTGCGGCCGACCGCAAGCCCCGAGCCGTTGAGGGTGTGCGCGAACTCCGCCTTCGCGCCTGGGCCGCGCCGGAACCGGATGGAGGCGCGACGCGCCTGGAAGTCGCCGCAGTTGGAGCAGGACGAGATCTCCCGGTAGGCCTTGAAGGAGGGCAGCCAGACCTCCAGGTCGTACGTCTTGGTCGAGGCGAACCCGATGTCGCCGGTGCACAGCGACACCACCCGGTACGGCAGGCCCAGGCGCTCCAGCACCGTCGCCGCGTCGCGCGTCAGGAGCTCGAGCGCCTCGAACGATTCCTCCGGCTTCGTGAACTTCACCAGCTCGACCTTGTTGAACTGATGCTGGCGGATCAGCCCCTTCACGTCCTTGCCGTACGAGCCCGCTTCGCTCCTGAAGCACGGCGTGAAGGCGGTGTAGGAGAGCGGCAGCCGCGCTCCATCGAGGAACTCCTCGCGGTGCAGGTTGGTGAGCGGCACCTCGGCGGTCGGGATCAGCCAATAGCCGGCCTTCTCCACACGGAACAGGTCGTCGGCGAACTTCGGCAGCTGCCCGGTGCCTGTCATCGCGGCGGTGTTGACCATGAGGGGCGGCAGGACCTCGGTGTAGCCGTGCTCGCGCGTGTGCAGGTCGAGCATGAAGTTGATCAGCGCGCGCTCCAGGCGGGCCCCCGCGCCGGTGTAGACGGCGAAGCGCGCGCCGGCGATCTTCGCGGCCCTCTCGAAGTCGAGAATCCCGAGACGGGTGCCGATCTCCCAGTGGGGCAGCGGCTCGAAGTCGAACGTCGCCGGCTTGCCCCAGCGGCGCACCTCGACGTTGTCGTCGCCGCTCCTTCCCTTCGGGACGCTCTCGTGCGGGACGTTCGGGAGGGTCAGGAGCCAGGACTCGAGCGACGCCTCGATCTCGGCGATCCGGGCGTCCAGCTCCTTGATCCGGTCCCCCCGCCGGCGCACCTCCTCGATGAGGCTCGCGGCGTCCTTGCGCTCTCTCTTGAGCGCGGCGATCTGCTCGGAGTCCTTGTTGCGGCTGGCCTTCAGCGTCTCGACCTCGCGCAGCGCCGTTCGCCGTGCCGTGTCGAGAGCGGAGAATTCGTCGAGCGGAATCCGCGCGCCGCGGTCCTGGAGCGCGCTCGCGAGAACATCGAGGTGCTCGCGAACCCACGTCATGTCGAGCATGGCGGCGAGTCTAATGTATGATGCGCGGGCATGGCAAGAACGCGCCGCGCGGACTACACGAGGAGCAACCGCATCCGCACGCTGCCGCTGAGCGATCCGGAAGAGGCGGCGTGGGCGTCGCAAAAACTCCTGAACGCGCGCGACGCCTTGAGCCGGCGGCTTCTCGGGTCGGAGCTCCTCTCGGTCCTTGCGGCTCAGACCGGCGTCGCCGTCCCCGAGCTGGTCGTGCCGGACGAGCACCAGCCGCACCGGCGCAGCGGCGGCCGCATCGTCTACAGTCTGCAGGGGGATTACCGGCGACGGCTGCCCTCCCCCGAGAACCCCCGCGTGGCGCGCGGCGGTCGGCCGCTCGGCCGCATCCGCGTCCCGAACCGCACGCCGGCGCGCGGTGATGTGGTCCGGCCGACCGCGTTCCTCAACACGCTGCTGCACGAGTTCTGCCACCATCACGACGGCGAGGCGCTCGGGCTCGTCCGGTCGTTCCACACCTCCGGCTTCTACGCGCGTCTGCGCCACCTGCGCGACCAGATCGAGGCGGGCGCGGGCGACGGCCTGCTCGAGGCGGACGGCGTGCCCCTCGCACGCCCCGCCGCCGCGGCCCGCCCGGAGCGCGAGGCGGATTCCCCGCTGCCGCTGTTCGACCGCCTCTGGTCTATAATCCGGCGGCTCTGAGGACACTGCGGCTCCCGGGAGCCGATCGAGAGGACCCTCCGCGTGACGACCCCCGCTCCGATCCGCAAGGCGGTGTTCCCCGCCGCCGGGCTGGGCACACGTTTCCTGCCCGCGACCAAGGCGCAGCCGAAGGAGATGCTGCCGCTGGTCGACAAGCCGATCATCCAGTACGTGGTCGAGGAGGCGGCGGCCTCCGGCATCGAGTCGATCGTCATCGTCACCGGCCGGGGCAAGACCGCGATCGAGAACCACTTCGACGTGGCGTTCGAGCTGGAGCAGCTCCTCGAGCAGCGCCGCAAGGTCGACCTCCTGAAGGAAATCCGCTCGATCACCGACATGATCAACGTGTCGTACGTAAGGCAGAAGGAGCCGCTCGGGCTGGGGCACGCCATCCTGATGGCGCGCGATCTGGTGGGGGACGAGCCGTTCGCCGTGTTCCTGGGGGACGACGTCATCGAGGCCGAGGTCCCGGTGATGCGCCAGATGATCGACGTCTACCAGAAACTCCGCTGTCCGATCGTGGCGGTCGAGCGAGTCAGCCGCAAGCGCACGAGCGACTACGGCATCGTCGCCGCGCGGCCGGCGGGCAATCACCTGTACCAGGTCACCGACCTGGTGGAGAAGCCGAGCCCCGAAGAGGCGCCGTCCGACCTCGCGATCATCGGGCGCTACATCCTGACCCCGGACATCTTCAAGCACCTGGAGGCCACCGCCGCCGGGCGCGGCGGCGAGATCCAGCTGACCGACGGCCTGCGCTCGCTGCTGCGCCGGCGCCGGATCTACGCCTACCGTTTCAGCGGCCGGCGCTACGACACCGGGGACAAGCTCGGCTTCCTGAAGGCGACGGTCGAGTTCGCCCTGCGCCGGCCCGACCTGGGGGCCGCGTTCCGGGTCTATCTCAAGAACCTCGACCTCGGCGGCGCGCCCGCCTCCCCGAAGTCCGCGCGCCGGCGAAAGCGCGCAAGGTGAGGCGCGGTCGCATAGCACCGCGACCGAAGACGCGCGGCCACGCCCCCGAGAGGAGGCGCAGCGCGCGGGGGCTCGGCGCGCACCCGGAGAGACGCGTCCTGGCGCCCGGCCGCCGCGCCCTCCTGGGGCGCCGGCCGTCCGGTGCGCGCCGGGCCGCGGTCGTCCTGCCTCCGATCGTCAACCTGTTCGAGCGGCCCGATGCCGCGTCGCCGGTCGTCAGTCAGGCGACCCTGGGTGCGGGGGTCGCCGTCCTCGACGCGGCGCGCGGCTACGACCTGGTCGAGACCGCCGACCGCTATCGCGGCTGGATCCGCTCGGCCGCGCTCCGACCGATCCTCCCGCGCTCGGCCCCCTATCCCCGCCCCGATCAGGCCTGGCGCGTCGTGAACTTCATGTGCCAGATCTACCGGGACAGGGACGTGACCTCCGCCTCGCCGATCGCCACGGCGCCCCTGCTCGCGGTCGTCGAGGTCGTCGAGGATCGGCCGGAATGGAAGAGGGTCCGCCTTCCCGACGGCCGCCGCGGCTGGGTCCAGGGCGGGGACGTCGAGCCCGTGACGCGGCGGCTTCCCCCGGACCTCCTCGACGGCGCGGCCGTGGCCGCCACCGCGCTGCGCTTCCTGGGTCTCCCTTATCTCTGGGGCGGCACCACGCCGTTCGGCATCGACTGCTCCGGCCTCACGCAGCTGGTCTACAGGATGCACGGCCACCTTCTGCCGCGCGACGCCGATCTGCAGCACTCCCACACCGGGCTGCACGCCGTCGACCGGGCGGACCTCCGCTCCGGAGATCTCGTCTTCTTCGGCCCGGACGGGACAAGCATCACGCACGTCGGCATCGCGCTCGACCGCGACAGGTTCGTGAGCGCCACGACCTACCGCGCGCCGACGGTGCGCGTCGACCGGCTGGACGATCCCTACTGGGCGAGGCTGTACCGTGCGGCGCGCCGGCTCGGGAGTCGGGCCTGACGGGGAGGCTCAGTCCTTCTTCTCGGGCTTCGTCTTGGGCGTCTTGCTCGAGGTGTCGGTCTTGTCGGCCTTGTCGTCCTTGTCCTTCTTCTTCTCCGACTCGGAGTGGTCCGGCAGGCTCGAGGTGCTTCCCTTGCGCGGGTAGTCGGTGATGTAGAAGCCCGACCCCTTGAACTGGATGGCGGGCGACGACAGGAGCTTCTTCACCTTCTTCTTGCCGCACTTGGGACATTTCCTGACGATCGGATCGCTGTACTGCTGGATCCGCTCGAAGCGGTGATGACACGCCTCGCATTCGTACTCGTACAGCGGCACCGGATTCCTCCCGCCACACATCAAAGCGCGGCGGAAAATCCCGCCGCAGGCTCCAGGATTATAGGGCCAAATGTCCTATAATCGCCGCATGGCTCGACGGGCGACCGGCGTCCTCCCGGTCCTCGCGCTCCT
>Ga0137397_10000706_pt1 | contig 23087 bp, 23 predicted proteins | sample czorhiz116metaG_FD_106658 | JGI IMG/M metagenome (GOLD analysis project Ga0137397, IMG submission 106658) | Vadose zone soil microbial communities from Angelo Coast Range Reserve, California, USA - czorhiz1.16 metaG | ecosystem: Environmental > Terrestrial > Soil > Vadose zone | place: USA... | reverse complement strand
TGGATGCGTGCCGGGAAGTTGGGATCGCCGGGATTGCTCATCCCCAGGCTCGTCGAGTTCTCGAAGTGCAGCGTCAGGCGACCGATCCCGTTGCTGGCCTGGGCGCCGAAGAACTCGCCCTCCAGGATCGGCAGGTACGCGGCCGGCGGTCGGGCCGCCATGATGGTGTAGATCCAGCGCCAGGGCGTGTACGTCGCGTCCAACTCGCGGAACATCACCACCTGGATCTTCACGCCGGGATGCTTGTTGTCGTCGTAGGGTCCCCAGGTTCGCGAGTCGTCGTCGCGGCTGGTGGGCGTCACGGTGCGGATGGCGTCCACCAGGGCGAGGATGTTGTCGACGCCCGCATTGATGGACTGGCCGGTAGCCTTCGCGTTCGTGTAGATGTCCGCCGGTCCGATCGCGCAGAGGGACTGCACGTTCGACCCCTGCGGCACCTGCACGTGGAGCTGCTGGCTGCGTGGGATGGCCGAGAGGAACGCGATGTCTCCGTTGGAGAGATTGCCGCAGGCACAGAGGAGAGCCAGCGCAGCGAGGTTAGAAGCCCAGCGCATAGTCCACCCCCAGGGCGATCTCGGCGTAGCCGAGGTTCTGCGCCCCATCGACGTTGTAGAAGAGGTAGTTCAGGCGACCGCGCGCCACCGCGGACCAGCGCTCTGCGAAGTGCCACGAGAATCCCGCCTGCAAGCCCGGCGTGAGCGTGAAGAAGTTCTGCTCGGGCAGATCGTTGGCCGACTCGAACGAGCGGGCCATGTAGATCGCCGCGATCCGCGCCCCGAGGGACAGCGTGAACGTGTCGCCCAGCGGGAAGTCCTTCCAGAGCGAGGCGCCGCCGGTCACCACCATGAACGTCTCCGGGATCGGCGCGACGCCGGGCAACGTCAGGGTCGCGCTGCCGCCGCCTACCGAGATGTCGAGCCCCCAGCCCAGGCCGTGTCCGAGATCGTCGCGGACGGCCAGCTCCGCGCCGACCATGGCGGCGGGCGGGAAGAGACCATTGCGCGCGGCCGAGTCGAAGAAGAACTGCCCCCCGGCGGTGCCGAGAATGCTCCAGCGCGGCCCCGAGGCGCCCTTCTGCGGATCTTCGCTCAGCGGCTTGCGGGAGAGTCGCGCGTCGGCGATCTCCACCGGCCCGTCCGCGACGCTGAAGCTGCCGACCAGGAGCGTGTCGCCCTCGCGCTTCTTGACGATGTAGTCGCCGGCGGCGAGCGCGAGGCGGCGCTGGTCGTTGCGCGGCTTCGCCACCTCGGCCACCGCGCGGCGCGACCCGTCGAGCACCACGTAGACGCCCTCTGCTCCGGCGGGGAAAACGAGCGCGCCGCGCGCCGGGCCGAGCTCGGTCAGGACCACGTCGCCCGCGCCGCCCAGGTCGTACAGGTAGACCGGGTGCTGCGCGCCGGCGCGGGTCTCCGTCGTCTCGCCCACCGTGCGCGCGTACGCGTAGGCATATGCCTCCGCCAGCGTCACCTTGCCGTCGCCGCTCGCGTCGGCATCGCCGAGCAGGCCCGAAGCCAGGTAGTGCGTGAAGAACGAGGCGCCGATATCGTCGGACTCCTGCGACTCCTCGTCCGCGCTCGAGCTGGCGATCAGCACCAGCCCGCGCGGGCGGGTCGAGGCCGCCTGCGCTTGCTGGACGTCGAACGCCGGCGCCGCCCGCACGCCCTTCGCGCGCGTGATCGCGCCCGACTGGCAGGAGTCGAGCAGCCCGATGCGCACGTCCGCCGGGGCATTGCGCAGCGATTCGCGCAGCTCGACCAGCGGCATGCGCGTGTCGCCCAGCCGCAGATCGCCGTCCTTGGCGTGCCCCGAGTAGTAGACGACCAGCACGGTCTCGTCGCCCCGCGCGCGCGCCTGCTCCGCCCGCCGGGACAGGTCGGCCATGGCCCCCCGGACCTGGTCCGCCGAGGCGGACGTGAGCAGGCGCGCATCGTCGGGGCGGACTCCGCCCAGCCGGATGAGGATGGCGTGCATGCGCTTCGCGTCGCGCTCCGCGTACCGGAGCGGGCGCGTCCCGGCGCCGCCGTTGGAATCGCCGACCACCAGGGCGAAGCGGCGCGACTCCGCCAGCGCGGGCAGGGCGGCCAGGAGCGCCGCGGCGCAGAGGGCCCGGGCAAGGATCATCGGTGCAGCGTCACGCTCAGCACGTCGGAGCCGCGCGGCGCGTCGGCGGCGGAGTGGATGGAAGCGGGGTCCACCTTCGAATCGGACAGCACGACCAGCAGCGTGGCCACGCCCTTTCCGGTCCAGACGAAGGACTCGGGGAGCGGACCCTTCACCGCGGGGCCGGCATAGATCACGCTCGTCTCGCCGGTCTCGATCAGCAGCACCGCCGCCTGCTTGCGGCCCTCGGGCTTGAGCGAGAGCTGGAGCCGCGCGCCCTCGGCGACCGTGTCGCCCTCGCCGAGCTCGCGCACGCCGGTCGCGTCCTGGACGAAGAGCTGCGCCGAGGCGGCGCCCTTGCTGCGCTGGCGCTCGGTATCCGAAGGCCGCAGGATCAGCGCGCTGCCGGCGATCAGCGCGAGCCCCGCCGCGGCCGCCAGCGGCGCCCAGCGGGTGACGAAGCTGCGCTGCGGCCTGTGCGCCAGCTTCTCCGCCACGGCCGCCGCGAACTGCGGGAAGGGAACGTCGCGGCGCAGCGCCTCGCGCTCGGCCGCGATCTCCCGCTGCACGGCCGCGCAGCGCTCGCAGCCGGCCAGGTGGGCTTCCGTCCGCTCCTTCTCCGTTCCCGAGAGCTCGCCGGCGAGCAGCCTGCGAACGCGCAGAGCCGAGCAGCCGGGACCGGGTCCGCCCAGGTCGAGGTTCACAGGTCGCCTCCTTGCTGCAGCTCCACGCCGAGCGCGGCGCGGGCGCAGTCCAGGAACTCGCGCAGGCGCTTGCGCACGGTGGGCAGGCTCCGCCCCATCTCCTGCGCGATCTCCGTCTGCGTCAGCTCGTCCACGAAGTACAACACCGCGACCTCCTGCGCTTCCTCGGGCGCGGCCGAGAGCGCCGCGCGCACCATCTCCCGCCGATCCGGCGGCTCCGTTTCCACCTTGCGCTCCGCGTGCAACGTCTTGATCTGTTCGCGCCAGAGCGCCTTGCGTGCGCGGAGCAGGTTCAGGCAGTGGTGCGTCGCGATCCGCAGCATCCAGGTGGTGGGCGATGCCGTGGCGCGGAATTCCGCCAAGCCCCGGAGCACCTTCACGAACACGTCCTGCAGCGCGTCCTTCGCTTCCGCCTCGTCCTTCAAGAGATAGCGGCAGCGGCCGTACACCGCTGCCGCGTGCTTCTCGTACAGCTCGGCGAGGAGCCCCGCGGGCGCGGGCGAGCCGGGCCCGGCAACTTCGCCGGCCCGGCCGCCCTCGACCACGCGGAGTCCCCTCACGCTCACGGCGCCGTCGACTGGGAGTAGGCAGCGGGGCTGTAGGCGCACTGCGACTCGCTGCCCGAGTCCGGCCCGCCCCAGGGGTCCACCACCACCTTCACCGTGGACGTGAAGTACGTCACGTTGAAGGGCGCCGCGCTCCAGCACTCGGAGAGCGCGATGCTGCTGTAGCCGTCCGCCAGGCCGGCCACGTCGGCGCGGCCGCGGCCGTCGTTCTTCCAACGCGAGTGGACGGAGAAGCGATCGCCGCTGGTGGTGTTGTGCACGGCGATGTCCAGATCGCCGCCGCCCTGGTTGTCGTTCACGTAGGCGTAGACGATGTTGTTCTTGGTGCCCGGGTGGTCGGTGTCGTACGCGCCCAGGAACGTGACGTGCAGCTGCGCCGGGCCGACGTTGGAGTACGAGGTGACCTGCAACTGGCCGGTGGCGCCGCCGCCGATGCCGAGGATGGCGGCCTTGTCATAGTCCACGGTGAAGCTGCCGGAGCCGTGGTGCTTCTGCGGGCCGGGGATCGCGTTGCCGGAGGCGAACGCGACCAAGGTGGTGCTCGGCTTCACCGCGCCGGAGAGCGTCCAGTCGAAGCTCTCGCCGTCGGCGTTGCGCGAGACCACCAGCTGGTAGGCGACGGGATCGAGCGGACCGGAGCCGGGGCCCCAGGTGCAGCTGTTCGCGTCGCAGCTGGTCGGCTCGAAATCCTCGACCACGTGCTGGAGCAGGCCCAGGAACAGGCCGGTCGGGACATTGAACACCACCGCCACCGTGGCGGTGAGCTGGAAGAACTTGGACCGGTCGCCAGCCACCGAGTCGTTCGAGACCAGCGCCGCGCTGGAGCTGGTCCCGGCGCTCGAGCTGGGGGAGCCCATCGAGACGCTTTCGTTGCTCGGCATCGCGCCGCGGGCCTGGTCCTTGAAGGCGCCGCCGCTGCAGGCGACCGCAGCCACGAGAGGGAGGGCGATTAGGTTGCGCATGTCCTTCTTCTCCTTGGCGGGCGACGGCCCGCTCGGTCTCCCCCTCTGGACACGGCCCGGAGGAAAGCATGGAAACGCCGCCAGAAACGGCCGTGTTCCCAACAGCTTGGGTCGCGGGCAAGGAGTCGTGCGCAAGCCTGTGCCATGGTACCCGAATGGCGCGGCCCTGCGTCTTTTGCGCCATCGTGCGCGGCGAGATTCCGACATCGGTGGTGCTCCGCGAGGAGCGGGTGTGGGCCTTTCTCGACACCCGCCCGGTCTTCAAGGGGCACGTGCTGGTGATCCCGAAGGAGCACGTGGAGGAGTTCCACGCAATGCCGGCCGCCGAGATGGGGACCTTCTGGACCGCGGTCCAGCGCGTCTCGCGGGCGGTCGAGGCGGGCCTGCAGGCGCAAGGCACGTTCATCGGGCTGAACAACAAGATCTCGCAGAGCGTGCCGCACGTGCACGCCCACGTGATCCCCCGCAGCAAGGGCGACGGCCTGCGCGGCTTCTTCTGGCCGCGGACGACCTACGAATCGGACGAGGAGCGCGACGGATATGCCGCGCGCATCCAGTCCGCGCTAGGTTGAGGCCATGCAGCGGATCAGCGGCCGCAAGGCGGACATCCTCGCCTGGACCGACCCGGCGCAGATCGAATCGGTGGCGCTGGAGCAGCTGAAGAACATCTCGGGGCTGCCCTGGGTGTTCCATCACGTCGCGGCAATGCCCGACGTGCACTTCGGCAAGGGCGCGACGGTGGGCAGCGTGATCGCGATGAAGGGCGCGGTCAGCCCTGCCGCCGTCGGGGTGGACATCGGTTGCGGGGTCGGCGCAGTGCGGACCAGCCTCACCGCGAAGGACCTGCCGGACGATCTGCGCAGCGTCCGGCACGCGCTGGAGCGCACGATCCCGGTCGGCTTCAGCGAGCACCGCGAGCCCATCGATCGGCCGCAGGACAAGGGCCTGTGGGACGAGTTCCGGCACCTCACGCCGGCCGTGCAGAACTTGCTGGGAAAGGCGCGGAAGCAGCTCGGCACCCTCGGCGGCGGCAACCACTTCATCGAGCTGTGCCTCGACACCGGGGATCGCGTCTGGATGATGCTCCACTCGGGCAGCCGGAACATCGGCAAGACTTTGGCCGACGTGCACATCTCGCGGGCGAAGAAGCTCGCGCACAACCAGGACCTGCCCGACCGGGACCTGGCGGTCTTCCTCTCCGGGACTCCCGAGATGGACGAGTACCGGCGGGACCTCTTCTGGGCGCAGCGCTACGCGATGAAGAACCGGGAGACGATGCTCGACTTGTACGGGTCGGTGCTGCGGCAGTTCTGGCCGCAGGTCCAGCTCGCCGAGCCCGTGCTCTGCCACCACAACTACGTGGCGGAGGAGACGCACTTCGGGGAAGAGGTGCTGGTCACGCGCAAGGGCGCGATCCGGGCGGGGCGCGGCGACCTGGGCGTGGTGCCGGGCAGCATGGGAACACGCAGCTACGTCGTCCGCGGGCTGGGCAATCCGCAGAGCTTCGAGAGCGCTGCCCACGGAGCGGGCCGCAAGATGAGCCGCGGCGAGGCGAAGCGCAGGTTCTCGGTCAAGGACCTGGAGGCGCAGACCAAGGGCGTGGAGTGCCGGAAGGACGGGGGCGTCCTCGACGAGATCCCTGCGGCGTACAAGCCGATCGAGCAGGTGATGGAGAACCAGAAGGACCTGGTCGAAATCGTTGCCGAGCTGCGTCAGGTCCTGTGCGTGAAGGGATGATTTCTAGTCAGCGGCCCGACACCCCTGTCAGATTTTCCGGACAAGGCGGTGTGATGAAGCGCACGACGCCCCGCGTAACTCGCTGAAAAAGCAAAAATCAGCAGATCGCGTGAAACTGGCACCGCGCTTGCTCGTCTTAGGGGGCATGAGCTTTCTGCGGACCATGAGCCTCATCGTCGGCGGCGCGCTGGTGGCGCTCGGCGGGAGCGCTCTCGCGCTGTTCCTGTAGCGCGCCCGCGGCAAGGACGCGCCGCGTCGCGCCGTCCTGCACGAAGGCGATCACGCGCGTTTGCTTCCAGGAAAGATCCGTGGGAACGGGGACTTCGGCACTCCACTGGGCGGCGGTGGCGGGGATACGGCCGACCTCGCGGAGGACGCGTGCGACCGCGGTGTGCGACAGGGTCCGGCCCGCGTTTTCGCCGCGTTCCACCCGGCTGACGAGATCGTCCTCGACGACGGCGAGCATGACACGGGCGTCGGAATGCCCGGGCAGGCCAGCGACGGAGATCCGGGCACCGCCGGGCGACGGCGTCACGCTCAGGGTCCCATGCGGCGCTTGCGCCGCGGCCTTGGCAGCGCTCACGATCGCCGACTCGTTCGAGCCGAGGACCTCGGTCTTCCCGTCCACCACGGCCTGGGGCGTGTAGATCCGGGAGCTGTAGTCGCCCTGCCGATCGCTGAAGAGCGCGTCGGAGTAAGGGTCCTTCCACCCGAGGTTGTTCCAGTAATCCACGTGCTCGGAGAGCACCAGGAGCTGCACGCCGGGAACGGGCTGCTGGCGGTGCAGGCGCGCCAGGACCGCATCCGCCGGAGGGCAGCTCGAGCAGCCCTCCGAGGTGAAGAGCTCGACCAGGACCGCCGCCGCAATCGTCGTCATCATGGCTGCACTCTACGCGGGACTTTTCGGAAAGGTTACGCGATACTGAACGGAATGTCAGAGGGCTCGGGCAGATTCCGCGCATGAGCGAATCCAACCTGCTCGAGCTTCCCTTCGCCGCGCCGCCGCCACTGGAACAGGGCCGCGTGGTCGTCTCCGACGCGTTCGACCTGCTGCGGGGCCTTCCGCCGGAGTCGGTGGACCTGGTGGTCACCGACCCTCCGTACGAATCCCTGCAGATCCACCGCGCGCGCGGCACCACCACGCGGCTGACCACAGACTGGTTCAGCACCGTCCCGAACGGGCGCCTGCCGGAGCTTTTGCGCGAAGCGTACCGCGTGCTTCGGGCCGACCGGCACTTCTACCTCTTCTGCGACGAGGTCACGGCCGATGTGATCAAGCAGCAGCAGGGCGTCGGATCTGCCCGGCTGCCCAACGGCGCCCGCAAGTGCGCCTGCGGCTTCGCGTACTGGAAGGAGATCGTCTGGGCCAAGACGACGCTGGACCGGGCCCGGATCCGCGGCGGCACGGGGTATCACTACCGGGCGGCCAGCGAGCGCATCCTCTTCTTCGAGAAGGGCAAGCGCGCGCTCAACGACCTGGGCATTCCCGACGTGCTGATGTCCCCACGGTCGGGCGTCCCCGGTCCGGCGGTGAAGCCGGGAGAGGTGGTGCGCACGCTGATCGCGCAGAGCTCGTCGCCGGGGGAGCTGGTGGTGGATCCGTTCTGCGGTTCCGGCGTGGCGGGAGTGGAGGCGAGAGCGCTCGAGAGGCGCTTCTTGCTCGGCGACATCGATCTCGCGTACCTCGACCCGTCGCTCGCCAGCCTCGCGCCCCGCGGCGCCATCGTCGCCCGGGCCGCCGGCGTCCTCGAGGATCCCGCGGAGCCGCCGCCCCTGGAGACACTGGCGGACGGCAGCGCCGCTCCCGACGAGTTGGACGCGGCACGGGCCTGCGGCTGGCTCGACGGAGACGGACCCGCCGAACCGCTGGAGAAGCTGCTGCAGATCCGGCCCATCGAGCGCGAGGCGGCGGTGCGCCGCTTCCTGCGGACCGAGCCGCCGCGGCCGCGCGAGCCGGATCGGCTGCGGGCCTGGCGCTCGTGGGCCCTGGGCGGAAGGCGGAAGACGTGACCGAAACCAACGTGCTGCAGCTCGTTTCGCCTCCCCGGCAGCTTCCGGAGCTGATCGCAGCGCTGCGGGCGTGGGAACCGGGCGGGATCGGGGCGTGGGTGCTGGCCTCGCGCGTGCAGCTTCCGCTCACGGCGGAGGAGTGCCGGCTCCTGGCACAGAAGGTCGATACGCTCGAGCTCTCCTCGCTGGAGTTCGAGCGCGTGATCGCGCTGATCGGGCTCTCGCTGGGCCTCGACTGCCGGCGCAGGCTGACGGTGGGCAAGACCATCTACGGGAAGGACCGCGAGGTGGACGTCCTCTTCCGCGATGCGCGCAACGGGAACCGGCTGGCGGTGGAGGCCAAGTACCAGCGCGTCACCGGCACCGCCGACGAAAAGCTCCCCTATGCCGTGCTCAACCTCGCCACCCTGCCCCTGCCTGGCGTGATCGTCTACGGCGGCGGAGGGTTCCACCAGGGCGCGCTCCACTGGCTCTGCGCCAACACACGGGCCACGGACATCTCGCGCCTTGCGGACTGGCTGACGGTGTTCTTCGCGCTGTAGGCGCTCGGGAGCTACGCTCTGGCAGCGGACTTGGCGCGGCGGCGGGCGCGCGCGGCGTCGTCGAGTGTCGCGAGCGTCGCCTCGCCCAGCGAGCGCAGCGCGGCTCGGTCGAGCGCGAAACCGATGGGAGCGCCCAGCACCGGCCAGAACTTCGCCGCGCGGGGGATCCACGCAAGGCCCAGCCGGCGGAGGATCGCCTTGAGCAGGGCCGGGTTCAGGCGGCGGATGATCCGCGCCGGCAGCGACCCGCGCAGCACGCGCCCCACCGCTGCGGCGCCGGCGCGCAGCCCGACGCTCTTCGCGGCATCGGCGAAGCCGGCTCCGGCCCAGAGCGCATAGAGCTTGAGGCGGCCCGGATCTCCTTCGGTGTCCACTTCGTACAGCTCGAGCAGCGCGAAGATCAGCTCGGCCTCGAGCAGCAGCGAGATGGCGACTCCGGCGGGCAGTCCCAGAGGCAGCGCGACCAGCGAAAGCGCGCCGGTGGCCGCGCCTGCGAGGCCCGCTTTCAGGGCCATCGACCCGATCAGGCGCCGCCCCAGCGCGACCTCGTCCTGTCCTGGGTATTCGAGCCGCAGGGCCGCGATGCGGAACCGGGCGCGCTCACGCGCCTTTTCCACGATGGCGTCGATCCGCTCCATGCTCACTCCGGCATCAATGTCCGCCCGGGTCGCGTTCCCCGGCGCGGACCCCGACGCGCAGCACGTTCTCGCGCGGCGGGATGGGACAGTTGTAGAGCGGCGAGAAGGCGCAGGTCGGGTTGTAGGCACGGTTGAAGTCGAGCGCGTACCGATCGCCGCCCAGCGGCATCGCGTCCGCGTAGCGGCCCACGGCATAGCTCTCGCGTCCGGTGGTTGCGTCGCGGAAGTACACGGAGACCGACGCCTCGCCGGCGCCGGGCTCCAGGAGCCGCAGGGCGGTGAGCTGCAGCACCTGGCCCTGCAGCGTGAACTCCAGCTTTCCCAGCCGGAGCGCGCGGCGCTTGTTTCCGCGCGTCGAGAGCACGATCTCCTCCCGGGGGCTTGGCTCCGCGACGAGGCGCGCTTCCACGGCCGCGACCGGGTCGGGGTCGAACCAGACGGGAAAGGGCCCGGTCTTGAGCCGCGGGCTGTCCGGATCGAGGACGATCAGGCCGGGAAAGTTCTGGTGCGACAAGCGCAGCGTGTACCGCCCGAGCGGCACCTTCGCGCTGGGCGGCAGCCGCTCCTTGCGGCCTTCGCGCTCCATCTCGAAGCCGTCGGCCAGCGCCCGCAGGGTCGCGGCGTGCGCCGGAGCGCCCTCGAGCTGGACGTCGTCGTCCGGCGCGCTGCCCAAGGTCAGGGGCCGGTTCCCGGCGAAGTCGTGCCGGGCCACCGCGGCGAGCGGGCTCTTGTGCGGGTCGCGGAAGGCCTCCAGCGTGTGCTCCCGTTCCTTCAGCAGGGCGTCGCGATCGAAGCGGGGTCGTGTCATCGAGCGATCCTCCTGCTCGGGATTGCGAGCCATGAAGCCGGGACCCGCGTCGCCGGCGGCGGAGAGGAGCAGCGGAGCGACCAGGAGGAACGTCATGGCGTCAGCATCCGATCGGGGCGGCGCGGGTCGTGCCGGACGGATGATAGCCGCGAGATGGCCGCGATGTGGGCCGGCGTCGTTCCGCAGCAGCCGCCCAGGATGATGGCGCCCCTCTCCAGCCAGCGCGCGGCGCGCGCCGCGTATCCGGCAGGCGAAAGCACCGGCGTGGCCGGCCACCCCGCCTCGGGATCCACCTCGCCCATGTGCGCATAGGCGCCAGACGGCAGCCCCGACCGCTGCGCCGCGGAGAGGCCCGCGTCGACGCCGTCGCAAGGGACGCAGTTGATCAAGGCCGCGCAGGCCCCCGCCTCGCGCGCCTCCCGAAAGAACCTGCCCAGGTCGTCGCCGCTCCGCATCCTGCCGTCGGGCATGGCCATGGCCGCCACCCAGACCGGCAGACCCGTCTCGACCGCGGCCTGGACCGCCGCGCGCCCCTCGTCGGCAGCCGCGACCGTCTCGACCAGCAGCAGGTCGCAGCCCGCCTCCGCCAGCGCCCGCGCCATCTCCCGGTGCTCGCGCAGCGCGACCTCCCGGGGCGGACGCAGGTCGGGACGGTAGCAGTCCTCGACCGGCGCCATCGACCCGGCGACCACGGCGTCCGTCTCGCGCGCGATCCGCACCGCCAGCCCGGTCAGCTCGCGCCAGCGCGGGCCGGCCTTGCGCGGGTTGGTGCGGAACGTGTTCGCCGTGATCACCTGGGCGCCGGCCTGGGCGTAGTCGCGGTGGACGGCGCGCAGGGCCTCGATCCCCTTCGGCTCGAGCAGCGCTTGCCCGGAGAACAGGCGTCCTCGCGTGTCCACGCCGCGGCGGCCCAGCTCGGTGCCCGTGGCGCCGTCGAGAGTGATCATCGCTGGCGCTCTCCCCGTTCATCTGCTAGGTGGGCGGCCATGGCCTTGCTGAACGTGGGCGACCTTGCGCCCGATTTCAAGCTCACCTCGCACGAGGGGAACACTGTCCGGCTGAGCGACCTGCGCGGAAAGAACGTGATCCTCTGGTTCTATCCGAAGGCGGACACCCCCGGTTGAACGCTGCAGGGATGCGGGCTCCGGGACAGAGCCCGTGATCTTTCGGCCAAGAACGCGGCCATCCTCGGCGTCAGCTTCGACACCGTGGAGGAGAACAAGCATTTCGCGGAGAAATTCAGCTTTCCCTATCCTTTGCTCTCGGACCCGACGCGCGAGATGGGCGTCCAGTACGGCGCGGCGGACTCGACCAAATCCGGAAACGCGAAGCGCGTGGCGTACGTCATCGGCCCCGAGGGAAAGGTGAGAAACGTGTTCGCCAAGGCCAACACCTCGACGTTTGCCGCCGACGTTCTCGCGCTGCTCTGACAGTCTGCTAGACAACGGGACCTCTTCACGGCCAGTGCGTGCGCTCCCACTCACGTGGGAATGCCGGAGATCCAATGCCCACCCGCCTTTCCGAGATCATCCGCAAGCACCAGCAAACCCTGCTCTCCGAATGGATTGCGGAGCTCAAGAACGCGCTCGGCCGCAAGCTGATCAAGGACGCCGAGTTGGAGCAGCAGTGCAGCGCCTTTCTCAAGGCACTCGAGCAGGGCGCGTCCCACGGCGAGGCGGCTTCCCTCGACAACGCCGCGTGGAGCGAGATGAAGGAGCTGCTCAACAACGTGTCGCGGAGCCGCGGGCTGGCCGGGTACAGTCCCTCCGAGACCGCGATGTTCGTGTTTTCCTTCAAGCGGCCGTTGTTCTCCAGGCTGCGCAAGGACCTATCGGCCGCCGAAGCTGCAGAGGAGCAGTGGAACGCCACCCTGGTGCTCGACCAGCTCGGCCTGCTCACCACCGAGACGTACCAGCGCACCCGCGAGGAGCTGATCACCCGGCAGCAGCAGGACATGCTGGAGCTGTCCACGCCGGTGGTGAAGCTCTGGGATGGCGTGCTGGCGCTCCCGATGATCGGGACGCTGGACTCCGCCCGCACCCAGGTGGTGATGGAGACGCTGCTCCAGCGGATCGTCGAGACGGGGAGCGCGGTGGCCATCCTCGACATCACCGGCGTGCCCACGGTGGATACGCTGGTCGCGCAGCACCTCCTCAAAACCATCGCCGCTGCCCGGCTGATGGGGGCCGACTGCATCATCAGCGGAATCCGGCCGCAGATCGCCCAGACCATCGTGCACCTGGGCGTGGACCTCGGCACCGTAACCACCAAGGCCTCGCTGGCGGACGCGTTCGCACTGGCGCTGCAGCGCACCGGCCAGACGGTGATCCGGGTCGGGCAGGCCAGGAAGATGAAAGAGAAGGACGGGGAGGCGAAGGACCGGAAGGAACGCGAGTAATCCGCCATGGAACGGATTCCGATCCTCCGCATGGGCAAGTACCTCCTGGTGACCATCCAGGTGGACATGCACGACCGTCTGGCGATGCAGCTCCAGGAGGATCTGACCACTCGGATCGCCAAGGAGCAGTCGCGCGGCGTGCTGATCGACATCAGCGCCCTGGACATCGTCGATTCGTTCATCGGCCGGATGCTGGCGGACATCGCCGGCATGAGCCGCGTGCTCGACGCGCAGACGGTGGTGGTCGGCATGCAGCCTGCCGTCGCCATCACGCTGGTCGAGCTGGGCCTCTCGCTGCACGGAGTGCGGACCGCGCTCGACGTCGAGCGCGGGATGAAGCTGCTCGAGGAATCCATCGGCGAGGCCACGCGCGCCGGCGCGGACGAAGGCGATGGCCCTGGCGACGAGCGTTGACGTGTTCCCGGTCCGGGCGGAAACGGACGTGGTCCTGGTCCGGCAGACGGTCCGGACCTGGTCGATCCAGCAGGGGTTCTCCCTGGTCGATCAAACCAAGATGGTCACCGCGGCGAGCGAGATCGCGCGCAATACCGTGACTTACGGAGGCGGGGGGACGCTGCGCATCGAGGCGCTGCAGGACAGCGGCCGCAGGGGCCTGCGGCTGATCTTCGAGGACCAGGGACCGGGGATCGCGGACGTCGACCTGGCGTTGCGCGACGGTTACACCACCGGCTCAGGCCTCGGCTTGGGGCTAGGCGGGGCCCGGCGGCTGGTGAACGAGTTCAGCATCGAGTCCAAGGCCGGACAGGGCACGAAAGTCACGCTCACGAGGTGGAAGTGAGGGTGCAGCAGCGCATCGCCGTCTCGGAGCAGTCGGGCGTAGGCGAGGCCCGGCGCCTGGCGGCGTCGTTCTCGCGGCTGGCGGCGCTGGCCGACGCCGACGCAGGGCGCGTGGCGATCATCGTCAACGAGCTGGGCACGAATCTGGTGAAGCACACGGGCGGCGGCGAGCTGCTGCTGCGCGAGCTGCGCGCGGGTGCGCGGAGCGGCGTGGAAGTCCTCTCGATCGATCGCGGCCCGGGCATGAATGTCGGGGCCGCGCTCAAGGACGGCCACTCCACGGCCGGCACCCGCGGCGAAGGCCTGGGGGCCATCCAGCGCCTCTCCCAGGAATTCGATGCCTGGTCGGCGCCGGGAGGAACCGTTCTCGTCTCCCGCGTGTGGGCGGGGGCGCGCGCGCCGGAGGGGCTCCAGATCGGCGCGATCAGCGATCCCATGCCGGGCGAGACCGAATGCGGGGATGGCTGGGAGGTGCGATCGACGGCGTCCCTCCTGCGCCTGTTGGTGGTCGACGGCCTCGGGCATGGGCCCATCGCGGCCCGCGCCGCCGGCGCCGCGATCGAGGCGTTCGCGGGGACGGACAAGCTGCCGGGGCCGGAAGCCGTGGTGCATTCGCTGCATGCTGCGCTGCGGTCGACGCGCGGCGCAGCGATCGCGGTCGCCGAGGTGGACCTGGTGTCGCGGACCGTGCGTTTCTCGGGCGTCGGCAACATCGGGGCAATCCTGGAATCCGGCACGGCGGCCGGCGCCAAGGGCCTGCTCTCGCACAACGGGATCGCCGGCCACGAGGCCCGCCGGATCCAGGAGTTCTCGCTCCCCTGGCCCGGCCGTGGACTCTTGCTCGTGCACACCGACGGGATCCAGACTCACTGGAAGCTGGAGGCCTATTCGGGCTTGCAGGGCAGGCATGCGTCCGTGATAGCTGGCGTCTTGTACCGGGATTTTCGCCGCACGAACGACGACTCGACGGTCGTGGTCCTGAAAGAGCCATGAAGAAGACGACGCTGCCGCTCACCACCCTGGAAATCGCCTCGGAGCGGGACGTCGTGACCGCCCGCCAGCGCGCTCGGCAGCTCGCCGGGCTGCTCGGATTCGGTGCGCAGGATCAGTCGCGGATCGCCACTGCCACATCTGAGATCTGCCGCAACGCCGTGCGCTATGCGGGCCGGGGGCGCTGCGAGTTCCTGCTGGAGGAGGGAGCGCGCGCCTGGCTGGTCGTCCGCACGGCCGACCAGGGGCCAGGCATCCGGAACCTCGAGGAGGTGCTGGCGGGGCGCTACCAGTCCGCTACCGGGATGGGCCTCGGGATCGTCGGCAGCAAGAGGCTGATGGACCGCTTCGTGATCGAGAGCGCGCCGGGACGGGGGACGCAGGTGCTGTTCGCGAAGGAGCTTCCCGCGTCGGCGCCGGTGTCCGCCCGTTCCCTGGCGTACATCTCCGGGCAGCTGGCGCGCACGCCGCCGCCCGCGGTGGAAGAGGAAGTGCGCCAGGCGGACCGCGAGCTGCTGCGCGCCGTCGGCGAGCTGCGCGCGCGCAACCTCGAGCTGGAGCAGATCCGCGAAGAGCTGGAAGAGACCAACCGGGGCGTGGTCGCGCTCTACGCCGAGCTGGACCAGCGCGCCGACTCGCTGCGCAAGGCCACCGACCTGAAGAGCCGGTTCCTCAGCAACATGAGCCATGAGTTCCGCACCCCGCTGAACTCGATCCAGTCGCTCGCCCGGATCGTCCTCGACGGGTCCGAGGGCCCGCTCGGCGAGGGACAGCGCAAGGCGCTGACCTTGATCCGCAAGTCGGCCGTCGATCTCACCGAGATGGTCAACGACCTGCTCGACCTGGCCAAGATCGAGGCGGGCAAGATCGCGGTGCGTCCCACCGATTTCGACGTCGCGCACCTGCTCGGGTCCCTGCGCGGCGTGCTCCGGCCGCTGCTCGGCGAGACCTCCGCGGAGCTCGTGTTCGATCCGCTGCCAGATCTGCCGCCGCTGCACACCGACGAGGGCAAGGTGACGCAGATCGTGCGCAACTTCGCCTCCAACGCGCTCAAGTTCACCGAGCGGGGCGAGGTGCGCATCGGCGTGCGCCAGGACGAGCCTGGGACCGTCACCTTCTACTGCCGCGACACCGGCATCGGTATCGCCGCGGAGGACCAGGACCGCATCTTCGAGGAGTTCACGCAGATCGAAGGGCCGCACCAGAAGATGGTGAAGGGGACCGGGCTGGGGCTGCCGCTCTCGAGAAAGCTGGCCAAGATGCTCGGCGGGGACATCCGCGTGGAGAGCGCGCTCGGGCGCGGATCGACCTTCTCGCTGCGGATCCCGATGCGGTACGCGCCGGCGGAGGCCTCCGCGCCGCGCGGCGAGATCGTGCTCGGGGCCGTGGACGAGCCCTCCCTGCTCCTCCAGTGGGAGCGTTTTTTGGAGGGCACTCGCTATCGGCTGGTCCCTGCGGCGACGGTGGAAGAGGCGCGCTCGGCCATCGCCCGCAGCCGGCCGGCGGTGGTGGTCGCCACGCCGTTCCTCGGCGGCGTCACCACCCGGACGCTGCTCACCGACCTGCGCAAGGACCCGGCCACCCGCGACATGCCGGTGCTGGGTCTCGCCCGCGCGGCGCACGAGGCGCGCCTGTTCTCGCTGGCCGCGGACCTGATCGTGGAGCGGCTCGACGAGCGGCACGCGCTCCTGGAGGCGCTCTCGCGCGCGATCTCTCCCCCCCGGCGCGTGCTGCTGATCGCGCAGGATGCGCGCGACGAGCTGCGGGCGCAGCTGGCCGAGCCGCGGCTGGAGCTGCTGGAGGCGCGGGACGCCATCGAAGGCGTGCGCCGGGCCCGCGAGGAGCGGCCGCGCACGGTGGTGCTGGACGCGACCGTGCCTGGATTCGCCGAGGAAGCCTTGGGGCTGCTGCGCCAGGATCCCGAAACCTGTTGTCTGCCCGTCCTGGTGCGCGCCACGCGGCCGCTCGGTCCGGAGGAGGAGCGCAACCTGCACGCCGGCGGCGCCCGGGTGGTGTCCGTCCAGGAGATGTTGCGCGACGACGCGGCGCGCGTCCTGCGCGCGGCGGTCTGGGAGGCGGTCCCCGCCAATGCCTGAGCTGGAGCCGCTGGTCCTGTGCGTCGACGACAACGATGGCGCCAGGTATGCGCTGACGCGGACGCTGCAGCGCGCCGGGTTCCGCACCGTCGAGGCGGCCACCGGAACGGAAGCGCTGGAGCGCATGGAGCAGCGGCCGGATCTGGTGGTGCTGGACGTGCAGCTCCCGGACATCAGCGGGTACGTGGTCTGCCAGCGGATCAAGTCCGATCCGAAGACGGCCTCCACGCCGGTGCTGCAGATCTCCGCGGACTTCGTGGACGTGGAGCACCGCACCCGCGGGCTCGACCTCGGCGCCGATGGGTACCTGGCGCACCCGATCGAGCCGCCCGAGTTGATCGCCACCATCCGCTCGCTCTTGCGCGCCCGCCGCGCAGAGGAGAAGGCGCGCGCCACTGCACGCGAGCTGCAGTCCACTTTCGACGCGATCAGCGACCCGCTCTGCCTGCTCGACGTCGAAGGCAAGGTGGTCCGGTGCAACCAGGCGATGACGCGCTTTCTGGGCATCCTGGAGGCGCAGCTGATCGGCCGGGGGCACGAGACCTTCCTGCCCGCGGCCGGAGTAGGGGCGCCCGCCGACCCGTTCCGCCGGATGACCCAGAGCCGCGCGCGCGAGGTGGAGAACATCCAGCACGGCGATCGCTGGCTGCGCGTCACCTGCGACCCGGTGCTCGACGAAGCCGGATCGCTCACCGGCGCCGTGTACATCTTCTCCGATTTCACCGAGCGCCAGCGGGCGCAGCACGAGCGCGAGCAGCTGCTGGCGCGCGAGCAGGCCGCGCGCGCGGAGGCGCAGAGCGCGTTGGCGGCGCTGAAGGCCAGCGAATCGCGCTTCCGGCGCTTGGGCGACTCGAACGTGATCGGGGTGATGGAGTCATCGCTCTCGGGGAACGTGCTCTGGGCCAACGAGGCCGCCCTGCGCATGCTGGGTTGGACCCGCGAGCAGCTCGACGGAGGGCTGGTGCGCTGGGATCGCGCCACCCCTCCCGAGTACGCGGAGGCGGACCACCGGGCGATCGAGGAGCTGCGCGCCACCGGCGTGTGCACGCCGTACGACAAGGAATACCTCCGCTTCGACGGCACCCGGGTTCCCGCCTACGTCGGGGTCGCCATGCTGGACGACGACCGCGCCGTCGCCTTCGTTCTGGACCTGAGCATCGTCCGCGGCCTGGAGAAGCAGCTGCGCGAGAAGGTGGTCGAGCTGGAGGCGGCGGACCAGCGCAAGGACGAGTTCCTGGCCATGCTGGCCCACGAGCTGCGCAATCCGCTGGCTGCCGTCACCAGCGGGCTGCACATCCTCGAGGAGGTGGCAAGCCCCGAGGATCGGGCGCTGCGGACGAGGGCCACCATCCTGCGCCAGGTCGGCGTGCTCACCCGGCTGGTCGACGATCTGCTCGACGTCTCCCGGATCACGCGCGGCAAGGTCGAGCTGCGCAAGGAGCCCGTGCTGCTGCGGGACGCGGTCGATCACGCGATCGCCACGCTCAAGCCGCTGGTCGAGGAGCGGCGCCATGAGCTGGTGCGCGACGTCTCGGACGAGCCGCTCTGGGCGATGGCCGACGGCACCCGGGTGGAGCAGGTGATCTGGAACCTGATCAACAACGCCGCCAAGTACACCGAGGCCGGCGGGAGGATCACCGTGGGGCTGCGGCGCGAGCGCGATCAGGCGGTCCTGTCCGTGCGCGATACCGGGATCGGAATCGACCCCCGGATGCTCGACCGCGTGTTCGAGCTTTTCGCCCAGGTCGACCAGTCGCCGGCGCGATCCCGCGGGGGCCTGGGCGTCGGCCTCACGCTGGTGCGACGCCTGGTGGAGATGCACGGCGGCTCGGTGTGCGCGCGCAGCGAAGGCCTGGGGCGGGGATCCGAGTTCGAAGTGAGGCTCCCGCTGTTGCACGAACAGGCCCGCCCGCTGGAGCGGCACCAGGTGGCGGTGGACCCGGGGCGCAAGCGGCTGCTCCTGGTCGAGGACAACCCGGACATCGGCGAGACGCTGCGCGAGCTGCTCCAGATCCTCGGCCACCGGGTGGAGCTGGCCGGCGACGGCCTGCGGGGCGTGCAGCTGGCCCTCGCAACCCACCCCGACGCGGCGCTGGTGGACATTGGCCTTCCGGGGATCGACGGATACGAGGTGGCCCGGCGGCTGCGCGCCAGCGAAGAGGGGAAGGACATCGTCCTGGTCGCGCTCACCGGCTACGGCAGACCGGAGGATCGCGACCGTGCGCTCGAGTCGGGATTCGACGCGCATCTGGTGAAACCCGTAGATCCCGAGGAGCTGAACCGCCTCCTCGTCGATCTGGTCGGGCCGGGACGGGCAACCGGGCAGGCCTGAGGTTTCGCGCGTGATCAGCGCCCGCGAGTCCGATACCTCCTCAGGTGCTGCGCAGCGCGATCATCGGGTCCACTTCGGCGGCGCGGCGGGCGGGCAACAGGCAGGCCACCGCGCCCACCGCGGCAAGCACCGCCGCTCCGAGCACGAACGTGACCGGATCCTGCGCGGCGATCCCGAAGACCAGCCCGGACATCACGCGGGAGATGGCCAACCCTCCGAGAACGCCGAGGGCGAGGCCCAGGCCAACCAGCGCCATGCCCTGCCGCAGGACCATCGCCAGCACCGAGGAGGGCTCGGCCCCGAGCGCCAGCCGGATGCCGATCTCCTGCGTCCGCTGGCTCACCGAGTACGCGATCACCCCGGCGATGCCCGCGGCGGTGATGCAGATGGCCAGCAGCGCGAAGGCGCCGAGCAAGAGCGCGGTGAGCCGCGGCGAGGCCAGGTTGTCCGCGCGCACCTGCGCGAGCGTGCGCACCTCGGTCACCGGCTGCTGCGGATCGAGCTCCTTGACCGCCGTCCGGACCGTGCGCTCCACCTCGGCCGCGCTGGCGCGGCTGCGCGCGATCAGGCGGACGTCGCGGTAGGGCGTGAAGGCGTACGGCACGTAGATCTCGTCGCCCGGCTCCCGCTCCAACCCGTGCTGCTTGATGTCGGCGACGATGCCCACGATCTGGACCAGCGTCCGGCCGCTGTCGACCTTGAGCCGCCGGCCGATCGGGTCCATGCCCTTGAAGAAGTGGCGGGCGAAGGACTGGTTCACCATCGCCACCGGGGCCGACGGAGCGCGGTCCATGGCGGTGAAGGCGCGGCCGCCCAGGAGCGGGATGCCCATGGTCTGGAAGTATTCGGGAGTGGCGGTCTCGAAGTCCGCGCGCGGGCGGGGACCCTCGGCCGGCTCGGCGCCTTCGATCTCGAACTGCGCGCCGTTCGGATTGGTGCCGTTCAAGGGCACCGAGCCGGTGAGCGCCGCCGAGATGACGCCGGGCTCGACGCGGATGCGGTCCAGCAGCCGCTCACCGAAGGGCCGGATCTGCTCGGCGGTCCGGTAGCGCGTCCAGTTCAGGTCGATGCGCGCGGTGAGCACGTTCTCCAGGTCGAATCCCGCATCCACCGACTGGAGGTTCAGGAGGCTGCGCAGCATCAGGCCCGCGCCGATCAGGAGAGCGAACGAGACCGCCACTTGCGAGACGATCAGCGCGCTCCGCGCCCGCAGATGCGAGGGGTGCGCGGTGGCTCCCGCTCCCTCCTTGAGATCGGCCGCGAGGTTGGCGCGCGCCGGCAGCGCGGGCAGGCAGCCGAGGAGCACGCCGGTGAAGAGCGAGAGGCCGCAGGCGAACAGCAGCACCCGGCCGTCGAGGCGGATCTCCGAGGCGCGGGTGGTGAAGCGGGCCGCGAAGGCGGCGAGCGCCTCCAGACCCCAGGCCGCGACCAGGACGCCCAGGATGCCGCCGGCCAGCGCCAGGATCAGGTTCTCGGTCAAGAGGAGCTGCAAGAGGCGCAGCCGGGTGGCGCCCAGCGCGGTCCGCACCGCCATCTCCCGCTCGCGGCGGACCAGCCGGGCCATGGTGAGGTTCGCGACGTTGGCGCAGACGATCACCAGCAGGAACAGCGTGGTCGCGAGCAGCACGATCAGCGTGGGCCGCGCGCTCCGCGTGAGCTCGTCGCGGAGGCCGGCCGCGGTGGTCGTGTAACCGTCGGTCCTGGGATACGCGTCGGGCCAGGCCGCGTGCAGCCGCTCCGCGACCTGGGCGAGATCCTTTTGCGCCGCCGACAGCGTGACGCCCGGGCGCAACCGCCCGAACACGGTGAGCCCGCGCGCGGTGCGGTTCTGCGCCCAGCTGGCCCCGTTGCGGAACGGGCAGGCGACGCTGGGCATGAAGACGTCGGTGACGCCCGGGTACTGGGGCATCGGCGCCAGCACGCCCACCACCTGGTGGACCCGGTCGTTCATGGTGAAGGTCTTCCCCACGATCGACGGGTCGGCCCGGTAGGCGCGCTGCCAGTACTCGTAGCTCAGCACCAGCACCGGGGCCGCGCCCTGCACATCGTCCTGCGGGAGGAAGGTGCGCCCGAGCAGCGGCCGCACGCCGAACGCGTCGAAGAAATTGGCCGAAACCACGCCGGTCTCCACCCGCTGCGCCTCGGCGCCGCCCAGCAGCGTGAACTGCATCTGGTGGTACTCGACCACCGCGTCCAGCGCGCGGGACTGCTCGCGGTAGTCCTTCACCTCCAGCGGCGAGAACCCCGCGTTCAGTCCGGAGCTGGCTTGCACGGGCTGCTGCAGATGGACCAGCCGGTCGCCATGGGCATAGGGCAGCGGCCGCAGCAGCACGGCGTCGATCACGCTGAAGATGGCCGTGTTCGCCCCGATGCCCAGCGCGAGCGTGAGCAGGATGGCGGCGGTGAAGCCGCGGCTCGCGAGCAGCCCGCGCACTCCGTAGCGGGCGTCGTAGAGGATGGTGGCGAGGACGCGCTCGCCCCGCCCTTCCCGCGCGGGCCGCTCCAGCCACTCGTCGAAGTCGCGCGGCGCGGCGCCCACCCGCTCGCGCAGGCCGTTCCAGAGCAGGTCGAGCGCGGCGCGCGGCGAGAAGCCGGGCCCGTAGACGTCCCGGCAGAGGCGCATGAGATCCTCGCCGTGCTTCTGCCGGAAGGACTTCGGATACGCGCGGAGGAACAGTCGCAGCAATGGCGCCTCCCTAGGTGGCGAGCAGATCTCCGATCACTTCCGCGAGCAGCCGTGCCTCAGCCTGCGCCACCCGCCGGCCCAGCGAGGTGATGCGGTAGTAGGTGCGCCGCTCGTCGCCGGCGGAGGCGCGCTCGTGCACCTCGATCAGCCCGCGCTCGAGCATCCGGTCCAGCACGCGGTAGAGGTTTCCAGGGCGGATCTGGATCCGTCCCTGCGATCGGGCGGCGACCTCCTGGGTGAGCCCGTAGCCGTGGAGCGGAGCGGCGTGCAGAGCGGCCAGGACGAACAGCTCGGCGGGCTTCAGGGGAGGTGTGCTCGGATCGAGTATGCTCATAGTGAGCATAGTACGGGCGTGGCAGGGCGCTGTCAAAAGCAGGGTGCGGAAAGTGGGAATCGGCGCAGGCTCCGGCAGACTGGAACCGATGCGTGGCCCCTGTCTCTCGATCGCCCTGCTCGCCTGCGCCTGCTCGTCGGCGCACCCCTCCCCTGAAGGCAACGCGCCGCAGGCGTGCGACGTGCTCCCCCTGGTCGGCCGGGCCACGCCGAGCGCGCTGGCGGCGGACGAGGCGGGCGGCATCGCGCTGGCGGGCAACTCGCGTGGCCCGCAGCTTCGCTCCGGGTCGGCGAGGCTGGAGGCGCCGGGCGGGTTCGTGCTGCGCGCCGACGCGGCGGGTCGCGTGGGCTGGATCCACGGCCTCTCCGGCGCCCAGCCGCTCGGGGCCGCGGTGGAGGCGGACGGCAGCGTGGTGGTGGTCGGCCAGGCGCAGCGGCAGTGCTTCGCGGCACGCCTGGCGGGAGCGGACGGCAAGGAGATGTGGACCTCGCGGCTGACGGCGGCGGGGGAATCCACCTGTCGCGCCGTCGCGATCGATCCCCGGAACGGAGATCTCTGGGCGGCAGGCGAGTTCAGCGGCGCGCTCGGTCCGGCGCGATCGGCGGGCTTCACCGACGCGCTGGTGCTGAAGATCGCGGTGGCGTCCGGCGAGATGCGGCTGGCGCGCACCTTCGGCAGCAAGGGAACCGACTCGGCAACCGCAATCGCCGTGACAGCGACCGGCGACGCAATCGTGGCCGGGTCGTTCGGCGGAGACGTGGACGCCTCTGCCGCCGAGATCGACTTCGGGCGCGGCGCCGTGCGGGGCTCGGGTGGCTCCGACGGCTATCTGGTCGCGCTGTCGCCAGAGGGCGGCACGCGCTGGTTCGCGGTCGCGGGCGAGTACGGCGACGACGAAATGATCGCGGTCGGCGCGCGCGGCGGCGCCGTCTTCGCCGCCTCCAACGCGCACCGCGACCGCCGGGGAGCGCAGTGCGGCGGACACATGCTGATCCTGCGCCGGGGCGAGTTCGTGCGCGTGATGGAGGACGACTGCAGCAGCGCGCGGGCGGCGGCCTTCGACGAGTGGGGCCGGTTCTGGACGCTGGAGAACTCGGGCCGGACGCTGCGCGCGCGCGCCTTCGGGCCGCGGGACGGCGAGCCGCTGGGGTCGCGCGTCTGGGGAGGCGAGCGGGCTTCGTTGCAGGCCGGAGGCATCGCGCGCGTTCCGGGCGGGCTCGCAGCGGCGGGAACCACCGACGGCGAAGCCATCGTCTGCGGCAAGCCGGTGGGGAGCCTCGGCGAGCCGGCGGCGTTCGTGGTCTGGATTCGCGACCTCGCGCCCTGAGCCGCCGGCGCCGATGATCCCGTGTCAGTCGTCGTCGTTGTGGTCGTGGTCGTCGTCGT
>Ga0137397_10000704_pt1 | contig 23165 bp, 18 predicted proteins | sample czorhiz116metaG_FD_106658 | JGI IMG/M metagenome (GOLD analysis project Ga0137397, IMG submission 106658) | Vadose zone soil microbial communities from Angelo Coast Range Reserve, California, USA - czorhiz1.16 metaG | ecosystem: Environmental > Terrestrial > Soil > Vadose zone | place: USA... | reverse complement strand
GGCGGAGGAATTTGCGGCCGAGGGCGCCGCTGTAGGCGGACCATTCGGGTTCGCCGGAGTCGACGGCGAGGGCGGCGCGGGCGGCGGCGAGCTTGGAATCGAGATCGTCCATGTAGTGGAACGTCAGGGCTTCGCGGATCATAGGGAGCTTGGGCGAGCCAAACTCGTATTGGCCGTGATGGCTGATGAGAAGATGTTGGACGACGGTTTTCAAGTTGGCGGGAAAACCTTCGATGGCGTCCATGGCTTTGGAGACGGTTTCAAATTCCATCATGATGTGGCCGAGGAGCTGGCCTTCGACGGTGTAGCCGATGGCGCGTTCGTAGCAGAGTTCTTCGAGCTTGCCGACATCGTGGAGAATCGCGGCAGTGAGGAGCAGATCGACGTCGAGCTCGGGATAGTGCGCGGCGGCTTGCTTCGCGAGGCCGCACAGACTCAGGACGTGCTCGATGAGGCCGCCCAGATAAGCATGGTGCATGACTTTGGCAGCGGGGGCGCGCTTGTACTTCGCGGCGATCGTCGGATTCGAAATAATTCCGGTGACCAGTTTGTTCAGCCAGGGATTAGCGATGGAAGCGGCGAATTCCTGGAGCTGCGCAAAGAGCTTTTCGACATTTTCCTTGGTGTGAGGGAGAAAATCGGCGAGGTCAATCTCTTCCGGTTTCGCGAGGCGAAGCTGCAGGAGAGCGAGCTGCGGCCGGTTGCGGTAGATTTCGACGCGAGCGTTCACCTTGACAAAATCGTCGCGGCCGATGTCCTTCACCGCAACGTCGAATTGATCCCACATGCGCGCTTCGATGGTGCCGCTGCGGTCACCGAGCTCGAGGCGCAAATAAGGCTTGCCCTCGCGCGTGTTGCGAATCTCCTTTTCGCGAACGAGGAAAAACGTAGTGATGCTTTGTTCGGAGTTGAGATCGGTGACGAACGGCGTCTTCATGTTCCCGATACCGATCCTGACTTCTTGCCAAACAAAAGAAATTTCTTGTGGCCTTTCTTGGCTTTGCTGACTTCCGGCGTGGCGCTCACTTCCTGAATCTCGGAGCCTCCGCCGCCGGCGATGTCCTGAAAACCGGGCTTGATCACCACGTAGCTCTGCTCGCGCAGGGTCTTCAGATACTCGCGCATCGCGGGTTCCATGCGCCCGCCGTAGAGCTTGTCCATGATTTCATTTTTGACTTTGGCGAGCGATTGTTCGCCTTCGTCGTAGTGCTCCAGGACCTCCAGAATCAGAAAGCCCTGCTTGGTTTCCATGACTTCGGTCAGCTCTTTGCGCTTCATCTTGAAGACCTTGTCCTCGAGTTCCTTGGAAAGTTCTCCACGCTTGTAAATGCCGAGAAAGCCGCCCTGGCTCTTGGTGCTGCCATCGGAAAGCCGCTTGGCGATTTCGCCGAAGTCCTCGCCGTCCTGGACGCGCTTGAGCGCGGTCTCTGCCTTTTTCTTCAGGTCGGGGAGATCTTCCGGCTTCTTCCCTTCGGTGTTAACCACGATCTCCCGCAGCGCCACCTGCTCCGGGCGCACGAATTCGGTTTTGTGCGCTTCGTAATACTTCGTCACTTCCTCATCGCTGATGGTGATGTGCGAGCCGACCTCGCTGCTGATCACACGTTGCGTCAGCAGAGTGCTGCGAATGTTGTTCTTGAAATCCTCCCAGTTCATTCCCGTCCCGGAAACGGCCTTTTCAAGCTCCTCCATGCTGGCGAGCTTGTTTTCGGTGCGGATGGCATCGAGCTTTTTAATAAGCTCCGGCTCGACGCTCACGCCCATGTCTTTGGCGCGCTGAACGAGAAGAGACTGGTCGACGAGGTCGCGCAAGGTGTTTTTCTGGCGATCTTCGATAGCGATCTGCAACTGTTCCGGCGTGCAGCGGTTCTGGCATTCGGACTTGGCTTCTTCCTCGGCGGTTTGGCGCGCTTTGTTGTACTCCGAGCGGGTGATGATTTCATTGTTGACGCGCGCAATGATCTCCTCGACGGTTTTTCCGCTATCCGGAGTAGCCGTTTTGGGCGCGGCGGGTTTCGCGGGCTTTTCCGATTTTGCGTCGGGCGCGGCCATCCCCGGCTTCTCAAGAGTGGGACCCGCCGCTGGTTTCGGCTGAGCACCTTGCGGCTTGTCCTGCGCCGCGAGCGGCAGGGCGGCGCAGAGCGCCGCGATTACAGCAATTTTTCGCATCAATTCCCTCACCTCTAAAGTTTAGCCCTGCCCCTGAAGGCCGAGCAATACGTTTCTCAAAGCAGCAGGGATCGATTCTCCCCGTTTGACTTCCATCCAGAGTACGCCGCTGGGGTCGAGTTTGATGCCTGTACGAGAGCGTACCACGGAGACCAGTTTGGCCGGGTCCAGCAATGTCTCGGGATGGAACCTTACCGCGATGCGGGTACCCTGGCGCTCTACGGCGGAGATGCGCAAGCGCTCACACATGGATTTGAGGGCGGCGTACTCCAAAAGGTTTTCCACGGAGGAAGGCGGTGTGCCGAAGCGGTCCTCGAGTTCTTTGCGGACATCCAGCTTGTCTTCTTCGGAAGCGATCGAGGAGATGCGTTTGTAGGTGCGCAGGCGGAGATTTTCGCTGGGGATGTAGTCCTGCGGGATGCGCACGTCAAAGCCCAGACTGAGTGTGGTGCGCAGGTCCGGCGCGACTTCTTCGCCCTTCAGCTTGGAAACGGCGCGCTCCAACATCTGGCAATACATATCGAAGCCAATCGCTTCGATGTGGCCGTGCTGCTGGCGGCCGAGCATGTTGCCGGCGCCACGAAGCTCGAGATCGAGCGCGGCAATGCGGAATCCGGCGCCCAGTTCACTGAATTCCTTCATGGCCGCGAGGCGTTTGCGCGCGATGTCGGAGAGCGAAGTGTCCGGCGGGACAAGGAGATAGGCGTAGGCGCGCTGGGCGGAACGTCCGACGCGGCCGCGCAACTGGTAAAGCTCCGCCAGCCCCAGGCGGTCGGCGCGGTTGATCAAAATGGTGTTGGCGCGGGGGATGTCCAGTCCGTTCTCGACGATGGTCGTCGCGACCAGCACGTCCGCTTCATCGCGGATGAATTTCAACATCACGCTTTCGAGTTCTTTTTCTGCCATCTGGCCGTGGGCCACCACTACGCGAGCCTTGGGGACAAGCTTGGCCACCATGGCTCCAAGCGAATAGATCGATTCGACGCGGTTGTGAATGAAGAAAACCTGGCCGTCGCGAGCAAGTTCGGTTTCGATGGCGCTCTGCACCAGCTCTTCCTGAAAGGGGGCGACGACGGTTTGAATGGCCAAGCGGTCGCGCGGAGGCGTTTCGATGACGGACATGTCGCGAAGTCCAACCAGGGACATGTGCAGGGTGCGTGGGATGGGCGTGGCAGAGAGGGCGAGGGCGTCCACGTTTTTGCGCATTTCCTTGAGGCGCTCTTTGTGGGCGACGCCGAAGCGTTGCTCTTCATCGACGACGAGAAGACCGAGGTCGGAGAATTTTACGTCTTTCGAAAGCAAGCGGTGCGTGCCGATGACCACATCCACCTTGCCCGCTTCCAAGTCCGCGAGAATTTTTTTCTGCTCTGCGGCGCTGCGGAAGCGGCTGAGCATTTCGATGCGCGCGGGGAAGGCGGCGAATCTTTTCTTGAACGTTTCAAAATGCTGGAAGGTGAGGACGGTGGTCGGCGCGAGAATCGCGACCTGCTTGTTGTCCATTACGGTTTTGAACGCCGCGCGCATGGCGACTTCTGTTTTTCCGTAGCCGACGTCGCCGCAAAGCAGGCGGTCCATGGGCTCGGCGCGTTCCATGTCACGCTTGATGTCGCGGATGGCGGTGACCTGGTCGGTGGTCTCCTCGAATTCAAAAGCATCCTCGAATTCGCGCTGGAAATTGCTGTCCGGTGAAAATGCAAAACCCTCCGTCGCCTTGCGCTGCGCGTAAAGAGCGAGAAGCTGGTCGGCCATGTCTTCGACGGATTTGCGGGCACGCGTCTTGCGCGAGTTCCAGACGGTACCGCCGAGTTTGTCGAGCGGGGGATGCGTGCCCTCGAGAACACGATAGCTCTGAACGAGGTCCATGCGTTCCAGTGGAACGTAAAGGCGCGCGTCGTCGGCGTACCGCAGGAGCATGAACTCGCCGCTGTGTCCGCCGGATTCGATCTGGCGAAGTCCCTCGAACTGCCCGATGCCGTGATCGACATGTACCACATAGTCTCCGGGCTTTAACTCGGCAAAATCGCCGAAGAAACCGGAAGTGCGAATCTTGCGGCTGGGACGCTCGACGGTGGGTGTGACGTCGAAAAGATCGGCGTGGCCAAAAAGCGTAAGCTGAGCGTCAGGAAACGTGACGCCTTCCGCGAAGGGCGCGCGGATCAACAACATCGCCGCGGATTCATGCGCGCCCTCGGCGGTGAAGCCGGCGGCGGCATCTTCCGATTCGCCGAGCACGTAGGGCACTTCATACTCGCGACAGATGTCTGCAAAGCGTTCGATCTCTCCGGTGCTTGCGGCCGTCAGGAAAACCGTTCCGCCGGAAGCGAGCTGGGACTTCACGTCTCCCATGCAGGCCACGACATTCCCATGAAAACGCGCGCTGGGCCGCGAGGAAAGCTCGAACTGCGGGGTGGAACCGATTCCCAGCGCGAGCTGCTCGATGTGAATTTGCGAGGTTTTTTCCAGCGCGGCCGCAAATTCCTCTTCGGACCAGAAGTAGTGAGAGGCGGCGGGTGAGTTGGCGCGCCCGTGACGCTCGTAATTTTCCGTCGCAGCGGCGAGATGCTTCGCCGCGGCTTCACGCAGAGTTTGCGGCTCATCGAGAAACACGATTGGACGCAGCGAACTTTCCGCCAGCTCAAAGAGCGTGCTCGGCCCCGGTTCTCCGGTGGGCCCGAAAAACGAGGGCGTCTCCCAAGCGGCGTCGTTCAGATTCGCTTTTTCCGGCGCCGGCACGGACCATTCGGTCAAAGGCAGAAGCGTCGTGCGCACGACCGGGGCAATCGACCGCTGCGTGCGCGCATCGAATTCGCGCACCGATTCCACGCTATCGCCGAGCAGCTCAATGCGCACAGGACGAGCGGCTTCAGGGGAGAAGACATCAATGATGCCTCCGCGCACGGCGAATTGTCCCGGCAGCTCCACCATTTCGGTTCGCGTGTAGCCCACGGAACCTAGATGGGTAATCAAATCCTCGTGGGGAATTTCGGTGTCTTTTGCCAAAGTCCGGGTGAGATAGAGATACGCCGCCGGATCTTGATAGCGCCAAAGCGCCGCGGCGATGGGGACGATCACCAGGGTAATCTGCCCATCCGCGACGCGAAAGAGCGTAGCAGCGCGCCGTTCGAGAATGTCCGCGTGCGGGCTTTGCGATTCCCAGGGAAGTCGGTCGAAGGCCGGGAGCGTGGCGACGCCGCCCGCCGCTCCCGGGAAAATGCCGCTGAAAAATCGCAGCGTTTCCGCGAGCGCTTCGGCACGGCGATTGGAATCCGTCACAAAAAATGCCGGACGACGTAATTCGCGCGTCAAATAGGACGCAACGAGAGCCTTCGCGACGTCGTGCAAGCCGGTGATCGAGATGTGGCTCGCGCCGGAGCGCAATGCGGCCAGCGCGCCCTCCATCGCCGCATGGCGAAGGACGGCCTCCAATCTCTCGCGAACGGCAGGAAATATCATGCGTGGTTGATCAGGATTCCGCGCGAGAGGCGCGCGCCCCTTGGTGTATTTTCTGCAGAATGGCGGTTGTCGAATAGCCGGGCACGACGGGAATGGAGACGACGCGCCCGCCCGCAGCTTCCACTTCCTTGCGGCCCACGATTTGGTCGCCGGGCCAATCGCCACCTTTCACCAGGACATCCGGGAGCAACCCGGCGATCATTTCGCGGGGCGTCAGGTCATCGAAGATCACCACGGCATCCACACATTCCAAAGCTGCGAGAATTTCCGCGCGCTCGCGCTCAGAGATAACCGGGCGGCCTTCGCCCTTCAATTGACGTGCGCTCGCATCACTGTTCAGCCCGACTATCAGTGCATCTCCCAATGCGCGCGCCAGTTCCAGGCTGCGAATGTGCCCAGGATGAAGCAGGTCAAAGCAACCGTTGGTGAAGACGACGCGGCGGCCGTTGCGTTTCTTGCGGCCAAACTGCAGAATCGCTTCCTCAAGTGTCAGGACTGCCGAATTCAAAGGGTCTCCATGCGGACCGGAAAGAACCATAGCGGTATCGGTTAAAAAGATAGTTTATCACGCGCGGGAGGTCCGTCGCCCGCGGGCCGGCGACTCACGATGAAATCACCCCAAATCGTTCGTGCCATTGCGGGAGTTCTGCTCTCGGCCGCAGGACTCTGGCTTGCACTCCCTACGCCTTATCGTGAGCGGACATTTCTGATCGACGCGGGGGGCTGCCGGCTCGAAACCACGATCGTGGAAAAGCCAGTTGGCGGCTCGCAAGGATCGGTTTTGCTTTTCCACGGAATCTCCGCCAACAAGAAAATTATGTCTTACCTCGCCCGGGGTTTTGCCGGGCAGGGCCTTCGCGTCTACGTTCCGGATTTACCGGGACACGGACGCACGCCGGGGCCGTTTTCTCCCGCGCGGGCGGAACAGTGCGGCGAGGCGCTTCTTCGCGAACTGCTCACGCGCGGGATGATCGATCCCGACCGCACGATTCTAGCCGGGCATTCGATGGGGGGCGCCATCGCCGAGCGGATTGCCTCCCGTGTTCCAATCGCGGGCTTGATCGCCATCTCGCCAGCGCCGATGCGAGCCGCACATGGAGTGACGGCGGAGAAGCTGTTTTTCAGCGATCCCCCGATGCTGCCGCCTCATTCGCTGGTGATGATTGGCTCGCTGGAACTGGAGTCGATGCGCGGCGATGCTACCGACCTGGCTGCCTCGCGAAGCGACGGGACCGTGAAATACCTGGAGATTCCGGGCGCTTCGCACGTCAGCGTTCTCTTCAATCGTTCCGTGGTGCGAGCTTCGCAGGAATGGTCTGCGCAAATTCTGCATTTACCCCCCACTGCGGCGTGGCCCTCTCACGGCCCGCTCATCGGCGGACTCAGCGGCTTCATCGGCCTCCTGCTGATCGCGGGGCCGTTCCTCAGGGAGGCGGCTGGGAAGAACGGAAGCGAAGAAATCGCCACGACCGGCACGGTCATCGGGGTGCCACGACTTTTTCTGGAATTTGCAGCGGCCTCGCTACTGATCGTGCTGCTCTCGCGATTCTGGATTCCTTTGAAGGCGATCCGACTTTTTCAGGGCGACTATCTTGCGAGCTTTTTGCTTCTCTTTGGGGTGCTGCTGGTTGTGGTGCATTGGAGTTGCGTGCGTTCTGCACTCTCGAGTTCCCCTCGCCGACTGCTCGCCGCGGGGTTTGCCGGAATCGTGTTGCTACTTCTCGCCACAGCATGGTTTGATTTGACGATTTACGAGGCGTGGCTGACCGGCGCGAAGTGGATGCGCTTCCCTTTTTTGCTAATCGTCCTTCTCCCCTACCTGATTGCAGAAGAGACGCTGCTCGGTCCGGTGCGGCCGGGGAAAAGGGGGCGCAGGCTGGCCCTTGCGCTGTCGCTGAGGCTCATTGCGTGGGGAGCGCTTATGGCCGGCGTCTTGATTCTGCACAACGGAGAAATTCTGATGGGTCTGCTGTCGCCGTATATGGCGGTGTTCAATTTGGTACAGCGAAGTGCCATGGACCTGTTGCGTAATGCGACCGGCTCGGCGGCGACGGCGCTATTCGGTGCTATACTCCAGGCAGGTTTTTGCCTGGTGATCTTTCCCCTCACCTAATGGCCAATCACCTTAGAACTCGTCACCAAAGGAACTTAAGACGGGGGTTCCGCGCCCAAGGACGGAATTGAAAGCTCTCAGCGAGACACGACCATGGCTCAGATAGCGATCGTCGGCGGCGGACCGTCCGGCGCAATGTGTGGTGAACAACTCGCGCGCGCGGGCCACAAGGTTAATCTTTTTGACGAGCATCTGGCGTGGGAAAAACCCTGCGGCGGCGGCCTGACTCACAAAGCGATTCAGTGTTTCCCCTTCCTGCTCGATAATTCCTATCCCAAGAAACTAGTGAATTCCGTGGAGCTGATCAGCAGCGAAGAGCATCGCGCCACGCTCGACATGCCCCATCCGATCGTTATCTATTCGCGGAAGGTGCTGAATGGCATGCTCCTGGATCGCGCGCGAGATGCGGGCTGCAACGTGCGGCGTTCCCGCGTGATGAGTGTGGACACCTCCACGACGAAGCCCCGCTACTGCGTGGAAGGTGTTTGGCAGGAAGCCGATTTTCTGGTTCTCGCTGCCGGTGCGCGCAATCAACTGCTCCCGGAAACACGGGCGTTGCAGCGCGACGAACTGGAGATGACGCAGGGCTACTTCGTGCCGCAGACCAGCGACTCCATCATCATCAAGTTCCTGCCGCAGTTTGAGGGCTATATCTGGTCGTTTCCTCGCTGCGATCATCTCTCGGTCGGCATTTGCGGGAGCATGTCGTCGCATACCAGCACGGAGCTGCGCAGCCATCTGCAAACATTCGTGGGGAAGCACGGTATACAGACGGAGGGCGCAAAGTTTTATAGCCACGTCCTGCCCTCGCCGAAGGAGCGCACGCTTTCCGAAAGAAACGTCATCGGAAAGAACTGGGCGCTTGTTGGAGATGCGGCGGCGTGGGTCGATCCCCTCACCGGCGAAGGCCTTTTCTATGCCATTCGCTCCGGCGAATTGCTGGGCCGCTCGCTCGCCGAAGGTTGCCCGGAGAAGTACCCGGCGTGGGTGAAGGCAACTTTTTGCGCTGAACTGGAATTCGCGGCGCGCATCGTGCGGCGTTTTTATCGCGGATCTTTCCTGGGCAGTGCGGTCACGACGCGCATGGTTCAGTTCCTGCGCCGCAGCCCGGTGTTCCGGCAATTGATGGGCGATCTGTTCAGCGGCACGCAGGATTACACCAGCCTGAAGCGGAGACTCTGGGGCCATCTGGGAATCACCGTCAGCGAGTTCATCTCCAGCGTTTTGAACCTCGATCGACCCGCCAAGGCCATCGTGCCACGCGCGGGAACCGCGGGCGATTGAAGATAACTACTCCTTCCGGTCCGTTTTCGCAATATAGTCATACGGACACTGCTGGCATCTAATCCATAGGGTACTGTTCGTCTTCCAATCATGGCCACCGAGACAGCCGCCAAATCACCAGCCAAAAGTGAAAAACGCAAAAACGCGTGGAAGAATCTTCCCGACGTTTGGGCGCTGATGAAGCCGAGGCGCGGGCTGCTGGCGCTGGGCTTCGTACTCATGGCCATCAATCGACTATCGGGATTGGTGCTGCCGGCTTCCACGAAGTATCTGGTGGACAACGTCATCAGCAAACGGCAAATCCAACTTCTGACGCCAATCGTGCTGGCCGTTCTTGCGGCGACCGTCCTTCAGGGACTGACGTCGTTCACGCTGACCCAAGTGCTCTCCAAGTCCGCGCAAAAAATGATCGCCGAACTACGCCGCCAGGTGCAGGCGCACATCGGCCGGCTTCCCGTGTCGTTCTACGATGCCAACAAAACCGGCGCGCTCGTTTCGCGAATCATGAGCGACGTCGAAGGCGTGCGCAATCTGATCGGAACGGGGCTGGTTGAATTTGTCGGCGGGATGATGACCGCGGTCATCGCGCTCGTCTACTTGATTCATACCAGCGTGACCATGACCGGCGTCGCGTTTGCCATCCTGCTGGTCTTCGGGTATGGGATTAACAAAGCCTTTGCGACGATTCGCCCGATTTTCCGGGCACGGCCGAAAATCAACGCGGAAGTCACAGGGCGCCTCACCGAATCGCTCAGCGGCGTTCGGGTGGTGAAGGGTTACCACGCGGAAGAGCGTGAGGAGGGGGTCTTCGCCAGCGGCGTGAAGCGCCTGCTGGACAATGTTCTGAAGACGCTTACGGCCACTTCGCTGATGAGTCTTTCCGCTGCGGGGCTGATGGGTATCGTCAGCGCCATCATCATGGAGCTCGGTGCGCACAAGATTATTGCGGGCACGATGACGCTGGGAACGTTTTTTGCCTTCAATATCTTTCTGGGCCTTCTCGTGGCGCCGGTCTTTCAAATCGTGGCCATCGGCACGCAAATCACAGAGGCCATCACGGGTCTCGAGCGCACGCGCGAAATTCTGAACGAAAAGCCGGAAGATGATGAGTCTGGACGGACTGTGAAGCTCGATCGCGTGAACGGGCTGGTCGAGATGCAAGACGTGAGCTTCGCCTACGATACGCGGAAGGAAGTTCTGCACGAAGTCAGTTTCCGGTCGGAACCGGGAACGGTCACGGCCCTCGTTGGTCCTTCCGGGGCGGGAAAATCGACCATCATCGGCTTGATCGCGGCATTTTATGTGCCTTCGAGCGGCAGAGTTCTGGCGGACGGGATCGATCTGGCGACCGTAAAGCTGGATTCCTATCGCACGCAGCTCGGCGTCGTGTTGCAGGAGACTTTTCTATTCGATGGAACGATTCGGGAAAATGTGGCTTTTGCTCGGCCCGACGCCACGGAAGAAGAAATTCTCGCCGCTTGCCAAATCGCGCGCGTCGACGAATTCGCGGAGTCTTTCGAGAACAAGTACGACACGGTCGTCGGCGAACGCGGCGTGAAGCTTTCCGGCGGCCAGAAGCAGCGCGTCTCGATCGCTCGCGCCATCCTGGCCGATCCGCGCATCTTGATCCTCGACGAAGCTACCTCCAGCCTCGATTCGGAATCGGAAGCGCTGATCCAGGAGGGTCTGCGCTACCTCATGCGCGGCCGCACGACATTCGTGATTGCGCACCGGCTCTCCACGATTCGACGAGCCGATCAAATTCTCGTCGTCGAGGCGGGGCGCGTGATCGAGCGTGGCACCCACGAAACCCTTTACGCTCTCGGCGGCCGTTACTACGACCTCTACACCAAGCAGCACGCCGTCGAAGCCAATCTCTTCCTGGCGCCCGGGGAAGGCAGCGACCTGGAAGACTCCCGCAGCGTGGAAATCCAGGCAGGTGCGAGTGGTCGGAGCGACGCCGCTATACCCGATGCCATCCGCATCATTCGCGGCCAGAGCAGCTAACAAATCCCCATGCAGTGAAAAGAGAAAGGGCGCGGCAGAAGAACCGCGGTCCCGCGATCGAATTCCATTGTGAAAACGGTCAGGCAGTTGGGCGGCGCACGATCAACTTTTTCGGCGCAGGAGGCGGAATCAAGGTAGCCATCTTGCGGATCATCGCCAGCACTAGCCGCTTGTCGCCATCGGAAAGAGTGGTGCTGTACTTTTTGATCTCCGCCAGGAAGCGAATCTCGTCCTGCGAGAGCTCGCCGAGGGCTTTTTGCGTCTCACGGTCGCGCGGCGTTTCGGTGCCGGGGAAAAAGTCCGCCAGTGAGATGTCCATGGCTTCCGCGATTTTGGCGAGCGTTTCGAGAGACGGGACGGTGTGCCCATTTTCGACGCGCGATAGGTAACAACGCAACAGCCCGGTGCGGCGCTCGATGTCGCCCTGCGACAGGCTGCGCTGGCTCCGGTAAGTCCTGATCACCTCTCCGATGTTTACTCGAGGTTTTTCTTTTGGCATGATCTCCCCACTTGAGGGGGTATCTTACTCACTAACAGCAGGAGTGGCAAGGGGGAATTTCTGGTGGATGGTTCCAATCCGATAACGGGCAAGGAAAACCCGAGAAGAGCGCCCCACCCAGGAAAAGAGGACAGGGAAAGAAAAAGGCGAGCCACGGCTCGCCTTTTTCCGAACATTCCCCAGGACTTCAGTACGGAACCGCGAGAACGATGCTTATCTTTGCGTCGCCGCCACCGTTGCCGGTTGTTGCAGGCGGAATTCCAGCAGCGTTTCGCTCGGCACTTTTACCTGCTGACCGCGCGTGAACACCTGCACGCCCGCGCCGGCCGCCGAGCCGACACCCGCGCCGATCGCCGCGCCCTTGCCGCCGCCGGCAATCGCGCCGATGATAGCGCCGGCCACCGCGCCACCGCCAACTTTCTTCGCAGTGTTCGAGCCGCGCCCCTTACCCTGTAGGGTGTAGTCGCTGCTGACGACTGGATAGTCCTTCCCATCGATCACGATGCGCGTCAGTTCGAGCTGTAGCTCGGCGCTGCCGGCTATATGGCCCGCCTCTTTAGCCTCGGCCAAGCGTCCATAAACATCGGTGCCCTTCCGCGCCACCACGGAATTGCCGACGGTCAAATCGGTCTCCAGGCTGGCATGGAATACGTCACCAACGTGATTTTTTGAGGAGTCCACACCGTCGATCATGCGCACCAGGAAAGATTGCCCCGCAGGGATGGTAACCTCGCCACCGGGGGCCGTCGGAGCCAGGGAGTTTGCCGCGACAGGAGCTACTGCTGGGGCGGGAGCCATCGCTGGGGCAGCGCTTCTGGAATTGCCGGTAAACGTCAACGCGACAGCGTCCGTTGTGTTAAACGTCTGAACTTCGCCATTTATCTCGAAGCGAAGCACGGCTTGCGTGCCGCCGAGATACTTCCCTTTCAATACGCGGCCATCCTTCAATTCCAAAGTATCCGCCGCGGCTACGCTTACAAAAAGCAGCCCCAGTAGGGCTGCCGCCAAAAAACAATTCACTCTTTTCATTGTTCCCTCTCACAATTGGAAATCACCAATCCCGCAGATCTCCGGATTTGTTTCCCCCTGCCCAAAAGCTACCCTGCGATTCTACCGCATTGGATGAGAGAGACGCGACGAATGGTTGCGCCCGGCCAGCCGCGGAGAGGCCGGCAATCAGGGGGGGAAGATCTGACGCACATCGTGGAGGGGAGTATAGACCGGAAGGCAGGCCGCCCCGACGGTCGCGCCGTGGCAGCACCATCCTGAAAGATAAGGGCCCAAACCAGATTGGTTTGGGCCCGAGTGCTTTGAGAGCACGCTTAGGATGAGCTAAGAACTGCTGCCCGGGTGCAAGCTAGAGTTGGCGGCGAGCCTGATCGGCCTCTTCAGCCAGTCTCATAAGCGCTTGCACGATCCCGGTGTCATTTTTATTGGTCTTGGGATTAATGAAAAGCCCGTCCGTCACAAACGACTGGACAGAGGCGACCGCCCCACCAAAAGCTATCGAGGTCGGGCGAATGATGGCCACCGGGCCGAACTTCTGGTCCAGGAAGTGGGTTGGCTCGGGCATGATCAAGTTGGACTGCAAGGTGTCCCCGTTCAAGGATTCCGGATCCGTTTCACCCTGGGCAGCGCTCAACGTGGAAAAGGTTACGGTCGAGTGGTTCACGGGATCGACGTCCGTCAAGGGAGTGGCATTGCCGGCTTTGTCCTGCCAGGTCTGGAAGTGCATGGTCTCGCTGGGGCCGATGCTCAGCAGGATTCTCAAGACTTCCAGGTTGGTGACGTGCTGTGCCAGCGCCGGATAAAGGCTAGTGCCACCTTGCTCAATGAAGGCGAAGTGGAATCCCGCCGTGAAAGCGATCGCCTTGAGGTGGTCGGTGAAGGTCGACTGCGTGGGATCATTGAGATTGATGACGCTTCCGTTTGTATCGGCGTTGCTTCTCGGGATAGCGGTGTGTTGATTGACGTTTAGACTGGGAACCGCCTGAGCAAATTGTGCCTTGGGATCAAAATCCGGGTTGGTGATGCTGCGATACCTGGACCAAAAACTGGTGTCGATTGTGAGTTGGGTAAGATTCGTGAGGCGCCCAATCTGCTGTGCCCCATCGGCCGTACTGCTAGGCAACACCTTGAAACGGGTGAGGTCAGCAGACCCCGCGCCCTTGGATTCCAGGTAATTGCCAAGAAACCGGGCGTGGCTGATCTCGTCGTCGGTGTTGTCGTGGATGTATTGCGGCATGTCCCCATCGAGGAGTTGCAGCGCTTGTGAATAGGCGGCGTTTCCGCCAGTGAGCCCGCTGAATTCGTTATCCTGGGTACCGCCGAGTTCCGCGTACTGGCGCCAAAGGTCTTCTTCTACCTGCTCAAGGGCCTGCAAAAACCTTAAAATCGCGATATCCCCCCTGGTGATTGGTGCGCGGTCGACGCCAGCCTCCTCGTCGAACGCAAACGTATTGCCCGTCAGCAGCCCGGCGCCCACAGTTGCCGCGCCCGCCACCGTTCCGTTCTTCAAGAATGAACGCCGCGTGCTGCCCTTCGTGAATACATTTCCTTCTTTCTTCATCGGTCTTCCCCTTTTCGGTTCGTGAATTGAGTCCCGGTGCACAGAACTGCGGAAAAATGTCGAGCCTCCTGAAGCCTGGGTCCCGGCTGTATGGGATCGGTGTTTGTCCAACTGAGGTCGCATCAAATTGCGGGTCAGTCCGCTGCACAGCGGAGGAAGAGGGGCCAGCGGGCCAGCCATTGGCCCCTCTTCTGTTATTGGACAGTGAGAGTGACGGAAGTTGAGTGAGTGAGATTCCCCGAAGTTCCGGTGACCATCACCGTGGCCATGCCACGTTGTGTTCCGTTCCCGGGATTGTTCATGCCATAGCCACCGCAACCGCTGGCCGCGAGCAGGCAGGCCATCGCAAACAGAAGAGCCAAACTGCCCGCGAGCCCGGGGATCAAGTTGTTCCCTGCCATGCGGCTTCTCCTGATGCTCCCGGCGAGGAACGTGGCCAGCAAAGCCAGCGCGGGAATCGTAAGAATCATGGCGTAGCGTCCGCCGGTTTGATTCCCGCTGATCAGTCCCGCGTGCATATAGGGCGAGGAGGAAGTGCTGATCGTCATCATGGACGTCACCATTCCACCGCTGGAAGGGGTGACGGACGCAGGCGAAAAGCTGCACGTGGAATTCGCCGGCTGCCCCGAGCATGTGAGGGCGACGGCTGAGTTAAAGCCGTTAAGTCCGCCAAGCGTCACAGTGAACGAAGCGGGTTGCCCCGCACTGATCGTCAAGGTCGATGGTGATGCGCTGATGTTGAAATCAGAGGTGGGAGCTGGCGTGGCATTCGCCGTGATCGCCGAGAAGAGTCCGTGTTGTTCATTGGCCAAGCCCGCCGTGATGTACATGGTGTTGGCGTCGCCGGAAGGCCCTCCGCCACCGAAAACCATGTCCCATAGGGAAGCATTCGCGATGACCGTGCCGTTCTGATCTTTCATCTGGTCGATAAAGGCGCCAGTGGCGAAGTTGTAGGCGTTGATCGTGCCATCGCCGAAATTCCCGACCAGTAGATCGCCGCTGGCGCCGAACGAGCCGAAACTCGCGGGAGGAATCACTGCGCCCCAGGGCGCGTTGAGATGGGAGTCGCTGGTAATTCGGCGGAGCATAGTGCCATCGGCGCTAAAGAGGTCCACGAAGCCCGCTCCGGCGATATGCAACGGATCGTGCATGGGCGTGTCCTCCAGGGCGTACGTGACCACCACCATGGCGGTGTTGTTGACATTGATGGCTTTAATGCCGAACGGCGCATATCCGGGGGAACCCGAGCCCGCCGGGACCGCCGGTGGGGCCGGATCATTGAATGCTCCCGCGCCAAGAATCTGCGTTTGCTTGAAGGTGGTGTCGTAAACCTCGACCTTGCCGGACCTGAAATTTGTGGCCAAAAGAAAACTGCCGGTCGCGTTCTTAATTAGCGCCAGGCCCTTATAAACTGCGCCCGTGGCCGCTGATGGGATGGCGGAATTGTCCACCGTCAAGATGGTTGAAGCCCCGCCCGTCCATGCGGAGATCGTTCCGTCTTCTGTGTCAAATATGAAAATCCCAGGCTGGCCGTTCACGTTAAAACCCGCACCGCTGGGTGGCGCGACAATCCCCGTTGGCGTCGCAGGATTCGAACTGCCGTTCGGTGGGGCAACTGTAAACGAGCCGTTCAACGCTCCGTTTTGGTCATACAGCGTGGTAAAGCCGCTGTTGTTGTCGGAAATCCAGAAGGGATTGCCGGGGATAAAAGCGATGCCCCAGGGATTCACCAGTTTGGCGTCCGTTTTGGCGGCCATCCCGGCCGTATCCGATACCAGATTGGTTTGCTTGTAGCTGTTCGTCTGCGCGTGCGCAGACAGTAGAGGCAAGGCGCTGGCGCTGGCCAGCCCCAGTACGACAGTCCAGAATCTCTTCATAATTGCAGGGTGCTCCTCTTTGAGTTAAGGCAGCCGTAACGACGTTTGCCTAAATGTTCTTTAGGTTTGATGGCAAAAGTCTGCCGGGAATAAATCAGCGGAAGGACAAGTCTTTATCCACGTACAGACCACTCGGTCGTTAAGACTTACGAGAAAAGGTCAATCGAGAACGGATAGAGTTAGCAGGCAACCCTGCGCCGGGGCCGGGGAAGCCGCTGGAAAGGGCCAATGAACGACGCTCAAAGCGTAGCCTCGGTAGTGCGTTTCGGCACGTTTGAAGTCAATCTCCACTCACGCGAACTTCGCAAGTATGGAATGCGCATCCGGCTGGAAGAAAAACCCTTCCAAATTCTGGAGATGTTACTGGACCATGCCGGTCATGTTGTAACGCGGAGAATGCTTCGCGAGAGACTTTGGCCCGACACGGTTGTGAGCTACGAGCACGGGCTGAATACCGCCGTCAACAAACTTCGCGATTTATTGGGAGACTCCGCGCGGAGTCCCCGTTTCGTGGAAACCCTCCCCCGGCTGGGCTATCGCTTCATTGCTCCAGTGGTGAACCCCGGGAAGGCCGTTCGAACGGAGGGTAAGAGAATGCTCCTTGTCCTGCCGTTCGAGAGTTTATGCGGTGATGACGAACAGGAATTCTTTGCCGAGGGATTGACGGAAGAGACGATTTCGCAACTCGGGCAGCTCGACCCCAAGCGGCTGGGCGTGATCGCGCGCACTTCGGCCGTTCAATACAAGGCCACGAAAAAATCCATTGGAGAAATTGCCGCAGAGTTGCACATCGACTGTGTGTTAGAGGGCAGCGTTCGCTGCGACGGCGGGCGTGTGCGCATTACGGGCCAGTTAATCGAGGCGCGGGACCAGACCCATCTGTGGTCGGCAAGTTATGACCGAGACTTGCGAGACGTTCTTGATGTCCAAAGTGATGTAGCACGCCAGATCGGTAAGGCACTGGCGTTCGAATTGCTCCCCGACTAGGGCGCCGTTGGCTCCACGTTCCAACCCTCCACCACCAGTTCGGGTGTTGCACCATGGAGTTCGGCGGAATCAAATCTCGCCGTGACGGCCTTTTTCTCGCCCGGCAGCAAAGAGAAATAGTTATCGCTCCAGAAAACTGGCGTGATGTCTTCCCCGCCCTTGCCGCGTGTAAGCCGAGGATGAACCATGAACGCCACGGTGTCACTCTTGTTCTCTGCGATAACGATAAGCGAGGGATTCCTTCCACTGAACTCTAGTCCCCTCGTAATGGCCACTTTTGCGGTAGGGAGGCTGTTCAGGCCAGTGAGATCGCCGAACTCCTTTTGCGGAGTGTAGACGGTGTCCTTTCTCTTGCCCCAATCGAGCACGTCTAGTTTTGTCGACAACCAGTAAAAATTTTCGCTGATCGGCTTTCCAGCCGCATCATGGAGCTCGAGCTTCAGGAAATAGGTCGGCGTCAATCCATCCGGCGTGGGAAGATCGAATGCCTTGGTGCTGCTGTCCGTCTCCAAATCAAGTGTTGTCTCGCGGGATGCTTTTTCCTTCGCATCGATGCTGTAGATTTTCGCGCTGACTTTCGTTCCTTTGAGCGTTTCGTACGTTCCGTTGATGACCGCGACGGAGTTGTCGTCGTACGAATACTGCACATGGACCGGCTCGCAAGCCTTTTTCGTGCCGAAGTATCCACCTGCCGGGACAAGGTAGTAATCGTAGAGATGCCAGATCAGGGAGGGCCACGCGTTGTTCAGCATCCACTGAATCACACCGGTGGAAGTGTATTTGTTCCGCGCGTAGGCTTCAAACATGGCGCGTTGCCCGTCGTAGGTCATCGCTTGCGCCTTGCGCTCGTAATCTTGGAGCGACGACGCCTGTCCGTAGCGCCGGTTTAAACCATCGGTAAAGACATTGACCGTCGTGAAACGCTCGCCGCCCGCGTGATAATTCCAGACGTCATCGATCGGCCAAAGATGATCCTTGGGAATGAATCTCTCCAGCGATTCCCGCGTGGGAATCGCTGGCCCCGGGCTTGTCTCCGTGTTGTAACCGTAGGCGCCGCCCGCTTCCGTGTCTGCCAGCCAATAGACAGGCGGAACATATTCGTACGGGCCGGTCATCTTTACGCCGGAATTGCCGGTAACTTTCGTGGGCGTTTCTGAGGCAGAAGAGAGCGAGGGATTCGGCCATTCGAGTTTTTCCAGAATTCCGAGGTACATCTGCTCGACATCCGCGGGAGGCGGGCCGTCGCTACCATAGAGCCAGACGAAGACGCTCGGATGATTCCGCAAACGGGAGATCTGACTGGTGAGCGAGGCGGCGGCCACTTTCTTCTGATCGCCTTTCCAATCGCCCCAGCGCTCCCAGGCGTCGCAGCAGGACCAACCTGGCATGACAAGAATGCCCAGCCGATCCGCCTTCTCAAAGAATTCATCGCGATCGAGGTGGCCTTCGAGTCGAACGGTATTCAAGCCCATGTCACGAACGTAGGCAAGGTCAGCGTCCAGCCGAGCGGAGGACCATCGAAGAAACATGTCCTCGTCCCAAGCGGCTCCGCGAATGAGCACCTTCCGGCCATTGACCTTAAAGAGGCGATGGCTCTTGGCCGTGAGCTCCGAGGTAACTTCGCGAATGCCAAAGGTGACCTCCGCCCGATCCGAAACGCGCTTGCCGCTTTCAAAGTAAAGCGTTGCGGTGTGGAGAGTGGGCGTGCCCATTTGATAGGGCCACCAGAGCTGCGGATGCTCCAGCTTGAGTCTTGCAAATTGCGGCGGCGAAAATTTTACAATCCTGACTTCTCCGCCAGCCAGCTCCACGTCCTGTTGCAATTCAAACCCTTGCAGTCGCGCGTGCAGGATCCCATTCACCGGGACGGCAGAGGTATTTTGCAATTCGGCGCTGACCGTGAGCTCGGCAGTCTCGTATCCCGGCCCCAGCCTGGAAGCCACAAACGGGTTTCTCAGTGCAACTTCTCCGCTCTGCGTCAAGAATACTTCCCGCCAGACGCCCATCATTTTGTCGGGAGGAGTGGGATTCCAATCCACCCAGGTGATCTCGAGGTCGTCTTTCTCCGGCGCGAAGACCTCTACGGCGATGGCGTTGCGCTTGCCTGCTTGAACGAACTCGCTGACATTGAATTCAAAGGTTCGGTAGGCGCCGGCAACCTCGGTTTCGTCGGCGACCTTTCTTCCATTGACCCAGAGATTCGCGCGATAGTTGATTCCCAGGAAATTCAGCCAGGCCTTCTTGTTCTGGTAATTGGCTGGCAAATGGAACTCCGTGCGAAACCACCACGAGCAACGAAACGGGCTTCCCTCCGGCATGTCGTGATTGGCAAAGAGCTCTTTGTTGGACTGAAAAACTCCCGGATAGGATCGGAGATTGTTTGCCCAGAACGGATCCGGATACGTCTTATCAGTAATCAGCGCGCCCACCACCGTTGCCGGAACGTCTGCCTTGTGCCAGCCCTTCGCGCCGAAGCCGGCCAAGGAAATTTGCTCGCCCGCGGCCTTCACATCGCACGACGACTGAATCTGCCAATTCTTGTGCAGATACATTCGCACTGGACGCTCGCTCGGCGTATCGGCGGCATAGCTGCTGTGTCCTAGAATCGTGCACAGCGCAAAAACAAAGAAGTACAAAGAACGCAAGCGTGGCATGAGGTTCCTTCGAGCTTCAGCTATTTCGAATAGGCGATCGAGAACAACCCGGCTCACAGGCCGGTCGTGCTTATATTAAACCGTTTGAATGATAGAGACACGTTCCTATTTGCGGGCTGCACAATTGACACTCGGTCCTGGTGTTTCCATGCTGTTTCGAATTTCGGGAGGTGGTCCCGGATGAGGGGGTCGAACTTTTCGCTTGTTTCCTCAATGTTTTTAGCATATCATTCGTATTGTTACCAGATTGTTGCCACTTGGAGACCAGCCCCATGAGCAAGGCAAGAGTGACGATGTTGGCACGAATCAACAATCGAGAATTCAGGTTCCCGTATGCGCCAGTTGAATTCAAACGGAACGCAATCAAGTTTCCCATCACGTGGGAACGCCGGGCTGACAGAGGCCGGGGCCACGTTATCGCAGTCCACGAATTTGAGCCTGATGCGGTCATGGGCTTCTACGCTCGCTTCCAGAACAATGGCGTCAATTCGAAAGAGCCTATCGGCAAGCGGCTGAACGAACCGCTCGGCAAAGACCCGGTCTCAGCATACATGGAATTCCAGCGCCTCGACCAGGATTTCGAACGAATAGAACGTGGGCTGGCTCCTGTCAACGTTCCTGCCGATACTCCGAACGCGACGCCAAAGATGACTCTCGCCCAGGCCGTTGCCAAGTTCGAACGCGATCTGACCGCCGAAGGCAAAAAGCGCCGGGCTGTTGAGAGTTACGTCGGACGAGTTCGGAACTTCCTGCGCTTCTTCGCAAAGCGCCCCGACATTCAACTCGACAGAATTACCGCCGATGATATCCGCAACTTCCTCGTGTGGCTCCCAACCAATATTCGCCGCCGTCCTGGCAGCGGAGGCCACATCAACAACACGCAGCGCAATCATCTTCGGGATGCAAAGATCATGTTCACCAGGTACGGAATTCAGTTCCCTCTTGAGAACAAATACTGGCCTAAAGAGATCGGCAAGCGGAAGCGGAAGTACTCCATCGACTCCGTCAAGGCGTTGCTAGAAGCAACAAAGCGGAGCCGTCACGATAACAACCACTGGTCAGAGCAAGATGAACGCGATCTGGTCCACTTCCTGTTGAACACAGGGTTCCGGGACGAAGAAGTTGCGCATGCACAGTACGGGGACATCAACTTTAAGAAAGGGTTCATCAACGTCTATCCCAAACCGGAGTTCAATTGGTCTCCGAAAAACAATAAGAGCCGGGAGCAGGATATCGATCTCAGTCCGAGCTTCATAAAGAAAATGAAGTCCCGGAAAGAGAGATACAACGCAAAGAACACAGACCTGATCTTTCCGAACACGCTTGGCAAGCCGTATTTGAACGAGGGACTGTTGAACGTAATTCGAAGGCTCACTGAAGAGGCTGGATTGGAAGATAAGGCGAGCCTGCACCAGTTTCGCAAGACTTTCGGCACTCTAATAGCCAATTCTCGCGGACTAGAGACTGCGAGGATTTGGTTAGGTCATGAAGATGTGGAGACCACTCAGGCGTACCTGGCGGCGGACGAATGGGTGTCCGCCGAGGATTCTGGAAAGAAGCAGCAGGCGATCTTCGAAGCGGTTGGAGACTAGGCAGCCTTCTGTGTTCGGCGCTGGACGAAGCGTTCAACCTCTTCCCAACGGAAGCGCCAGCCGCCGTCCATTTTGATAGCTTCAATCTTACGGTCAGAGATATATCGCAAATGCGTGCTCCGACTGACGTTGAGATACACTCGCACGCATTCAAAATTTAGCAGATTGTTGCGATCACAATCTGATGTACGTTGCTGCGTTAGAATTGCTACAGGCGAGGCAACTACAGACTTGCTTGACATAGACGAGATTCTCCGAATTAGATTCGGAAATCCCGTCCTATTTCAGGAGGGTTCACTCTGCACAAGTGTGCGATTCATCAGGAGAACGTCCGTATGGGTTTTATCCCGCGCTATGTCAGACCTTCGCAAGCAAGCGGATGAATTGATCGCGGCTGGAAAAATGCCGTCTCTTGATGCCGTGCTCTCGGCGGTCGCGGAAATTCGTGCTGAGTATCGTCCTAAGATTCTAGCGGCGCGGACTACGGAGCAGTTGGCGGAGAAGATTCTCCAAGATGTGAAACAAATGTCGCCGGAAGAGAAGCAGAAGGTGCGGGAACACCTAGACAAAGCGTTCGGCAAAGCAAAAATCGTACACGACCATGACCTGGACGCTGAGACTGATGAAGTGCTTCGGACAATGCTCGAACTTGGCACGCCGCTTACTCTGGAAAATTATATCGACTTGGCGTACATGGGCGCACCTCCGGACGGGATTGAGGAGGACGGTGAGTTTCTGGCATCGGTACCAGACGTAATCCTGAATGGCCCCAGGCTGGTACAGTGAATGCAAATGACTTCGTGTGACACTATTCAGGATTTTGTGGAACTACTGGCCGTTGGGGTTCAGGCAATGTCCGACCAGGAGAAATTTGAGTTTCGCCGTGGGGTTCGAAAGGCTTTCAGAATGAGAATAGCAACGCCTAAAATCGGTGATACCGTGACCGTTGAACTTTTCACAGGCCATACAATTCGTGGCGTCGTGAAAGCGGTGTACGACAGCGTCTTAGGGAAGAAATTTCAGGTTTCTTCGGGAGACATCACTGTAAAGGTGGAGGAAGGTCAGATTATTTTGGAGTAGAAGTAAATCGGAACCGCCCGTCGCGTCAACGCCCAACGGACCAACCTTTCGGCCTTGTGTCATAATGGAAGGGCATTCAGACGCAGGAAATCTTCTCCTGCACCAACCGTGCTATGGCAACGGTGGTCGCCGCTAGGCAATGTGCTCGAAAGAGAAACGATGGAAAATCACATCGATAAATTTATCTTTGCCATGTATCTGATGTTCCTCCGTGCTCCAGGGCGAAAGACATTGCCCGGCGAATGTGTGGACCTGGGCGAGATCGGTCAGGTTAAAGAGAAGGATTGGGAACGTCTTACGCCGTACAGCCCTGCGGAACCATCAAGATGAATAGAAGAACTTTTCTAAAGTTCATCGGCATCGGCAGTGCTGCTTCACTGGCGGCTCCGCTGTTGTGTGGGGAGTCACTGCCGGATGTTAAAGGATGGCGTTTTGGAGTATGGGAACTCCAATACCGTTACGGTGAGAAGTGCTATTGGGCGCGTTGCGACTGCGGGGCAGAGCAAGTCGTCAGCTTAGATGAACTCCTGGGAATAGATGCACTATCCTGCGCCCATGTCCGACACCGTGGGTTCTTTTGCATTAATCCAGATGCGATGTACTGCCAGAGTTGCCGTGGACATCGAAGATTCTTTTTCAACGGAGACGGTTTCCGAATCTGGCGTTGCGGGAATTGCGAAGAGGCCCATATCCGAGCATATCTTCGTCGTGAATATGGTGAGCCATCATCGGTTCAATTCGCTGCGAGCATGAGAAAAACAAATGCGAAGGTGCATCCGCGATAGGGCCACCCAGCGTGAAATCGTCCCAAGATGGAGTAACCGTTCATCGAAGGCAGAGGCCACGACTTTGCATCTATACGGTTTCGTAGTTTCGGTTCG
>Ga0137397_10000703_pt1 | contig 23180 bp, 30 predicted proteins | sample czorhiz116metaG_FD_106658 | JGI IMG/M metagenome (GOLD analysis project Ga0137397, IMG submission 106658) | Vadose zone soil microbial communities from Angelo Coast Range Reserve, California, USA - czorhiz1.16 metaG | ecosystem: Environmental > Terrestrial > Soil > Vadose zone | place: USA... | reverse complement strand
GTCTACTGCCACATGCAGCGGAGTCTGGTTCTTGAAGTCCCGTACATCCACGTCCATATAATGCCCGAGTAAGAGCTCTACAATCTCGACATGTCCATGGAGTGACGCTGCATGTAAGGGTGTCCCATATTCACCCCTGGCACATATATCTTCTGGATGCGTCGAAATGAGGTGTTGGACCAGGTGGATGAATCCAAATCCAGCAATGAAGTACAAGGGCGTTGCTTTTGGACGTCGAGGATGCTGGTCCTGAAGAAGGTGACGGACCCAGAGCCAAGCAGCAAAGTGCGATTTGTCTGTGTCGAGGAGATCGTTGACCCCATCCTGTATGTGCGGTAACACACCCTCAAACTCTGCATGGTCGCCAACATGTTGAGCAGCATATTCGGCTAATGGGAAATTCCTAACGCTCTTCTTGTCGACCTCGGAATCCAAATGAAGTAGGACACCAAGACAAGCTTGTGCCATGATTGTATGTGCTGGCTCGAGGAGGATATGATGGTACCGGGAAGTTTCATGCTTCGAAATGGCAAGGCGATCTGAGGTAAGGAATTCCTTGACCGAGAAATGGGAAAATTGAACCACTCGGGAATAATTGTCCTCGACGATGGCAATCAAACTGGAACATGCAGACAACACCGCTTGTTCTCGATCTTCCCACCGCAAACCTTCGTTCAGCTTCGGACTCCCCCCCGGCGTAGTGACTTCAATTGCAATGACTTCTGCTAGCTCCTCCACATGAAGTGGGCGAACGGCCACGGCGAGGCACTGCAGCAATCTATGAGCATATATTTGGTTCGACTTCGGAATTTCTTGCAGTATCCTTTCATAAGTCTCGTCCAACGTTTCGGGTAATTCACTGAGAATGAATCGCACGCTTGGTGGGAGACAGTGCCGCAAAGTTTCTAGTTGACAGAATGTCCAACGGAACCTGAGTAAAAGCATGAACAAGTATCTCTGACCAACATCTGAGCCCTTACATTCCATCGGCTCTCTCTGAGAGCATCTCAATGACTAATTTCTTGTCGTCATCACGCCATCTCCGCATGTTTTCGTCCAAATAAACTACGGAGGTGACAAAGTCAACGATATCCTTCTTTTGTCCGCTTTGGTCATGAAGAGATATCTGGTTAGATGTCAAAGGCTCGAGGGAAGTCCGAATGTCAATTTCTGGACGACTTGTCATGCACAGGCGCAAATTGGGAAGGTTCAGTTTGACAAGATTCTTGACAAGGGATAGGACCTTTTGACGTGATGATGGAATCCCAGTCATTTTGGGACATTCATCAAGTGCGTCAATAATAAGATAGACTGGAACTCGTCCTGATACGTTGAGCATGTCTTTAAGGCATTGTGTAAGTGTGCGGTCACTGGGTTGTCGTGAGCCAGATTGGTGGGATGAATGATAGCCGGAGAGAATATCACAAAAAGACGCAGATTGATGGCTGAGCTGGATGACGACAGAAGAAAGTAAAGCATGGGCATCCTGCTTTCCCTTGTCTTTGAAGTCAAAGAAGAAGTAGGCCATATAAGCCGATCCTGCATTGCAGATTGCGTCGATATCTCGGATGATTGATGAGCTGTTGGATGATAAATGACAAGACTATAACAAGATTGGGAAGGAAGGGACGAACCTAAGGACACTCTTCCCGGAACCTGCTGTGGAAGCGGGGGTCCGTTAGCAAAGGCAAATACACTGGGTGATGGTGAAGTACGTTTTCCGTGAAGCCACAACAGTGACCCAGACACTTTCCAATCTTTGAACGTATTGCCTTCAATGAACCACAAGGCAGTACCTTCGTGGTGAGCATCGCTTGCAGTGTTGTAATTTACAGATGTATCAGGGGGAGAAAGCCATTTTTGAAGGGTTTGTCTTATGCGAGTCCCTGTGAGAGCGATTGAGAAATTTGAGCCTTCGTAGCCAGCGAAGAGAGGTCGTATCACGAACGCTTTTGGTCACCTATGTCGTCTGCAACTTGTTGTATTTCTTCTCTGATTTTCTCGCCACCTAGCCAGATAACATTGAGTGCCACTGACATGTGGGTGACTGATTGGAAACAAATTGCGCACCATAGATGACGAGACCCATCTTGTCGTCGATATCCCTCACTCTATCGTCGACTCCTTGTACCTTCTCGCCGACTCCTTGCACCTTCTCGTCGACTCCTTGCACCTTCTCGTCAACTCCTTGCACCTTCTTGTCGACGCCATGTACCCTATCGTCGATGCGCTGCACGTTTTCACCGACCCCATGAGTTGCCTTTAGACCCTGTGCAGCTGCCATCTGAACTTCGTCTTGCGTCAGTCGATCCAGTCGGTCCAGTGCATCCCCGATATCAGTCCTCCCCATCAACCTCTTTACATATTCCTCTGTATGATCGTCAGTCGAAGGGACAATATATACCACCAGGGATCAGCTCACTCGCTCTGCTCTGTTTAATCTCCTTTGTCGCGATGGAGAGGATGGAAAGTACCTCAACCAAAATCTTCACTATCACGTCCGTCATCCCGGAGATCATGGTCGAGGGCACTTCAATATAGGTCTCTAATCGCCTGAAGAAGCTCTCTATACGCTCAAATACGCTAACGAGTGCGTGCTGACTAGCGGAAGCAGCCTTAGCTGCCTGAGAGATTGGAGCGTCACAGTAAGCCAATGGATTTAATGAAAATACACTCACTGAGAGAAGGATGCCTATCCCAGTAAAGATCACCGCCACTGGCGGGTATACCTGTATAACAACAAATATCAGACTCTGAATGATTTAGTCTTGTACTCTATGAGACTTCCCAGGCCGATGCTCCCGCCAATAGCTCCAGAGAATGCGCATAGGACATTTACGGTGGGATTGAGCCATTTTGTCAGTCGTTCATCAGTAGCAGTAGTCTCAGGCTGGTATGGATCAAATCCGGGGACTTGTTCCCGAAGCACTCTGAGGACGGTATCGGGAGAATCACAGCTTTGGAGTTTGGCAAGTAGTGGATGGGAACGGAGGTCTTTGCGGGTCTTCTTGTTGTAAGCTTCTATAGCTTTGTCGAAGATAGATTGATAGCTGATCGAGGTGGTAGCAGCACAGGTCTGGGACATATTGTTCGCAGTTGAGAGTTAATGGTAAATGTCTCGGGGAATGTGAATGGGTGCCAGGCGGCTGCGGCGGTGCAAGCCTGAGGATATCCTAGTGTTAGTGGCTGCGCAAACACTTGCAAGCAACATAGTCTGTGCGTTATTCCGGCAATAGGGCGATGTGTCGTTTTGGCTACCGCTTGGCAGCCGCCACTGACTATTGCCTTGTTTTGGAACATGGTAAATTCCAATATGGCTCGTCGAGAAGGCATGGTGAATGTAATGTTCTTCTCACTGGGCTTGCAACCGTGACGGCCCGATTTCCCCATCGACCGACCTCGACCGACCTCGACTGACAAGCGACTGACAAGCCCGACGCCACCGACAGCGAGCGCGCGGCCTTACCACAGTAGGGAGGGCCCGCCGCGTCTCCATTCCCAGCTCCTCGCCCCTCGTTGTCGCGCGCTCGTGGTCTGGACCCATTGAATCTAGTACAACGTAGGATATATTCTTTGTAGGTAGAATTGCTATAGAATCCTGTCCGCCGCCTCGTCAAAAGGCCACTGACCAGAGCTTAGAGCGCCGCTCCGATTGGGCTGCACACTGAGAACTTGAAGGAAAGCGTGAGCGTAGAAATTATGGAACCTTGTCCTTGTTCCTGTTCCTGTAAATTGCCCAGCCTGAGGTAAACAGCCTGTACGCGGGCTCGTATATTATGCGTAATAACTAATACAAACCAAGCCAGTCATGCGCGTGCATCATCCAGAGCGCGGAATTTCGAAGCCGTGGAACCTACTCATGCAATTGATTACTTGGTTCTTCACTCAGTTACGTCCGTAGATGCCTTTACTAGCTAGAAATTATGCTTGCTAGCTATGACTGCCAGTGACGGAATAAAGGTGTACGGTTTCAATTCTCGATCGGTCCCACAGAACTAGAACTTGAACACGTCCGCATGACAAGCGCATCTCTCACCACCCATCGCTTGCAACGGGCAAAATTCGACGCATATCATTCTCATGCGTTCCCATCGATGGAGTCCAGCGCGAGCAAGTCAGAGTCACCCTACTCGAGCTCTTCTCGTGCGATCCCAACAACAGTAGTCCGAGCACAGCATCCCGGCTACTCCTCACCTAGTCTCTGTGCGCGCAGTAATGTTTCGCAGCGCCCTGCCCCTCCTCGAAACCGACCGATGGCGCCTCAGCCATTTTGACTCCCCTTTTGTCTCATGCAACCACAATCTCACCAGCCGAGCCTGAAGAACATACCCTACTACTAGTACTCGCAGTGACCACAGCAGACACGGTAAGCCAAGAAATAGAAAGAACGAAGGGAACGTGGCCGGACCCAGTCTGACGGCAGAAGAACCAGAGCGAGGTCGTCGATTGGACCCGACCTTCGAACATAAGACCGCCATCTCACGTTCCTTGACCTTGCATACCACGCTCCACCCAGGACTGATGATGGTCTAACACTTGGAGCATGGCAGAGTCCAACGCGACAGTATGCATCTTAAGACGCCCTCAGCAGACAATACAATCCAAAATGTAAGCACACTTACCAGTGCCAGTTGTCGGCGATGCAAAGAGCAATGGGCGATAGCACTGCTGCGTCAACATTCATCATTGACCGCGCTCATTTTTTCGTCAAACAGAACGGTCAGATGTCATGGAACCTACCCGTGCGATGTCACTGGTCGTTAAATTTTGCACCCGGCTAACGTCTGTGAAATTTCTTCCTAGTTAATAATGCCATGGTTGGGGGAGAAATGTGTATGGTTTTGATTATTCAATATCTTTAATAGATCCCATAGACCACGGTCCGTCAGTTGTTCATGGACGGGAATCTTCCCGATCCTCGTCTGGGCGTAGAGCTGTACATGGCGAAGTACGAATGTCAGGGTTAGGAGGAAATACGTTATGCGCTATGTCTTGGCGCCGCAATCAGTTGAGCCCCACAGCGGGCACAGCTCCATTCCAATGACGTAAGTACTGTATATAAAGCCTCCCGCTCAGCGAGGTGTTCCCTCACTAATCTTTATTCGTACGTCTCTCGTCTCGCATAATGTCCACCGCCAACATCAAGTACCCACCTCCCGCATATCAATATCACGGCGAATCGGCGCAAAAGCCAACAATAACCAGTGTTCAACCGCGCGCTGGGGTTACGATGGTTGTGGAGTCTGACAATGACGCTGCACGAGGGGGAAAGGCTGAACGATTGCGCGGGGGATGTATCCCTTGTCCGGTATGCAGACTGTGCCCAGCTGACCTACTAGTAACTGAATGTTACTTTCAGGACGGAAGTGTGTGTTGGATCATCCCGATACCGTGCTGTTGCTAAGAACAGAGCCGTGTCTGTGATATATGCCACTGGCGCCATTCGAGCTGGGGTATTTACGCTGGATGAACGGAGACTCCAGTGATACAGACAGATAACCTTAAGCTTGTAATAAAAATAGTTGCGTCATTCCAGATCACGCGATTCGGATGGAGGTACAATGAGAGCACGTGACAGACGCGAGTGTATTTGGACGTTGTTTGTGTCTCGGTGAAGTGTCTTGAGCATCTTCTCTGTTGGACAGAAACGTCCAACATCCATCTCTGATAGCACCTATACTACGAATACGCCATACGGCATTCACGTTCTTTTATCGACCATGCCTATCGTCAGTCGCGCCTCCCTCATCATCATCGCTATATCGGCTCCCGCTCTCGCCATGGGCAACCCTGGTTACTATTACCCTTCCTACTACCCGCCACACAACCCATACAAGCAGGACCGCCCGCCAGATCGAAACGATCTTCCGGTGGGAGCCAAGCTCGATCTGCTTGATTATCATCTCCCAACAACAACCACGCCGACCCAAGCGAGGCCTGCTTACACTCCTCCTTCCTACACGCCGCCCGCATATGGCCCTCATGTAGCCTACGAACCACCCACCTACCATCCGCCGGCCTTCCCAACTCGACCCCCTCCTGCTGTCAGACCAGATCAGGCTTACGATCTGATGGCGGATGTACCTTCTTACATTCCGCAAGACAGCCATGTCTACAAGCCCTTTGCGGATTTCCCAACCCACAAACCACCTGCGGGGAATGAAGCTTATAAGCCGCCCGTAGACACCACAGCCTACAAGCGGCCTACCTACAACCAAGCTTATAAGCCAACTTCGGACACCCAAGGAGACAAGCCACCAGCTGAAACTCCAGTACTATACAACCCGCCAAATTCTTCCACAACTCCCACGGAGACACCCTCCAACTCTCCAGTGGAGGAAACCGCTGCCAAAACCGCTGAGCACACTCCCACATATGACGTACCAACCCCTCCCAAATCGAGCCACGGGAAACCATCCCCACTGCCGAACCGTATAGATCGTCGCAACGCACCACGAGTCCCTCGTCAGAAAATACGCAAGACCACCAGTGGCACAGCTTTTGGAGCAGGTCACAGTCGTCGTTTTCCATTTCTGAAGAAGAGGCAACACGCCGGACAACATACTGTTGTGCCTGTCACCGTGAACATGATCACTGGCATTGGCCATTCAGCCAGTACAAGTAGTGTTCCGATGTCAACTTCTACGAATGTGTTGGCGCCAGGCCAGTCATCCCTCGGCCCTGGAGTTAGGGTTGACACTTCTCAGGCCGCACTAAGTCTCCAGAGTAGCCCAGAAGCAACAATGCCGAGCGCAGAGGGGCTAATCCCACCGGTGTCGTCCAGCTCAGGAAGTGAGCAATTTGCTGACCTCGATACCGGCGAACACAGGAACAAGGCCACTGTCATTGCCCCTATTATCGGTGTCATTGTTGGCTTGGTTGTGGTCATCACCGTCGTCAAGCTCACCAGCAACGCGATACGCAAGCGTAAACATGCGGGGGAAATTCACCAGTATGACGAGCATCTCAGCAGCAAAGAAGGGCTGATTCCGGATATGAGCGAACAAGCACACTTTGAGGCTCACGACGTCATCGTCACTAGCCCAGATGGTTCAGAAATATCACCCCTTTCTCCGGGTCGTGGCGATTCCCCATCCCCGCCGCCATCTAGCGGCCATGGAGTTGGTTTTACTTCTCCACCGCCTCCAATGCCGACGTTTCCGCTTCCCCCTGCGCCAGCAATCCCACTATCTTTGCCATTCGTGAAGCTTTTGTCCCCAACTGTTAACCTCGCCCAGCAAAACATTATGCAGAGCAGGACTTCGGCAATGTCTGAGACGATGTCGATGTCGACGACATCGACGGACATGTCTGAGAGACGGCCAGCTTCGGATAGTGAGTGCTCAGGAAGACAAGTGTCCCATCGTCGTATGCGCAGCGCGCCCGGGTCAGTTGCATGGAGCGCCCGTAGCAGCGGCGCAACGGGGAACTTGGCGGCAGGATTAAGTGGTGAGGAAGGGTACTGGGACTCGGTCGATATGTGCGGATCTGAAAGTGTTGGTCGTATGGGGTGGAGATCTTCGAGAGGAAGAAGTGTAGCTATGAGCGTTATGTGGTAGATTTATTTGTGTCTCGACTTGTGGACTGTACAATTACTGTATTACTTGTAATGGACGGATATACGCGACCACGTGATGTTGGCAACCGGACGCGTGATGCGGTCTCGTGCGATCACATCACGAGTTTGCAACTGCCCTTTGCTCTTGACTTGGAGAACATACTGTACGATGGCCTACGTTCCAAAGACACCCGCTCGTCACCGTTCCCGATCCGATGTCGCAAAGACGCCACTTACACCGTCTCTCCTATCCGGCCTCAACAGCATGTCGATATCTTCCCCCACAAAAACGGGGGGTAACAGATCCTCTAAATACTCCGTAGTTGACATCACCAACCCCTTCATTTCGAAGTCACGTCCTGTGTCTCCTGTGAAGCGCACAACGTCCGGAACCATACAAGTCTCGGAATCCCTTCAGCGGCAAGCAAGTTCGGGGGTCATCCGAAAAGGGGGCGTTGAGTCAAAGTTAGACGTCGTATCGAGAGATTATGTACCACCGCCAAAACCGGAGGCGAAACGCTCGCGGTCGACGCCAGCCATGGTTCGTTCTATTCGCTTTTCCACATGTCAGGAATGTTTTTGACTGATCCACTCGAAAGCGGGATTCTCGTGATCGGTTTATCACCAATCGAGAGGTCACGGAAGTTGCAGCAACACTCGACCTCATGTCGCTGAACCCGACGTCGACTTCCCCAGGGCACACAGCCCGCCTTGTGGCAGCGACGGGCGTGCCCTTGAATAAGCGAGTGCTAGCGTACCACGAGGCCCCGCCAGCCGCATCGGACACGACACTCTCCAAACAGCGTGAGATCGCACGTCCGCTCTACGCTCGACCGGGCTCCCTGCCGTCGTCGTCGGGCGTGGCGAGCAACAGGTCGCGGAAGATCGCGACGCAGCCCGAGCGCGTGCTCGATGCGCCCGGAATGGTCGACGACTTTTACCTCAACCTGCTGTCGTGGTCCGTGCAGAACGTCGTCGCCGTCGCGCTCTCTGAGAACACTTACATCTGGAAGGCGGACACGGGCGGGGTGGTGCAGATCGGCTCGGCGCCCGAGGGCACCTACGTCTCCTCTGTGGACTTTTCCAACGACGGCGCGTTCTTGGGGATCGGCGTCGGCTCGGGCGAGGTCGAGCTGTGGGACGTCGAGACCAGACAGAAATTGCGCTCGATGGGCGGGCACCAAGCTCAGGTCGCTGCGCTCAGCTGGCACGGCCATCTCCTGAGCTCGGCATGCGGAGATGGGAGCATCTGGCACCATGACGTGCGTGTCGCACGGCACAAGGTGATGGAGCTTATCGGACATAGTGGCGAAGTCTGCGGACTCAAGTGGAGAGCGGATGGAGAGCTCCTCGCGAGCGGCGGCAATGACAATGTCGTGAATATTTGGGACGGTCGCGTAGGGGACGCCACCGAAGGTTCCCGGGGTGTCGCCCGGTGGACGAAACGAAATCATTCGGCCGCAGTCAAGGTAAATTGTCCCCTTGCAGTCATATCTGTAATGCGTCATTCAACCCTTGATTATTATTTTTGTAGGCTATTGCGTGGTGCCCATGGCAGCCATCCCTTTTGGCGAGTGGGGGCGGTACCAATGATGCCACTGTCAACGTATGGAACAGTACGACGGGCGGAAGGTTGCACTCATTGAAAACGCCAGCCCAAGTTACTTCGATACATTGGTCGCCGCACAAGAAAGAGTTCCTGACGACTCACGGATACCCAACGAACGCGGTCATGGTGCACGCATACCCATCACTGGACCGTGTCGCGGAGATCCGGGACGCCCACGACTCGCGCGTGTTGTTTAGTTGCGTCAGCCCTGCGGGCGACATGGTGTGCACGGGTGCAGGTGACGAGAATCTCAAGTTTTGGCGGATATGGGAGATACCTCCGGCGAAGAAAAAGAAGGAGAGTCAGGAGGGACGAAGTCTGACAGGATCTGGAATCCTCTCTTTGCGGTGAGAGACGGCACCACTGTGGTGGCTTCTCTTGCATAGTCCGAGTCTGTCCAAGCGGGGGCGGGGGTTTTGACGCGTGTTGCACTTCGGGGTGCTGTGACCGCTTTGCGCTTGATGCTGCAACAACGGCATTGTGTAGTGATGTTCTACAGTTGTTACTCACAGTCATGGGAACTGTTGAGCGTGCTTCTCATGGTCAAATGGACAGTACATTTCAACGGTACGTACAGTACTCGCAGGGAATCACGGTAACCGTTAGAGGCCAGCTCCGGATCTCGGCCATAAGGCGGTTGAGTTTTAGGCGACTTTTTCCCATGCGAATCTGTCCACTCTTACGCAACCAACGTGCTTCTCGATTTCTCTTCACACCGACTGCTTTACATAGATGTCCCGATCCCATCGTGAGCTCATCCCCGCAGATCTCCATGCCCCCATGATGCCCTGCCACACACACCCGCAACCAATCTATGGACGCGCACGCGATCCATCCCAAAGGGTGCGCCGTTACAGGTGCCTACAGTACTAGTGGCGTTTTGCTCAATGGGGCAGAGCCCTCTGCACTGTGTGTACCGTACCAGTACCGTACTGGGTCGACCCGCGGGCGCCGCCGCCCGACGAAACATCAAGTCATCATGCATCAAGTGCAGTTCTAAGTGGCCGAGATTAACGGGCAACATTTCCCCCTTCGAGACGTAAAAGCGCCTCGCGCGCAACGCCCTTGTCCCGCATTGATACGGCATCGAGGTGCCACCCAGATACTGTACAGTACGGTAGCGGTGTGCGTCTCGGCGTTGGAGGGGCCCTCGAGGTTTTTTTTCCGGAAATGTGCGCGTTCGACCGTATCAGTTTCAGAAGGGCGCCGCAGGGCCGAGGCGATTCTCTCTCTGAGAGGGGCTGGAGAAGAAGGAAGCACTAGTACTGCAGTCGGTCGTCCGGTCGTCCGCGATCTGACCTGGTACAGTAGCGCGGAAAAGTACGCACTCCATTGTTTGTTCCCGGCATCTTATCGAGCGGGTGTATCAGTGGCATTTTGGTGGTGCCGCGATGGTGTCCTTATCTCTCTCTATAGTATCGCGACTGGCATGGGTGAATGGGGCTGGGGTGGCCCACGGCGGCTGCATCGCATCGCATGATATCTCGTGACGGGGAACAGCAGAAATGATGCAGGCTTTTTCTTTTCCCTTTGGGTATGGTCTTCGCTTCTTCGTTTCTTCCCAGCAGCGATGCGAAGAACGGGGGGAAACTGATATGCCTCTTGGTTTATTTGGTCGAGCGAGCGGCCCCTCTTGTCATTCTTTGGCCTCTTGCGAGGAAGTATGAATTAATGGAGTAGGCGGCGTGATGCAAAATTCGGGACCATTACGTATCGCGCGCTGGTGCACCACTTCAGGCTATGGATCCTTCTGGCTGATCTTCTTGTGCCCCGGTCGGCTCGAAGCTTGCAGCACAGCTGACCTTTCCTTGCGCATGGAGTAACCCGCCTACGTATCGTAAGCAGCTCAGTTGTCTTAAGGAAGCGCGTCATGGACGCACGTTGCAAAACCAGTACTAGAGTTTTCCCCAGGCCCACTTTCATGCCCTGCCGCTCCTAGTAGCCTTCTTACTATCCTGTGGGCTGGCAGGATAAGATTTGCTCATCCGGGCTGCCAACGTGTTCCCGAGAGAAAGGATGTGATTAGATAAGAGACTCAGTGCGACGATTAACTGGAAGCTCCGGCGCTTAGGCGCTTAAGTGCGGTCCCGACGGGCCGCGTAAGTGATTTGCCCTACGCCCTGTCCTCGTCCTCACTGACTACACGCATAACTTTCGTCGCAATGCCGACGGTCATATTGTTCCTCATTCTTACAGCAACTTTACTCCCAAGTCTTTACCTCCAGCGATTTCGTCGCGCCTCAGCGTCGCAACGTGTGGCAGCACTTTCGTCCCTTGGTCTCCAGAGTGATGACGATGCACGAGGCAAGAAGAAAAAGTTCATAGGCTTCTTTCACCCATACTGGTGAGTTGCGCGGTGTACGCGTCCACTACATGCTCACAGATGGGGAAACGTAACAGCAACTCAGGCGGTGGCGGAGAGCGTGTCCTCTGGACCGCGATCGCATTGATGCAGCGCACGGAGCCGGACGTTATCAGCGTCGTGTACAGCGGGGACACGGACGCGAGTAAAGAGCAGATCATCGCCAAGGCCAAGGTACGTCTGTGTTTTCGCGCGCATGCAACGTTTCCGCCCCTTACCGTCTTGGGGGGCTCGTCTGCCCCATGAAGACCAGGTTCGACATCACGCTTGCGCCGCAGTCGTTGCACTTTGTCTTCCTTGAGTCGAGGTTGCTCGTCGAGGATAGCGCGTGGCCGAGGTTCACGCTCCTCGGGCAGAGTCTGGGCTCAATGTACCTTGTGTGGGAGGCGCTGTCCAAGTTCGTCCCGGACCTCTATATCGGTGTGCTGCGCTTCCTTTTTTGTCCCCCTCCCGGGTTACTGAGAGAAATCTCTGTTATTTTGTTGAAGATACGATGGGATATGCTTTTACCTTTCATGTCGTCGCGTGGCTTGTTGGCATCCCCGTTGGCGCGTATGTGCACTACCCCACCATTAGCACTGCTATGCTTGCGCGCGTGGAGAATCGCCGGACTACGTACGCCAATTCAAGCGCAATCACGTCTTCTACGGTTCGAAGCCGCATCAAGTTACAGTGAGTCTATTCACATTCCCAGACCTCAACTCGACGAAGTGACCTTGTCCAGGTATTATCGTATTTTCATGTATTACTATGCTCTCGCTCTCCGTCGCTCATCTTTCCTGTTGGTCAACTCGTCCTGGACGAAAAATCACGTTGATTCAATACTTGCCCATTCTGACCCATTCTTGGATCTTATGCATTTACCTCTCATATCTATTGGCAGTCTGTTTCTCTCTTTAACTCGTGCACTTGCACTTTCATCCCCGACGCATGTCCACGCGCCACCCAAGCGAGCGGAGATTGTCTACCCACCGTGCGACACACACGCACTATCTCAACTTCCTCTCGAACGGCAACCGTCGCTCCTGCTAAGCCTTGCTCAGTTCAGGTCTGTATAATTTTTTTGGTGTCGTTCTTTCCGCCTTTGTGCTTACGAGGGACAAGGCCGGAAAAAGACCATGCGGCGCAGATTCGCATGATGGCCTTCCTGCGGATGCGTTATCCGGAGCACCGCCAGTCTATGCGCCTGTTGCTCGTCGGAGGAGTGCGCAACGAGGCAGATTCTGTGCGCGTTGAGGAGCTGAAAGAACTCGCAGACTCACTCCAGGTCTCGGTATGCTGCCGTCCGTCCCCGATTGCGTTCCTTGTTGACAGGCTAATCGCCCGAACCAACCGCGCAGGAATACGTAGAGTTCGTAGTGAACGAGCCGTATGCGCGCATTTTGGAGCTCCTCGGCGAGGCGAGCATCGGGCTGAACACGATGGTGGATGAGCATTTCGGTATTAACGTCGTGGAATTCATGGTGTGTCCCCCTCTTGACAGTAATTTTTTTATGGCTGACGGGAGGTTTCCGTTGACTACGATTTAGGCTGCTGGCGTGATACCCATCGTGCATGCGTCAGGTGGACCGTTACAGGACATCGTCGTGCCTGTCGGCGGTCAACGGACAGGTACGTCATTCTATTTTTCTCCCTGATTTTCTTTCACACATGGGAATGTGGGTTAATGATAATTTTCAGGTTTCCACGCGCGAGATCCAGAGAGCTTCGCTCAAGCAGTGCACGATGTGATCACCATGCCAGAGGAAGAACGAGTAGCCATACGCGCACACGCGCGGCGATGGGCCACGACGACGTTTTCTCGAGAGGCTTTCGAGAGGGGCTGGACGCAGTCTGGTTGGCGGCAGTGGCTTTGACCTTTGTCGTCATGGACTTTGACACTGTAGTATATAATTGCGGCGTCAAGTTCTACCATCTTACGCAAACGAATTTCATGATCTTTACAAACGATAGCAACCCGAGATATTCGAGGAACCGCTATGACGGGAAGTTGTCAAGTCCGATGATGGCGCACTTCCTGTTTCCGTACCGCACAGGTGTTGAAAATCCGGGCTTAACGGTCTCCTGTCATGCCTCGAGCCCGCTCCCTTTCGGGAACACCCTTTATGCGAGGATGGCAGGGAAAATAGGGAATAACAAGATAGGAACAAGGCAAAGGGGAGGGGGGGGGGGAAGTGTAGAGAGGCCGTCGTAAATGAAAAATCTTCGAGGTGTCTCAGTGGAGTTTCGGTTGCCGAGAATCAATCTCCCGATATGAGGCTGGTCTTAGCACTGTGCAACCGAAGCGTTGCCACAAGGGGGGAGGAACACGGATACCAGGCACACAAATTCAACTCGACATTCGAGAAAGACAAACGGAGAGTTCGCATTGGCGTTTCGACTGTTCCCTTTCGGGTCCTTCAAACCCATGCATTTACTAAAATGTAGATAAAGGGGCCTGAAAAAAGTGTGCAACACGACGGAGAAGAGAAGCCTGGTGACGCGAAAGCGATCAATCGGATGTATCATAGCCCGCCCAACGACGCATAGTATGATCGACGACGTACGCTTGGGTTCGACGACGAACGATCCCCTTCGTCCGTGCGTCATGAAGCACGAGTGACGTATTTGGCATTCACGGCGATGAAGTGGTATACGACGATGGTGCACATGGCGAGGGCACCCAGAGTGTTGGCGAGGGAGTAGAGGGTGTCGTGGGTGATCATGGCGACGAACAGAACTGCGAGATAGAAAGACGGTGTGAGTTTGGCTTTTTACCCTTGACTGTCGCAATTGTGAAAAGAAATATATATATATACCTTTTGATGCTTTGGTGGTTGCGATCGCGAAACGTTGAGTGAGATGTTCTCGGTGGGTGTGGGTCGGGCGACTTAAGGTGATGATGACACGTACGGTCCTATGCCCGCCGTGGGAAAAATCACGCGTCACGACTTGACCACGCCACAAGCAACGCGCACAACGATTGAGGCAAAATGAATGCAATTTTCGTGTCTTTCATACTGTACACATATGAATTTGCTCGATTGTTGCACCCCCCATCGTATAATGAATCACGTCGGGTCGCAACAGATCAGATCACGAGGGTACGCTGATCGACCGACCGAACAAATTCGCAACACGGTGCCCTCTCGTTTGCGGCGATGGCTCTCACAATCGGGATCAACCCACTGGAACGCAGCAGCGGTGGTCCTACACGATGACCTGCTATCAGAGAGAGAGAGCTACCGAGGCTCCAGTCGGTACGAGGACGTGAATGCAAACGAAAACATTAGAAACGCACCAATATTGTAAATTTCGGCTTATATGATCTTTACAGTACCAATTTGACTGACGAAGATGGTAGGCACAAGGACCGATGGTCACTGATCGAAGGCGGCAGCCAGTTGCGATATGGGGCTGCGTCCCATCACAATCGCAGCTCAACTGGGCTCATGCGAACATGTGGCGCGGAATAAGGCGAAAACAGCGCGCATGGGATCATGCATCATGATCCGAAACATTTGTGAGGGGAGAATATGGAATGTCTTTGTTCTCTGTTCTCTGAGATGGAGCGACATTGCAAATATGACGATGGCACTCATGTCAACGCCGGTGAGCTGTGTGGTCCTGTGGTTAAGTCCCGGTCACAGCCTCAGCACAGAAATAGATGGGGGTAAGTATGAGGCAATGCAGTGATTTAAAGTTATCGGAGGATTCAGAAAGGAGAAAAAATTGATGATTAACCATGATTGTGGGGGTGTGAGGGATCAACAACGAGGATCAGGAACAAAGCTTCTTGCTGATTCTCTGTGGCGCTGACGGTTCTTCGTGGAGAGGTGAAATAACACAGAGTGGGGCATGTGGACTGCAGTGTGGTCAGGGCTGCAGCGAATGCCGGTCGGTGGACAGGAATTGGCGACAGGGCTGGAAACTGAGATGTTACTGTAGCCGCGGGCGCGCCATGGATTGGGAACGCGCGGATAATAAGATGTGTCCGGGGGTGATAATAATAAGAATACGCTAGACTCTTTGGGTGTCACACTTCCAACTTCCATTTCACGCCTTTTTTTTCCCATCTGCATCTGGTTCGCGTCCTTCTCTTCGGATTGACGCTCTTTTAGGCTCTCCTCTGCCCCTACTGGTCTGCTCTTGGAAGGGATCGGAACACCAAACGGTTCTGATAATTCGATTTGCACCCCGCAAGACCTTCTATGTCTCCTCTTTTGTTCTCAATCGCACACTTTTAGATTCCACGACTTGCTCTCTTTTTTTGCTCTTCGGAGCAACCGGACGCATACACTACACCTCTCGTCCATCTCTCCTCTCTTTCTCTCATCGACCATGACCCTCTCTTCCGTAAAACATACCCGTAGCACGCCCGTCCCCCTCCTCCTCAACGAGTTCCCCGTCCCGCCCACTTTCATCCCCCAGATCCTCTCTTCCACTGCAAATCCACCTCCTTCGCGTCCACCGTCCCTCCCGCTTCCGCCCGTCCCGGGGCCGTCTCCCCTCTCAGAACACGAGCTCTTCCAAATTACCGCTGGCGCTCGCTCTCGCCGCGCTTCCCGTCTATCAACGTCCTCCAACTCATCCTCCTGGAGAGGGTCCGTTGCCAGCCTCGGTAGCGCCAGCAGTCGTCCCCCCTCACTTGGTGTCCCTGCCTCATCTGCCCAGCCTCCCCAACCAGCGGTTCGTAGCCGAGCCGATTCTGTCGCCTCTACATCCGCCCATTCCGTACGGTCCCTCTCCTCACAGAATGGATCCCTCTCCGTTCCCCACTCATCCAAGGCTACCGCCCGTGCCGCTAACCATGACAATCACCGACCTTCCCCCATGTCCATGGCAGTGAACCCAGCAATCTTAGAGGATGACGAATCTCTCGCCGTCGACGCTGGTGAATCCTCTCTCGGTCGCACCTTTCTCTCTGACATTGCCCGCGTTACTCCATCACCCAATCCCCATGTCACCGACGAGTCCGCTCTCCATGGAGAGCGTCTTTCCTCAATCGATATGCATGACCTGCCTACCTTACAGGACGATGACATGACTGATTTAGACTCACAAGCCCACTCATTCTATCTTCAGATGCGCGCTGCACGGTCAAAGAGCCCTGTACACAAGTCTTCCACCCGCCAAGCTACATCACGGCCACAGCCAAACGTTAATTTGACCAGTGGTACAGCTCACAGGCGGACTTGGTCCGTTACACAGCATGCTCGGAACCGAGCGCCTTTCCACGATACCAGCCACGCGCCCACTGCCTTTCTCGGCACATCCCTTCCTGATGAGCCCGATCGGGCTTCCAGCCCTGACCTTGCGAGCATTATCGCTGCGACACCCCGTCCCAGGCGCCGATCTGAAACGTCGTCGGCGGGTTCTCGATCTGGGTCTCGATCCCGGCGACGGGCACACAAATCCCTGCCAGGATCACGTCGCTCTAGTGCTACGGGGAGATTGTCCGTCTTTTCTCTTCCCGATGAAGCTGCTCGCCAGGGTAACGCGTCCCTGGCATCACGGAGCTTGTTGGCAAACTCTCATGTTGGCAATGAATTGTGGCATGATGATTCGCTACCAGAAGATTACGGCGTCGAGATTGGGGGTGGCGACGGGGACTTTGGGAATGTGCCTGACGAAGATGACACCGCAGGCGAATCTGATTCAAGTTTGGATTTACATACTCCGCTACCGTGAGTGCCGTTCCTTCTCAACCTGCCTGCTTTTGCCCACTCAGAATGAACTTCTGTCCTGCAGGAGCCTGATGCTACGGGATGGGTTGCTTTCCCCTCACTCAAAAATATTACCTCAGAACATCCGCTCTGATACCCCCGTGGTTGCTACGGACGGCAATCGGCATCGTAAGCGATGTGTCTCATCTGTTGACGTAACTGTCTCTCATATTCACTACAGCTATAACCAAATCAGGTGCTTTCAAGGACGAGCGCGACACGATCCGTCGAAGAGTGCGCCACCGAGACGGACGCCTGCTCCGAGGTGGTATCGGTTTGACAACTGGACTTGGATGGAGTGACAGGTACGCTGAACGTATGCTTATTCAACATCCTTTGACTTTTTTTTCTTTTTCATTGTCTGTGCACAGCGAAGACGAAGATGCACCATCTCCTCTCACCAAGCGTCTTTCACACCTAGCTCTCTCGCGCCAGTCTTCGGTAGCATCCTTCAAATCAACCTCACGAACCTCGCACTCCCAGCCACATCCTCTTTCACGCTCATATTCCGGCGATGCGAAACTCAATTCATCGAAGTCACATCAAAACTTGAGGCGTCCGCCACTTCCGCCAACTTCTTGGCAAGACCACGGCCAAACAGTCGCCTCAACTCTGTCTCTCAACATTCCTGAGCAGAACCCTTCAGAGCCCGTACCTATACCCGCACGTTTCTCGGAGCCTCTCTCGTCTCGTGTCGACATCCAAGCAGATTCTCAAGGCAATGATCAAGTCAGGACTCCGTCCAGTTCATCTACCCAGAGTTTACCTGGGCCAATCACACCTGACGTGATGGATGTCCCACCCTACAGCCCCCCCAGTAAGCCTTGGGGCCGTGATAAGAGTCTTCCACCCATTCCTTTATCTCGCGGCCCATCGACGGCAAGTCTGCGACTCATTGGATCTTTGGCGGATATGAAAAGCCGTCCTTCAAAATTAGACACCCTCCCCCCAAGACGACCGATTTCCTCCGAGTCTGAATTGTCTGATTCACCTGTTTTGCCTCCACACACTCCGAAATTGCCACACCCCCACACCCCTACACGCACCACCCCTCGTCCGTTGCGATTGTCGGCCTCCCTTGGGACAACAGGCTTACAGCCAGGCGAACCGGTGTCTATGCAGAATCGCTTACTCAGCTACAACCGTCAGCTGCATGACCAGCAGCGTGCTCGAGCTTCGTCTGGTCCTTCATCAACGGCGCCGAGTGGTCAACGTCATAGTGTGCGATCACTTGGTTCAGGGGTGTCTCAGCATATGCCGAGGTCTGGGTCTGTGGACCTTTCACTGTCGGAATTAGGCGAGCCGCGGTTACGACCACGGACAGGAACTGGTATGGTCTATAAGAAGAGCTCTACGAGTCTGACCAGGGCCGCTGCAGATGTGCAAGCACGGAGTCGGATCCGCATGCCATCCGAAAGGGCTGCTCCACTGGCCTCATGAGCAAGGCCGAAGGCGGCAAGGCTCACCTGATACTGTAACACACTCCTTTCCCCCTTTTATCCGTGCCGAAGGGGCTCTCTCATTCCTTGTATAGCCTTACGTTTATTGTTATGTGCTCTGTGCATATTGGCTACCTTACCCTCGATCCGCCCGCATCCCCAAAGGAAGTACGGTTCGCTCCCTAGACTTTCTAGTACTTTACCCACCGGCTCCAAAGCCTCAATTTCATCGTACACTATACCCTTTATTATGTCCTTGACTGTTGTGGATGTACATTATTAGTGGCATGGTTATAAGGTTCGCATCGGCATGAATTATGTTAAAATCAGCGGACTATACTATGCGGACTTGGAGAGGGCTGAGACACTGCTGAAAATCCTCCATTTATGTGTCAGATGACCTGCAACTCCAAGCATTCATTGTGCTATGTCATTTGCTAGCATCTTGACTTCCTCCTTCGTGCCACTGTGGGATTAGAAAATGATCACACAGATCATCACGACAGACCTGAACTTGTTATAGGCACATGTTTGCCACTAGTGACGTATCACACTTGTCCGTAGACGAGGTCTTTTCTCGAATGTGGAAGGCCGCGCCGCAGAGAGGTCATCACACAAACCAGGAAATCGCTTTGCCCCACCTATCCTCCACACAGCCGGTTGTTTGCGGTCCGACCCGAGCACGTCGTTCACGAGGACAAACAGAAGAACGCGAAGCCATCGATCAAGTATTAAATATTAAGTCCGTCGTGTCAACACGAAAGGCAGCACCACATGGTCGTACCACTGTGGCCAGCCCTCGTGTGTTGCCTGTGCCAAACGCAGCGTACAACCTTCCCGCCAGGCTTGGGAAGAGAGGATTCACCCGGAGGCGACGTTACATCGCACGGACGGGTTTTTCGTTCCATGGAAGCGCGGCGGCAGCGTGAGGGGGAGATAGAGAGACGGGTACGATGACCTATTTTTCGAAGCGATTGCGAGGATTGTGCGCACGTAGGTCAAGTACAACACATACACAGAAAGAAACGTCTCGTCTCGAAGGGAAGGGAAGGGAAGAGAAAGGAAACGTCAAGGCTCAGCCTCCGTCTTCACTTTACTGGCACGAAGTCGACTGATTCTATTTTTTATTCTTCGTAAGAATGTAAGAAATTGGGATTCCCACTGGGGGCGTTTGGGGGGTTGTCATGGTTGAATGGGATGCTGTAGGACCATGATAAGGATGGAAGAGAAGGAGGATGGAAGGGAAGAAAGTCCGGCAGGGAGCAGGCCGAGTACACCCGTGACTAGCTAGAACTGGTAGGCCAGTCTCGATGGCAGATACGGTGCTAACGGGTGTGACGAGCCCCTTCCTCGCACCAAGTTCATGTGATAACGAACTGCAGGGGCACAGCGTGAGGCCCGCAGTGATGTCTACCGAACGTATGACAGACAACGCTCGAAGCGGAGTTGTCCCAGACAGAGACAGAGAGAGGGTCCTTGTCCCCTCACGCAGGCCGCATGGAATACGGCACGGCACAGAAAAAACGTGTCCTTTTCGGGAGTTTACCGGGAAGCCTCGTTTATCCTCAGGTCCTTCTTTGCGTCTGCGCATACGATCCCGTCTCTCTGGCTCGAGGCGCGAAAAGGGGGTTGTGGAGGGATGTGGGACCAGGTGATGAGCCGAAATGACCGAGCTTAGTACAAAGAAAGAAAATGAGAGGGGGTCCATCAGCGGACGTCTTCGAGATAGGCTAGCCTGTGAAGGAAAGAAGCCGCCGGCTCGGGTTTTTTTCGTTTTGATGCGACGTGTTTTGTTGTACGTTTTTGTTTTTTTTTTCGCATTGATAATTTCATATCGTGAGGAATGGCCCGGTGTACAGCACATGTCATGTCATGCGTTCATTAACATATGAGATGAACCGCGAATTCGGCGGGCTCGGAGTTGTCCAAGAGAAGAGAAGTGCTCTTTACGCTTACCCACAGTCACTTTACCTCGGCTTTGGCCAGTTGACGAGAGCAGAGGATCTCCGAGATGTCATGGTGAGTGGAACTAATGTGATGTGAGACGCGGCCACGTGATGATGGTCCCGCGTTGAATTGCCACGGGAACTCGGAGGATCATGGGAACCGGAAATGTACTTGTCGCTATCACCCAGTGGTCCCATCAAGTGGAATCACAACCAAGAGTCCTCTCTCGTCCAGGATGTCTCTCCTTTCTCTCCTGAATACGACGGTCGCTCGACGACGACGCTTAGCGAGAAAATACGCGAGCTTTATTTGCAGTTTCTCTGGCTCCCAGAGGTACGTCCACGCCGTCCCGCTTTGCGTTTTGCTCATACCTAGAAGTGCTCTCTGAAACCCGAATCGTTGCTTTAGTCCATCATGCCATTGAATCAATTCGTTCATACGATACAATCGCTCGTAAAGCATTCTGCCAATGACATCGCCTCGTCGGACCACGCGCACCCATTGCACGCCGCGCTAGACGGTATCTTGCTCACAGGGAAGTGGTGTAGCTATAAATATCAAGAGCAACTACCGAACGTCGTCGTCTCGCACGCGTCTTGCACGGACTTGGAGGCATCAATCATGCTCTTCGTATGGGAGCGCCATGCACCATGTCCGGAGCATCCCAATCAAGCCGTGCAGAATCCCATGGACGATAAGAAATGCTGGCTATCCGGAATCGAGAAGCGAGAGTGAGAGACGAGCCTAGGTCCCCCCATGCTCAAGCCCGTGCGCTAACCCGTCCCCCCGCCGTTCCGTTTTCGTAGGGTGAAAATACAGATACTCCTCCACCTCGTGAAACTGTCCCTTTCTGGGCACTGTCCTCCCGTTCCCATCCGCCCCGTCCCGTCACACGCTCGGAAGAAGCGGAGGGTACAACAATCTTCGGACGACGATGAGGACGCCACGCCTCGAAGCATTCTCGAGGACCGACTCGAAGGGCTCATGGACCGGCTCGTGCTTTGGCAGATGGCGCTGCCCGACGCGGAAACGGCAGACGCAGACATCATCGACGGAACCAAGCCCCTGCGTGATTGGATGCAAACATTTTGCGATGACGTGGTGCAGCCCGCGTGAGTGACGGCGACACACACGCGGTTATGTATAACTCGACTCAAATCGTCCCCCGTTGTCAGATTTTCCGAGAAACTGCCAGAACAATACAAGCTCTTGCGGAGGAAACTGTTTCGAATCCCACAATGGACGTCTTCGTCCGACTCGGAATCAGACGCAGACGAAGACGAAGACCCCGACCCCGACCCACCGATGCTCTTCGACTCGCACGCAAATGCCGCCAACAACAACACCAAGCACAGCCGCGACGCCGCGCGATCGCAATCTCGCTCGCGGTCTCTCTCCGTTTCCCTCGAGCAGGAAGCGGCGGCCGGACTGCGTCGGACAGAGTCCAAGCCGCGCAGGGTTCTACAACGCGAAGTGAGCATGTCAAAGGTCTTCAAGAACCGCCGCAATGACGGGCCAAACGCGCCACCACCTGCAACGACGAAATTCGAGGCCGAGGCCGAGATCGTTGGTACTGCTGCTACTGCTACGACGCAGTCACAGGCTACGAAAGGCCCGATCGTCCTAGTGGAAAGCACGCCGCAAAAGCCTAAAGCAAAGTTGTCGAAAAAATCGAAATCCTTCCATGCCCACAGAAAACCATCGTGAATATTCGACCAAGTGGGATCTTTTTGGTCGGATTCCATTCCATTCCGTTGTGCATGCATGGGTAGCTCGGGCCGAAGATCTTCCTACTTGATTCGGGTTTATTTCGCATATCTGCACGCCGTGGGTGATGAAGCGAGAAAGAGAGTAACAGAATCACGAGGATAGAGGACGGCCCGGTGCCCGAGGGATTGTTTCGGGTTGCTCGGCGTAAGCCAGACGCAGCTGCTGCAGACCCGGATAGCTTTATGATCGACCTCGGTATTTTAGACCACTCGAACCGGAAGGGAGTTGCGGGGTGCCTGGATATCTGGAGCGGAGAATGTTGATTGATATGAACATCATTTTTTGACCGTGGTGATGGCCAACAACAGAGCACTTCCGTCCGGCGATGAGCGATGAAGTTATTCTGGTGAGATATTCATTAGAACACGTGTCTCGGCAACGGACGAACGAACGAACGAACGACGCGTGTTGTGAGATCGCCTCGGTTGCGGAAGTTCGATTTCCCTCGACCGTTTTACATAAAAAGTCGTTTCGGTGTCGTCCCACAGACTTAACGTGATGAAAAAAATAGATCTCGGACTCGACCGACCCGACCCGATGACCCCTCCCGCTTAAAGGGTCGAAATCGACACCTCCGGGTCGGGTTCCACCCTCAAGATGATAGAAAAAAATCAAAGATGGGCGATATATAACGCAAAGTCACGGTCCAGGGTCGGCCGGAGAGTGAGGGGTACAGTTATGGAGGCCTCGAGCAAGCTGGCCAGCCGCGTGAACTTCCAAAAAGTTGGTTGGGCAATTTCAGATTTGGGTGTGTGAGAATCAGGGGTACAAAGCTTGGGTCGCAATACAT
>Ga0137397_10000702_pt1 | contig 23193 bp, 27 predicted proteins | sample czorhiz116metaG_FD_106658 | JGI IMG/M metagenome (GOLD analysis project Ga0137397, IMG submission 106658) | Vadose zone soil microbial communities from Angelo Coast Range Reserve, California, USA - czorhiz1.16 metaG | ecosystem: Environmental > Terrestrial > Soil > Vadose zone | place: USA... | reverse complement strand
CCATATCCCGATGCGGACGCGGACGATAATGATAATGATAATGAGGAGGACGATGACGATGACTGGCGGTCCTGGTGCCATAGGCTGTCGTAACCTGGACTGCCACCGGCGGAATGAAAGTCGCCACATGAGGACTCGGAAGTCGGGGGCAACGGTCCACTTGGTAATAGGAATAGGGGACGGCGGTGGTGGGGGCGCAAAAGTCTGTCGGAGGTGCCAAGAAATGAATCGTTTCAACAACGATGGATCCCCGAACATATATCCGACGTGTTTCTTGGTCTCTTGTTGGCACCGGTCGTCTGTTATTTGTCATACGAATGCTGTACCATCCATGGTGATATTGGCGTCGAGCTGCAACTGGAACGCTGCCAGTGCGCAGACAACGCTGGTGATTGTTTCGGTGCCATGCCGACTATCAGGGTGCAAGCTCGAAAATGCGCAGCAACACACCACATGTCGCAATTGACAGTAGCCAACGCCAAAGACGCCAGCCACATGTAGAACGACAGGAAGCGATGAGCAGGAAACACGCAGTACAACATTTGGGACTCTTTCGGCGCTTCCGATGTTTCCAGCGGATATCATATCGTTTGTCATGCTGTAGCAACCAAGGCCCTGAAAATGCGCCAGCGTCGGCCACCCCGGGTATGACAATGACATTCTGAAAGCGAAGGGTTAAGGTACAACTCGACCTCATGCCCTTGACATGTCCTACGACGCTCTATGTAAACAACCAATGTATACTGTAGCGAACCCTAGCAGCTAATGATACAGATCTCGGGCGGTGTCTCGTGCAGAAAACCAATTACGAAGTGAAAAAAAAACCAGTTCATGAAAATTCCAGAATAAAAATTGAATAAAACGGGCATCAAACCCGATGCTGTAATAACCGCTTAAGCATGCGGAACGTAGGGACGTTGGGAAGGGGCCATAGAATACTTTGAAGTCAAAATCGCACCGGCTTTCTGCTCACCGTGAATTTACCTGGGCTACGAGGAGGCGTGGGGAGCGGTCTGCTCCCCGACGACGGTCCATCTCGTGGCGTGGTAACCGTCAAGGCTGCCTCTGGGACGGTCAGCCGCTGTTCGGGACTGAGCAATTCTTGCGAAAATCTGCTCAGAGGCGATAATGGAACGTCGGGTTGCTGTTGATTGCGTATGGCTCCTCTGATTGTTGAGGGGCTGGCTACACTGTACTCTGATGCAGATGGCGACGGTGGCACCGAGGGAGTGGGTACAGGGGTTACTGTGTGGGGCGACGCAGCCGGGTAACCACGGGGAGGCTCGGTAGCGGCAGGTTGCTGGGATGCCTGTTCTAGGAGCCCCGCGATGTCAAGGTCGACAAGCGAGCGCGTGAGAGCGGCTATGGTGGAATTCTTGGTCCTGGTGCTGACACTCCGACTTATACTGGATCGGCTCTTCGTCGACCTCAGACTCCAGGGAACGAATGGCGCCAGGACAGTCGTCCGCGTCGACCGTGGCTCGCGCAATTCATTGGAAGGGCTCATGAACAATTCTGGGGGGTACACAGGGTCCACCGGTGCGGGAGAATGCGGCATTCTTGCAGGACTCTGGGCAGGCTCGGTTGGCGGAGGAGGATCGACCAGTGAACTACGTTTGTTGTTCTCATGGTTTTGAACTTCCTCGTCGAGACGTCTGGTGAGTTTACGCCGCTCACGGCGTACGAGGACAACGCCGAGAATGATGATGACGAGGACAGCAACACACGAAGCGACCGCGATAGCTATTGTCGTAGACCTAATAAAGATGAATGAGTCGTGCAAAAGTTGCTCTATCTCGGGTATCGCTGACCTGGATATTCTCATGCTCATGGCACCGGACTGTACCTGTGCTGCGGCTGCGGCGGATGATGTCGAACTTGTCCGAAGACATTCGCTTGAGTTGGATACACTACGTCCCACCGAAATCAAGTCCGAGACTTGACGATTTCCCTGACCATCATCGAAAAGCAATGCCACCCGGAGTCCTGAGGCGACGTTCATAATATAGGTGAAAGTATCAACGCCTTGACTTGAATACAATTTTGTCCACTGGAGACTAAACGACAGACTCGTCGGGGTGAATACTCTAACCGAAAGAGCGTGATCCAGAGATGAAGTGTTCTGCGTGACATTGAAAGGCGAGCACTGGGATACCGCGTTGTCCGCTAATCGTGATAGTGCGGGTATTGTCTGGTTGGCGGGTATACAAGACGCATCCGTGGAAGGCAGGATCTGAATGACATCAGAGATGAGCGCGGCGTTATCGCCTGCAGCGTCATCTAACGAAGCCACAAAAGAAACCCCTGCTGGGAGGGGGAGAAAGGTGGTGTAGGATCCAGAATTTGTAGAATTGTTCCACGCTGAATCGGGAACGGTAAAAGAAATCGGTGTCGAGTTGAAAGGAACGGCGGTCAAAGTAAGGGGGAGCGCAGCGGGCAGCTGGCCGCCAGAGAACGAAATGTTGAAAGGGTCGCACTGTCGTGCACGCGAGTAGGCGACGTATTCGAAAACCGAAAGGGCGCTGTGGGGAGCAAAAACAAGAAAGATGAAGAGCCATGGAAACGAGAGGAGCATGGCCAAGCAGCTTGAGGGCAAGGCTGGCCTGGCTGCGTGAGCCAAGGGGGGACGTGCAGCTCCGGGAGAAAGAAAATAAAGTAAAGAGGGATGGTGGCAGAGGGGTGGATCGCCCAAGAAGAGCCGGCGTTTTCATCTGTGACGAGTATGTGTGTCCTGGATTGGATGGGAGAGACCGTGAGTGAATAGAGACAACGAGAGTTGAAACCACATGAACTTTTGGCACTAAATCACGAAGCCGAATCAGCCGGATACAGATCCTGATCGCTGGATCTCAATATAATTTGATATTAGCTTTGATCGATGTGACAAATGTGACCATGGCGATACTCCGGCCCGGCTCTTCCGTCCGAGTCTCTTTTGCCGCCGGGCCCCGCAAAGAGCAACGTCTCGCCAATCCACTGGGCCCTGTAAGCCCTCGCTCTGCTCGCTCTCCTCACTGTTCACTTTCCAGATGATCCGGACCTTTTGCGCTCGCTTAATTTTCGCTCGCTCTCGCATATACCGTAAAGCATTGTGTACCACAATCCCCCTTTCTTTCCGGGAGAGCCACAGTCTATTGCCGGCCTCCCAGTCGCCTATTACACCCATACCTCATTTCTTCAATGCGGTATCCACGGATGGAAGAAAACTGCCTACGTACAGGATTGTAGATGGTGTTGGAAACGTCATTGAAGGGGCGGAACTACCAGAGGTATGTCCGTGATGCTCCGTGGCTCCCTTGAATGATCACTTACCGGGATGCCTGGGACCAGCTTGATGAGCAGCTGGCGCGGAGAATGTCCGTATTACTTCCTTTGTCCAAAAGAAGGCCGTCTAAGCCAATCATAGTTACAAGAACATGGTTCTTCTTCCCATCATGGACAACTTGCTTTACAACATCCAGCGCCAGGGAAAGATATCCTTCTATGTACGCGTTTTCCCAAGCATCCCGCATTTGATCCTTCGAGTGACTTTCGAGTCAGATGACCGCCGTGCGCATAGTCTCTTCATTCCTATGCATGGTAACTTACGTCGTATCAGTACGGCGAAGAAGCAACAATAGTTGGAACTGCAGCAGCGCTCCTTCCCGACGACGAGTGCGTTGTTCTCTCCCTCAGCTTTCATTTCACCAATTGCATGTCACTTGGCACAGGGTACTTGGTAAGCTGAAAATAGCTTTACCACTCATGTCTACGTAAGGAACCAACTCGCGAGCAGGTCAATATCGCGAATTAGGCGTTCTTCTATGGCGCGGCTGGGGAATCGACGCTGCCATGGCGCAATGCTTTGGAAATGAACAAGACGTGTCAGGCAAAGGGCGGCAGATGCCAGTGGTACATGCTTTTACCTCTAAGTACTTCCCTTCGCGTCCCTGACCGCAGCAATACTTCCAGCATTGGGGTTCTACCGAACATCACTTTCACACCATCTCATCCCCATTAGCCACACAAATCCCACAGGCCGCAGGTGTCGCTTACGCGCTACGACGCGATCCGGCCCGGCGGGGTAAGAACTGTGCGGCGGTCTATTTCGGCGAAGGCGCAGCATCGGAGGGCGATTTTCACGCGGGAATGCTATTTGCGTCTACTATCTCATCGCCGACCCTCTTCATCGCTCGTAACAACGGGTTTGCGATCTCGACACCGTCCTCGGAACAGTATTTCGGCGATGGGATAGCAGCACGCGGCGCTGGCTACGGCATCGACACGATCCGTGTTGACGGGAATGACGTGTTGGCCGTACTGAGCGCAACGCGACAGGCACGTCGTAGGTGTGTCGAAAGTGGTAGGGGCGTCCTTCTTGAGGCTATGACATATCGGTACAGTCTTCCAACTTCCTCATCCCACGATAGATGCAAAAACTTTGGTTTGGGACTTCTAGCGTCGGCCACCATTCCACATCGGATGACTCGTTTGCCTACCGGCCACGGCAGGAAGTCGAAGATCGGAAGCGCATAGATAACCCCATCGCCCGTTTCAAGCTCTTCCTCCAGAACCGTGGCTGGTGGTCAGATGCGGAGGAAGACGAGCTGAGGGAGTCGCTCAAGAAGGACGTGATGCGCGCGTTCAAGCATGCTGAGAGCTTGAAACGCCATGAGCTGAAAGAAGTATTTTCGGATGTATACGGAGGCGAGGAGCCCCTGAACCTTGTGGGTGTTTCCCCGTTCTTTCCCCGCAGCTTCTAGCACCCTTGCGATAGGGCAAAAAAAAGCTGACACATCACACCCCTTGTCTTTACAGAAGGAACAACGGGAAGAACTGACTAGGCTGGTCAAGAAATACGGCGCCGCATGGGAACCGTGGAAAGCGGAGTTAAAGAAATTCAAGGACAACGGCGAGAGCCTCCTCGGGCGTACGGAATCGGAAGCGGCTTAGTTTGTGGCTGTTGAGGCGTACGCCCAGTGTCGGAGCCACGTGGAGGAAGCACTGAGGGCGATCCCATCAGCACACAACACGTATCATCATCACACCGAGTTCCCCGCTGCTTCTGTGTCAGAAGGTGAAGAGAAAGAAAGCTAGCAGTATTGAAGTTGTGCTGTAGTCTGAACCTCTTACTAGACTAACTGCTCGGTTCAAGTCGCTTGGGGGATGATGTGCCTGTACGGTGGTACAGTAAGACCGAAAGGTTGCACATGCGGTTCACGTAATGTGAACAGATAGGCTTTACCGGCAAGACAAGAGAGAAGGCTGCGCAGTACTGTAACGAATGATTGCGATTGGCGATGATTCGTGTCCTAAGCGTGATGTGGGTGGGTGAACAGTGTGGCGTCAGAACTGATCGCCTCGGAAGAGCCTCGGGAAGAGTTGTCCAGCGATCAGAACCGCGTGCAGTGCTACTGTCACGGTAGTAGCTAGTGTGGATGATGCGTCCTTCCCGGGTAGCATCGTGCTATCGGGTCCGAGACTATGGTCTCTGTGCCCTTCAGTCCGGGTGTTCCATCCTTGTCGTAACTGAACCGTTGCGCGGGCTTAATCCCTGCCCTCTCCCCCCTGAACGCAGAAACATGAACCCTCAGGCCGTAGGACCTGACCAGCCTGATCTGTTCAACCGCGCAGGCACGTAGCCCTGGTCCTGGCTTAGCAGTACTAGTGCTTACGAGAAACTCGCAAACGTTTACGCGAACAAGGAAAGGAACGGGATGAAAAAAAAAAACTGTTGGATTGAGCGCAGACGCCGACGAGTATCGGATTACGAAGATAGTGTACTATATACCTGGCGCGTGGTTACTTGGATGTGGAACGGGTATGTATGTATGTATGTGTACAGTATTTTATAGAGTAGAGACTATCATAGCGGGGTCGAGGGTTTACGCTACGGCGGTGCCGCCCGCCAACGTACCTTGCCCGCGTTCTGGGTCTGACATGCGATGTACTCGCACAGTGGGACCAACGTGGATATTTTGCATATTCTGCGGAGTGATAAGTATGTATTGCTTGCCGTCGGACGAGTTGGCCGTGTCGATCTGAAACGAAATTTGAGATAGGTTGGGACCTGGTGAGCCGTGAAGACTTACCATCATCTTCATACTGATGCGACGGTTGACGGCATCCATGAACACGTCGAATTCATCTAATTTCCCCCTGAATTCGTGTTCCTTACATGGTGGGGTCAAAAAGGCGTACCTAGGCAGCGGATAGGACTTCCTATGGATTCCCACATAGCAAGAAGCAAGCAAATGGTCGCAAATGACTTCTCTCCGCCGCTCAGCGCACGAGGGTCTTTGTCGCGATTTGCACTTTGGGTGCTGTTCTGGTCATCGGTTTGGACCTAAGCGTATCGTCGGGTGAGTTGGTGAACTCTGGAGAGCGGAGAAGTCACCGTACCCTCAGCTGCAACGTTCCGTCGTGGTGGTTGAAAAGGACTTTGCCAAAGTATCCGCGGTTCGAAAGATGGTATTGAAACACGACCTTGCAACGGAATGCGATGTGACGACGGAAGTCGTGCCATTTCTCCAACCGGAGACGAAGTGATTGCTTGAGAGCCTATATGTTCAAGTTCGTCGTCGGCACAGAGAAGCGATGCGAGACTATAAGGTGCTCACCCTGTTCAGAGATGCCATACTCTTCAGATCTTTCTGTGCCGTCTCGAGTGCAGCTCGCGCCTTGTTGACTTCAGCCGCCATTTCCTCCACCGATGCACCTTGCCTACAACGCTGTAAGTGATCGGGCTGACTCTAAGTGCAGAAAACACAACGCACCGCTTCTCGCGCTCTTTCAAGGCAGCCTGCACTGAATCAAGGTTGCGCTTCACGACTTGTACTTTCCTAGGATTTGGAACGCGAGCGCAATACTGCTCTGCTTCTCTCGTCCACTCCTAAAGAGCCAACGTAAGAAGACGCGACGCAAGGTGCATCCATAACTCACCTCGAACTCTTGTTGGACAAGGTTCAACTGCTCCTTGGCATCCCGTACCTTCTTTTCCTCGTCGAGGAGTTTTTTGGCCCAGTGGTGCTGCTCATTCTGTGCGGCCAGTCGCTGCTCGGCGGCCTGCGTGATTCGCGCCTGAAGTAAAGGGTAAGCAAATCTAGTGCGGCGATAGAGAGAAGCACTTGCGAACCTGGGCCTCTTGCCGCTGTCCATCGAACGCTTCAATCTGTTTCTTAATCTCATTTAACTCCTTAAGTAAGGGTTCTTGCGCTTGGTCAATCACGGCCTTTTGCTCGGCAACACTTTTATATTGGGCCATCAGAGACTCCTTCTCGGCCATCATTTCCTACATGGGAAGATCGACGACATTAGAATATATGAGATAGTATTGAGCATAACGTACTTTCAGCGCTTCGTCGAGCCCAGACGTTTCAACAAGCACATTGTCATTAGCCTCTGTCTGTAGAGAATCGCGGGTGGCCCTCAAGTCACCCAGCCGCCGATGAATAGTTCGACACTGGCTCTAAAAACATCTGTGAGGAAAGAGCAAGTCAAGAAAGTTTTATTCGTACCTCCTGCGTTTGGACCTCGCGTTGGGCTTGATTGAAGCGTTCACGCAGCTCACCGAGTAGGGAATTTTGTGTTTGCAATTTAGTCTCTGCGGTCGCCGCCTGTTCCTGCCAGTGTCTGCGGGAAAAGAAAATAATAATAATAATGAACTTGAAAATGAAAATTACAAGCATGGAGGAACGAACCGGAGCTGGGCTGAGGCATTCTGGTCAGTGAAGAGTAGATTCCGGGAATCGTTGGGCCTCAGTGGGTGCATCGGCTGCGACTGACCGCCACCATCGCTGAGGCGAGATCAGATGGAGTTACGCAAGGGTCCCGAATGGAGGGGGAGATACAAACCTATATCGTTGCACTCGCCACAGGTCCGCAGTAAAACACTGTCCGCCTTTATCAGTGCCTCTCAACAAGTCGTCGGCTGCGCTGCGCGTCGGGGCCAAGAGCATTCGTTCAATCTTAGCTTGGTTGATGAGTATGCGGAGAACAAATTCATCGGACACCTGCGAGGTGGGCTATAATCAAGAAACCAAAATAAGATAAGATTGAACTTACGTTAATCACGCGAAGGATGGTGCGGTAGTCAGGTCCAGGCTCCCCAGAGCTGTAATCAAAGAGATCGACTTCGGACACAAACACATTGATGTTCGGACTAATGACCATCAGCGCCTGAGGTGGAAGAGAAAGGAAATCTACACACTTTCCGCTCTCCCTTAACAACTTCTTCAATACCAGAAGGTCTCTGCTGTCCGTCACGGCAAAGGATGACATATGGGAGCCGAGGACATTCCTCAGCAAATCTGCCCAGGTACGATCCTTCACTTTCACATAGACACCAAGCGGGCCAAGCGGCTTCTTCCCATGCCATCGCATCTGTCCGATGCGCTCTAGGACGTTCTTGAGGTCTTTCCCATACGGTGCGAGCGAATTGTTTTGCTGCTCAACGCAACGCTGAATCTGTTCCCGTAAACCCATCACAGAATTCTTCGCAGTCTGGACCTCGCGGTCGGCCTCATCACCTTGGGCGCGTACAGCGCTGACCTCATTTTTCTTCTCGAGAACAAGCGCCTCCGCCTGCTTGAGATCCCTCTCAGCCTCCTGGATATCGAGAGTGGCTTGCTGTAGGTGCTGACTTAGTTCGTCTTGCTTTGACTGCGAGAACTCGGCGATTCTAGCTTTCTCAGCCTCCATTCGGCTTTCTAATTGCTGCATTGCAGTTTTGGTGCTTCTCAAGTTGTCACTGATTAGGCGTTCGTCTTGCTGGTATAATCGCGGCTTCAGCACAGCATAACCACTTAGTCAACCTCGGAAATACCTTCAGATCGTTGAGCTTTGACCTATTAGAACGCAGAGCGTCATTTATAGCTTTCTTCTTCTCCATAAGATGGTCGATATTTCCAATATTTTCGTGTTCTCTTTCATTCGTCTCAACAGCGGCAGTAGCTGCGTTGAATTTTTCCTACGTCCCAAGTTCGAGCTGAATAAGGCTATCCTGGTTACATCACGCACATCAGCCCCATCTAAACTGCGTTGAATCTTCGGTATGCGCTGCTCCACCTTATGGAGTTCTGTGGCCTTTTCTGTCACTTCCTGCGAAAACTTCGATTCTGATGATATGTATCATGAGTGAGCAACGAACCTCCTGCTTCGCAGCAACGTGAGCCCATGCTAGCTCTTTCTTGAGCTCATCAGCCTTATGTCTCTGCTCCCGGGCTTTGGATGCCTCCTCAAAGCGCATCAGGACCTCCTTATAGTGCGCTTGGAGGTCTGGGATTGCTTCCTTCTTGCGCATGAGAACCTTCGAAGTTTGGGAGATATTTTCGAGACATGTTTCGTACTCTTCACTTAGTTGACTAAGTTGGGTACCACGAAGGAAGAACTAAGAGCACGTGAGACTTGATGACCATGGGATTGAAGGACAGTCTTACTTTATATTTGTCGGAAGGGTGGGAGGAGCTTAAAAACTGTCGGGCCGCGTCTGAATGGCACCGTCAGTTAATACGATAATAAGACGAACAAGTCCTTGACCTACCTTGGGTAAGGACGTTCATGGGATTGTCGACTTGGATGTTCATATGGTCGCATATAGCGGAGAGCTCTTCGCGCTTAGTCGAGACCAACTTGCCATCCTTACTCTTGATTTTATATGATGACGACCCTTCCTTGGTGAAACGGCGAGTGATGACGATACTATCCCCATAGAGATCATGCTTGTAAGCCTCCTCGCCCTGGTTCTTGAGGTGAATTGCCACTTCTCCAGCACTACCCTCGGTAAGACGTCACTGGAGATGAAAATGTCAAAGAAAAAGAGCTCGTACGGTTGACCTTCGCGGATAAACGCCCTCAGACCATTCCCCCGGCCGGTCGAAGTGGCCTTTCCGCCTAATGCCACCGTGATTGCAGTAAGGACAGCACTCTTGCCACCTACACCGCGAGTTAAAGAGCATTACGCACTGTGAACGGGCTCTACTTACTTCCATTGTGACCTATATAGACCCCATCGACGCTGTTATTAGCGCAGAATGGTCAAAGCTACGCACCGATGATGAAGTTAATCTGAGGGCCGAATTTGAAGGTAAGGAACTTGTGGCACATGAATTGGTGCATCTCAACGGATTCAATGATGCCGAACTTTGCTGCACCCTATCGGAAGAGAGTCTGAGGACGGAGCGGTCGAGCATAGAGTAAGACCCACCCCCTGGTGTTTGTTCTTTTGACGGATGGACTCGCGGATAGACTCTTCGTGCTCCTCCTCAAAGCGTTCCTGAGCACCCTCGTCTTCTTCAGCATGAGTGTCTCGTATGGCAGCGATGTCATCGTCATCATCGACTCGGAAGTCGTTCAAGATGTCATTGTCATCCCTTGCCTTCCCCTTTCCTTTCGGTTTCGAGGATCGAGGATTCGCCTGGTCTTTGTTGTCGAGCCGAGATCGCTTAGCACTAGACGGGCTATCCTCTTTGGCGACTTGTTCATCGTCGTCGCTGTCTATTACTGCTCTGCGTTTAGCCATGAGCGCTGTTGAGCCAGAGATGGAAAGTGAATGGTGTTTGCGGCGCGACGCGACGATCGCGTCTCGCGTCCTTCGTTGTGACAAATAAGGCCAAATATCGACAAATGTGCTTCTATTTTTGTCCCGAGGCCCTCTCTGCCGTACATACAGTGCAAGGATTGGAATTGAGATATTGAGAACTAGTCTATTTGCGTGGCGGGGAAGCTTTAGAATAGAATGGAAGGAATGAAATTGGTGTTTGGCAACATGATTAGCCGGGGGTTAACCAACTCCGAGGACAGCGAGACAAGGGCCCTTCAGTTGGAGGTCTCGCCCCCTTGTCCTTCTTCCTTCCATACCATTTCCCCACTCATCTGCCTCTATCGAGGCGTTCACTCGTTCTCACCACACTCGTTTTATTTATCATGGCTCCTTTCGCTGGCCTACCACCTTTTGCTACGGACTTGCCTGACTCGGCCTACGCACAGCCTCAGCCACAACCTCGGTATAGACAACCCCCGAAGGATGACCCAAATGCACGTACTTCGGCTTACAATCAGTGTGTCCGTTTCCTTCCCTCCTCTTTCCGTGTCATTTACCCTTCTCTCGTAGCTACGATGCGTACTTGGATGGTGCGAGTGAGTAAAGCAGACATGTCTGGTCGTCAACGTGGTATTCATGTATGGGATTGCAGATAACGGCACCGGTGGCGCCTACAACGGGCGTGCAGCGCCCGCAAGTGTCGCCCAACTAGCCCCGCAGCAGATGCCAGTGCCTCTCGCCGCTCCAAAGCCAGGATATGCTGCCCCAATTGCCGCACTCAGCCAATCCTCATCCCTCGATGCTCCTCGCTTTCCACCCGGTATCGAGCCTGCCCACGCTCATTCCAATCAGCATGGGGCTCCCCGCATGCCGCCTGCTGCCCTTCGACCAGCTCCCCCTCCGGCTGCACCTATCGCCGTCCCGAGCACCCCTCACCCTCTACCGCCGACGATGAGTCCCATACTTCCAGTCTTTGCGCGACCGTCTCAGCCCGCCGAACCTCATGACGTCAAATGGGGACCCGAGCCCATACTGCGCGGGAATTCCGAAGAGAAGCTGCTTCCTCGGCGCGGCGAGAAAGGTGACGACTTTTGGAGGCGCTTCAGCATGGTTGCCAGAGAAGAGAGTCGAAAACCCCGTGCGCAGAAGCAGAGGTACGAATACTCGTGTGCCACCGTAACTACCGCTTACCTTGTCGAAATTGACGCCTAGCGCGTGGCTCCGCAAGACACAGAGCGGTACGAATCGTATGTCCATATGGGTCTGGATCATCGGCTTCCTCATTTTCTCTGTAAGTCGGTGTTGATTTGACAATTCTTCTCGACGTGCCTCACTCTCATGACACTGCCGTAGTGTGCTGGCCTCGGCATCGGGCTCGGGTGGTATCTTTCCCACAAATCAGCCCCTCATCAAGACCCCGTCGTGTTGGGAGGAAGTGCCGGTCATGGTACTGCCTCGACCACCTCCCAATCATTGGGGAAGGCCAGCTCCCTCCCGGGCGGCGCTTCTCCGCATGTCACGCCCACACATACTGTCGCTCGGCGCGCCGCATTTCCCGCCCCCTTCCCAACTCCTGCGCCCGGCGTACCTTTCCACGTCAAGCATGTAACCCACCCCGATGGCTCAAAGCACGACTCCCTACCCTCGCGGCGTCGCCATCTCCAGCGTGCCATTGTGTGATCAACATGCACTCACCTTAGTTTGCCCATACGTGTGATGGTGTTTTCGAGCCCACTCCTATCCACTCCTTTATTTATCAATGGCCAGCATACCCTTTGCATCACTTACATTTCTTTTTTTTTTTTTTATCCACAAAGCTATTCTTCATGTCAGATACCGTCATGCAACCCCTGGGACAGTGCGCAACTTGCTTCTAGACCCCCACACTAGATGAGAGGATCATCAACCCACATCTACGTAGTCTTGACATCAGCAATTTTTAATTTCGACCAATAGAGATCTGGCTCATATCCACGTCTCATTCAATTGTGGCCATTGCTAATGCGTTTGCACATGTATATCTATTCATCTGTGCTATGAATGCGCCGCGCACACGACGCATAATGATCAGCAAATATCTCCTGACACTAGTCTACAATAGATTAAACAATGTCAGTAAGTTGCGGGTGTTATACTGGTATACAGGTATATGCACGGAAAGGGATGGATTGCAAGAATGGGCGGAGACACGGATCAGGTGGTTCAGACCATGCATGGGATGGGCTCTAGAAAGGTATAGTATGCTGGGGAAAATATGATTCTATGGATTGCATTAACGGGTTCCAGTTTGGGATAATGGGCATGTATGCTGATGATGTTGGCAGGCGGGGGGAATCTATCATCGGACTCTAGCAGCAGGCCCCTTCTTCGACTCAGTCAAACCGCCGTCTCTCCGCGGGGCCTTGGATGGTGGGGCCTTCTGGGGAGAGCCGAGCACCTCAATGTCAGAATCTGAGTCGTTGTCGGCCTTCGACGAGACCGTGGGTGTCGGGTCACTGCGGGGCTGCTCTTGTGGCGCGGGGGCGTCGGCTTGGTCCTTCGTTCCCGAATCCTGTTCGCCTCGTTGTTTCTTCCATTCTTCAGACATCGAGTATATGCGAGCGGTCAGCTCTTCGCGATAGCTTCCGACGGAAGCACGGTCCCAGTGCTCGTGGGGTTCCGCACGACCTTTCCGAGGCGACGTTCGCTACGTGGAAAAGTAAGTGGGCCGCACGATGAGCAATCCGGTACGCTCGGGTACGCACGCTGCGGATGATGTCTGACGAGACCTTTGGGTCTTTCATGAATGTCTTGGCGAAGTGCAACAGATATATACCGCAGTCACAGTAGTTGGGCTGGCCGGGTACCTAGAAAAACGACTGAACATTACGCGAATCTCGTGAATGAGTAGATACACACGACGGCCTGCATGCCCTTGGGCTCGGAAAGACTGTCTTCTGTTAGCTGCTTTTTGTCGTGAGCCTCCATGAGAAGATATTTGCTGAGCCTCTTGACAGCCTGAGGGTGCTTCGACGACAGTGAATCAAACGTATAGATGTAAGTCCTTGGATGCCTTTAGAGCTCATGAGTGACAGCTCACGGATGCCAGATACAAAAAACGCGTACTCGGCAGCTTCCTCAGGTTCGCTCTCAGGATTGCCCACCGTTTCATCTTCGGCAATCTCAATTTCGGGCAGCGCGCTAGGAGCAACTGCAGGGGGGGTGACCGGAGTGACGTCACCTTTCCCTTGAGGCTCTGTGCCATAAAACGTAGCGGGAGAAATACCCGATATCGGGATGGTATCCCCTTTGTTTCCTCCAGCCGATGTCACGTGGCCCGCGTGTTTAGTACCGTCGCCTTGGGGATCCGAGGACAGTAGCGTTGTCGGGCGGAAAGTTGGCGAGCTTTGAGGATACGCAAGCAATGGCGAATTTGGGCATTGGGTGACGATAACGTCCGCATTGGCCGTGCCAGCTTGCTGTTCCCTCTTTGATGGAGGTTCCACTGGTGTGAGGGCAGATTCTACCATTCGTTCAACGTCGATCTCGGACTGTGGGTCATCTGTTCTCGGAGTCTCTGGGTCCACGACCGAATCGACGTGACCGTTTGGCGGAGGAGAGGGGTGAGGGGAAGGCGATTGTCTCGGTGCAGGTTTCGGCTGCTGAGCATCCGGAAAATCGGTAATGACACCTAACCGACGCGTAGACCTGCGGGGTTGGAAGTTTTTCGCTTGAATTGGAGGTGGTAACAACGTGTATTCCGGAAAGTAGATGATGGCGAGATACCAATGCAGGCTACGATCCGTTAATGATTCATCACGTTGATCCGAGGTGATATAACGTACTTCTCGTTGATCGGAACGACGATGTATTTCTTCTTGAAAATATCGAATTTGGAAGTCCACTTCTTGACACTATTATAACCTTCCTCGGGACTGTGATATATGGTATGAATTAGAATGATTATGAATGAAGCTCATGACGCACATTTTCGTGGAAAGTTTCTTATAGAAGAATGAACTAAAAACATGGACTTGGCTGGCCAACTCGGGATTGCTCTCTTGTAAGTCGGCTAGCCACAGCCTACTGGAGTCAGTGCGATCAAAAGCTCGTCAAAGAAATCGACATACTTGAGACCGAACTCAATTAATGTGTCATTCAAAAATTCACCAGGCTTCAAACGACCAACATCGCCGTTCGTGATATTGAGTGAGCCAGTCCCGGAGCGATAACCCAGAATACTGAAAGAATATCAACATAGGACGAAGGGCCCATAAAAGGTTGACGACATACACTTCATCCGGATCGGGCCTTGGGGAAAATCGCTTCTCTTCGACTCCAGACAGACGCGCCGAGCGGCGCACAAAAATGTCAGCAGTTGCCGTTGCATCGCCGCGCCTATGAAATTGGTCAGGAAATAAGAGAGCCCAAAGGGACAGCACAGCACTCACGATTTGTGTCGTGGCCGGGGCTTAGAAGGTGGATTGGGAGGATTCTCCTTGGGAATATCAAGCATCATAGGTTCTAGCTCGCTTATCATCGACGTATCCTCACTAACACGCGTGACAGCCTCCCATACTGCTCTTGCTGCCGGTCCGCTGAATCACAATGTCAGTTTGGGGGGTGACTTGACCAAGGCACACGCACTCCAAAATTGATTTCCCATCTTTCACAACGAACTCCAGCAACTTTTGGACAACGCTCATGTAGACTTCGTTATCCCAACTACTTGAGGACGTATCAAATTTGAACGTAAGAAGGCCTTCGGGATCACTCGATCCTGAGCACGTTGGAGCGAGAATGAGAACAACGTCGCCAAGTCTCAGAAATGATTGGATCATACCGGGCTTGAAGCTGAATGCAGTGTGATTGTGATAATTAACCATTACAGATGGATGGATTTGGACGAGAGGCCCCGAAGTAGTCCTCTGCAGAAGGCCTCAGAACTTGAAACTTTCTGGGCAGGAAGAATCTAACCTTTGTATCTACATACTTGATACCATCGATAGACCCTTTTTCGACTTGTAGCTCGAAAGGAATTGAGCCCTTCTCGTCGTGCACTTTGAGGGCCCCCGGCTCCCATATAAGATGGGCGAGAGGCTCAGGTGCTGCTCCTTGCGAGGGGAGAATGGCCGCCCCAATGGCCCATTCTTTTAACGGTAAGTGGACAGATACGCTGCTTCCTGCCGCTTTCCCCTTTGAAGGCTTGGGACTAGAAACGAAGCCTGACGACCTTGTGGCGTCAAGATCGAGGTGTTGAATAGGTAGTGCAGGGAAATCACGCCGAGGCTCATGGCTCACTCAGTTTTGCGCGTAGTGCATACCAAGGATAACAGACACACCTGTTTTGGTTTCATCGCGTTCTTCCTGGTCTGGCGAATAGTTATGAGATCAAGATGAGGAGGGTTCTCTCGTTTGTTCTGTTCGTAGAGGGTCACTTTCTTCTTAACGTTTCCCCGCCCGGATGACGCCTCCGCTTGTGCAGACGACTCGCCTCTAGAAAGAAAAGTGGGCGCTGGCCGCGCATCATCGGTATCGCCACCTGGACGAGAAAAAGACGCCGAAGACGCCGTCGTGCGCGTCTTGACCCCCATCATCACGTTGCGCACGCGCAGCGTACTTTCGCCGTCTTGCGGGAGGTTGCGTGTCTCTTCCAAGGAAGAGCTGAACTGGCTGATTGGGGAACGCTTGTTCTGATCAAACCCGTAGGAAAGGTCTGGACTTATGAGGTCCATCGGATCAGGGGAAGAAGTACTCAATACGATCGTTTCGCGAGAGTGGTCATTGGTGGTGGACGTATCGTCTTCTGCGTCGATGATAATGGCGTTCGTGGTGGGGCGGCTAGGGTGGGAAGATGTGGATGTGGACGGGATGGCCTGTGAAGCTCGGCGCTGTGGAAGCGTAAAATACTTGGACAGGCTTTTCTCTTGGGGGTGGTCCAATTTCCGACGTTTCGGAGGTTGTCGCAAAGACGGCTTCGGGGCACTGGACGAACCTGCTTTGCTCTCGATCTGGCGGGCATCACTGCTTGTCATTCTGCGGCTGTATGGATTAGAACCCGATCCCTGCATTAACCACGATCGTTCGTTCAACTTCGGGCAAGCGAGAGGGGACGAGGGAGGGACGTACATTTCCTGGGGTCTGAATTGGTGTAGGCTTTTGCCGCCATCTGTCGGAAAGCGCCCGGTTTGTACGTACGGTATAGGGTGGTAATTGGGTGAGTTGACGTACGTTTGAGTTTCGCCTGGTCCACCTGAGGCATCCCTGAAATTGTGAGATAGACCCGAAGCTTTGGCGTGCAATTCGCGAATGTTTCCGGTGTCATCACGAGCGAGGCTCATGGCTATACCGGGCTTGCTGATTTGTGGATGCAAGAGATCCAGACGCGGGTGGGGATGGTTAGGATGAAGCGCTATTACGGTACACGCACACGGCACAGGCTCTCATGTCAATCCGGAGCAGCGGTATTCCACACTATTCCACAACCGGTAACCAACCCCTACAGCCGATAGAAATCCGCCACAACATATAAACTACCCGCTAAGCACACAAATCCCTTTCTACCCCGCGTTTTTTGCTCTTCATGAGCCCAGAGCAGCGCATTGGCTACGTTCATCTGCTCTCCTCCTCTCGGAGTACATAAATTGATGTCCCGGTCTATGTCCTTGATCACGTCGCATATCTCCGAGGAAGGCACCGGGTGCACCCATGGCATACCCTCGACTGGTGAAGATTCTAATGCTGCCGCGCTCACGTTGACTTTTACGTCCCTTGGCCGCTTGAAAGACAGAAGCGGTGAGAGTGTCTGCAAGGGGGTCTTCGGAGGCGAGTTGGAAAGTGCCAGGATGAAAGTCACGTTAACTTCCTCCGAGTCACCACCAACAGGGGTAGTAGATTCGAGGAGGTGAGATATGTACGACGCCAGAACAGACGCCGAAGCTGGATTATGGGCCCCGTCTACAAGCACGACCAAAGATTCGTCGGAATCTTCTACTCCACTGTTCGGAAGGTGCAATTTAGACAAGGGCACGTCGTGGAACGTTAGCCTACCGGGCCACGTCGTCGAGCGCACGCCAGCCGCGACCGTGCTCGGTGTGATCTTGCTTCGGAACGGAAGCCGGTGAGCGCTGGAAGAGTGAGTCAGGAGCGAGGAGATGATGCCGACCGCCACGCCTAAGTTGTCCAGCTGATGGTCTCCGTGCAATGGAAGTTGCGTATAAATAGGATCCGGAAAACACGACAGAGATAAAGAGACGGGTCGCGCGCTGGCGGGATGAAAAGGTGAAGAAGAAGTGACGGGATCAGAGGGTAGGGGAAGACCATCCGCGGCCTCGTCATGCGTCCGCGACACAGCAGGGTTTGCGCATACAAGGTCCGCGCTCGCCTCCTCGACCACGGCCCTCACGGCAACCATGACGTCCGGATACTTCTGGGGCCCGACGACGAACGGCCGTCCTTCCCTCGCGATGCCCGCTTTCTGCGTGGCGATCGCGGCCACGGTATCGCCGAGAAACTTCTGATGGTCCAGATCGACGGCGGTGAGGGCGGACACGAGGATGCAATCGTCCGAAACGGCGTTCGTGGCATCCGTGCGCCCGCCCATGCCGACTTCGAGGACGACGACGTCCAGTTTGGTCGACTCGAACAACATCAGCGCGGTAGCCGTCAGGAGCTCGAAGCTCGTCGCTCCTATGTTTCCCTGCGAATTGACGTCTTCTACGACTCGGCGTACATCGTTGTACTGGTTAAGCGCCACAGGCTCGCCGTTTATAATGACAGAGTCCAGGACAGTGACGAGATGTGGACTGTTAAACCTGCCGACGCTAAACCCGCTAGTTTGTAATATCGACGCGACAAAGGAGGACACGCTGCCTTTCCCGTTGGTGCCGGCGATGTGAATCGTCGGTAGGGTATACTGCGGGAGATGCGAAAGTAGGACTTTGATTCGCTCGAGCGAGAGGTCCATTGGAGATTATGTAGCAGGCTATGAGCGCTGGGAGTGAGATCGGCGATTACGATGGCCCCGTTGCGGCAAACAGTAAGCGGCAAAGCGTCAACTTGAACTTCATCTAAGGGTCGGTCAATCTGTCCAGCCCATCGCGTTGACACTCTTTGGTGAATATGACTGAATAGTGTCATGGTACAACGTAGTCTAAAAAAACAAGTCCTTTGTCCATAAACTCGCCCAATCGATCGCCATCAGCCGAAGAGCACATTATATTTTCACGAGTCCGTGAAGGCAGCTAAAACGATGTCAAAGTGCGTAATGAAAGGTGTATGCTAGAAGAGGTGGGAAGATGGGTAGAGTTCGCGTCGATCTTGGTCCATGCATAGACTGTGAAAGGTGAAGAATTGGGGATTGCGGGAATCAGAATTGGATAGGCTGGTAGCCCAGCCCTGTCCAGCATGCATATCGTGTCATATAGATCGTGACGGGACCTTTGAACGGCCCAAAGGATGAGGATCTCACCCGCCTCAAGAGAGGGGAGTCGATCGTTCAGGGCTTAACAGCTTTGGAGCAATGAGTTGTGGGGGAATGAATATCCTGCTTGGGCCCATGTTGTTAAGTTGGGATTGGTGTATGCGTTCATGTGGCTAGAATAAGGGTGTATTAGCGCCCGTTGCCGAAAAGAAGAAACCTTGTCTACTTGTTGATATAATTTGCTGTAGGACGACTTGATGGGTCGCAGCCGACGGCATTTTGCAAGCCACTCTTCTGGTAAACGCGGACGTAATCGATGTACATTTTGGACGGGAATTGCAAGTGCATGTAGTCTTGCAACTGGAAGGAACCTATGGCGAATGTCATCAGATAAGGCATCGACATTGTCGCAGCACGACTCACGAGCCATTCCCAAGTTGATAATGAGGTACTGCACACGGTGATGAGTGCTATTACACGACCTCGGAAATATACCAACAACGTACCATGGGCTCCTCAGGTATAATCCGGTTGCTTATACCAGTAGTTGTATCACCTGCTAGTGTGTCATACGTAGCTTTCCATGTCTTCTCGCCCCCGGTGTACCATTGGATGTAACCCCCGCTACGGTCATTAGGGTCGGACCACCATTCATACGCATACGTCGAATATCCCGAGCCATTAAAGTTTGTCGAGTTAATGTCGGTCAGTCCTGAAATAGCCTGCTGATAAGGGCCACCCGTATATGAATTAAATTTGGTCGTGGAACTTTGGATTGGGGAAGCCGATTTGGCGTCATTGAATTGATAGTTCGCATTGAAAGGAGCGACCTGAAGGGATTGGGACGCCTCGCCAACGAACCTGCCAACATCTATTTGGGCCTCAAGGATGTCAATTTCCGGAGCATTGCGGCCTACATTCACGGAAGGGCCAGGGTGATCGGAACCTGGGCAAGTGCAAGCTGAGAGACGCTGTCCAGGAAGATAAGAGAGCCCCGCGATGCCCGAAGGGCTGCCATTCAGGGTCTGATTGGGCACGGTGCCGACATCGCATGCCGCATAGGCGTAAGGCCACGTTCCTGTATCAACGCAGAAAGAAATGGATGATTGGGCCTCACTCATAACGGACGCCGCGTCACGTACCTTCGGTAGTTGCGCCATAACCTGCTCTTCCCTTCATAGATTGAAGGTTCATCAAACGACTTGACAATTCACGAATAAGGCTGACTCACTAAATTACCCATGGACCATAAGGCTGTGGGAGAGGTCAGCGCTCAAATACAGCAACTCTCGGAAGTCACATACCCGGCCAGAGCCCCGGAGCTTGCGGAGAACCAGGCAAACTGACGGATACTTCAACGTATCCGGTCGTGAAACAAAATTTGTTCCAACTTTGTAACATTCCTAGAAATGCTATGTCTCACCATGTCGCGGGGACAAGGAGATGGTACATACCACTCTGAAAGTTCAAGTTGTGAGTGCTCTGTTCCGTCATGGTAATGACCAACTTCCCCCCTTTTGTCGTGACAGCCTGAGTAGTAACGTTCTGTCATAGCCCTATATTATATTAAGGCGCTCCTCACCTCCGGATTATACCATTCTAGGTCATCGGTTGCCCTGTTCTCACGTTGTGTTAATCAAATGAGAGAAGGAGCGCGTTAGCAGATAGTCGACGAACCAATAGTAAAGGTCAACCGCTTCCCAAAAAGGATCATCTCCCGGCCAGAACGTTCGCCCATCCCGATTGAACTCATCGCTGAAGACGAGATTCCAAGTGCTTCCGTCACTTGCAACTTTTGTGTAGAACTGTTGGTCTGTATCATTATCTATGAGACTGGGTAAATTCGGCAAATCAGGTATCTGGCCGGTCCCGTTGCCCCCGCCGAAGTTGCTTCCCAGCGTGGCGAGCGATGTGGAGTTGTAGAAAGAGATGATGGGGTATCCGGCGAATAATGTTATGAGACCAGCCATGAGAAGCATGAGGACGGACACGTTCGCCCAACCTCGCGCCGAGAAGAAGGTCCACGAGTTATCCTGGGCCGCGTCCACACGAGGATCCGGGTTGTGGAGCGCATCGTCGAGGTCCGGATCTTTGGTATCCCAGAAATAGGCAGGAACGGTAGATGTGTTAGCCGGGAGCATGGGCCTTTCGCCCGTGACGGAGGATTGTTCGGATGGCGGGACGCTGTTGCGTGAAGCCGTGTAAGCAGGATTAGGATTGCCTGTGACCGCGGCAGGGTGATGCTTGAAAGGCCATATGGTTAGATGCGCCATCGAAGGAAGGATGCATCGACGATGATAAAAACGCACCGAGTAGGGACCATATCCAGCACCTATAGCTCCTGTTGCCACGCCCTGCGCAAGATCGTTTCTTGGGGGCATTGGAACTGGACGTTCAGTGGGGGGTGGCACGCGATTCGATCGCGAAGTACGTCTGTGTTGGCCATAAGGGTGATTCTGATTTTGAGGACTCTGAGGGACGGCGTAGTAACGGGAAGGGTTTGGCGAGGGTATACGTCTTGACGGATGTGCCATGGCGGCTGCGAAATACGAGCAGGGCAATCGAAGAGAACAACTCCAGGGCTCAGGTTGCTGCGGTGCTGCATGTTGCGAGCCCGGCCGCCGTGGGAATATAGATCACGTGATTGTTATGTTACCAAGCGGCACTAGTACTGGACCTGTCTCACACCACCGTTGGTTTTTTGCAATTGGGCACATTCGCGGACACGTTCTGCAATGGGATCGTACAGGTCCTCCAGTGGCTCAAACCGTTGACATGATGGCAACCATCACACACACACAAACAAGGCATGGAGGGGAAATTCACCCGTAGGTAAAATTTTCCCTGCGTCTGAGACGTGATGCCAGCGAAAAAAAAAACATGATGTGGGAACGCTTCTCGTAAAGCACGTGACGATATGTTCCTGCCACCAATTGGACAGCGACAGCCCTCGATATTGTTGTGGCTACCATGTCACTCTGATATTCGAGATGTTAGCCAGCCTTTGGGCAGGTATGTCTGGGTGCATTTATGGTAAATGTCAAGGCACAAGGCACATGCGAGAACGAGAGAGACTAACCGCATCTCGCTAAAGTTTGCCATCACGTCATGCTCATGCGGACAACGTTTCCTCCCCCCGTGCTCCCATCGAAGGTGAAGAAATTGGCCAGAGGTGCTTCTCGCACACCCAACGCCTTCAAGATATCTTGTGCGAGCATTCCACCAACGACTGCGCAAACAGGCGCGAATTCATGTATCGCTGTCGTGACCATTGTCCTGCCCCGATGTTGAAGGATACGGCACCAAAATGAAAGGGATAGCACTCACTCAACGAGCTCCCGAGGAATTGCAGGGAAAGCATCTTTGTTCACGTCCGCTCTCGCAATAAGAGTATTTGATATGGACTCAAGTTCATCAGTATATACCGAGTCGTCGGGGAGATGGCCTTGGTGAACACTTTGAAATTCCCATAATGCTATCGAGCTCAATCGTCAGCACCTTATGACGGGGAAATGCACTGATTGTCCCCACCGAGGATTATGAACACGGCGGCAGGGTTAAAGCTCTTTGTCTGGCGACGCGTCACGCTTGACCACCGATGTGCCAGGGCCACGCGAAGTGGGCTATATGAGACCGACACTCTGACGTCTCTCCCTCCATCCTGCTGACCTCCTAAGCGATCGCTGTGACCGAGTATTGGTGCGCCGCCTTCAATAATCGTTCATCCGACCCACCCAGATTAAAAGTAACGTACGAGGTGATGTATTCATGGTCCAACAAGTCACAGAAGATATAGCCAAAGAGACCGTACGTCCCTCCTGCGTATAACGGCTTTCTCGATCTTCGGCATGCATCGTTTGCGCGAATCTGTACGGCGTGCGTGTCACGCGTGAACCCTTCTAATCCGATGAGTCGAGAAGCCGACTACTACTTACGATGAAATCCCGCTCGGCGTCGGTTATACACACCAGGTCCACGTTCTGCACCAACGCGTTGAACGCGTCCGGCTCTAGCGCCGATGGAGACGTCGTCATAGTCTCGACCGCCACAAGTGGATTGAGACTCTCAATGCGAGCCTTCGCAGCGTTCACGCGCTATAATCAAACAGTTGTGAGCTACGCTAGGTCGGCGTGGGCGGGGGGGAGCGAAGTGAGGGCGGCGCTCGCCATAAGAGAATCACCGAGAGAGGAGGGTGGGTAAGGAAGAAAAAATAGACATACCTTCTTCCCTACGTCCTCGTCTCGGAAGAAGCACCCGACGCCGACGACTTGTG
>Ga0137397_10000701_pt1 | contig 23210 bp, 24 predicted proteins | sample czorhiz116metaG_FD_106658 | JGI IMG/M metagenome (GOLD analysis project Ga0137397, IMG submission 106658) | Vadose zone soil microbial communities from Angelo Coast Range Reserve, California, USA - czorhiz1.16 metaG | ecosystem: Environmental > Terrestrial > Soil > Vadose zone | place: USA... | reverse complement strand
TCGACGCGCCGGTGTCGGGCGGAGTGCGAAAGGCCGAGGACGCGACGCTTTCGATCATGGTGGGCGGCAGCGAGCGAACCATAGCGCGTTGCAAATCCGTGCTGGAAGCGATGGGCAAGCAGATCTTCCTCGCGGGTCCGCTCGGTTCGGGTCACGCGATGAAGGCGCTCAACAACTACGTGTCGGCGGCCGGACTCGTCGCCGCGGCGGAAGCGGTGCTCGCGGCGGGCCGTTTCGGGCTGGATCAGGGAAAAGTCGTCGATATGCTCAACGCGTCGACGGGGATGAACAATTCGACTCTGAACAAGTTCCATCGATTCATCCTGTCGCGCACGTTCGACTCCGGATTCTCGCTCGACTTGATGGTCAAGGACCTGAAGATCGCGCTCGAGGTCGCGCGTTCGACCGGATCCCCCGCGCCCTTCGCCGAGGCGTGCGTGGAGGCCTGGAGCGAAGCGCAGGCCGCGCTCGGTCCCGGGCAGGACCACACCGCGGTGGTGCGCTACTGGGAAAATCTCGCCGGGACGGAGCTCGGGAAGAAGCAGTCTTCCTCTTGACGCGAGCGGGCCCCGAGGCCAAGCTACGAAGCCCAACTTGGAGCCACGAATGGCGAATTCCGATCCTAAATCGACCGAGCTCAAGCTCGATCCGGACAAGCTCTATCTCGAGGAAGTCCTGACCGACCGGCGCATCGGTACGCTACGCAGGCTGACTCCGGTGACGAGAGACGGCGCGCCCGATGCGACGCGCGCCGTCACCTACGTCGGCGAAACGCAGATATTGACGCCCGCCGGCTCGATTCCGATCGCGTTCGAGATCGAAGCGACGTCGATCGGGGACGCCGCGGAGAAATTCGGAGAACTCGCAAAGGAAGCGATCGACCGGACCGTGCGCGAGCTGCAGGAGATGCGTCGCCAGGCGAGCTCTTCGATCGTCGTTCCGCAAGGCCCGCTCGGCGGTGGCGGGGGCGGCAAGATTCAGCTTCCCTGACTGCCCGGCTCTATCGGATCAGCCCGGACTTCGCGGCGATCTCCGAAACGCGCCGGTGCTCGTCGCGGATTTCGGCGAGCAGCTTCTCAGGTGGAGCGTAGTCCATCACCATGCCAAGCGGCTTGAGCTTCGCAGCAATGGCCGGAGATCTGATGGCGCGCTCCAGCGCGGGCACCAGGGCCCGGCTGACCTCGGCGGGAACGCCCGCCGGGGCGAAGAACGCGACCCAGATTCCGAAGAGGCCCTCCGAGTAGCCCAGTTCGGACAGGGTCGGGATATCCGGGAAATCCGGATACTTGCTCGATATGACGACGCCCCGCAGCGTGCCGCTCCTCAGATGGCCGGTCATCGTGCCCAGAGCGAGTACCACGCCTTCGATGTGGCCGCCGAGCAGCGCCGTAACCCCCGGGGAAGCTCCGGTGAAGGGCACGGGGACGAGGCCGGCGCCCGTGAGCGAATTGATGGTGTGGATGCAAAATTCGCCCACCGATCCGGCGCCCGCGGTACCGATGCGCGCGCTTCCCGGATTCTTCTTCGCGAACGTCACCAGCTCGGCGAGCGTCTTGTAAGGGGCATCGCCGCGCACGGCGAGAATGCTCGGCGAGCGCATTGCGAGACCCAGGGGGGTGAGATCGGTCAGCGCGTTGTAGTTCGCAGTCTTGGGATCGAGGATCGACCTGAAGACGAGCGATGCATTGTTCGTCAGGATGATGGTGTTGCCGTCGGGCTTGGCCTTCACGACCGCCTCGGTGCCGACGGCGCCCCCGGCGCCCGGCCGGTTCACTGGAATGATGGATACCTTGAGCTCGCGCGAGAGCTCGTCGGCGATCGCTCGCGCCGAGGTATCGGTCGCGTCGCCGGGCGCAAGCGGGATGATCAGCGTGACGGCGCCCTTGGGATAGTCCTGGGCGTGGAGCGGAGCGGCTGCGGCAAGCAACAGTACGGCGCACAAGCGGAACAAGCTCTCACTCCTTCTCATCGAGGCGACGGCAGGAAAAAAGCGGGAAGCGGATTCTATCGCATCAAAACGTGAGCTGGGTCTGCACCAGAAACTGGACCGATTTGATGTTCGGGTTGCGGTTCAACGGAAAGGCGAGATCCAGGTGGAGCACGTTCCCGAAGGCCGAGCGCGCGCTGAGGATGCGCAGGCCGAAGCCCACGTCGTTGAGCCAGCCGGCATTCTGAGTGTTGCTACCTGGCCCTCCCCAAGCCCGGCCCAGATCGTAGAACACCGCCCCTCCCACTCGGAAGAGCTGGAGAGGATACCAGTCCGTATATACGCGGTCCTCGATGTTCAGCACCACGCGATTGTCCCCGCTCTGATAGTTGCGGGGATAGCCCCGCAGGCCGGTGTCGCCTCCCAGGACGAGCTGCGTGGACGACGTGGCGTCTCTCAATATATCCGCGGAGAGGGAGGTAAAAATCAGCGTGCGGCTGTCCGGACGGCTGTAGTATTTGATCGATCCGCCGGTCGCCTGCTTGTCGAGCGGACCGTACCCGGTCTGGCCGGCGCTGGAGACCGCAGTGAGCAAGATTCCGCCTCGGGGAGTCCGGTATCCGTCGCCCATAGTGAGGGTGTAGAGCCAGAGTTCCTGCGTCGAGCCCAGGCTCGCCAGCGAGCGGCCGAGCTGCACGCTCGACGTGAATCCCATCACGAGGTATTCGGGGCGCTCGATCAGATCCAGGTTCTTGTATTTCTCGTAGTTGTCCTGGACGACTTCGTAGCGAAGGTAGGGCGCGACCAGCGTCTGGTCCGGGGGCAATTGCGAGGGAGCCGGAAGATTCGCTTCAGTGTTGTAGGCGTGCTTTTGGTAGTTAAGGCCGACCGAGTAGCGCTGCACCCAATTGCCGACGAGGCCCCGGGACCAGCCCCCGAACGCGTCGACCGATTCCTGCCGGTGCCGGAATTGCGCCTGCGTGCTGCCGTTCTCGAAGAGCGAATTGATCCGATTGTCCTGAAGCGTCGTGATGCCTGCCGCCCAGCGCGTGTCCAGCGCATAGAACGGCCGGACGACCGACATCGTTCGATTCTCGCCGTCGCTCAATTGGGCCAGAGAGTAGTTGATCGCGGTCCAGCCGTCGAACGCGTGCGGATCCGACACCTGGTACAGTATTCCGGTGCGATCGGGATCGGAGAAGCGGTTGACGCCGACCAGGATGCCGCTGCCAAGGAAGTTGGAATCGGTCAGGCCTACGTTGGTCCTGTTGGACCCTCCGCTGCGGCTCGCGCTCGCGCCCGGCTGCAAAGTCCAGGTATCGCGCGTTCTCACTTCGACGTCGACGACACCGTCGTGATACGCCACCGGAACGATGCTGACGTCGTAGAAAATGCGGTTCGTTCGCAGCAGGCGTTCGGTTTCCTCGATGGCGTGGACCGAGACCCGCTCGCCGCTGCTGAAGAGGATCCTGTCCTTGACCACGCTGGGCCATGTCTGGACGTGAATGGCGTTGGCGCCGCGATACAAGACACCGTTTTCTCGCTCGCTCTGCATATCGAAAATATTGCGGGTGACGACGCGGATTTCTCCGATGATCGCGCCGGCGGCCGCGAGCTCGGCGAACGAGGGAATTTGCACTTCGATGGCGGGGGCGGTCGCAGGAAGCGGCGGGGCTTTTCCTCCGGCGCAACTTCCTGGGCTGCTGCAGATCCGAACGCACAGATGGCAAGGACGACGCAACTCAATCGGGATGCAAGGCGGAGACGGAGTGAAAGTCGAGCGATCCAGCTCGCGGAATTCGGTTGAGCGAATCGGTCTATCACGCCCGATTGTGCTGGCGTTGAAACGGCGTCGTCAAATTGCCTTACTTCACAGTAAGGCTCGCGGATGACCCGATCAGTCGCCCGCTTCCGCCGCGTGGTCCCGAGTGCTTCGCGACTATCAGGAAGGGAGGTTGCTCGCCTGCGGGATCGCCTCGAGACGAAGGCGGCGCTAGGGCACCGAATAGCCGAGCCGCTCGCACTGGGCGTGTGCGTAGCGGAGTCCGGCGGCCCGTTCCAGCCCGTTGCCATCGGCCGCGACGACTTTTCCCCCACGGATGTAGACGACCATGGGATAGAACCCCGTGTAAGTGCCGCGCGGGTCCCTGTCGTTGATCATAACGCACACCGCCCACCCATATTGGCGTTCGCGCGCGAGTGTTTCCGTCTGATAGAGATGCGCGGGGCCAGCCTTGATCTCGATCAACGCGAAATCAGGCTCGCTGAGCCGCAGCCTCAGATAGTCGCGTACGATTTTTTCGTAGTCCTCGGGACGCGAACCGTAGTCGAGCGCCGCGATCTGTTCAGGGGACAGCGGCGGGGACTGACAGCCCGTGATCAGCGCAAGAGCCGCCAGCGACGTCGCGAGCCGCCTCATGCCACGGGGCGACCGCTCAGGGCGTGACGAAGGGGGCGCCGAGCTCGTTGCATCCGGTTCGCGCGAAGCGCCAGCCGATGACGTTGTCGTCCGATCCGCCGTTCACTGCGGCGATTTTCCCGTCGCGAATGAAAAACACCATCGGGTAGGCGCCTTCATATGCCTCTTTCGGGTTCTTTTCGTTGATCCACACGCACACGCCCCAGCCGTACTGAAGCGGGCGCAACGCCGTCTCCTGCTGAAAGAGCTCGCGGGGGCCGGCCTTGAACTCGACGATCGCGCCGGCCGGATCGGAAAGCTTGGGTCGGAGGTAATCCCGGATGAGTTGCTCGTAGTTCTCCGGGCGAGGACCGTAGTTGTAGGCCGCCATCTCCTCCTGGGTCGGAGGGCTCTTGCATCCGGCGGCAAGAATTGTCGCGGCACCGAGAAGCGCAAGTATCCTCAACGCACGTCGCATGGGTCCCTCTTCGTCTGGTCGCACGGCCTTACTTCGGCTGGGCGACGGTCCGCAGATAGGGTTTGAGGGTCTTGAAGCCCTGCGGGTACTTTTTTTTCGCGTCCTCGTCGGACACCGACGTCGGGATGATCACGTCCTGGCCCGGTTTCCAGTTAACCGGGGTTGCGACCGAGTGCTTGGCGTTCAGCTGCAGCGAGTCGAGCAGGCGCAGGACTTCGTCGAAGTTGCGGCCCGCGCTCATGGGGTAGACGAGCATCGCTTTGACCTTCTTGTCGGGTCCGATCATGAACACGGAGCGGATGGTGGCATTGTCGGCTGCGGTGCGCTTACCGCCGCTCGCGTTCGGATGGATCATGTCGTAGAGCTTCGCGACGGTCAGATCCGCGTCACCGATCATCGGGTAGTTGATTGCGGTTCCCTGAGTCTCCTTGATGTCGTTGACCCAGCGCTGGTGGTCGCTCACGGGATCGATCGAGAGCCCGATGATCTTGGTGTTGCGCTTGTCAAACTCGGGTTTGAGCTTCGCCATGTAACCCAGTTCGGTGGTGCAGACCGGCGTGAAATCCTTGGGGTGGGAAAACAGGATCGCCCACTTGTCGCCGATCCATTCGTGAAACCGGATCTTGCCTTCGGTGGTGTCGGCCGTGAAATCCGGCGCTTCGTCTCCGATGCGAACTGCCATTTTTGCCTCCATCGTGATAGGGGCGAGCGCGCAATCGACCGCCACGCGTTCGACCCAAAGTTTAGAGATTTCCCGTTGAGCGTATCAGGACGAAAAAATTATACTCCGGCTTGCAGGTTCCGATGACATTCGAATAATAGGGGTATCGGGGCGGGATCTTACGCGGTTCGAGGAGCGTGTCCGCCATCGACGGGCAGGGCGGCGTCGAGCTCTTCGCTCGTTTCGCTCTCCCTGTGTAGAATTTCCTACTCGGATGCTTGGAGCGCTGCCTAGCATGGCGGGCACCAAGAGTCGCGTAACGAGGGAGGTCAAGTGGTGAACAACGAAGTGGACAAGCCTGAGCGCTCCCCGACCGTCATCCTATTCGCCGAGATGCGCGGATTCACCGGATTGTCGGACATGCTCGATCCCGCCGTGGTGATTGCGAGAGTCGGGGAATTCGTGACTCTCGTCTGGAACGCGGTTCAGGAGCACGAAGGCGCGGTTGCGGACATCCTCAGCGATACCGTCATGGCCACGTTCACGGGACAGGACGACGCCCAGCACGCGATCGAGGCCGCGCAGGAAATCCAGGCCAGGTTCGCGACCCTGTCCGAGGCCTGGCACCGCGACTTCGGCATCCGGGCCGCGGTCTCGATGGGGCTGCATTGCGGCGATGCCGTCGTGGGATTCGCCGAGAAGAGTCCGACGCCCGAGCAGCTGTTCGTGTTCGGCGACTGCGTCAGCATCGCCAACCGGTTGCTTCATCGCGCCCGGGCGGGCGAGTTCGTGATCTCGGAAACCTTGAAGGACCTAGCCCTGGAGATGGGTGTTTCGATCGATGCCGAGGAGCTGCCGCCGCTGGAGATTCCGCGGCGCGATCCGATAAAACTGTACGGCGTGCTTCTCGATACCCGGCTGGATTTCACTCACTGAGCACGACGGCTTCGCTCGGGCCGCCCGCTCGGGCGAATCATCCGTGCGCGCGCCGGGGAGTCCTGGGACGGAGAGTGGAAACCGAAGCGGGGCGGTTGAACACCCTGACTTGGTTGCGTCCGCGTCCCTTGGCCTGATAGAGCGCCTGGTCGGCCGCGCGGAGCAGGGCCTCGGGCTCGGTGGAGCTGTCGGGGAAAAGCGCCACGCCCAGCGACGCGGTGACGCCCATCAGACAGCCGCTTTCCTCGCGCACCGCCGCACAGATCGCTTCCGCCCGGCTGCGCGCGCTCTGCAGGGTCGTGTTGGGAAGCACGAGAGTGAATTCCTCGCCCCCAAAACGGCAGGCGATGTCGCTGCCGCGGATGTGGCGCTTGAGCAGCGCTGCGACTTCCACCAGCACTTTGTCGCCCGCGCTATGGCCAGCGGTATCGTTCACCCGCTTGAAATGGTCGAGATCAATCATGATCACCGCGACGCGGATACCTTCGCGCTCGGCGCGCACCAGCTCGCGCGAAAGATAGTCCTGCAGGAAGCGCCGGTTGTAGAGATTGGTCAGTGGATCACGTATTGCTTCTTCCCTGAGTGTCTTCAAGGCTCTTGCGAGCGCGTCGATGGCACGGCTGCGTTCGCCGACGACGGCGTTGAGGACCAGGCCCGTGATCATCACCGTGCTGGTGAACGCGAGCAAAAGCAGGGGAGAGGTTTGGGGCGGCGCTGAGGCGAACGGGCCATGGCCCTCGAGGGTTTGCCACACGGCGATGGCGCAAACCAGGGCGTTCAGGGTGGCGACTTCGCGCTGCGCGAAGCGCAGGGCCGCCCAGATCACGAACGGCAGGATCACGAAGGTCAGCGGCAGCGAGGGCAGGTAGGCAGGCAGACTGTCGCTGAATATCGCGTGCGTCGCGGCGAGAGTAGGAACCGCCAGGCACAGCATCTCCAGGGTTTTCCGCTGCGAGCGAACCGCGCCGCGGGTCGACCAGTTCAGGATCAGCGGCGCGACGATGACCATGCCCATCGCGTCGGCCTGCCACCCCGTCCACCAGGTCCATGTGAGGGCTTGCGGCGCGGGCGAGCCAGTCGAGGCGACGACGACTGTGGCCACCGTGGCCGCGATCGCCGAGCTGAGGGCGGCTATGGCGACGAATTCCACCACGTCCTCGCCACGCTCGAAGGTGCGAGGCACGCCGATGCAGCGGCGTACCAGCACCGCCGCGGCAAGCGCTTCCAGCGTGCTGCCGGCGCCCAGGAGTGCTGCGTCGATCGGCGAAGCATGGGTCGCAAAGGTGGCGAGGGTCGCTCCCAGCCACACCCCTGGCCAGACGCGGTAGCCGAACAGGAGCGCGCAGGCGAGCGCGATGCCCGAAGCCGGCCAAACGGCGGCGACCGTATGGTCCTCGGAAATTCCCGCCAGCATCGCGAGACGGGCTACGGCAAAATAGGCGACGGCGACAGCGAGCACCTGCCCGATATAGGCGAAGGAGCCGCTGGATTTTGGCGGTTGTCCAGATACAACTGCGCCCACTTTTTAGTCCTTTACACTCCTGTAAAATCAGGATATTACGAACGATTGTTACTGTGCGATCTTAGGCTCCCCACGTAGGCTTGGACAAGCCTAGGGATGGGGGGTTCGTGAACTATGACGCAGTCATGAGGGAATCGGCGTCGCCGTCGTGAAATATGACACAGACATAGCATGCGCATCGCGGTGATCGGAGCCGGCGCCGCCGGACTGCTCTTTTCCCTGCTCATCAAGCGCCGCTTTCCCGCCTGGGATGTGGAGACTTTCGAGCAGAATCCGGAAGGCGCGACCTACGGGTTTGGCGTGGTGTTTTCCGACGGGGCGCTCGTGTTTCTCGATCGCGACGAGCCCGAGCTGTCGCGCGTCATCGAGGCGGCCATGGAGCGTTGGCCCATGCAGCGCCTCGTGCATCGCGGCGAGCGGATCGAAGTTGACGGCAACGGCTTCTCGGCGATCGGACGGCTCGCCCTTCAGGAGGTCTTGCAGGGCCTTTGCCGGCGAGTCGGCGTGAGGATCCGCTACGGTCTGGCGATTTCCACGCTCGACGAGCTGGTCGGCGCGGATCTGGTGGTGGGCGCCGACGGGTCGAACTCGCTGGTGCGCAACGCGCTCGCGGCGCAGTTCGCTCCCAGCGTTGAGGTGCTCACCAACCGTTTTGCGTGGTACGGCACGGCACAGCCGTTTGACTGTCTCACACTCACCTTTCGCGATAGCGAGCATGGTGCCTTCGTCGCGCATCATTACCGGCACGCAGCCTCGATGAGTACTTTCGTCGTCGAGTGCGGCGAAGCGACCTGGAGGAGGGCCGGGCTGGACCGCATGAGTGACGCCGAGTCGCGTGACTACTGCGAAGCCGTGTTCGCAGCCGATCTCGGGGGGCACGCTCTCGAGTCGAACAAATCGGTATGGCGGCAGTTTCCGCTAGTGCGGAACGAGCGTTGGGTGGCGCATCGCCCGGAATCGGGTTACGCCGTGCTGCTCGGCGATGCGCTACGTACTGTGCATTTCTCGATCGGCTCAGGAACACGGCTCGCGTTCGAAGACGCGATCGCGCTCGAGCGCGGCTTCGCGGAATGTGGAGAAGACGTGCGGCGCGCGCTCGATTCCTTCGAGCGCGCGCGCAGGCCGGTCGTAGAAAAAATTCTTGCCGCAGCGAACGCGAGCTCTTACTGGTACGAAAAATTCCCCGAGAAGATGAAACTCGAGCCCTGGCAGCTCGCCTATGACTATATGACGCGGAGCGGGCGGATGACCGAGGAACGTCTGCGCAGGCTGGCGCCGAAATTCATGATGCGTGTCGACGCCGAGCGGCGCTGAACCGCGCGTGCGGCGTGCTACACTCGCCGCTAAAACGGGACATCGAAAAGAATGGATTTGGCCGCGAAGGACGGGTCGAGCAGCGCCGTGAGTGAGCTGCAGAAACGTCTGTGGGACGGGAGTTTCGTCGTCACCGCGGAGCTTTCTCCTCCGGTTTCCACCGACCCGACTGAATTCATCGAGCGCGCGCTCGCCTTGCGCGGGCTCGCCACGGCGATCAACGTGACCGACGGGGCCGGATCGAAGGCCCACATGTCGAGCTTGGCCGCGGCGCATTTCCTGGTGCGCAACGGCGTCGAGCCGATCCTTCAGATGACTTGCCGCGACCGCAACCGCATCGCTCTCCAGGCCGAGCTGCTCGGTGCCGCCGCGCTTGGGATTCACAACATCCTCGCGCTGCGCGGCGATGATCCAAAGCTCGGTGATCAGCCGGATGCCAAACCGGTCTTCGACCTCGACACGACGGCACTGCTCGCGACCGCGCAGCAGATGCGCTTGGAGCGCCGTCTTCCCTCGGGAACGGAGATCGAGGGTCCGGTAAGGTTCGTGCTGGGCGCGGCGGAACTGCCCGTCGATCCGCCTTCAGACTGGAATCCCGATGGATTGCTCGCGAAAATGCGCGCGGGAGCGGAGTTCGTGCAGACGCAGTTCTGCATGGATATGGACGTGGTGCGGCGCTATGCGGCGCGGCTGCTCGATCTGGGCGTGGCGCAAAAATTGCCGATCCTGATCGGCATCGCCCCCATCCCCTCGCCGCGTTCGGCGCGCTGGATGAAGGAGAAGCTCTACGGGGCGATCATTCCCGATCGGATAGTGGAACGTCTCGAGCGCGCCGCCGACCCGAAAGCCGAGGGCAGGAAAATCTGCGTCGAGCTGTTGCAGCGCCTCGCTGCGACCCCTGGGATAGCCGGAGCTCATGTGATGGCCCCCGCCTTTCACTCGGCGATCGGGCCGGTCATCCAGGCCTCCGGCGTGATAGGCGCAAGGCGTGCCAGGGCTGCGCACGGCTAAGGAAGAGCAATCGCCCCGTGCCTGAGAGCGGGGGTGCGCAGCGATGCGTCAGTGGTCGTGGATCAAGAGCCCTGTTGCCGCGCTGGAACTACCCAGCATGAAAAGACTGTAGACGCCTCCAGGCAGCAAGGTTACGTTCGGCGCAGAAAACGCTGGAGTGGTAGGTGAGACGATCAGATTGGACAGGCTTGTGGCACTTACACTTACGAGCCCCTGATTGCCGTTTGTGGTTGGAATCGAAGCTTGTCCCAATGCCACGTCAGACGCAATCAAGACACTATTGTCCGCCAGAGAAATATTGCTGCCTCCATTCACGCCGTTCACCAGACGTAATTTGGCGAAACTGCCAATGGGACGCGTGTTGTCGTCGGTGAGCACGGTACAGGTCGCAGCCGTCACCAGCAGTGTCAGGTCCTCGCCGCGTAGAGTCGTGACAGGGCTGGCGCAGCTACCAATACCCGCTCCACTGCTCAATACTATGGGCGTGCTGCCGGCCGGAACTACGACATAAGAGCCTACGTCAGAATTGAAGGGAGAAACGCCACCGAGCAGAGAGAGGCTGGCCGCCGTCGCGGAAGTGAGGCTGGTCGTCGTATTTACCGCGATACGCATGCGAGCGTTGGTATTTTGCCGTCCAATGACGGCCCCTTGCTGGTTGAACAGCAGCCCGTCTACCAATGCTCCCCCTGTTGTGCTCGTCAGCGCCAATGTCGATATCTGCTGGTCGGCGATCGCTATCGAGGGCATATCCAGCCTCAGGTCTGTCTTGTCGCCTGCGCCGGTTACCCAGATGTGATACGTGTTCGCGGGGATCTCGAAGTAGCTGCTGACGCCCGAAGAAATTTGCACCAGGTGGCTCGCGCCTAGCAGAGCGGGAGAAACAACGCCTGGAGCATATACGTCATCGGCCGGGTTGTTGTCCGTCGACATATAGACGTCCACATTCCCCGCGTCGGTCGACAAGTCCGCTATGCGTATCTTTCCATCGCCCAGGGCGGGCGCAAGCTCGTTCTCGATGAACTGCGCTATCTGCAGGTTCTGCGATGACGGATAAGCGAGCAGGGTAAAGGGTGCCGCTGCGGAAAAGGAGAAATTGATTTGAGCCGAAGGAAGGCCGGTTCCGGCCCTTTCAAGCTCGATGAGGTAGGTGCCGGTATTCAGGGTGACGTTGCCGCTGGCGGTGCCGTACGCAACCCCCGATGCGAGGGTCGTCCCCGCTGTGGCCATGTCCAGCGTATTGGCCGTTGCATTCACGAGGCGCACGCTGTTTTGCGAGGTGGAACTGCCGCCCTGGTGGCCGCATCCCTGGAGCAAGATCAAAGTGAGCAGCAGAGGCAGGTAGGTCCGTACGGGTTTCAACCATTTCTCCATTTTGGTTCCAGGGGGCTCATTATCTTTAACTATCCCGATTTCAACTATGGGTAGTTTTGTAAAGATTTGTATGATTTGCATTTCACCTTACGCATCACTGACAATAGCACGGTCGGCCGACGCTGACGCACGCTGGACTCGGATCGACCCGTTCGGTTGTGGCAAGACAGGGCAAGGGCGGGCGGGAAGGCGGAGGCGTTAAAATGGCCAATGCCTCGAAGGAGTCGAACAAAACCATGACGATACGTTCGCTGCACCATGTCGCTCTAGCCGTACCCGATCCGGTCAAGGGGAGAAAATTCTACGAGGACTTCGGCCTGGAGGCTCGCGAGGACGGCCAACGAATCGTGATGCGCTGCCACGGGCGCGATCAGGACCAGGTCGTACTGGTCGAAGGGAAAAAGAAGCACCAGCATCACATCGGTTTCACCGCGCGCGCCGAGGATCTCAAGGAGCTGACGAAGCGCCTTGAGCGGGACGGGACCAAGCTGGTCGACGCGCCGAAGGAAACGCCCTACGAAGGCATCTGGTTCCGCGATCCCGACGGGCTGCTGGTCAACGTGCGCGCCGCCGAGCCCGCGAAATGGCGCACCGTCCCGGAGTGGAGGATCAACAACCCCGGCCACCTCAACCGCGCCGGCGTGCCGGGTCATCCGAAGCGCGACGTCCAGGTGCGGCCGACGAGGCTCGGCCACACGCTGCGCTTCACCCCGCAGATGGAAAAGATGGTCGACTTCTACACGCGCGTCGTTGGCTTACAGCTATCGGACAGGGCGCAGGACATCGTGGCCTTCATGCGCGGGCAAGGCGGCAGCGACCATCATATCTTTGGCTACATCAAATCCGACCGCCCCGGATTTCACCATGCGAGCTTCGAGGTCGGCAACGTCGACGAGATCGGGATGGGAGCGTGCAAGCTGCTCGACCAGGGCTACAAGGACGGATGGGGGTTCGGCCGGCATGTCATCGGCTCGAACTTCTTCCATTACATCCGCGACCCCTGGGACAGCATGGCGGAGTACTTCTGCGACATCGACTACATCCCGGCCGATGCGAGCTGGAAGCCCACGAACTATCCGGCGGAGGACTCCCTGTACGTCTGGGGGCCCAAGCCTCCGGAAGCCTTCGGAATGAATTTCGAGAAGGCTTGAGTTCTACGCGCCGAGCGAGATAACGGAGTCCTCGTACCTGCCCGCGCCCATATCGCCCTGGGCGAAGATGCCGCGCTCGGCGATCCATTTGAACGATTCGTCGAACACTTCCTTGGTGTAGGGCTCGAAGACGATGCGCTCGCCCGGGCCCCAGCGGCGGGTGTCCATCTGCTCGACGAAGCGCTTGGGGAATTCGTTCCGGTAGTAATGCGTGTAGAGCTCGGGGCGCAGATCGATATCGCGCTGGGCGCGCCGCAAGGCGCCGAAATATTTGCGCAGATCCTCCGGATCGGGATTGCCGCTGATCGAGGTCGCCATCATGAACGTCGTGTCGATGATCTTGCGGAAGCCGAGTTGTTCCAGGAAGTAGTACGGCCCGCTGAACAGGGAGGCGGCGGGCACCTTGCGGTCGATGAGCTTCTCTAGGCGTGAGAAGAGCAGGCCGTCGGCGAAGGAAAGCTTGATGTCGTCGAGCGCCAGATACTGCTCGAGGCCCTGAATCGTCGAGTAGTGGCTGCCGGACTGGTAGCCGACCGAAATCGGCACGCCTTTCAGCTGGCTCGGATGCGCGATATCGGATTCTGGCGGCACGAACACGCCGCAGGGTGCGACCGAATACGCGTCGGCATAGAGCTTTCCGTGGCCCGTCGACGCGGCGACGTTGACCGTCCAATGGCATGCGCCGCTCACATCGCAGGCGCGGCCTTGCTCGATACTCTGGAAAGCGCCGATCTTGTTCGGCGTCGCGTGCTTCTTCGCGGCATCGCCGGGGCCGTAGTCGTCTCGGAACTCATATTCGAGGCCTTCGGCCTCGAAGTAGCCCTTCTCCTCGGCGACCCATTCCTGCAGCCTGAAGTGCGGCGAGATCACGAATTTCGGCATCGACAGCTCCTATCGGGAATCAGCGTCATAAAAATCTACTCCAGTGAACGACGGAATGCAAAGAGAAGCCGCCGTGGGATGGCGCCCACCGACCCGCGGGATGCCCCTGTAAAATACAGGTCGTATCGGAGATGGATTGCAGGAACCATGGATTTTCTGGTCAACGGCGCTCCGCGCCGCATCGAGATCACGCGGCTCGTCATAGCCGGTTGGACCGGACGCGACAAAGCGTCGGTGGAGAAGCACATCGCCGAGCTCGCGGCGATCGGCGTCAAGCGTCCCCGTGCCGTGCCGTGTTTCTACATGCTCGGCGCCGGCCTGCTCACCACGGCGCGCGAAATAGAGGTGGTCGGCACGAATTCGAGCGGGGAGGTCGAGTTCGTCCTGATATCGGCGCCCGACGGTCTCTACGTCGGCGTCGGGTCCGATCATACCGATAGGAAAGTCGAGGCCTACGGCGTCACGGTGTCCAAGCAGATGTGCCCGAAGCCGCTCGGCGGAGAATTGTGGCCTTTCGCGGAGGTCGACGCGCACTGGGACCGGCTGGTGCTGCGCTCGCACGTCACGCGCGGCGGCAAACGAACGCTGTACCAGGAGGGCGAGGTGAGCCGGATGCTCGCTCCGCGCGAGTTGATGGCGCGCTTCTCCGGTTCCGCGGGGTTTCTCGCTCCCGGAACCGCGATGTTCTGCGGGACGCTCGCCGTGCGAGGGGAAATCGGCGGAGGCGAGCGCTTCGAAGCGGAGCTGCACGACCCGCTGATGGGCCGGAACCTCAGGCACGAGTACGCGGTTCGCGAGCTCGAGATCGCAGATTAGAGCAGGGAACAAGGAGAGATTCATGGCGATCCGCAAACAGCACACCGAATTCCACAAGGTCGATCTCGACCGCGGTTGGGAGAATCTGCCCGGCTACCCGTCCGGAATCCGCCAGCAGGTGCTCGCCGGATTCCTCGACGAAAAGGGGAGGCGCGGCTTTCGCACGCGCCACCTGCGGTTCGAGCCGGGCGTCTATACGATCGAACCCTTTATCCACGAGTACTGGGAGGAGGTCTACGTCGTCTCCGGCGACCTGATTGTCGGCAACGACAGAAACGGCAGGGGAGGCACGCGTTTCGGGCCGCACACCTACGCCTGCCGGCCGCCGGGAACGCTGCACGGGCCGTTCAGGTCCGAGACCGGCTGCCTTCTGCTCGAGATGCACTACTACGACGCGGACCTCAAGACGTAGTCACGCAAGCGCGGGGACCCGCAAATGGCCGATTCGCTCGTCACTCCCATCGCCGCGCTTGCCGGTGCCCTCGCTCGGGGCAAGACCACCAGCCGCAAGCTGGTCGAGGAGGCGCTGGCGCGCATCGCCGACGCAAACGGAGAAGGGGGCCGCGCCTTCACCAAGGTGCATGCGCAGGACGCGCTCGCGGCGGCGGAGGCCTGCGACCGGCTGCGCAAGCGAGGTGTCGTGCCTTCTCCGCTGGCGGGGTTGCCGGTGTCGGTGAAGGATCTTTTCGATGTCGCCGGCGATGTGACCACCGCGGGCTCCAAGGTGCTGCGCGACCGCTCACCGGCCACCGCGGACGCGCTCGCGGTCGCGCGCCTGCGCTCGGCCGGCGCGGTGGTGATCGGGCGCAGCAACATGACCGAGTTCGCTTTTTCCGGAATCGGCATCAATCCGCACTACGGCACCCCGGCCAATCCCTACGACCGCGTGTCCCGAAGAATTCCGGGCGGATCCTCTTCGGGGGCGGCGGTGTCGGTATCCGACGGGATGGCGGCATTCGCGCTCGGGACCGACACCGGCGGTTCGGTGCGTATTCCGGCGGCACTGTGCGGCATCGCCGGCTTCAAACCGACCACCGCTCGCGTACCGCGCGAGGGCGCGTTCCCCTTGTCCAGGACTCTCGATTCGGTCGGGCCGCTCGCCGCTTCGGTCGCCTGTTGCGCAACAATCTTCCAGGTGCTCGCAGGCGAAACGCCGCGGCCGCTCGAGGCGGCGCCGCTCAGCGGACTGCGCCTGGCAGTCCCCAAGAACCACATGCTCGACGATCTCGATATCGAGGTGTCCGAGGCGTTCCAGAGCGCAGTGCAGCGCTTGACTCGGCACGGCGCAAACATCGTGGAGATCGCGGTGTCCGAGTTCGACGAGGCGGCGAAAGCGAGCGCCGGCGGGGGAATCTCGCCGCCGGAAGCGTACGCGGTCCATCGCAAGTGGATCGAACGGGAACGGGAGATCGATCCGCGAGTCCTGGAACGCGTTCTGCGCGGCGCTTCGGTCACCGCGTCCGACTACATCGACCTGCTCGCGACGCGCTCCAATCTCATGAAGCGATTCGCGCGCACCAGCTACGACGTCGACGCTATGATCATGCCGACGGTGCCACGCATCGCGCCCAGGATCGAAGGATTGGAGCGCAGCGCGGAGAGCTTCCGTCTCGCGAACGGCAACATGCTGCGCAACACCAATCTCATCAATTTTCTGGACGGTTGCGCGCTTTCGCTCCCGATCCACCCGCCGAGGACGGCGCCGGTCGGCCTGATGGTGGTGGGGTTCGCGGGAGACGACGAGCGAGTTCTCTCGGCCGGCTTGGCGATCGAGGCGGCGCTCGCGTATCAAGGGCCGGTGCTCGTGGATACTCGATGAAATATAGTGCACCGGTGGCGCCGCCTGGACACCATCGGGACACACTTGCTAGACTGGACCGCATCAAAAGCGGGAGGAAAGCAACCATGAAGAAAAAATACCTGCACGCGCTCGCCGTGGGCATCGCCGCCGCATGCGTCGCCGCACCGGCGCTCGCGCAGCAGAAAGTGAAGATCGGCTTCATCACCACGCTATCGGGTCCCCAGGGAGTGATCGGCGAATACATGAAGAATTCGGTCGAGCTCGCGCTCGATCATCTCGGGCGCAAGATGGCGGGGCTGGATGTCGAGGTGACCTACGGCGACGACCAGGTCAAGCCCGACGTCGGGAAGCAGGTCGCCGAGGAGATGTTGAAGAAGCAGCAGGTCGATTTCGTCGCGGGCATCATCTGGTCGAACGTCATGCTCGCCGTGGCACCCACGGTCACCGACGCGGGCAAGATCATGGTCGGCACCAACGCCGGCCCGCACGAGCTTGCCGGCAAGCAATGCAGCGAATTGTTCTTTACCACGTCCTGGCAGAACGACGACACGCCCGAGGCGATGGGCAAGGTGATGCAGGACCAGGGCATCACCGACGTGTACTTGATGGCACCGAACTACGCCGCCGGCAAAGACATGCTCAACGGATTCAAGCGCTCCTACAAGGGCCGCATCGTGGACGAGGTGTATACGCGCCTCGGGCAGACCGACTATCAAGCGGAGCTCTCGCAGTTGCGTGCGAAGAACCCCAAGGCGGTGTTCGTCTTCTACCCGGGCGGCATGGGCATCTCGTTCCTGCGGCAGTACTCGGAGGCCGGGCTTCGCGGCCAGTTCCCGCTGTACTCGGTGTATACCGTGGACGAGATCTCGATCCCGGCTGTGAAGCACGCGGCCCTCGGCCAGTACGAGACGCGCTACTGGAGCCCCGACCTGAAGAACTCGGCGAACCAGAAATACGTTGCCGATTACCGCAAGAAGTACGGAAAGATGCCGGTGTATTACGGAGCGCAGAGCTACGACGGCATTCTGCTGATCGATTCCGCGGTGCGCGCGGTGAAAGGGAATCTTGCCGACCGCAAGGGGATGGTCGCCGCAATGCGCAAGGCCGATTTTGCGTCGACCCGCGGCAAGTTCAGCTACAACACCAACCATTTCCCGATCCAGAATTTCTACCTGCTCAAGACCGTCGCGGGTCCTGTGGGCCAGGACCCGGTGATGGAGATCCAGAAGACGGTGTTCACCAACCACAAGGATTCCTATTCCAAGGAATGCGGAATGAGGTGATCGCCGGACTGCGCCGCATCGAAAATCCGGGGCGCGGAACGATCCGCGCCCCGTTTTTGTTTCCGAGGCAATGAATTTCTTTCTCGTCCTCGAGCAGACGCTCAACGGGCTGCAGCTCGGCGTGATGCTGTTCCTGATGGCGGCGGGCCTGACGCTGGTCTTCGGCATCATGAACCTGATGAATCTCGCTCACGGGTCGTTCTACATGGTGGGGGCCTACCTCGCCACTTACTTCTACCAGGTCACCGGATCGTACTTGCTGGGGGTGCTGCTCGGCCTCGCGGGCACTCTGGCCGTGGGGGTGGCGGTCGAGCTGGTGGCGCTGCGCACGCTGTACGAGCGCGATCATCTCGACCAGGTGCTCGCCACTTTCGGCCTGATCCTTTTCTTCAACGAGCTCGCGGCGATGATCTGGGGCCGGGCCGCTCTGTATACGGATATCCCCGACTACCTGTCGGGGCACGTCGACCTCCTGCCCGGGTTGCGCTATCCGCTATATCGCCTCGTCATTATCGTCGTCGGCCTAGCCGTGGCGGCCCTCCTGTGGTTCGTAGTCGCGCGCACGCGCCTGGGGATGCTGATCCGCGCCGGCGCGTCCAACCGCGCGATGGTGGCGGCCCTCGGCGTCAACATCCGGCTTCTGTATACGTTGGTGTTCGGTTTCGGCGCCGCGCTCGCGGGCCTCGCGGGGTTGATGGCAGGACCGATCCATGTGGTGCAGCCGGGAATGGGCGAGCTGATTCTGATCGAGGTCTTCGTCGTGATCGTGATCGGCGGCATCGGCTCGATCCGCGGCGCCTTGGCGGGCGCCCTGATCGTGGGGATGGTGGACACGCTCGGCCGCGCCTTCCTGAAACCGACGCTCGCGACGGTCCTATCGCCGACCGCCGCCGACGCCGCCGGGCCGGCGCTGGCGTCGATGCTGATCTACCTGCTGATGGCGGTCGTGCTCGCGCTCAAGCCCCAAGGACTGTTTCCTGCCCGCCTGTGAACCCGCGCAACCGAGCCATCGCTCTCGCCCTAGGCCTGCTGCTGCTCGCGGCGGTGCCGCCGATCGCGTCGCTCTTCAACCAGCCTTTCTATCTGGATCTCCTGCGCCGCATCATGATCTTCGCCATCGCCGCGGCGAGCCTGAATCTCATCCTCGGCTACGGCGGCATGATCTCCTTCGGCCACGCGGCCTATCTCGGCGTGGGCGGCTACGCGGTGGGGGTGCTCGCGCACTACGGCGTCTACGACGGGTTTTTGCAATGGAGCCTGGCGATCGGGGCCTCGGCGCTGGTGGCGCTGGTGATCGGCGCGGTGTCGATCCGCACCAGCGGCGTGTACTTCATCATGATCACGCTCGCGTTCACCCAGATGCTCTACTACCTCGGCATCTCGATCGAGGAGTTCGGCGGCGACGACGGCATGCGCCTCGCGGTGAGGAGCCGCTTCCCGGGGCTCGACCTGAGCGATGCGAACGCGTTCTACTACCTGGTGCTCGCCGTCCTGGTGCTGGTCCTGTTCCTCGGGCACCGCCTGGTCAATTCCCGCTTCGGGCTGGTGATCCGCGCGGCGAGGTCGAACGAGGCGCGAACACGCGCGGTCGGCGTCTCGCCGTACCCGTACCGTCTCGCGGCGTTCGTGATCGCAGGCGCGGTATGCGGGCTGGCGGGAGCGTTGCTGGTCAATCACACCGGCTATCTCACCCCGGAGTTCATGAACTGGACGCGCTCGGGCGAGCTGATGTTCATGGTGATCCTCGGCGGCATAGGAAGCCTCGCCGGTCCGGTGCTCGGCGCGTTCGCGCTGCTCGTCCTCGAGGATCTGCTGTCGGGCTGGACCGAGCATTGGCAGCTCATTCTCGGACCGCTGCTCGTGCTCTCGGTGCTGTTCTTCAGGCGAGGTCTTGCCGGATTGTTCTTTCCGAAAAATGAATAGGAATCTGCTCGAAGTCCGCGGACTCGCGAAGAGCTTCGGCGCGCTGCGCGCGAGCGACGGCATCGATCTGGAGGTGCGGCAGGGCGAAACGCATGCCATCATCGGACCGAACGGCGCCGGAAAGACGACGCTCATCGCCCAGCTGGCGGGCGAGCTGCGTCCCGACGCGGGCACGGTGCGCTTCGCGGGCGAGGACATTACCTCTTTGTCCGCGCCGCAGCGCGCGCGCAAGGGCCTGGCGCGCTCCTTTCAGATCACCAGCATCTACGCGGATTTTTCGGCGCTCGAGAACGTGATGCTTGCGGTGCAGGCGCACGCGGGCTCGAGCTTCCGTTTCTGGAGCCCGGCGCGCGAGGACGAGGCGCTGCGCTCGCCCGCGCGGAAGTTCCTGGACGAAGTCGGCCTTTCCGCCCGCGCCGACGTGCAGGCAGCGAATCTCGCGCACGGCGAGCAGCGGCAGCTCGAGATCGCGATGGCGCTCGCCTGCCGGCCGCACCTCATGCTGCTCGACGAGCCGGTCGCCGGCATGGGCGCCGAGGAGACGCAGCGCATGATCGCATTCCTCTCGACGCTCAAGGGAGGAAAGACCATCGTTCTGGTCGAGCACGACATGGACGCGGTGTTTTCCCTCGCCGACCGCATTTCGGTGCTGGTCTACGGCCGCATCATCGCGACCGGCACGCCGCGCGAGATCCGCGCGAATGTCGAGGTCCGTCGCGCCTATCTCGGCGAAGGGGCCACGGCATGATGCTGCAAGTCGAGGGGCTCGAGACCGCCTACGGACGCAGTCAGGTGCTGTTCGGCCTGTCCTTCGAGGTGCGCCCGGGCGCGGTGACGACCCTGCTCGGGCGCAACGGCATGGGCAAGACCACCACGGTGCGCTCGATCATGGGCATGGTGCGCAGCCGCGCGGGGACGATACGCTTCGGCGACAAGGCGCTGCACGGCCTGCCTTCGTACCGGGTGGCGCAGGCCGGGATCGGTCTGGTGCCGGAGGGACGGCAGGTGTTTCCCAATCTTACGGTGCGCGAGAACCTCGTGGCGACCGCCGCCAGGCGCTCCGGTGCCGCGGAGCCCTGGACACTCGAGCGCGTCTATGCGCTCTTTCCCCAGCTCGCCGGCCGCGAGCGCAATCTCGGCAGCCAGCTCTCCGGGGGCGAGCAGCAGATGCTCGCCATCGGGCGGGCGTTGATGACCAATCCGCGCATGCTGATCCTCGACGAAGCGACCGAGGGTCTCGCGCCGCTCGTCTGCATCGAGATCTACCGCGCGATCGAAAGCCTCAAGACCTCGGGCCTGTCGATCCTCATCATCGACAAGGACCTCAAGGCGCTCACGCGCATCGCCGACCGGCACTACGTCATCGAGAAGGGCCGCGTGGTGTGGAGCGGCGCATCGTCGGAGCTGGCGGGGAGCCTCGAGGTGCAGCACCGATACCTCGGCGTGTGAGCATCGTGAGCGTCTTGCGTTGAAGCCGCCGCCCAAGTAATCTCGCCCGCGTGCTGTCGGTCAGGAATCTGTCGAAGTCCTTCTCGGGTCCGCGCGCGAAGAGCGTGCTGCAGGACATCAGCTTCGAGCTCGCTGCCGGGGACTATATCGCGGTGATGGGCGAATCGGGCATCGGGAAGTCGACGCTGCTCAACATCATCGCCGGGCTCGATCGACCCGACTCCGGGCAGGTGCTCGTCGACGGCGTCGAGCTCTCCGCGCTCGGCGACGACGAGGCGACGCGCGTCCGCCGCGAGAACATGGGCTTCGTGTTCCAGGCGTTCCACATCCTGCCGTACCTGACCGTGGCGCAGAACGTCGCGCTGCCGCTCGTGCTGAACAAGATCGGCAACAAGATGATGAACAAGCGCGTCGCCGCGATGCTCGACGCGGTCAAGCTCGGCGACCGCGGCGAGAGCCTGCCGCGCGAGCTCTCGGGAGGCGAGATGCAGCGCGTCGCGATCGCGCGCGCTCTGGTGCACAAGCCACGCCTGGTGTTCGCCGACGAGCCCACGGGCAATCTGGATCCGGAAAGCGCGGGCGACGTGCTGGCGCTGCTGCGCGATTGCGTGAAGGAAGAGGGCGCGGCCGGCATCCTCGTCACTCATTCCTCGGCGGCCGCGAAGACCGCCGACCGGACCTACGTGCTCACGCAAAAGAGCCTGCGGCCGGCCAAGTGAGGCGCGCGGGCATATAATCGTGCGCCATGAACAAACGAATCGCCGCGACGATCGCGCTTGCGCTGAGTGCCATCCTCTCGGCGTGCGCCACCGTCAAGCCCGAGGACGTCAAGATCTACAGTCCTGCGGAGCTCGGCAACGGCGGATACCAGACCGTCTCACGCCTGTGGGTCGACCGCTGGCAAACCGTATTCTGGGCGCCGAGTTACGCCTCGCGCGACGACGGCATCGCCGCGTTGAAGAGCAAGGCCGCGTCCCTCGACGCGAACGGATTGATCAACGTGGACTGCTACGGCGATTCGGGGATGTTCGGCGGGTCGCAGGCGTTCACGTGCTACGGGAAGGCGATCAAGGTTCGGTGAGTCAGGGCACAACGAAAGCGTGTCGAAGATACGCTAAAACGAAATCGTGAAGCTCACCTCGGGATAGACTTCGCTGCACGAGCGGTAGATCGCCTTGTTGCAATCGGTGTAGGACTCATACACTGCGCCGATACCAACATAGGCATTGCGCCCCGCGCCCACATACACGCCGGCGCGTCCGCCCACGGAGTTGATGTCCGGCAGGCCGTCTATGTAGGCGCGGCGATAGAAGGCGCCGACGTACGGGGTCAGCCGCGGGATCTGGTGAAAGACGTACTGCACCGAAGGCGTGACCTTGTACAGGCCGGGATTCGACCCGGACCACGATTCGACGGACAGGCCGACGTTGAGTCCGTCGATCACGTAGTAGCCTACGCCCACTCCGAGGACGAAGTAGGACTGATCGAATGCATAGCCGGTCCCGGCGGTGACGAGAACGCTGGTGCGGCCCTGGCTGAAGGCTCCGCCGACTTCGCTCGCGGCTGCCGGAGGGCTCAATGCGAAAGTTGCAACGGTCGCAGTTATGGCAATTAGCTGTTTGCTCATTGTCATGATCTCCGTGTGATCGAGGTCGATTGGATATTAGAGCAATTACCCGATCCTGAACAATCCCCGCTCCACCCGATGCATCCGCTCGAACCCCGTCTGCGTGACCAGCACCAGCTCGCCGACCTGCACGCCGGCCTTCTGGTCGGGCGTGATGACGTTCGGCTGCACTACGCAGGTCATTCCCGCCTCGAGCGTCATTTCCGGCAGCGGTCCCGCCGGGCGGCTTTTCGATCCGAGCACCGGCGGGAAATAGCCGCCGCCGAAGCCGTGCATCAGGTCGTCGTATACGGTGAAGCCCGCGTCTTCGATGACACCCGCCGCGTCGATGATCTGCTGCATGGTGGTGCCGTGGCGGATGGTTTTCGTCACTGCGTCGAACGCCGCTTCGGCCGTCTCGTAGAGTCTGCGGAATAGCGGTGTCGGTTCGGCGGCGACCGTGAACGTGCGCAGGATCTGTCCCGGATACTCGAAGAACTGCGCGGTGATCTCGGTGGCGACGACGTCGCCCGGCCGCAGTTTGCGGCTGGACTCGAACTGCCGCGGCACGCAGTACTCGGGGTTCGCCATCGGCGTGGCGAGGAAGAAGTGAATGTAGGTCACGCCGCCGTGCGGATAGTAGGACGCTTCGCAGATCGCGCCGAGCTCGCGCTCGCTCAT